>JADMIO010787701.1_pt1 | contig 11235 bp, 10 predicted proteins | sample 8958161 | NCBI WGS metagenome assembly JADMIO01 (sample SAMN16585339, study PRJNA669376) | soil metagenome | isolation source: Crop rotation soil | place: USA: Cullars Rotation, Alabama | collected 2011 | reverse complement strand
CCGGCGGTGGGGCGGGGTTGCGGCTGGTTCGTCGAAGGCGCCGGTACAGCGGCTGGAGCTGGCGCCGGCGTCGCGGCGGCATTGCCGCCCTCGTTGCGCGGCTGCGCAGCCGGCGGCGCAGGCGCCGGTTCAGCTTGGGACGGTTCTACCGAGATCTGAACTGGCTCGTCCTGACCATCGATCGAAATCGTACGCTGATCTGATGGCGCCGGCGCAGTCGCGTCGTTGTCGCCAGCCGGGCTGTCATTGCCCGCCACCTGCGCCCGACCGGACGTGGCCGGCCAAAGCGCCAGGGCCGTCAGCAGCGCCACGGGGGCGAGCCAGAGCAGCAACGGGAGCGGGAATTCGGGCCTCTTGTCTTGCATGAGAAGTGTCCTGTCGTCGTCTGATCCGAGAGCCGCGAACCGCGGGCTCACGGGTGGATGTCGCTCTCGTGCCGAGCAGTGTACCGATGCGCGTAGAGGTGGGCGAGCGCAGGGCGCGCGGGCATCACACCCGCATGAGCCAAACGCATGCACAATCCGGTGCAGACATCGCGCCCATTGTCCTCTGAGGCGCGACGCGAATCATCCCTTCCCGCGAATCCCGGCCGCTGCTTCTGCCGCGGTGCCTACTGCGGCTTCTGCTCTTGTGCGCGTCGGAGTTTCATCCGCTCTTCTACGCTGAGGTTCGGATTGTTCAGGTCCGGCGGCGCGGCGCCCGACGACGCCGAAGCGCTGCCTGATACCGTGAACGAACCGCTGCTTCCGCTGCTGTAAGAAGGCGTGAAGCCAGTCGTCGCAACCGAGCCCGCGAAGTTGTGGCCGATCTCGATTCGCGTCTGGTGCCCGGCGTCCGCCTCGTACGTGATATAGTCACCGCCCACCTCGGTGATCTTCCCTGAAAGGATCGACGCGCCCGGCGTCAGCAGCGTTGTCGTGTTGTTCGAGAGATTCTCCACGAAAGCGACGCGCCGGCCGTCTTCCAGTTGCAGCTTCGTTCCGCGCAGGACGTGCATCTCTTCGGGCGGGCGGAGCGCATGTGAAACCTCTTCTGACCCGACGCCGGGCGGACGCGGCGCCCGCCGCGTTTTGGAGAAGATGTTCTTTTGGTCCAGGAGCGTGTACTTCCTCGAGTAATCCGAAGGCTTCAACGTCACGGTCACCACCGGTGGCGGAGGGAGTGCGTCCACCGCAGGTGCGGTCGACGCCTGCGTCGCTGCGGTGGATACGGCCGGCTGCGCTTGCGATGAAGAAAACCCAGGCGGGCGCGAGCCGCCGGTGGTGTTGAGCTGACGCGAGCGATCAAAGCTCTGACGGTCGAAGTTGCCCCCCTGGCGATCCGGGCGTTGCCGATCGTTGCCGTTTCCGTAGCCACCGTTCCCGGTACCGCGATCGCGGCGGTCATACCCGGTGCCGCCGCCGCCGTTGCGGTCGGGGCGGTTCTGCGCCAGCGTCGTCGTCGTGACAACAGCTGCCGACGCCGCGAGCACGCCAGCGGCGATGATTGCAGTTAGTTTCCGGCGCGAAGAGAGACGTTTGGTGAACCGTTTCATCGTGTACCTCCGGCTTGCGCCGCGTTGCCGCCTGCTCCGGCAGTCCGCGCGCCAGGCCTGGACCTGACCTCCGGCGGGGCCAGGGCGATCGTCGAGACGCCGATTTGCAGCGTCAGGTCGTCTGTCCCTTCCTTCCGGGAGTTGATCTGCAGGTCCGTCACCCGCATCGGGATTTCCGATGTCTGGATTCGGTAGAGAAACCGCCCGATCGACGCCAGGTTTCCCTGCGCGGTCGCGCGGATCGTAATCACGTTGAGCTGCTTCGCGCGCTCGGTCCGCTCAGGCTTGTTCGACGTCAGCGACAGCCGCGCGTCGCCGGCAAACGCGTTGAGCGCGTTCTGCGCCTGCGCCTCGGCGATCGACGAATCAGACCCAAGCCCCGCCTTGGTCATGTTGGCCCAGTCCTTGTTCGCCTTCTTGCCGCGATCCACGGTGTTCTTCGCCTTGCTCAGGTCCGTGCGGGCCGCGTCCACTTTCTTTACCAGCTCATCGCGGTGGGCCATGAGCGGCTCGACCGCGATGTAGTTGAGCGCGAACAGCCCCACCGCGGCGCCGGTGACGTAAGCGATCATCTTTTCGCGTTTGGACAAGATCACTTTCGCACCTCCCGTGGGTTGGCGGCGCCAGTGGGCTTCGCCGTCGAGCGTTGGGTGGCAGTCGGCGGGTGCTCGCTGTAGTTGCAGGTCAGCGTAAAGACAACCTCCCGCGAGTTGCCGCCGGCCGCCCGCGTTTCGACCGAGACGTTGGAGAACTTCGGATTTGCCCGGAGCCGGTCGCCCATCTGGAGGATGGTCGACTCATACGGACCGCGGCCGTTGACGCGGACCTTGCTTGGGGTGGCCGGGCTGTCGGGTTCGGTCAGGGTGAACGATGTCACGTAGACCTCGACGTCGGGGAACACTTTGGTCAGCTCGTGGAAGCACTCGAGTGTCGGACCACGCTGTTCGAACCAGGGGTTGGCGGCCTGCACGCGATCGATGACTGCCTGGAACGTTTCTACCGATTTCTTGAGCCCCTCATGCTGTTCGGTAAGGGTCTTCAGCTCGTGCTCTTTATTGCGCAGGTCCATCCAGAAGAGCAGCGCCAGCACAATGACTGAGACCGAGATGAGGATCGCCCACAGCTCGCGTCGCCCAATGCGACTTTCCTTGGGCGGGGCGAGGCGAGGGTGGAGAAAGTCAACCAACTCTATCTTGCGCTCTGCGCCGGCCAGCGCCAGCGCAACGGCGGGGGCGTAGCGGGTCTCGGCGCCGGCGGCTGCGGCGGCAGGACCGGTCACGCGCAAGGCGGAGACACCCGGGCGATACTTCACTTCCAGGCCGAGCTGTTCGGCGAGCCCGTCGCTGTCACCGAGGCCCGCGCCGTCAAAGAGCTGTAGCGCCCGGGCGTTGGGGCCACCGACAGTATTGCCGCCCGGGAGTGTCGCAAGCGAGCGACGAATCTCACCTGCAAGCGCGGCGAATGCCGAAGCGCGGGTGCCGTTCTTCGATGCCAGATCAGCGGCGCGAACCGTGAGGTGCCGGAGCAGCCGGGGATTGCCCCCGGCACGGGCGGAGAGCTCCACCGCGTCGGGCATGACATTGACGACCAGCCCGTCTGCGGCGCCGACCATTGCCGCTTGACCACCGATGACCGGAGCTGTCGCGCTGCGTCGGGCGGCGACTTCAGACAGAGCCAATGTAGAGGGCGTCACCGCGACGACGTCTCGCCCCGCCGCCTCGGCGATCGCGACGACGTGATCGAGCTGCGAGCGGCGCAGGGCGAGCAGCAGAACGGTCGAGGGGGCGGAGGCGTCAGCGAGTCCGGCGTAGTCGTAGGCGAGGTCGCCGACGTCGCTGGAGAACGCGCGCTCGGCCTGCAGGCGAAGGATCTCCGCCGCCTGCTCCGGGCCGGAGGGGGGAATCTCCTTGTCGCGACCGATGATCCACTTGGCGGGGATGCCCAGGACTGCACCGCGGGCGTTGAACGAATGATCGCGGAGGAACTGCGCCAGCGCCTGCCCCGCGGCCGTTGGGTCGGGCGTTGTGCCGCCCGCGGGCACTGGCGGTACGAACTCGGCAACCCGGCGAAGATCCCACGAGCCGCGCTGCGAGCGCGAAGGCGCGACCTCGGCAATGGTCCAGGCGCGCTCCCCCACGGCGATGCCAAGCATCGGCCCGCCCCCGCCGCCGCCGGCACCGCCCAGGCCGGGTATTCGTCTGATTGTCGAGGGGAGCAGCTTCAAGTCGTAACCCTTCTCTTTAATCTATCCGGATCCCGTGCGTGTGCCGCGCGGCTCTGACTTGTCAGAGGTGAACGTTTAACACATTGCCTGCGAAGACGTACCGTTGCCGGACGGCCCCGGCTTCTTCCGTCTGTGTGTACGTCTCTGCGCGGTCCGCGTTTCACGCGCTTACCGCATTGCGCCGCTCAGCACCGAGCCAAGTCCACCCGCTCCCGGCCCGTTGCCCGCTCGCAGCGAAGCCAGGATCGCCGGGTCGAGCGGCCACCCTTCGGCGGTAATGTCGCGGCGGTAGACTATCTTGGGCGGATACATCGCGTCCGAGGCATCGATGACGATCCGGACCCGCTTGAACGCCCGCCCGTCGGCGCTGACGGCAACGATGTCGGCCGAGAACTGCTTGGTCTCCCCCGTGATGTACTGCGTCACGGCGCCCGCCTTGGCGCCAAGGGTCGTCTGCACGAACTCGATGTCGGTCTGCCCGGACCGCGCCTGGATGAGCGACGCCACGTCGGATTCTTCCAGGCCCGGCAGCGCCATTAACACCTCGCGCGGCGCCGTTAATACGTTGATCTTGCCCGTAACGGCCGTTGCGCCGCCGTTACCGCCTGCTCCTCCAGTTGCGCCGCCGCCTCCGGCACCGCCGCCCCCGCCTTGTGCGGTGTCGCTGCTCTTGCTGTAAACCGTGATGTAGTCGAACAATCCGTACATCGCCAGCTCGTCGCCCAAAACGCTCGTGCTCGCGCCCACGCCAAATCCGCCCCGGCGCGAGTTTGCCGCCGCTGCGCCTGGCAGCCCGTAATTCTGCCCGTAAAGGACTTGCGGAGAAGCGCCCTTCACGAGCAGCAGCTCCTCAAGTGTCTCGAATGGCTCGTTCTTGGCGGTATAGGGGACCGGCTTGGCGGCGTAATACTCGTCTTCGGCGCCGTCGCTGCCGGTGATTTCGCTGTCGGCGTCGCGCCAGTCGACGATCGAGTCGGCCAGTTCCGCCGTGATCCCCATCTGCTGCATCATGTCGCTAGTCGCGTAGGTGATGTTTAATTTCGACGACTCGTCGATCAGCCCATAGAGTGGCAGGTTGGCGTCGCCCAGGTCGGGGCGGACGAACCAGAAATAACCGCTGGGCGTCGCCGCGGTCGAGCCGACGGGAACGGCTTCGAAGTAGGTCTCGGCAAGCTGGAACACGTCCTGGTCGTTCTGCACGATCTGCTGGATCGCATACTGCTCGCCCGCCTTCTCAACCGACGCCGCCTGCGAAGCCGAGACGTGGTTGGCGGAGGCAAGCAACTCGACCCGGGCCGCGCGGCAGAGAACGATCGTCATCGCGGAGAGGACAACGGTCAGGATCAGGACGACGATGAGTATCGTGCCATGTCGGCGGCGTGAATCCAAGCATGACGGATGAAGGATGAAGGATCGACGAGGATCCGTCGAGGCACGTCTTCCCTTCATCCTTCCAACTGAACTATTCATCCTGCGATTCATTGTCCGCCCCCCGTCGAATCCGTACCCGCCAAGGCTTTTGCGGCGGCCGCCTGGTCGTAGCAGGCGGGGAAGAACGTGCGCACGGCGGCGTAGTAGGGACGCTGGTCGTTCGAAACGGTCGATGACGCGGCGCTCGTTCCCGCGGGCGGCGGACGGTCAAGCTCGAGCGTCACCTCAACGGCCATCGGCAGGATGTTGCCAAGTTCGGAGGAGTCCCAGTACTCCTCGAACTGCTGCCCATCGTAATAGCGGATTGTGAAGGTGCGGACGTTTCGGCAGACGACGGATTCTTCGTCCGGCTCGGCGTTTTCGATCTGTGGCAGGAGGTTGCGCCGAAGCTGGCGCACGAGCACCCGCGTGCCTGAGGAGGTCGTGCGGATGAGGTACGTCACGCCGATGATTCCCCCGGCGCGGGTTGTGTCGACGTTGTTGAGAAATCCGCTGTTGCCGCTGTTTGAAGCGGTCGGTGCGCCGCCGCCGCCGCCGCTTCCGCCGCCCATTCGATTTCCGCCAAGCCCGCCCGTGTTGGCTGTCGTCACCTCTTCCACGAAACCCGGAGCCGGAGCGCCGATCGTCTTGAACGTGACCGCGCTGGTACCGGCGACTTCCGTCCCCTGGTCCCCGAGGAAGCCCGTTGTGATGCCCGTCGATCCGCTGATCACCTCTGTGCCGGCCGAGGTGTTGGTCGGTAAGCCCGTGAGCCGCCCGGTGGGGGGCAAGGCGGATTCGAAGTCGCGGCGAAGGATGTCCATCGCCGCCTCACCGGCACGGGCAGGGCCGACGGAGTTGAGAGCAGTCTCGCGGGCCTTGAAGGCCACGCTGAAAGCGGCGTAGCAGGAAAGGATCAACACGGCCGCCATCGACGTGGCTACGAGCAGTTCAAGCAACGAGAAGCCGGCGGCATGACCTCGTCGGCGGCTGGAAGCGGTGCAGTTCATCACGCGCCTCCTGCCGCTGGCGAAGCAGTCGATGAAGCAGTTGAGCCGGTCGTGCCGGTGAAGACGAGGGTCGAAAGCTCGATTGTCCTCTGCGCCCCGCGAGCAGTCCAGGTCACGCGGACGGTGATCTCCGACAAGTCGGTGTCCTGCGTGGTGGTCTGAGCATCCCACGTGTATTCCGGGTGATCAGAGAACGTTCCCGACCCGCCGCCCGAGGAGACGAGCTGCACCGCATCGACCGTCAGCTCCGCCAACTTCGACTCGGCCAGGCCGGTCGCCTCGATCTTGTGCTTTGCGTCGCCGCAGGCGCCCAGAGCGAGGGAGACACCCTTGAGCACGGGCGGGAGAACGATGCTGATCAAAACAAGGGCAGCGAGGACCTCGGGAAGGGTGAACGCCGAGCGGCGCCTGCGTCGCGAGCCCTTCCTGTCAAAGAAGTTTCCGTTGCGGCTGGTCATAGGTCGTTGACCTCCTCAGCCGTCGTGATGCGGAACGATTCTGTCGGCGTGGGCGCGGCGATCAGGGTTTCAATGTTGGAGTTGGCGTAGGTCTCCGTCAGACGAATCACGACCGCATCGCTGGTGCCGTCCGGCCGAAACTCGATATCGCTCGAGGATGCCGTGCTGCTGGCGGTGATGTTTGTCCCGAGGCGATCGAGCGTCACGGTCATTCCCTCGGGCAGCTTGAAGTGCTGACCGAAATCGTTTCCGAGTTCGGTGAATTGACCAGTCCCATCCGCGGCATCGGCGCTGAGCCAGTATTCGCCGCTTTGCACGTCAAAGGTGAGCCGATAAACCACGCTCTCAGCCGCCGACTTGGCGCGGGCGTATTGGGCGAGCGCGACGACCTGCGTCGCCGCGTCCCGCGCCGCGGACCCGCTCATGAATCCACGTAGCTGCGGGACTGCGATGGCCAAGATGATGCACAACACCATCAGCACCAGCACAAGCTCGATCAGCGTGAACCCGCTCCGCCGTGTCCGGCGGCACGGATGAACGCTGGCGAAGATGGTTCGGGCCGTGGCGGGCATGGTGTGTCAGTCAGTCGGCGCGGACGATTAACGTTCAGCCGCCGGTCGTCCAGTTGGCGATGTCATCGGTCCCCTCGCGGCCGTCGGAGCCGAGCGATGCGAGGTCGTATCCGTTGGCGTTGTTTGTCCCGGGGAAGCGATAGACGTACTGGTTGCCCCAGGGGTCGACCGGGATCGTATCCCTCTTCAGGTACGGGCCGTGCCAGCTCTGGGCGTTACTGGGCTGCTGGATCAGCGCTCCAAGACCTTCGTCGCTGCTCGGATAGTGTCCGTTATCGACCTCAAAGGCTTCGAGCGCCGTGCTGATCGCATCGATGTCGGTCTTTGCCGCCGTGATGCGCGCCTGCTCGGTGCGGCCTGTAAACTTCGTCACGACCACACCCATGAGGATCGCAAGGATCACAAGCACGAGCAGCAGCTCGATCAGGGTGAAGCCGGACGCGGAGAAGTGACGGCGATAACGAAGCTTTGAGTTACGCATGGCTTTAGGTCTTAGGGTTTGAGGTTCAGGGCAACACTGCACGCTTCACGTCGTTACGTTTCACGTGTTCACTTCACCAGGTCCTGCATCATGAAGACCGGCAAAATCATGCCAACCACCACGGTCCCGATCAGCGTGGCCATCACGATCAGGAGCAATGGTTCGGCGAGAGAGACGAGCATTCTGAGCTGTCGGTCGAGGTCTGATTCGTAGGAGACGCTCAGGCGGATCAACTCTTTGTCGAGCCGCCCGGTCTCCTCGGCGATCGCAACCATTTCGACAACCGACGGCGGGAAAAGCAATGGACTGACCGACAGGCTTCTCGATAGTGGAGCGCCGCGCTGCACCTCGTCAATCGCGTGCGCCACCGTGTCGGCCAGCGTCTGATTGCCCAGCGCTTCCTTTGCGGTTCGCAGGGCAGAGACCAGCGGCACCCCCGAGCCGACGAGCGTTCCAAGCATCCGGCTGAACCGGACCAGTCCGAACCGCGCCATGACGCGTCCGAGCGCCGGAGTCTTGAGGATCGTCCGCTCGATGAACCGCCGGCCATTCTCCGTGGCGGAGTAGCGCTTGAGGGCGATGCCACCGAAGATCACGGCGATCAGGACGAACAAACCGTACTTTGTTACCAGCGTGCTGGCGGCGACGATGATGCGGGTCAGCAGGGGCAAATCAGCGCCGAACTCCGAGAAGATGCCGGCGAACTTCGGGATGAAGAAGGTCAGCAAGAACGCGAGCACGCCCACCGCGACGCACGCGAGCACGGCGGGGTAGATCAAGGCTGCTTTCACCTTGCCCTTGAGATCCGCTTCGCGCACACGGAAGTCGGCGATCTGCTGCAGCACGACGTGGAGGAATCCGCCCTGTTCGCCGGCCCGAACCATTGCGACGTAGACCGTGCTGAAGACGCGAGGCCAGTGCGCCATCGCGTCCGCCAGCGCTTCGCCGCCGACGACGTCGTCGTGGATCTGCGACCAGACGCGCTTGGCGGACACCTGCGACGCTTCGCGCTTAAGCAGGCTCAGCGCCCGTGACAGCGGCAAGCCGGCCGCCAGCAGGTTGGCCATCTCGCGGGTAAACGATTCCAGCGCCGCCCCCGACACCTTCGTGGCGGCCGGCAGCGGACCCTCTGGGGCGGTTGCGGCGATACCGCTGCTGCCCGCGGCGCGCGGCGATGACGCCGACGACGCTGCCTGTCCGTTGCCGAACATCCTCGCGAGCCGTCCGTTGCCGTTGGCCTTCGCGCCACCTTGCTCGGTGACCGACACTGGCGACAGGCCTCGCGCCGCGAGCTGGTCGAACGCATTCGACTTGCTCTCGGCTGGAATCGTGCCGGTGGAGGACTTGCCTGTTCGGTCCAACGCTCGGTAGGTGTAAACGGGCATCAGCACACCCTCCCGTGCCCGTCACCGTCAAACTCTGCGCTGCCGTGCGTGACCGCGTCGATGATCTTGTCGGAGGCAACGCTGGTCATCTCGTCTTTGGTGTTCTGTATCACTTCGTCGACGCTCGTGATGCCCAACCCGGCGAGTCGCCAGCCGTCTTCGCGGAGGCTGGTCATGCCTTGGGCGACCGCCACCTTGCGGATTTGGTGGGCCGGGGCGCGGTCCATGACGAGCTGGCGGATCTCATCCGTCATCGGCATCATCTCAAAGCACCCCTGCCGGCCGCGATAGCCGGTGCCGATGCACTGGCGGCAGCCGACACCCTTGTAAAGGACGGGCGGGACGATGTCGCCGAATTCCTGGCTGAGCTTGTCGACCTCGGCGGGGGTCAGCGCGGTCTTGCAGTGCTTGCAGATGCGCCGCACCAGCCGTTGGGCGAGAATCGCCTCAACGGATGAGCTGACCAGGTAAGGCTCGACGCCCATGTCGATGAGACGCGCCGCAGCACCCGGGGCGTCGTTGGTGTGGAGCGTGCTGAAGACCAGGTGGCCGGTCAGCGACGCCTGCACGGCGATTTCGGCCGTCTCACGGTCGCGGATTTCGCCGACGAGAACGACGTCCGGGTCGTGACGCAGGATCGACCGCAGCCCCATCGCGAATGTCAGTCCGCTCTTGGTGTTGACCTGAATCTGGTTCACGCCGCGGAGCTGATACTCGACCGGATCTTCGATCGTGACGATCTTGCGCTCGATGTCGTTGATCTTTGAGAGTGCCGCGTAGAGCGTCGTCGTTTTGCCGGACCCCGTCGGGCCGGTGACCAGCACGATTCCGTGCGGCATGTCGAGCAGCCGCTGAAACGCGGCAGCGTCGCGCGGCGCCATGCCGAGGTGCTCGGTGCCAAGAATGGCGTCCTGGCGGTCGAGGATACGCAGCACCACCGCCTCGCCATGGATCATCGGAATGATCGAAACGCGAACGTCAATTTCGCGCCCGGCGATCTTCAGCTTGATGCGGCCGTCCTGCGGGAGGCGCTTCTCCGCGATGTCGAGGTGGCTGAGGATCTTCAACCGGCTGACGATCGCCGAGTGGAACCGGCGGAGCGAGGGCGGCACCGGCGTCTCGCGAAGGATGCCGTCAATGCGGTAACGAAGGCGAAGCTCGTCCTCGAAAGGCTCGACGTGGACGTCGGTCGACCGAAGCTCGATGGCTTCGGTCAGCACCTGGTTGACGAACCGGATGATCGTCGCATCGGATGCGGCGCTGGCGGCGTCGAGGTCGGTCTCGTTTTCCTCGTCGAGGACCTGGACGTCTTCCTTTTCGGCCGATAGCGACTGGATCGTGTCGGCGCCGACGCCGAGGAGCTTCTTCAGGGCGCGGTCGATCTCCGCCACGGGGGCCAGAGCAAGTGTGTAGTCCTTGCCGGTGACGACGCGCAGCTCGTCCAGGCCTGTCGTGTCACTGAACCGGCTGGCGACGACGGTGGTGACACCGTCCTCTTCCTTCAGCGGGAGCAGGCGATAGCGAACGAGAACCCGGGTCGGGTAGTTCTTGAGGAATTCCTTGGTAGGGGCGGCGCTCTCGACGTCGACATAAGGCAGACCGAAGGCTTCAGCGAGGAAGCGCAGGACCGCTTCTTCGGTCAAGCCGTCAGCGGCGAGGATCGCGTCCTCCAGCGGCTGCCCGCCCGCGAGCAGTTGCCGAGCCCGCTCTGTGGCCGCGGGATTGAGCAGCCCGTCACGGGACATTTTGTCGAGCACAAAGTCGGGCACGGGATTAGTCCTGTCGAAATCTTACCGCGAACAAGCTGCCGGTTGGAAGGGGTGCGAAGACCCGCACCTTCGTTTCCACTTGCGCAAGCTCCCCCTTTCCAGTTACGAAAAGGGGGAGCGATGAGAGGGAGCAAATGTTATTCGAGCATTCCCATGGAGACGAAGACGGCTTCCTGACGGGCGGTCAGGACTTCCTTCAGCGACTTCTGGGCTGCCTCGAGCTCACTCTTGGCCTTGGCGCGGGCATCGCGGAGCGCGGTCAGCTTCGCGTTGATGTCCTGCGCGGAGGCGTTCTGGTTCTCGAGCGTCGTGCGCAGCTCGGCCGAGGCCTTCGCCACTGCCGACTGCGGCTGGTTGTCGGCGCCGCCGCCGCCGCCACCGCCACCACCGCC
>JADMIO011432866.1_pt1 | contig 11236 bp, 12 predicted proteins | sample 8958161 | NCBI WGS metagenome assembly JADMIO01 (sample SAMN16585339, study PRJNA669376) | soil metagenome | isolation source: Crop rotation soil | place: USA: Cullars Rotation, Alabama | collected 2011 | reverse complement strand
GTCGTCTTCGGCTTCCGCAGCGGCTTGGCGATGCGCACCGCCACGCGGTCGCCGACGCGGCCCATGCGGCCTTCGGTCAGCGTGATCGGCCCGCAGCGCACGGTGACGAGCGCGTCGGGCTTGAGTTCGAGGGTCAGCGTATCGCCGACGTTGAGCGACATGAGCTGGCGCAGGGGCAGGTGCGCTTCGTACAGCACCGCCTCGACCTCCATCTCGGCCTGCCCCATCTCGGTCGCCAGATGCCCTTCCCAGATCGGGTCGCGGCCGAACTTCTCGCCCATGAACATCTGCAACAGCACGTCGCGGATCGGTTCGATGGTCGCGTAAGGCAGCAGCAGCTCGATGGTGCCGCCGCGATCTTCCATGTCGATGCGCAGCCGCACCAGGATCGCCGCGTTCGCGGGACGCGAGATCGCAGCGAAGCGCGGATTGGTCTCGAGCCGATCGATCGCGAACTTCACCGGCGAGAGCGGGCGGAAGGCCTGCTCGGCATCGGCCAGCACGACCTCGATCATGCGCTTGACCAGGCTCGTCTCGATCGTGGTGTAGGGCCGCCCCTCGATGCGGATCGCCGCCTGCCCGCGACGGCCGCCGAGCAGCACGTCGATGATCGAATAGATGAGCGATGAATCGATCGTGACGAGCCCGTAGTTGTCCCATTCCTCGGCCTTGAACACCGCGAGCACAGCGGGCAGCGGGATCGAGTTGAGATAATCGCCGAAGCGTACCGAGGTGATGCGGTCGAGCGAGACCTCGACGTTGTCGGAGGTGAAATTGCGCAGGGATGTGGTCATCAACCGGACCAGCCGGTCGAAGACGATCTCGAGCATCGGCAGACGCTCGTAGGAGACCATCGCGGAATCGATGATCGCCCGGATGCCCGAATTCTCGCTCAGCGTCGTGTCGGTAAGGCTAAAGCCGAGGAGGCTGTCGATCTCCTCCTGATTGAGGATACGCTCCGCGCCGCCCTTGCCGGGCTGCACGTAGTTGCCGCCGTCCTCGATCATCTGCGACCACTGGGCCGCCATCTCGTCGTCGCTGCGGCCCTTGGAGACCGCCGGTACGCTCGCGCCCTCGGCCGGTGCCGCATCGGCGGCGACGTTCGCGTCGCCGGCTGGCGCGTCAGCTTCAGTCGTGGTGGCCGCGTCGCTCACTGGACGATAATTTCCTTGAACAGCACCGCGTTGATGCGGCTCGGCGCGATCGCGACGTTGACGCGCCGGGTCAGCTCGTCGCGCAGCCGGTAGAGCCCGGCTGAACCTTCGAGGTCGGTGGTGCGCATCTCGCGCAGATAGGTCTGGAAGGCATCGAGCACGCGCGGCAGCACTGGCTTGATCTGCTCGACAATCGCCTGGTCGGAAACTTCCAGCACGATCTTGGCGCGCAGATATTGCGTTCGCTCGCCGCCGACGTTGGAGAGGTTCACCAGCACTTCGGGCAGATCGAAGAACGCGGGCGGCTTCACAACCGCGACCGGCTTCTCCTCGTGACCCTTGCCGCCAAGGAAGAACTTGTAGCCGCCAAATCCTCCGCCCCCGAGCACTGCAAGCCCGACGACCAGAATGATGATCTTCTTGAGCGTAAAACGCTTCTTCGGCGGCGCGGCAGCAGCATCGCCGGCAGGCGCCGCGCCCTCCTCGGCCTCTTTCGCATCCGCCTTCTTCGGCTTGGCCGCCATGACATCCTGCCCTGGGTCGTCTGCCGCGCTGGAAGCGCCGAACGGCGCCGCGGAGGGTGTTCGTGAATCCTTCGGCGCGGCCCCCGGCGCCCAACCGGAAAGCTAGGTCCGCGGTGGTTAACGGAATCTTTCCTAATGGGGCCGAGGGCGGAAAATTTTGCCGCCTCAAGGCCTTAAGCAGGCCGTTCCTGCCGGGCCCACGCCATCCGGGTTTTTACTTAAAGCATTGATTAACCATGTTTTTCGCCTCTGGCACGGCGGCTGCAAAGCGTCCCTTGCGGTCACGCCCCTTGGGAGAGGTGGCGAGGCTCGCAAAGCCAGGTGCCGGCACCGCCTCGGGAGGGGCAGCGCCAGCGCAAGCGGGGAGCAAGGCCATGGAGAACGGATCGCTCATCGGCCTGTCGCGCCAGATGGCGCTTCAGCGCGAGCTGGATGTGGTCGCGAACAATATCGCGAACCTGAGCACCAACGGCTTCAAGGCCGAAGGCGTGATCTTCCAGGAACACCTGATGCCGGTCGCGAGCGCGAACCAGTTCAGCGCCGCCGACCGCAAGCTCTCTTTCGTGCAGGACCGCGCGACATGGCATGATCTGAGCCAAGGCTCGGTGCAGCAGACCGGCAATCCGCTCGACGTTGCAATCAGCGGCGACGCCTTCCTGACGGTGCAGACGCCGCGCGGCGAGCGCTACACCCGCAACGGCGCGATGCAGGTCAACGCCAACGGCGAGCTCGTCACCAGCGAAGGCTACCGCGTGCTCGGCGACGGCGGCCCGATCACGTTGCAGCCCGGCGACCGCGACGTGTCGATCTCCTCGGACGGCACGATCTCGGTACGCGAGGGCAAGAACACCACGGACTCGCTGCGCGGCAAGCTGCGCCTTGCAAGCTTCGCCGAGCCGCAGCGCCTGCAGAAGGACGGCACCTCGACCTTCATGGCGCCTGAGGGCGTCACCGCTCAACCGGCAACGAACGTGCGGCTGGTGCAGGGCGCGGTCGAAAAATCCAACGTGCGCAGCGTCATCGAGATGACGCGCATGATCGAAGTCACACGCAGTTACACCCAGATCGCCGGCATCCTGCAGCAGCAGAGCGATATGCGCCGCTCGGCGGTCGAGAAACTCGCCGAAGTTCCGGCGTAAGGCGAGAGAGGACATCAGGCCATGCGAGCCCTTCACACCGCCGCCACCGGCATGATGGCGCAAGAGCTGAACGTGCAGGTGATTTCGAACAACATCGCCAACATGCGCACGACCGGCTACAAGCGCCAGCGCGCCGAATTCCAGGACCTGCTCTACGAGCACGTGCGCCGCGTCGGCACGCAGACATCGGATCAAGGCAACATCCTGCCTGCCGGCATCGAGCTCGGCGCCGGTGTCAAGACCGTCGGCACGCCGCGCCTGATGACGCAGGGCTCGCTGGTGCAGACCGGCAAGGACTTCGACGTCGCGATCCGCGGCGAAGGCTTCTTCCAGATCACACTGCCGGACGGCCGCACCGCCTACACGCGCGACGGCTCGTTCGAACTCGACGCGCAGGGGCGCCTCGTCACCGCGCAAGGCAACGTGCTCAACCCCGGCCTGACCATTCCACAGAACTCGACCGGCGTAACGATCAACGCGCAGGGCCAGGTCTCGGCGACGATTCCCGGCAGCAGCACGCCGACCGTGGTCGGGCAGATCCAGCTCGCCGCCTTCGTCAACAAGGCCGGCCTGCAGGGCATCGGCGACAATTTGTATCTCGAAACGCCGGCCTCCGGCGCGCCGCAGGTCGGCAATCCCAACACCGATGCGTGGGGCAACCTGCAACAGGGCAATCTCGAACAGGCCAACGTCGAGGCGGTGAGCGAGATTTCCGATCTGATCGCCGCGCAGCGCGCTTACGAGATGAACGCCAAGGTCATCACGGCGACCGACCAGATGCTGCAATCCACCTCCACGATGATGCGCTGAGCGCTCGCCATGATCCGCACCGCATTCTCACTCCTGCTGCTCGGCGCGCTCGTCTCTCCGGCCGCCGCGCAAGGCAACGCGCTCCTCACGGCGTCGCTCACCACGCCGCAGCTCAAGCGCGAGGTCACCGTCACGGGCGACATCGTGCGCATCGGCGATCTCATCGCAAATGCGGGACCCGCCGCCGCGACGCCCATTTTCCGGGCGCCCGACCTCGGCCGCACCGGCGCGCTGCCGGCGCAACGCGTGCTCGACGCCGTGCTGCCGCACGGGCTCGTGCTGGTTGACGCGACCGGCATCACCGAGGTCACGGTGACGCGCGCGGCGCGCGTCATCGACGACATCGAGGCGCGCGTCGCGCGTGCGCTCGTCGCGCGCAATAACCTCGGCGATCCGAAGACCCTGAAGGTCACGTTCGATCGCGACGTGCGGCCGATCGAGCTCGATCCAACCGTCACGGGCGAGCTCGCGGTCGCGCGGATGACCTATGATCCGTTTTCGCGCCGCTTCGACGCGACCTTCGAGCTCACCGACGCGGCTGGCCAGCGCCGCGCGTGGCGCTACACCGGCACCTCGGTCGAGACTGTCGAGGTCGCGATCGCGGCGCGCGCGCTCTCGCGCGGCGATGTCGTGCGCGCCGCCGATGTGTCGTTCGAGCGGCGACCGAAGACCGAGATCACCGGCGAGCCGGCCGCGCAGGTTGCGGACGTCGTCGGGCTCGCGGCGCGGCGCGCGGTGCGCCTCGGAGCGGCGCTGCGCACCGCCGACCTGATGAAGCCCGAACTCGTGCAGCGCAACGAACCCGTGACGCTGCAATATCAGGTACCCGGCGTCCTGCTGACGCTGCGCGGCAAGGCGCTCGACAGCGGCGCCGAAGGCGACACCGTCAACGTGCTCAACATCGAGACTAAGCGCACGCTGCAGGGAATCGTCACCGGCCCCGGCCGCGTCACGCTCACCGCAAGTCCCACGCGCGTCGCCAAGACCGAAAACACGAAGCGCTGAACCCGAACTGAAGTGAGTCGATGATCATGGTCACGCGTTTTTCACCCACCCCGGTTGTGTTGCTTGTCGCGTCGCTTGCCACGTTACTCGGCGGCTGCTCGGCGATGGACCGGTTGAAGAACATCGGCGAGCAGCCGAAGCTCTCCTCGATCGAGAACCCGACCGCGCAGCCCGGCTACAAGCCGGTGCAGATGCCGATGCCGACGCCGCAGCCCGCGGTCTACAATCCGAACTCGCTGTGGCGAAACGGATCGCGCGCCTTCTTCAAGGATCAACGCGCAATGCAGGTCGGCGACCTGATGACCGTGAAGGTCAAGATTTCCGACAACGCCACGATCGCGAACGAGACGCAGCGCAGCCGCGCCTCCAAGGAGGACTCCGGGCTCACCGACTTCGCCGGCAGCAAGCTCCTGTCCGGCAAGGCTGCGCAAGTGCTGCCCGGCCGCATCCTCACGGCGGACTCCACCTCCTCGACCGACAACAAGGGCTCGGTCAACCGACAGGAGGCATTGCTCACAAACGTCGCGGCGGTCGTCACGCAGGTGCTGCCGAACGGCAACCTCGTGGTCGAAGGCAAGCAGGAAATCCGCGTCAACTTCGAGATTCGCGAATTGATCGTCGCCGGCATCGTGCGGCCGGAGGATATCGAGAGCGACAACACGATCGACTCCACCAAGATCGCGCAAGCACGCATCGCCTATGGCGGCCGCGGGCAGATCACCGACGTGCAGCAACCGCGCTACGGCCAGCAGGTGCTGGATGTGCTGCTGCCGTTCTAGTTCTTGACGGCCCCTCACCCGCCTCGCGGCTGCGCCGCGCGGCACCCTCTCCCCGCTCCGCGGGCGAGGGAAAAAGAAGAGAGCTCCCCGCCGCTGCGTCGCTAGCAACGAAGCGGTGTCGACGCGGCCTCCGGCAACTCCCCTGCCGGGGGCCGCGTGTCGTTTGAGCTTGCGGCCATCCTTCGAGACGCTCGCTGCGCTCGCTCCTCAGGATGCGGTCGGAGTCTGCTGAGCGTGCTAAAAGCAGCGGCCCTCATCCTGAGGAGTCATGCGAAGCATGGCATCTCGAAGGATGGCCGCGCGCAGCGGAAGTCAGTCCCGATAAACCTTCTCGCGCCGCTCGTGACGCTCCTGCGCGTCGATCGAGAGCGTCGCGATCGGGCGCGCCTCGAGCCGCTTGAGCGAGATCGGCTCGCCGGTCTCCTCGCAATAGCCGTAGGTGCCGTCCTCGATGCGGGAGAGCGCGGCGTCGATCTTGCCGATCAGCTTGCGCTGGCGGTCACGCGCGCGCAGCTCGATGGCGCGGTCCGTTTCGGACGTTGCGCGATCTGCGAGGTCGGGGTGATTGACGTTCTCGTCCTGGAGGTGCTGCAGCGTGTCGCGCGCTTCCTTCAGGATCTCTTCCTTCCAGGCGAGCAGCTTGATGCGGAAATAGTCCCGCTGGCGCTCATTCATGAAGGGTTCTTTGTCGGTCGGCCGATAGCCGTTCAGGCCGGCAAAGCCGTTCTTCTCGGCCCGATGGCCATTCTTTTCCGCCGGCCGCTGCTTCTGCTTCTCCCGCAACATCCAGCGCAACTCCAGGCACCGTGAACACGCGAGTCCAGCTCGCGCGGCGAGCTTATATCGACCGGCCGGGCGCCCGACAACAGGCAAGTGGGTCATCAAAGCGACATGGAAAATGGCGTCGCTGCGGCGCAGCGCGGGCCGCTTCGGGCGCCTCAGACCGCGGTCTTGCCGCTCTGCGGCATGCCGATCTTGGCAAGTTCCACTTCGACCCGCAGCTCGATCTCGGCGAGCACCGTGTCGAGTTCCTGTTCGCCCGAGCGCTCCGAAAGGCCGGCCGCCGCGGATTTCAGCTGCGCCAGCGCAGCCGTATCGAGCGAGCCGGACAGAAGCGCAAGCTTGAGCGCGTCGAGCGCATCGAGCGCGGCGCGGCCGCGTTTGACCGCGCGGCGGCGGCGTTCGCCCGGTTCCTCGAACCCTTGCAGCGCAATCAGCGCATCGATGCCGCCGATCAGGCGCGGGCCCGCCGCAGGTGCGGTCCCCCGCGCCGCCGTCTCGGTGTCGAGGCTGAAGGTGCCGGATGCGCCGCGTTTGGCCGCCGGCGTCGCCGTCAGCGCAGTCGATCCGTTGGTGCCGTAGATCCGCATGGGTGTGCGCTCGTTGACGGGAACCTCGGGCTTTTATGGTTAAGGCGGCGTTAACGCGATCGGCAAATACTGCCGGGGTGCGGCAAGGTTCGCCGCGCGCCGTTCCGGTCGCCTTGGAAATAGCAAGTAATTTCAGTGCGTTGGCGTCGCCGCCCGTTGGCACGCGGCTCGCAAGGCAAGGTCCGTTGCCGGTGCATGCCTTGGGAGAGGCGGGTGCCACGCAACGGGGAGAAGACCGACATGAAGATCATCGGCGGCATCGCCGCGCTCGTGCTGGCCGTGGGGGCGCTCATCGCTCCCGGGCAGGCCGCCTCGCGCATCAAGGACCTCGCCAACGTCGAGGGCGTGCGGCAGAACCAGCTCATCGGCTACGGCCTGGTCGTCGGCCTCAACGGCACCGGCGACACCATCAACAACATCCCCTTCACCAAGCAGTCGCTGACCGCGATGCTGGAACGCCTCGGCGTCAACATCCGCGGGCAGACGCTTCGCACCGGCAACGTCGCGGCCGTGATGGTGACGGCGAACCTGCCCGCCTTCGGCACGCAAGGCACGCGCATGGACGTCACCGTCTCGTCGATGGGCGACGCGAAAAGCCTCCAGGGCGGCACATTGCTGGTGACGCCGCTGCTCGGCGCGGACGGCAATGTCTACGCGGTCGCGCAGGGCTCGCTCGCGATCGGCGGCTTCTCGGCCGAAGGCGACGCCTCCAAGATCACCAAGGGCGTGCCAACGGTCGGGCGCATCGCGAACGGCGCGATCATCGAGCGCGAGATCGACTTCGCGCTGAACCGGCTGCCTAACCTGCGGCTTGCGTTGCGCAACTCCGACTTCACCACCGCCAGGCGCATCGCCTCGGCGATCAACGACTTCATCGGCACCGCGACCGCCGAGCCGATCGATCCCTCGACCGTCGCGCTCACGATCCCCAAGCAGTTCGCCGGCAACGTGGTCGCGCTCATCACCGAGATCGAGCAGTTGCAGATCGAGCCGGATCTTCCGGCCAAGATCATCATCGACGAACGCTCCGGAATCATCGTGATGGGGCGCGACGTGCGCGTCTCGACCGTCGCGGTCGCGCAAGGCAACCTGACCGTCAGCATCACCGAGGCGCCGCAGGTGAGCCAGCCCGCGCCGCTCTCGCGCGGACAGACGCGCGTCGTGCCGCGTACGCGCATCGGCGTACAGGAGGATGGCCGCAAGCTCGCGCTGGTGCGCGAGAGTGTGTCGCTGCAACAGCTCGTCGACGGACTGAACGCACTCGGCATCGGCCCGCGCGACATGATCGCGATCCTGCAGGCGATCAAGTCGGCCGGCGCGATCCAGGCCGACATCGAGGTGATGTGATGGCAAGCACATCATCCATCGGTCCGAAGCCGGTCTACGCGCCGCTCAAGCTGCCGCCGAACGCCGTCACGGCGCTCGCGCCCGATCTCGCCGGCAAGATAGCGCCGACGCTCGGCACGAAGCTCACGCCCGCTCAGACCGCAAAGGCGCGCGCGACCGCGACCGACTTCGAGCAGGTCTTTCTCAATTCGATGTTCAGCCAGATGTTCACCGGGATCGACGGCGAAGGCCCGTTCGGCGGCAACAAGGCGACCGGCGTCTGGCGCTCGTTCCTCACCGACGAGTACGCGAAGTCGTTCGCGCAAGCGGGCGGCATCGGGCTTGGCGACCACATTTACCGCGCATTGATCGCGCAACAGGAAGCAAGATCGAGCTGAGAGAAACGATGAGCGCACCCTCGCCTGCCCCGAAAATCGAAACCGTCGCCGAAGCCGAAAACCTCGTGCGCCACATGATCGCCGCGATGGACGCGCTGGTCGCGACCGTCGAGGAGGAGACCGCGCTGGTGCGCGCCGGCCGGCTGAAGGAGGCCGCCGCGCTCGAGAAGACCAAGGGTGAGCTCACGCGTGCCTACGTCGCCGACACTGCGCTGGTGAAACAGAATGCCGCGGTGCTGTCGGGACAGGTGCCGGATCTTTTCGCCGCGCTGCGCCACCGCCACGACACCTTCAACGCGCTGCTCCAGATCAACCTGACAGTGCTGGCGACCGCGCACGCGGTCTCCGAGAGCCTGATCCGCGGCGCGGCCGCGGAGGTCGCGCGCAAATCCGCGCCGCAGACCTATGGGATGTCGGGACGCCCGACCCAGCCGCCGCGCGGCGTTGCGCAGCCGGTGTCGGTGAGCCGGACTCTCTAACGCGTTCGCTCAACAACGCGCGGCGCGATTAACCACATCCCCTAACGTCAGTTTAATGCGCCCTCGTTAGCGTCGGCCAAGCCCTGATAAGGGCCTTGCGCGGTAGAAAACCGGCAGGAGGCTGACATGGACACCGGCCTGACTCTGAAGCCGGCCGCGAGCCTCGCTCAGACGAGCGATACGCGGCCCGATGCGGCGGCCCGCAAGGCCGTCGCCGCAACCGAACTCAATACCGGAAAGACCGTCACGCCCGCATCGAGCGCGGCCGCGACGCTGTCGACCGACGACCAGCGAGTGCGCGAGATCGTCCTCGATCCGCACAGCCGCGAGGTGATCTACCGCGCGCTCGACGTGCGCGCGCGCCGCGTGTTGCGGCAGGTGCCGGAGGAAGTGAAGCTCCGCCTGCGCGCCTACACGCGTCCCGTGCGCAAGGACAAGGACCGCCGGCGCGGCCTCGACACCACCGCCTGACATTCTTAACGATTTCCCTACTTGCGCGCATTGTGCGCAACCGCGCTGGAATCATCACCGGCGGGCTCGTTTATTCTTTAGATTGCAACCTGAAATCCATCCGCCACACTTCTCCTTAACCATCTTCTTTTACGCTGTATTACGCGGCAATGCGTAGCTTCCTGGGACCAGTCGATGCTCGGCACGGTCAGGGGGACCGTGCCGTGCGTATGACGGCGTAAAACCAGAAAGGTTACGAGACATGTCGAATATCACGCTCTCAGCGGGCGTTCGGGCGAACCTTCTCTCGCTTCAGAACACCGCCAACTTGATGCAGACGACGCAAAATCGTCTGGCGACGGGCAAGAAGGTCAACTCGGCCCTCGACAACCCGCTCAACTTCTTCACCTCGTCTTCACTGGGTGCGCGCGCCAGCGATCTGGGCAACCTGCTCGACTCGATGGCAGGCGGCATTCAGACGATCCAGGCGGCCAACAACGGTCTCACCGCGATCACCTCGCTGGTCCAGCAGCTCCAGGCGACGACCAGCCAGGCCCGCTCCGACTCGACCGCGGCTGCCATCACTGCCGGCACCTACACCACCACCGGCGGCAACACCTCGACGCAGGCCAACAACAGCCTGAAGTTCGACGTGGGCGGCGGCACGAGCGTGTCGATCTCGACCTACACCCACGTCAACGCGACCGTGAGCACGCTGTCCGGCTCGGGCGGCGACTTCACGATCGACGACTCGGCCAAGACGCTGACGATCAACGACGGCACCGGCGCAACGACCATCACGACGACCACCTTCGATGGCACCGAAACCGCGCAGGACGTCGCCGACCAGATCAACAGCGACCTCGGCGCCGCGGGCAAGTCCGTCCTGGCGACCGTCGTCGGTGGCCAGATCAAGCTGACCAACAACACCGGCGCCACGATCACGGTCGGCGGCACCGCCGCGACTGACCTCGGTTTCGGCACCGGCAACACGGCCTCGACCGACGGCGCGGTTGCCGTCAACACGGTCAAGACCATCGACGAGCTGGTCAGCTCGATCAACTCCAACTCCGTGCTTTCGGGCAAGGTGTCGGCGGCCAACGTCGGGGGCCAGCTCAAGCTGTCGAACCTGACGAACTCGGCCATCAGCCTGACGGGTGCGAGCGCTACCGCGATCACCGGCAGCACGGCGAACACGACCAGCCTGGCCGGCGGCACTGGTGCCCCGCTGAGCAGCGTTCGGCAGAGCTTGTTGAACCAGTTCAACAACCTGCTCTCGCAGCTCGACAAGGTGTCCGGCGACTCCGGCTACAACGGTATCAACCTCCTGAAGGGCGACAAGCTCACCGTGAAGTTCAACGAGAACGGCACGAGCTCGATCGACGTCCAGGCGACGGATACCAGCGGTGCGGCGTTCTCGATCAACTCGGCGAACCTCGGCATCAACACGCAGACGAGCTCGGACTTCGCCAGCAACTCGACGCTGGACACGCTGAGCACGAGCCTGAGCACGGCGCTCACCACGCTGCGCACCCAGGCCTCTTCGCTCGGCTCGCAGCTCTCGGTCGTGCAGACCCGTCAGGACTTCACCAAGTCCATGATCAACACGCTGCAGACCGGCGCGGACAACCTCGTCCTCGCCGACACGAACGAGGAAGGCGCCAACCTGCTTGCCTTGCAGACCCGCCAGTCGCTGTCGACCACAGCGCTGTCGCTGTCCGCGCAGGCCTCGCAGGCGGTGCTCCAGCTCTTCCAGTAAGCCACAAGCTTACCGGCCAAGACGAGAACGGCGGGGCCTTGGC
>JADMIO010833600.1_pt1 | contig 11236 bp, 6 predicted proteins | sample 8958161 | NCBI WGS metagenome assembly JADMIO01 (sample SAMN16585339, study PRJNA669376) | soil metagenome | isolation source: Crop rotation soil | place: USA: Cullars Rotation, Alabama | collected 2011 | reverse complement strand
CCGCGACTTCAAGTCACGTGAATTCCAAGCTTCGGATCCCACTGTGCTGGAAAGGGCCAAAGCGCCGCGAGCGAGCCGAAGGAACTGAAGGTCACGCTCCCGACGCAGCTGAAAGAAATCCGAGTTCCCTTCGAGTTCACGGATCTGCCGCTGCCGCATTGAGTCGGCACTTCTCCAGGACCTGAATCGTCCTAACCATCGCTCGATTAGCCGCGATCGACGCCCGCGCGGTCGTTGACCGCGGGCTATCGACCCCTACCGTCTGCGATTCCGTTTTCACGGTGGGTTCGTTTTCGGATTTCGACCTGTCGGTTGCATCCGGTTGCATGGGGTTGCAGGGCGTTGCATGCGGTTGCATGAAATCGAACAGACCCACGGCGGAGCCGTGGGCTTTCGAGGGAATCGCGGCGCGCAAGATTGGGTTCGTTTTCGCGAATCGCATGGTCACGCCGGTTGTAGGTACTCCGAACCGCCGGATCTCTTCGCGCGGTGGGTTCGTTTTCAAAAATCGACCGCTCGGTTGCATGGGGTCGCATGGGGTCGCATGGGGTCGCATGGGGTTGCACGCGGTTGCAGCCAAGTGGGTTCGTTTTTGGTTTCCCGCATGCAGGTCTCATTGGTGTCGAGCTTGCGCTCGGAAATGGACTCGACGGCAGAATCGTAATTCGACTGGACCGTGACAGACCTCCTGCAAAGATGGGACAGACAGGAACAACAACCCGGCAGCGAAAAGGGGTGGGTCGCCACAGCCACGCGCGCACATGCTGCTCCCGCCATGGGGATGGGCAGCACGGAAACTGAGCATATAACAAAACGCTAACATAAGTCAAAAGGAAAACCCGCGGCTCGGTCACTTCGTGTCTTGGTCTCGGCGACTCGGCGACTCGGCCTTTCGCCGTTCCGTCCCTATGATTCGCCCCACGACCCATGCTCCTGACGATCCACACAACTCATTCTCCAGCGACGGACCTGGGTTACCTGCTCCACAAAAACCCGGCCCGCCCGCAGCAGTTCGAACTCTCGTTCGGGCTGGCGCACGTCTTCTATCCGGAGGCGAGCGTCGCCTCGTGCACGGCCGCGCTGTTGCTGGAGGTTGATCCGGTCGGCCTGGTGCGCAATCGCAAGGGCCCGCCGGGCGAAAGGTTCGCGCTCGAGCAGTACGTCAACGACCGCCCGTATGTCGCGTCTTCGTTCCTCAGCGTCGCGATCGCGCAGGTGTTCGGCTCGGCGCTGTCGGGGACGAGCCGTGACCGGCCGGAACTCGCGAAGACCGCGGTCCCGCTGGTCGCGCGAATCAGCGTACTCCCCTGCCGCGGTGGCGAAGCGTTCCTCCGCCGGCTGTTCGAACCGCTCGGCTACGCCGTCAGCGCGAGCGGATATCCGCTGGACGAAACCTTTCCGGACTGGGGCAACAGTCCGTACTTCTCTGTTCAACTAACGCACCCGGCGATCACGCTGCACGACCTGCTCACACATCTGTACGTCCTCGTTCCCGTGCTCGACAATGACAAGCACTACTGGATCGGCGAAGACGAAGTAGAAAAACTGCTGCGTCACGGCGGGCCTTGGCTCGCGTCCCACCCGGAGAAGGAGCAGATCGTCTCGCGCTACCTCAAACACCGCCGACACCTCGCAACCCTCGCCTTGGAACAACTGCTCGAGGAGGACCAGAAGGGGGTCGACGAAGCGGAGCAACGGCGCGCGGTTGAAGAGGAACAAGTCGAGGAAGGGATCAGACTGAACGAGCACCGTCAGAATGCGGTCGTGTCGGCGCTGAAAGAGAGCGGCGCGAAGCGCGTTCTAGATCTCGGTTGCAGTTACGGGAATCTCCTCCGGCGGCTGCTGGACGAAAAGCAGTTCGAAGAAATTGTCGGCCTGGACGTTTCGCACCGCGCCTTGGAAATCGCCGGTGAGCGCCTGCATCTCGACCGCCTGAGCGACCGCCAGCGACTGCGGATCAAACTGATGCACGGCTCGCTGATTTACCGCGACAAGCGAATAGCGGGCTATGACGCCGCGGCGGTGGTCGAAGTGATCGAGCACCTCGACCCGCCCCGCCTGGCCGCATTCGAGCGGGTGCTCTTCGAGTTCGCCAAGCCCAGGACGGTGATCGTGACGACGCCGAATGTCGAGTACAACGTCAAGTTCGAGACGCTCCCCGCCGGCCAGTTCCGCCATCGGGATCATCGTTTCGAGTGGACGCGCGAGCAGTTTGAGGCATGGGCGAACGAGGTCGCCGCGCGCTTCGGCTATGGCGTCCGCTTTGCGCCAATTGGCGAAGTCGACAACACCGTCGGCCCGCCCACGCAAATGGGGGTGTTCGAGCATGCCGGGTGACGTCGCTGCCAGCAAACTCACCATTCCGGAATTGAGTCTGGTCGTGCTGATCGGCGCGAGCGGAAGCGGCAAGTCTTCGTTCGCGCGCAAACATTTCCGGGCGACCGAAGTCCTCTCGTCCGACTATTGCCGCGGGCTGGTGAGCGACGACGAAAACGCGCAGGACGCGACCGGCGACGCGTTCGACGTGCTCAAGTACATCGCGGCCAAACGGTTGTCGCGCGGGATGCTCACGGTCGTCGACGCCACAAACGTTCAGCCGGAGAGCCGAGCGCCTCTGGTTGAGTTGGCGCGCGAGCATGACGTTTTGCCGGTCGCGATCGTGATGAACCTGGACGAGGACCTGTGTCACGAGCGCAACCGCACACGGCCCGATCGAACGTTCGGGCCGCACGTGGTGCGGAATCAGAGCCGGCAGTTGCGGCGTGGATTGCGCGGCCTCGAGCGCGAGGGATTCCGGTATGTGCACATCCTCAAGACGCCGCCGGAAGTCGAGTCGATCGCGATCGAGCGACAGAAACTGTGGAACAACCGCAAGGACGACAGCGGGCCGTTCGACATCATCGGCGACGTGCACGGGTGCTACGACGAGTTGATCGAGTTGCTGCAGAAGCTTGGATACGACACGACTGAGCCGACGCGCGTCGTGCCGCCGCCGGGACGAAAGGCGGTATTCCTCGGCGATCTGGTCGACCGCGGGCCGAAGGTCGTTGCGGCGCTGGATCTGGTGCAGAACATGGTGCGGCGCGGGAGCGCACTGTGCGTTCCGGGCAATCATGACATCAAGCTGATGCGAAAGCTGCGCGGACGGAACGTGCAGGTGGCGCACGGGCTGGCCGAGACGCTGGAACAGTTCTCGTCGCAGCCCTCGGATTACGGCGGGCACGTCGCGGACTTCATCGATTCAGTCGTCGGCCATTACGTGCTCGACGGCGGCAAACTCGTCGTCGCGCACGCCGGAATGAAGGAGCGTTATATCGGCCGGGCGAGCCGGCGCGTGCGCGAGTTCGCGCTCTACGGCGAAACGACCGGCGAAACTGACGAGTTCGGGCTGCCCGTCCGCTACAACTGGGCGGCCGAGTACCGCGGCAACGCCTCGATCGTCTACGGCCACACGCCCGTCCCCGAGGCCGACTGGCTCAACGGCACGATCAACATCGACACCGGCTGCGTGTTCGGCGGCAAGCTGACCGCTCTGCGCTGGCCGGAGCGTGAGATTGTCTCCGTGCCCGCGCACCGGGCCTACGCCGACCCGCGCCGGCCGTTCCTCTCGACCGCGCAGGCACAGGCGCAGGCACAGCCGCTCTCCGCGCAGCAGCTTCACGACGACGTGCTCGACCTGGACGATGTGACGGGCAAGCGCATCGTCACGACGCGCCTGCACCACAGCGTGACCGTGCGCGAGGAGAACGCCACGGCGGCCCTGGAGGTCATGAGCCGCTTCGCGGCCAACCCCAAGTGGCTGATCTACCTGCCCCCCACGATGTCGCCGACGGAAACCACGCGTCGTCCGGGCTTGCTCGAACATCCTGACGAGGCGTTCGCCTACTTTCGCGCTAACGGCGTGCCGCGCGTCATCTGCCAGGCAAAGCACATGGGCTCGCGCGCCGTGGTGATCGTCTGCCGCGACGAATCGGCCGCGCTGCGGCGCTTCGGCGTGCGCGACGAGGGAATCGGCATCGTCTACACGCGCACCGGCCGGCGGTTTTTCGACCATCGGGCGGTCGAGGCGGAGCTTCTGTCGCGCGTTCGGGAAGCGATCGGCGCGGCCGGGCTTTGGGACGACTTGAGCAGCGACTGGTTCTGTCTCGACTGCGAGCTGATGCCTTGGTCGGCCAAGGCGCGGGAACTGCTCAAGAGCCAGTACGCCGCGGTCGGCGCGGCGGGACGCGCGGCATTGGCAGACGTGTCAACCGTTCTCCGGCAGGCGGACGAGAGATACCGCGACCACGGGGTCGACGCGCTCTCCCCGCTCCTCCACCAGCATGATCAGCGGCAGATGCGTATCCAACGTTATGTGGATTCCTACCGCCGATACTGCTGGACGGTGACGGGCGTGAGCGACTTGAAACTCGCGCCGTTTCACCTGCTGGCGGGCGAGGGCGGGGTGTACGTCGATCGAACTCATGAATGGCACATATCGACGCTCGCGCGACTATCAGGCGGATCGACGTCGCAGTCGTCGATCCTCATGGCGACGGCGAACATCACGGTCGATGTCGGGGATACTGCGAGCCTGGCGGCCGGTGCCGCGTGGTGGGAGGAGCTCACCGGTCGTGGCGGCGAAGGGATGGTCGTCAAGCCGATGGATTTTTCAGTCCGCGGCAAGCGCGGGCTCGTCCAGCCGGCGGTGAAGTGCCGCGGGCAGGAATACCTCCGCATCATCTACGGGCCGGAGTACGATGCGCCGGAGAACCTCGAACGGCTGCGCGGGCGCGGCCTGGGGGCTAAGCGATCGCTCGCTCTGCGCGAGTTCGCGCTGGGGATCGAAGGACTCGAGCGGTTCGTTCGCCGTGAGCCGCTGCGACGCGTGCACGAGTGCGTTTTCGCGGTGCTGGCGCTGGAGAGCGAGCCGGTCGACCCGCGCCTATAACTTGACACTCGGCATGTCGGCACGAAAGATTCGCTGATGAGACAGAACGTGTGAGGTAACGCACCATGCCCGCGACTTTCAGCGTATTGCTCGTCACCGCCGCCCCGCCAGGTCATGCCGGGGAGGCCGGCGGCGCGTTCGTCAAAATCGACGGGCGCGAATCGCTCCTCCGCTGCGCGGAGCTCTTTCTCAACCGCGAGCCGATCAAGCAGATCCAGATGACCTTCGTCTCGGACATGATGGAAGAGGCGAAGCGAAAATACGGCGGGCACCTCGGGTTCTCCGGGGTGAAGCTCGTGTCGGGCGAGGCATCATGGTGGGAGCAAGTTGCCGCGGGCGCCGAAAAACTATCGCCGGATGTGTCGCACGTCATCCTGCACGACGCGGCGCGGCCGGCGGTGCCCTTCGGGGACATCGACTCGCTCATGGAAGCCGCCGAGAAACACCGCGCGATCGCACTCACCGCGCCGCTGAGGACGAACCTGCTGGAAGTGGACGAGGGCGGCCACCCGATGGCATATCACCTGGCCACCAGTTTCGTGCAGTTGCTCTCGCCGCTGGTCTTCGCGCGCGACAAGTTCGTGGAGATCGCCAAGAGCAAGCTGGACCCTCACGCGTCGGAGTTTCATCTGGTGAAGGGTTCGCCGCTGAACCTTCGGGTGGGTGGCGGCGGAGACGCGGGGCTGGTCAAGCAGATGATCAACATGCTTCCCAAGCCGAAGATCAAGGCGCCGAGCTCGCCGTTTGAAGAGGCGCAGTGGTGAGAGGAAAATGAGGAAAATGAGGAAAATGATGAATGCTGAATGATGAGTGATGAATTGAATTCATTCATCATTCCGCGTTCATCATTCCGCGTTCATCATGGGCGCTCTCCGCCCACCACGCCGGCACTGGTTCGTGCAGCGCACGGGTGTCGAACCCGAGCCACGCCGCACATGTCGCGGCGGCATGACGCGCCTGCTCCGGCGTGTCGAAGAGCTTCTCGATGCTCCGCTGGCTCTTGGGGCTGCGCCAGGCGCGCAGCAGGCAGCCGACGGTGTAGATGTTCAGCATGTGCTGGAGCGGCAGCGCGATCTCCGGCCGCATCACGGTGCTGAGAGGCAACGACAGGACGGGGTTTTTCATAGAAGCACATCCATCACGCGCGCTGTTGGGGCCGTGCGCACACAGAAAGACGGTCCGATCGTCAATTCGTTTGGATGACCCGCATGCCCGGCGGGTTTCATTGGACGCGGGTAGCCCGCCCGGCGTCCAATAACTTCGCAACGTACGAACATCATCGTCCATGTCAATGCGATCTCTTCAGCCCTTACTCAAAGAATTGAACCACCAAGGCACCAAGATCACCAAGCGGTTCCTGGCGTCCAGGCATCGCTTGGTGTTCTTGGTGTCTTGGTGGCTATCTCTGCTTTTGACTCCGCGATTTTGGGTCGTCCTTGACACCCCCGCGCGTGGCTCTTAGTGTCGCGCAAACCGCGCCTTCGAAGCATTTTTGATCGTTTGTCGTAGGTAGAAAGGCTCGAATTGTGACCGTGTCCGCGTTCCTCAACGGCAATACCTGCGTCGTCGGCCTCCAATGGGGGGACGAGGGCAAGGGGAAGATCGTCGACTTCCTCACCGAGCACGCCGACGTCGTCGTCCGCTACTGCGGCGGCGCGAACGCCGGGCATACCGTGCGCATCGGCGGCGAAAAATACGCGACGCACCTGTTGCCCGTGGGCGTGTTCCGGCCGGGCGTGATCAACGTCATCGGGAACGGCGTCGTGCTCGATCCGGAAGTGCTGTTCAAGGAGATCGACGAATTCTTATCGCGCGGCGTCGCGATCTCGCCGGTCAATTTGAAAATTTCCTACAAGACCCACCTGGTGATGCCCTACCACAAGCAGGAGGACGCGGCGCGCGAGTCGTCCGCGGAAGGCGGCGCGATCGGCACGACGCGTCGCGGCATCGGCCCGACGTACTCCGACAAGATGCAGCGCGCCACTGCGATCCGCGTCGCCGACCTGCTGCACGAGGAAACGCTCAAGCAGAAGATCGGGCGGATCGTCAACGAGAAGAACAAGGTCCTCAAGTGCCTGTACGACGCCCCCCCGCTGGACTGGCGGGCGATCTTCGAACAGTACCGCGACTACGGGCGGCGGATCGCGCCGTTCGTCGCCGATACATCGGAGCTTCTGATCGAACAGTTCAAGGCCGGCAAGCGCATCGTCTTCGAAGGCGCGCACGCCGTGTTGCTCGACGTCGATCACGGCACGTATCCGTACGTGACGAGCAGCTCGTGCAGCGCGCTGGGCCTGTACACTGGCGCAGGCGTTCCGCCGCAGACCGTGCAGAATTTCTTCGGCATCATGAAGGCGTACAGCACGCGCGTCGGGGGCGGGCCGTTCCCGACCGAGCAGGACAACGACATCGGCAACTACATCCGCGAGCGCGGCAACGAGTACGGCACGACCACCAGACGCCCCCGCCGCTGTGGATGGCTCGACGCGCTCGCCGTCAAATACTCCGTCGCGCTCTGCGGCGTCACGCACGTCGCGATCACGCTGATCGACGTCCTCTCCGGGCTCGATCACGTGCAGATCTGCACCGGCTACAAGCACAAGGGCCAGCGGCTCGATACGTTCCGCGCTGACATGGACACGCTGGCCGAGGTCGAGCCGGTGTACGAAACGCTGCCCGGCTGGCGCGGCAACATTTCCGCCTGCCGCCGGTTCGAAGAGCTCCCCAAGGAAGCGCAGCAGTACGTCAAGCGCGTCGAGCAGCTCATCGGCGCCCCTATCAAGATGGTCAGCGTCGGCCCGGAACGCACGGCGACGATCATGCGCTAGCGCCAGCGCACATTTCTTTTCGGTCCCGCGCGCTCCGCCGTTACAATCCCTTGCGCGTTGGCTCGATCTTCATATCCGGGGCCCGCGGGGAAATTCCATGTCTGCGAAAATTGGCAGCGGCGCGCTGGTTCTGATCCTCTGCACGGCGGCGACAGGCCTTTGCGCGGCGGCACAGCGCAAGCCCCCCGCCGCCGCGTCACCCGCGGCGACGACGGTCGATGCGCCCGTCGCTAACGACGTCGCGAACGTCGGCGAGATGCTGCGTCGCGGCCGCCGGCCCATCGATTACCTGCGCAGCTTCCGGGCGGCTCACGGCGCGGCGTGGGAGAAGTCCGCTGCGTTCGGGCAACCGCAAGGGCTGCTGCTGCTTGGATATTGTCGTATCACCGCGCTCGGAATGCCGCGCGATCTGGCGGCGGGGTTCCGCATGTGCGAGCAGGCAGCGCTGAAGCGGCTTCCGCTGGCAATGACGTACATCGGGCGGATTTACCTGGACGGCATGCCAGGCGTGCCGCGCGACGACGCGCGGGCCCTGCAGTGGTTCCAACTCGCCGCTGACGCGGGCGATACCACGGCGATGCAGTGGCTCGCCTTCATGCATACGTTCGGCTTGGCCACGCCGTGCGACGACGCCAAGGCCATCGCCTGGACGAAGCGTGCCGTCGCCGCCGGAGACAGCAGTGCGATGCTCACTCTTGCGGACGAGTACCGCTGGCACATGGACGGGGAGCACACGTTCGAGGACTCGTTGGCGCTGATCCGCAAGTCCGCCGACGCCGGCAACCCAGAAGCCATGGTCGCGCTGGGCTACTTTTGCGAATGGGGCATCGGCAGCATCAAGCGGAACTACGCGGACGCGATGGCGTGGTGTCGCCGCGCCGCCGACTTGCCGGACGTGCGCGGCATGCTCGCCGTCGCGCACCTGATTCACCGCGGCCACGGCGCGGCGCGCGACCCGAAACAGATCCTGGCCTGGGTGCAGCGCGCCGCGGACACGGGCGATCCGGAGATGATGGTCTACCTGGGGCACGAGCTTCACGCCGGCGCGATCACCGAGCGCGACGACGTCCGGGCGCTCGATCTGTTCCGCAAGGCCGCCGAAGCCGGCAGCATCGAGGCGCTGGTCGAACTCGCCGGCTGCTATTCCGATGCCCGCGCGGTGAAACAGGACTATCTCCAATCGTGGAAATACCTCCGCGCGGCCGAGCAGCTCGGCTCGGCCAACGCGTTGAACACGATCGCCTGCTTTTACCGCTACGGCTGGGGCGTGAAGCAGGATGAGGTGCAGGCGATCGCGTACTTCAGAAAGGCCGCGGCGCTCGGCCAGCGCGACGCACTGAACAGCATGGGCCTGCGCTACGACCAGGGCCGGGGCGTGCCGAAGGACGCCAAGCTCGCCCGCGGCTTCTTCATGCTCGCCGCGCGCGCGGGCAACGTCACCGCCATGACGAACCTGGGCAACCTCTACCACGACGGCGTGAACGCCGAGCAGAACTTCGAACGCGCCCGCGGGTGGTACGAGCTGGCGGCGATGCGCGGCGACGGCAGCGCAATGGTCGGGCTGGGCATCATGTACGGCAAAGGCGAAGGCGTCACCAAGGACGCCGACCGCGCCGCGGAGTGGTTCACGTGGGCCGCGGAAACGAAGAACGCGGACGCGCTGCACTTTCTTGGCCGCGTCTACCTCGCGGGGCGAGGTGTCACGAAGGACGCGCAACAGGCGGCGAATTGCTTCCACGCCGCTGCCGGGCTCGGCAGCGTCGCCGCCGCCGGGGAGCTTGCCGGCTTGTACCAGAAGGGCGAAGGCATCCCGCGCAACGATGAGGAGGCCGTCAGGTGGTTCCGCAAGGCCGCCGACGCCGGCGACGCCTTTGCCACCGCGGGCCTGGCAACTTGCTACCTCGAGGGGCGCGGCGTCACCAAAGACCCCGCGGCGGGCGTCGAATTGCTTCGCAAGGCCGCCTATCTCGGCGAAACCTGGGCGATGAACCGCTTGGCGAACTGCTACCGCGAAGGCATCGGCGTACCCCAGGACCCGCAGCAGATGCTGGCGTGGTTCCAGAAGGCGGGCGACGCCGGCGACGCCAACGGCTTGTACATGACCGCCTACTGCATGCAGGGAAGGGAAGGCGCGGCGCACGACGCGGCGTGGCTCCAGTGGGCGCGCCGCGCGGTCGATGCCGGCAGCGGTCACGCCGCACATATGCTCGCCCTCGCGCACGATTCTGGCTTAGACGTCCCCAAAGACCTCAACGAATCGATCAAGTACTTCCGCGCCGGCGTCGAGCTGGGCGATGTCCAGTGCATGAACGACTTGGGGACGCGCTATCAGCACGGCCGAGGTGTCGTGAAGGACGACGACCGCGCGATGCGCTTGTACCTGCAATCCGCGCAGGGAGGCTGCGCGGTCGCGATGGGGAACGTGGGCTGGCTGATCGAACACGGCCGCGCGGTTGCACACGCCGACCCGGAAAAGGCGGTCGAGTGGTACCGCCAAGCGGTCGCCGGCGGACACCCGGAGTCGTGCTTCCACCTGGCGAACATGGTCCTGTCGGGGCGCGGCACCCCTGCTGACATTCCCGCCGCCGCAGCAATCTACCTCCAGGGCGCCAAGCTCGGCGATGGGCCGTGCATGCGCCAATATGCGACGATGTGCCTCGACGGGCTCGGCGTGCCGAAAAACGTCGACGAGGGGATCGCGTGGCTCACCAAGGGCACGGAGGCGAATGATGCGATGGCGATGCACGTGCTAGGCGAATGTTACGCGGCGGGCCGAGGCGTGCCGGTCGACCCTGCGAAGGCCGCCGCGTGGTTCCAGAAGTCCGCGGAACTCGGCCATCCGCCCGGCATGTTTGCCTGGGCTGCGTCACTCTTGCACGGAAGGGGCATTCCCGCCGATCAGAAGGCCGCGGCGCAGTGGTTCCTCCGCGCCGCCGAGCAGAACTTTCCTCGCGCCATGACGATGTACGCGTTGTGCTGCGAGCAGGGTCATGGCGTGCCCGCCGACCCGAAGCTCGCAATGGAATGGATGAGCCGGGCGGCCGCGGCAAACGACAACGTCGCGATGTTCGCGCTGGGCAACTTTTACGAGCACGGGAAGATCACCGCGAAGGATGAGGCGCAGGCGGCGGCGTGGTACCGCAAGGCCGCCGACGCGGGCTACCTCGACGCGCTGATGAACCTCGCCGTGATGCTCAACGAAGGTCGCGGAGTCGCGAAGGACAGCGCACAAGCGGTTCAACTGCTGCAGACCGCCGCGCGTGCAGGACACGAACAGGCCCGCTCGATTCTCAAGCAGAACAACCTCACGTGGTAATCCTCCGGGGCGAGTTTTTTGGCCGACAATTCGGGTGGGCGTGCATATGCTCGTGGTTGGGGTCGGCGCGCGGTTGTTGGAGAAGGCGTGGGAATCATCTGGGAGATTTTCAGCAGGCAACGCCGGGCCAGAGGCGGGGGTGATTGGGGGGTGATAGGAAAG
>JADMIO012534214.1_pt1 | contig 11237 bp, 4 predicted proteins | sample 8958161 | NCBI WGS metagenome assembly JADMIO01 (sample SAMN16585339, study PRJNA669376) | soil metagenome | isolation source: Crop rotation soil | place: USA: Cullars Rotation, Alabama | collected 2011 | reverse complement strand
GCTTGCGGGGAAGCGGCTCGGTAAGTGCAAGCTCAAACATAACGGCATCGATGTATTGTGCCTTATAGAGGCTCTTCAATAACCGGTTCCGTTTTGTAAGGAGGCGCTCATGGTTTTTACCCGGGTAAATTAATCCTGGCGCATTGGGCAATACTGCGAGGGTAGCCGCCTGGGCCCAACTCAGGCGCCCGGCACTAACCCCGTAATATCGCCAGCTTGCGGCCTCAAGTCCTACCACGTTATTCCCCATGGGAGCATTAGCCGCATACATGCCAAGTAGTTCTTTTTTATTGTATCGAAGCTCGAGCCGCGTTGCAATGATCATCTCGATGAGCTTTTCAAGGAACGTGCGTGGTGGGTTGCCCCGCATCATGCGGGCGAGCTGCATGGTAATTGTGCTCCCACCACTTACTATGCGTTGTTCTTTGAGATCGCTCGCGAGAGCCCGCAAGATGGCTCTGATACTAACACCACGGTGCTTGTAAAACTGCCTGTCTTCGAACCTGAGCAGGCATGTTTCGAACTTTGCAGCCACGCTATCGCCCGGGGGGAATCGCCATTGTCCATCACTTGCGATACGCGCGCCCAACAGGTTGCCATCCCTGTCGAGTAGCACTGTGGCTTTTGGATCAGCAAAAATAGATGCAGGCAGGCATTGCCAATACCAAATACCACATGCGGTTAAGGCTGCTGGTAATATTACCCGGGTGCGATCAAACATAAGTGTCTTGAACCGAAGCGCTGCTTTTGCAATAGCCGGCATTAAATGCTGAAAACGATGCTTCAATTTTTCCGTCATATGCTTAACAGGTTGTCGTCGCGCTTAAATAGAATACAAAGCTGCAGTGCATTGCAGAATATTCAGCTTCATTTTTATTATTCGTGTAACTCTAAAGACCACGCGTTTTATATCTTTGATTAATTGTAATAAATTTTGGGATCGGCCAGGCCAATACTTTTCATCATACTCGTTGCCTATGGCATACTACTGCATGCCCAACAGTATAGTTTCAGAAATTTTTCGGTAAAAGAAGGTGTTGCGCAATCGCAGGTGTTTAGCCTCCTGCAGGATCACCGTGGTTACTTGTGGATGGGAACACGTGGAGGGGGACTTACGCGGTACGATGGGGTGAGTTTTAGAACATATACCACACGCGATGGCCTTTGCAATAACTATGTGTATTGCACTAAGGAAGATGCAAACCATAACTTATGGATCGGCACCAACAACGGCCTGGCATTTTATAACGGCGTTAATTTTAAAACATATAAAACCGGCGGCGATTCGCTACCCTTATCCGTAACTGATATTGCAATAGCAGCCGACAGCAGTAAGTGGCTGGCAACCAACTATGGCATCATGCGCCTGGTGGGCGACTCGCTGATTGCTGTGTCGGCCCTGTTAAACGAACGCAGGAATTTGGTGAACACGGTTTGTATCAGCAAGCAGGGCAAAGTGTGGTACGGCACAAGACAAGGGCTTTCTGCCATTAGCTTTACGGGAGGATCATATGTGCTTGAAAAATATTACACCCGGCGTTTTGTAAGTAATCCGGTGAATAAACTTTGTATTGACGCCCTGGGCCGCATGTGGATCGGCACGTATGATGATGGCGTTTTCATTCATGCAGGCGATAGCTTTTATCGTTTCGATAAAGTAGCTGCCCTGGATGAGCAAAGTGTATTCGATATTTATTTCGATTCGCAAGATAACGTTTGGTTTGCCACGCTGCAGGCAGGCGCACTGAGATATAACTTACGTAACAATTCGCAGGAGTGGCTGAATGAAGATGTTGGATTAACAAACAACCATGTGCGCAGTATCGTTGAGGACCGGAATGGCAACTATTGGTTTGGAACTTCGGGCGGGGGCGTCAGTAATTATTATAGCAGGCAATTCACCACGTACGACAAGAGCTCGGGGCTTGCAGGGAATTTTATTTATAGCTTGTTGCGCGATTCGAAGAAGCGGTTGTGGATTGGAAATTCGATGAAAGGTTTTACCCTTATGCAAGGTGATAGTTTTATACAATATAATGCTAATCATGGCTTCATCGATACCAAGGTTAAAGCCATTGGCGAAGATAAAGACAGCTTCATTTACCTGGGCACAGAGGGCAATGGGCTATACAGGTTCGATGGTACTATCTTCACTACCATTGCTGGTTTTACGGGTAAATATATCAGGGCCATCGTGCGAGACCAGGCGGGAAATTTGTTTGTGGCAACAGCGGGGAGCGGGATCTTCAAAATCACTTTTGTTAACAAAAGAACCTATATTAAGAATCTTACCATTGGCCAGGGCTTGCTCAGCAACCGCATTTCGTGCCTCCTGCTCGATGGCGCAAACAGGCTCTGGTACGGCACCGAGGGCAATGGCGTAGGTGTTATCATTAACAATAAAGTTACTGCTTACCGATTTGGAATTAAAAGCGGGCTTCCATCCAATGCGATAAGAAGTCTAGCGGCCGACAATAATGGCCACCTCTGGGTAGGCACAGCGGGCTCGGGGCTGGCGGCCATCGACATGCATGATGAGAAATTCAATGTGATCAGGTTCAACAAACCCGGGGCTTTAACTTCTGGCAATATCTACCTGCTCATTGTAGATCGCCACAATAATCTATACGTGGGTACAGAAACGGGGGTTGACCGCGTGCTGCTCGATGCAGCCGGCAAGGCTCTTAACATTAGGCATTATGGACGTGGAGATGGGTTTACCGGGATCGAGACTTGCCAGAACTCGGTAATCCACGATCCGGACGGGGTAACCTGGTTTGGCACCATTAACGGGCTCATTAAATTTACCCCAGCCAGCCAGCAACGTATCACAGGCCGCGAGCCCGTAACCAGCATCACCGATGTAAAATTGTTTTACGAGCCCATTGCAAAGACTGCTTACAGGTCGGCTGTCGGCGACTGGAACAGCATCCATAACCTCGTATTACCCCACGACCAGAATCACCTTACGTTCGATTTCAACGGTATTAATTTCAGCAACCCCGATGCAGTAATGTACCAGTGGAAGCTCGAAGGCTTCGACCGCGATTGGTCGCCTCCATCGCAAACGCATACCGTGACATATTCGAATATCGCACATGGTAACTTCACTTTTATGGTGCGGGCACGCAACGAAGATGGCATCTGGAACAAAGAGCCGGCACAAATTAGCTTTAGTATTACGCCGCCGTTTTGGTTACGTTGGTGGGTTATTGTACTTTTTACACTAACCCTCGCCGTCATTATCATGCTTGCGTTTAAATACCGTGTCGACCTGGTTAGGAAAAAGGCCCTGGAGCAACAACAGAAACTCCAGCTGGAGAAGGAGGTGGTAGAACTCCAGCAAAAAGCGCTCAGGCTGCAAATGAACCCACATTTTATTTTCAATGCGCTCAATTCGATTCAATCGCAAATCGGCACCGATAATGAACAGGCGGCACGTTACTACCTGGCGAAGTTCTCGAGGCTCATGCGGCAGATCCTGGATAATTCGCGTAATACCAGCATCACGCTGCAGGAAGAGATCAACACGCTCGAGAACTACCTGCTCATCGAGAAATTTTGCAATGGCGATCGTTTCGACTACGAGATCACGGTTGATAAGCATATAGAAACAGATTATACGAGTACGCCACCCATGCTTTTACAGCCCTTTATCGAAAATGCCATTAAGCATGGTTTGCGATTCATGAACGATAAACGAGGAATGATAAAAGTGAAAATCAGCGAGCACAACGGAATCCTGGCCTGCTCTGTAGCCGACAATGGCATTGGCCGCAAACGATCGGCAGAACTCAACCAGACAAGCAAAGAAACTTATCATAGATCAACGGCACTCCTTGTTACCCAGGAGCGGCTCGAGCTGCTAAAGATTGATAGTGATATTAAATCGCTCGAGATCATCGACCTTTACGACGAGCATGGCGAGGCATGCGGCACACAGGTGGTTATTAGAATTCCGCTTATCGCTTAAATTTGAAATATGATTAAGGCCATACTGATCGACGATATTGAACAGGCTCGCGTAACACTCAGGAAAGATCTTGCCGTATACGCCAATGATGTTGAGGTTATTGCCGAAGCGGGCGGGGTAGTAGAGGGGGCGAGATTACTCAAAACCCTGAAGCCTGATGTTGTTTTCCTCGATATCCAAATGCAGGATGGAAGCGGTTTCGACCTGCTCGATATTTTGCCGGAGATCCCTTTCAGGATCATTTTTATTACCGCTTCGGATGCCCATGCTATCAAGGCCTTCAGGTATGCCGCTATCGATTATCTGCTCAAGCCTGTTGATCCCGACGAGCTTGTTGCAGCACTGGATAAGCTCAGGCACCAGAAAATAAACGAGAGCGAAAAGTATCGCCTGCTCAATGATAGCCTCAAGAGCGCCGGCAAGGTACAGACCAGGCTTGCCCTGCATACGCAGGATAAAATTCATGTTGTAAATATTGCCGACATTATCCGTTGCGAAAGCAATATCAACTATACAGAGTTCTTTTTTACCGGCGACAAAAAGCTGCTTGTTACCAAAACGCTTAAAGAATTCGAAGACCTGTTGTTATCGCATGGTTTTTATCGTGTGCATCAATCGCACCTTGTGAATACCAAATTTATCAAAGAGTTTATTAAGGCCGATGGCGGGTACCTGCTTATGAACAATGGGGCGCAGGTACCCGTATCAACCCGCAAACGGGCACAGGTTGTTGAAATGCTCGAGGGCCTTTAACGCGTCGCCATCTCGCCCGGATCCCTGATAACTTCAACCCACATGCCGGGTACGCGCGCATTGATGGTATTATCGTACATGGCCTCGGAATACACAGTTGGCAAATAGTATTTACCGAGGTATGTGGCATTGAGCCGTGTGCTAAAGCGGATCGTATCTTTCGGTGCAATTTCGTAGTAGGTGTAAATACGATCGTCGCGAATGTCCTGGTAACGTGCCCGGTTAGGCTGCGATGCATTTTCGTCGTCCAGGCGTTGATTGTGAATTTCCCAGCCGCTGGCGAATATTTGATTGAGCGCCATTTCTTTGAGCATGTTTTTGCTACCCGGGTTAACAATCATTACTTCAGCAACAAAGTCGGTGCCCTGTATGATCTTGCCCGGGTGTATGAGTTCGCCGTAAAGATCAAAATAATTTACTTTCATATGCAGGTGGCTGGCCACCGCCCGCTGATCGCCAATAAGCGGTACACCTTCGGTAAGGGTTTTCACATATACTGGATAGCCACTTTTATTCCGGATTCCCAGGTTCAAATTGCCATTAAGTTGTCGCTCATTATAAACCAGCTTATAAATCTTCTTGGTTGTTTGATGATTTGTCTGCGCCTGGCCATTCAGCAAGGCTGTAAACTGCATGGGCTTATTGGGTTCAAAACCCGCATAAGTGCTCATTGCTAAGAGGCCATAAGCAGTTTCCTGGGTGCTCATCCAGTTGTTTGCGTTGAGCGATGCCGAGACATGTGCTGCAACAGTATTTGCTTTTCTTATACCATCGGGCCAGTTACGTCTAAGGAGGGTTAACGTTTCGAGTATCAATGCTTCGTCGCGTATTTGTGATCCATAACTATATGATAGCTCGCGGTAACTGTTCACGCTTATAGGCAGGTCTTTTACCATTTGGATTGCAACTGCAGGCTGGCCGCTGAGCTGGAAAGCCGCCGCCAGTCGCCACTTTGCCGCCGCATGCAAATGCTTGTCTTCACGCATGAGATTCATAGATCCCGCTTCCGGTTCGTGGGCCAGCGCCAAAACAAAAAGCCTGTAAGCCTGGATAAGCTCGAATGATTCCTCTCCATGTGGATGTGTAAACGAACCGGCCTCGCGACTCCAATTCTGAGCCGCCTGTTTTTGGTAGACTACCCAGCGTTCTTTCATTTTGGCTGGTAATGTGTACCCGGCTTTTTCGGCTTCGAGCATGAAATGCCCGGCATAATTGCTTCCCCACTCGTTGGTGTAAGCTTCTCCGGGCCAGTATGCGAAGCCACCTTCGGCTGTTTGAAACGATACAAGACGCTTTAAACCAGCCTTGATATTGGCGTCTATTTTTGCAAGTTGCTTATCATTTACGTCGATCAAATTATTTACGAATAACTGCGGGAACACCGATGAGGTTGTTTGCTCGATACAGCCATGCGGGTATTGGATCAACTCTTCAAGGCGCTTGTCGAAACCCATCGATGGGATGGAGGATACTTCGATACTAACCCGGTTTGTTCCTTTTAAGCCACGTAAAATGATTTGTTGATCCAATTGCTTTCCTGCTCCTAAAGTATATTCGGCAACATCAACAACCTTCGGATTTGGGTTCCTGATTTCTATTTCAATCTCCTGTTCGGCGCGCTGGCCACCACATGTCGCTATCGCCTTAACCCTTGCCACACCAGTGGTTGCGGCCACGTTCAACTTGAAGTTAAGCACGGCATCACCTGGCTTTACAAAGTGCAGTGTTTGTTTTTTTTCGCCGGCAATAGTAAAGAGCTCATTCACTTCAATCTCTACGCTTACATCTTTAATATGAGGTTCCATGGCAAAAACGTCGACTGGCAGGTACACAGTTTCTGTAGGGCCCAGTACCCTGGGCAACGTAGCCAGCACCATCAGCGGTTTGCGCACGGCTACTGTTTTTTCGGTTGAACCAAAAGCCTCAGCGTCCCTGCCAACCAGCATCAGCCTTACCGAGCCAACGTAATTTGGGATATCTATTTTATGTGTTGCGGCGCCGCCTGCAGGCAACGAAAACGGGCCTATAAAGCGCACCATCGGTTTAAACCGGTTGGCTTTGGCTCCGCGGCCGGCAAGCCCGTCGCCGTCGCCGCCTATACTTATCAATCCCTGCAGTTTTCCGGCATAAGCTCCGATAACGGCGTCGTACATATCCCAGGTCTTAATACCGTGTGCTTCGCGAGCGTAGAATGTGAGCCATGGCTGTGGTGTTTTGAAACGCGTAAGATCGAGCAGGCCCTCATCAACAACGGCTATGGTGTACGTAATCGGACGCCCATGTTCTTCTCTCACCTCAATACTGGCGGTACTTTCAGGCTTCCAGGTGTCGGCCGTTAATATGAGGGGGTTGATATGCGATGCCGGGTTGTCAACCGTCAAGGGGATGATCCCATACATCCTGATGGGAAGGTCGTTAATGGTATTGGCGTGAGGTTGCAGGAGGCTAAGGTGTATATAAGCATTCGGGCACATCTCGGCAGTTGCCTTAAAACTGCACTGGGTTTCGCCGGCCCTGGTATTCACCCAGAACTTCGCCAGCACCTTCGTGCCTGTTTCGATGCTCACCAACGCTTTGCCCTTTGCCGGCGATGGAAATGTAAGCACTATATCTTCGCCCGTGGTATAGCTGCTTTTATTGCATGAGAAATTCAGCATGGCCGCATTCTCAATGTTTCCCTGGCTTTCGCGGCTCATTCCCGGCCAGTCTACAAAAATTATTTTGCCCGCCTGGTGCCCGCCCTCGCTGTCGGTAACTGTAACGAGGTACCGGCCATATTCAGGATAGTTCACCTTGAAGTCGAAGTAACCCTTGCCCTGCATGGTACTAATTTGTGTATCTCTTACGCAAATGGTTCCCGGCCTTGCTATGAAGCTTACAAGGTCTTCATCGTCGTGTTCATACCACCATTTCCACTCAAGCTTGTAGATCTTCAGCTGTACTTTAGGTAGGTTAACGGCCACTCCATTTGTGTTTACCGATGCAAGTGCAAACCTATAATTATTGCCACTCAACAGCTTATTTCCAATGGCCGATCCAGCCGGCGATTTAAGCCCGATATAGTTCCTGAACGGGAAGTAGTCTATTGACGAACGGTCGACGCTGAAGTCGCCACCTGCTTCAAAAACACGGGTTGTAAACGATGCCCTTAGCTTTGCAGGTGAGGTGCCGCCCACAGGGAAGCCACTCTTAAGCCAGGCTGTGCCCTGCTCATTAAGGTTGCCATCGAAAATGGTATACGACGTTGTTGTGGTAAAGCGCAATGGCGAATCGAATTCGTAGCCCGGGTATTTTGAAAATGTTACACGAACAGGCGAGAGGTTTGCATCTACTATTGCGGCGAGTTCCTTTGCCGGCGCGCCGTGCAGCCACTTCACCGTCAAGCTTGCAGAGGTATCAGAATCGGTTGTGTTTTTAGAACGATAGGGTTCAAATGCGATCTTAAGCCGGTTGGGCTTAACCGTTTCAATCTTAAGCGGCTGCCTGAAAATGCGGTTCCCAACATGCGCCGTTGCCATATAGTTACCTGTTCCGGCAGAAGGGTCGGTAGCCGTTCTAAAATCGTAGAGCCCGTTTAAGTTATACGTCTTAACACGCTCGTAAACCAGCTCGCCCGCCGGGTTGTGAATCTCAAATTTCACCGGGTAATTTGTTGGCAACCTGTGTTCTTTGTCTCCCAGCATAAAGCATAGGTATAGCGAATCGCCCGGACGCCACACGCCGCGATCGCCATAGATATAACCTTTTACTCCTTTCTGAACCAATTCGCCGGAGATATCAAATTTACCCAGTGGGTTTACGTTGCCATCGAGTAGTTTCAGGTAACCGCGCTGCCTGCCATAACTGGCAATCATAAGAAACGGCTTGGCGTTTAGTTGGATCTCAAACATGCCCTGCGCATTGGTAACGCCCTTAGCTATTAACTGGCGGGTATAATCAAAATACGCTACGGTGCAACCTGGCATAGGCTCGGTAGTGATCATATTGCTTACGAAGGCATAAGCGCGTTTCTTCTCATCAAGCTTATAAATAAGCCCGATATCCGAAGCGATGATATTTCTGCTTACCGCCTTGCCATAATAGTAGTCCTCTTCGCAATAATTATTTTCGTTATCCGAGTAATAGTCCCAACTTTCAAACCCATTGCTGTTAAATCCATACCCCTGCCATAAGTCTTCGGTCCAGTTTTCATCATATTCTTCAGCCACTACGGTATTGTTTTCGTTATCGCCATCTTCTCCAGGGGCGCAATCGCATAGCGTATAGTCTTTATTGAATTTAATGCTGATCCTATAAATAGACCCGGGGTCGGGGAGTATGAGCTTGTTGAGATCGATAATATGCGTGTTCCACTGCGAAAGGTCTTTATGTTTATCGGTATTAAGCATGATCTTCTTTTCGACAACTATTTTGCCCACGCGGGTAAGTCCATCGGCGCCATTGAGATCATTCACCTGCAGGAACTGCTGCACATTATTGCCGAATATTTTTATCACGCGAATGTCTACAGCATTGAGATTAATGGCTTCGAAAGGAAAGATCAATCCGGCCGAATTAGGCAGGATGCAGCCGTTACCTTCTATCTTTACCTCGGGTCCGTGTTTACGAAAAAAAAGAGAATCATGGTAAGCCTTACCCATTTCGAAGCCCTTGAAATTCATGATCGAACCAGTAATATTTACTTTTCTATATCCTTCGAAAACTTCATCATGGTATATCGAAAGTTTGTTGCCCGAGATAGCAAAGCGGGGATCGGTGCAGCCCTGCAGGCTTACAATTCCTTTGAGATCCTGGTGCTGCATGAGGGGGTCGCTGAAGTACACTTCAACGGTTTGCTCGTCGATGTTTTCGATGCTGCTGCTGCTTATGCTAAAATCTTGGATAGCCGGCACCGGCATCATTTTTTTATCCCTGCTGGCCGAACCAACGCATGCCCCGTCCAGGAACAACTCAATTTTACCGGCCGAGCCAAGGCGCTGAATGCTGTCGGCGTAGAAATAGTACAAGTTATTGTCATCACTTTTTTCCCACCTCAGTTTAGCGTTACGCTTGTTCACCACCAGTTCTATTGTTTTATCAATAACCGCGATATCTTCAAAATCGCTGGTGTTTAATTCGCCGCTTAGCCTCATCCATTCAGGGCTACCAGCGTCCAAGGCATCGAGGTGTAAATTATTTAAGGTGAGTTTTTGCGGGTAGGCCGAAAACTGGAACTCGAATGTTTTGAATTCATCTTCTTCTGGGTCGATGAGCTTTTTCAGTTTAAAGCTTGCCGTGTACAGTTGGCTCGAGCTTAGGTCTTCGGCCGGTATGAACTCGATTGTACGGCTGTTGACCCATATGGCATGCCCCTCGATGCGTGGCTCGAAGCTGAATATTTTGTTAAGCAGGGTGGAGTCGGGGAGTTGCGCATGGGCAGCATTTTCGTTGCCATGATTCAGGTTTACAACAGTATCTATTTCAAGGCCAAGCGCAGGTTGCTGGTAAGCGTCGGCAAGCTCGATGCGAATATGTTGCCGCTTGCTAACCATCCCCGATGTATAGCCGGTAATGTATTTTGCAACGAGCGGATTTACTATAACCATTTTAGGCTTCGGGTGAAAGCATGATTGAATGGCAAGGAAGGAGAGAAGCGAAACTAACGACAACAGCCGGTTTGTGGCAATGGGTTTCATGTTACAATGATTTATGAAACAAAGGTTCGCCCGCAGCGAATTCTTTTTTCGTTGCTTTATAACACGTGCTTGTTTCCCGATTAACCGAATGCTAAATTCGATTAAGTGTTGCAGTGCTGGTTTAAGCACTGCGATTGGTATATTTGATTTATGAAAGCCATTTATACCCTGATCTCCCTATTCCTTCTGTCAACATTTTCTCGCGCACAGGTATATTTCGAAAAGATCATCGACACCGGTAAGCATGAGGCCGGCAACAGCATCATCCAATGTTCCAATGGGGCGTATGTGATCCTGGGTTATTCCGATTCGCTGGATGATAAAATGCGGATGTGCCTGGTTAAAACCGATGTTTCAGGCAACGAATTATGGCGCAGGTATTATAAAAACGATTCCGACTTGTTCCAGCAAGGACATTGTTTGAAGCAGGCATCCGATGGCGGATTTATTTTATGTGGTTTCAGCATCGCCCCCGGGTCAACGCTATTAATTAAGACCGACTCGTTGGGAAATGAAACCTGGCGAGGTCGCTATAATATTACCAGCAGCGGCTCCTCTGGCGAATATGTGCAAGTGCTTGCCGGGGGTAGTTTTGTTGTTGCGGGCTTCTGTGTGGTGGGTAACAGTACCGATGCATGTGTTTTAAAAGTAGATAAAGATGGCAAGGAAATTTGGCGAAAAATTTACCCCCGATCTGATGACGACATGGCTGTTGTAATCAGGCAAACAGCCGATGGAGGTTTTGTTTTCTTTGGAAATGCAAATCGCAATAACAATAGCATCAGGCTTTCCAGCACATTGGGATCCTAAGCTTAGAATTCCACGTGGACAAGTTG
>JADMIO011302046.1_pt1 | contig 11237 bp, 7 predicted proteins | sample 8958161 | NCBI WGS metagenome assembly JADMIO01 (sample SAMN16585339, study PRJNA669376) | soil metagenome | isolation source: Crop rotation soil | place: USA: Cullars Rotation, Alabama | collected 2011 | reverse complement strand
CCGCCACTTTCGCGGCCATCGATGCCGCTTTGTCCGCGGGCGATGGCGGGCAAGCTTTACGCCTATCCGATGCGGCCCTGAATTCCGCCGGCCTGGACAACACCGATCGCGCCCGGCTCGTGCTCGATCGTGGCCTTGGCTACAATTTGGCCGGCCGTGGCGAGGATGCGCTGGCCGATCTTAGCCAGGCCATCAACACCCACAGCCTGACCGTGGCGGAGCAAGCCCGGGCCTATCTGGAACGCGGCCTGGTGCTGGACGGAATGAACCGGCTGGATGACGCCATAGGGGACTACAGCGCGGCCCTGCGGCTCAATCCACAATCCGCGCCGGCGCTGAACAACCGGGCCAATGCCTATCGCCGTCAGAACCGGCTGGAAGATGCCCAACGCGATTATCTGGCCTCGCTGGCCGCCGGTAATCCCGCTCCGGAATATCCCTATTACGGCCTGGGCCAGATCGCCGAGCAGCAGGGCAAGTTCCCCGCCGCCAAAAACTTCTACGGTCAGGCGGTGCAGTCCAATCCCGGCTATCAACTGGCGGCAAACCGGTTAGAGGCCCTCGGCGGCGCGGTCCCGGTCAGCCCACCCATCGTGCTGAAACCGCCGCCAGGCAGCCTCAGCGTCGACAATGCGCCCATTGTTCTGCGGCCGCCAGCGGCCAAGCGGGCGCAATCGACTCCCTTTACCGTGGCTCCAGCCTCCTCTGGCGTAGACGGACAGGGCTCCCGCCCCGCGCTGCCGACGCCTCCTCTGCGGGTGGCGGACGTATCCAGCCCCAGCAGCCCGGGCCTGCGCCCCGCGCTGAACGACGGCGCTGGTCAGGAAGTCCAACTCGGTGCCTGGCGCTCGGAAGCGGAAGCCACTGCCGGCTGGCATGCGGCTGTCACCATGGCAGGCGGGGTGCTGGCCGGACTTTCCCCTCACATCGTGGCCGCCGATCTTCCCGGCCGGGGGCTTTACTACCGTCTTCGGGTCCGCGCCACGGACGGCAAACAGCTCTGCGCGTCGTTGACGGCGCGAGGGCTGGACTGCTTCCCGGCGCGGGACTGATCCCAAGCGCCGCCATATTCCAGCCAAGCCGTCCCAGTATCCCGCGCGCCGATATGCAAGCGCTGAAAAATATCTGGGCCTGGACGCTGGCGCATGAACGCCATCTCTCCGCTATCGCCATGGCCGGTGGTTTCGCTTTCGATTCCTACGCTTTCGGACGGGTGGACCGCCCGATGACCCAGCTGGTGTTCGTACTGTATTTGCTGATGGCGGGGGCTGCGCTGGCGGTCCTGCATGTTTGGGAATCCAAAGAAGACAAGTCTCATCCCCGCGCCCATGCCGTTCTGATCGCGGCCCTGCAGTTCGCCTTGGGGGCACTGCTGTCGGGTTTTTGCGTGTTCTATATCCGCAGCGCCACCCTGTCCGCCTCCTGGCCATTCCTGCTCTTCATGGCGGCGGTCTTTATCGGCACGGAATATTTCCGCGCCTATGCCGGGCGGCTGGTGTTCGCCGCGCTGCTCTTTTTCTTCACTCTCTATTCTTACTCTATTCTTCTGGTGCCGGTGCTGATCGCGCAGATTGGTCCGCGTTCCTTTTTGATTTCCGGCGGCATCGCGGTCGCGTGTTTTCTTCTCTACCTGATGCTGTTGGCTTGGCTCGGCCACGACCGCTACCGCAGTGCGCAGAACCAGATCGCGGCCGGCGTTGTCGTCATCACGGCGCTGCTCAACCTGTTCTATTTCACCCGCGTACTGCCGCCCTTGCCGCTGGTGCTGTCGGATACCGGCGTCTATCACAATGTTCAGCGGGCGGGGGCGGTCTATCAGGTCCAGGGTGAAAGCGAACCGGCGGATTGGCGGGCTTTGTTCGGCACCCATCCCACCTTGCACATGACGTCCGGCGAGAAAGCCTATCTTTACAGCGCCGTGTTCGCGCCGTACCGGCTGACCACGCCGATTGCGCATTTGTGGAAATGGTACGATCCCAAAAGCCGGCAATGGGTGCTGCAGCAGCGGGTCGCCTTCACCATTCGCGGCGGACGGGAGGACGGCTATCGCGCCTATTCCTTTCATTCCCAGCCCAAGCCGGGCGCCTGGCAAGTCAACATCGTCACTGCCGATGGCCGCTCCCTCGGCCAGGTGCGGTTCGACGTAGAGGCTGTGACCCAGCCGGTGGCGCTCGGCACCAAGATCCTGAAATAGACCAGCTCTTTGGCTGCTAAGGCACGCGGCCTGTAAGTTCGCAAGCGGGTTTGCGCTTCCAGACATCCAGCGCGACATCTTCCGCATAGAGAGGAAGCGTTTGCCTGCTCGTGAGGGCGTAGCATCGTTCCAAATCCCGGTTGCCGGCCGGCTGCAGCCCGTCGGTCAGCACCAGGGTATAAAATCCTGCGCGCTTTTTTGCTTGGACATCGGTTTCCGCCGCCAGGAACAGCGTGTGCAGCCGGCTTGGCGCATCGCGCAGAAATTCACGCTGGCCGCTGTCAGCCGGATCCTGGTCCCGCCGGATGGCGAAAAAGCTGGCCGGCGGATCCAGCAGAACGCGGGATAAATCACCGTCCGGCAGCTTCGCGGCGAGATTTTGGAAGGATTGCTCCACCTGCGCCAGCGGCGTGTGCTGCTGCGCCACCAGCAGCATGAGCGCGGTGCCGGCGAAGAGACTCATGAGAAATTTGCGGCTCTCTTTCGCCTCCGTGCAATCCACGGCCAGGAGCAGCAGGAAAGGGAACAGGAGCTGATGATAATAGAGATAATATTGAAGCTTGTTGCCGCCGATCTTCAGCAGAATAAGCAAAGCGATCGCCACGCAGATGCCATTGAAGCCTGTGAGGGTGGCGCGGCTCTGTTCGCGCGGCATGGTCCACAGACTGTGGGCCAGATAGAGGATGAGGGGAAATGCCACCAACAGGAAATAGCCTGATTGCAGCAGCAGCCAGATGCCGTCCCAGCCCAATGGTGCGCCTACCAATCCCAGGGTGCTGTCCAGATAATCGGGAAAGATGCGGGCGGCAGCGAACAGGCTGACACATAGCAAGGCGATGCTGCACACGGCAAACAGCGCCGCACTGCGCCAGCGCCGCGACAGCAAAAACCATGCGATGATGAAGGCGGGGCCCAGCCCAGGATAAACTTTGGTGAAAAAACCCAGCCACGCCGCCGCCAGTCCTACGGCCAGGGACCAGGCGCTGAATTCACCCAGCAGCGGCACCAGGACCGAGCTCAGAAAAAAAAGACTTCCCAGAGCATTGGGGAATGCCAGCGCGGTTTCGGGATGGGAAAAACTGGAGACATAAGCGAAGGCGAAAACAGCAAAGCCCAAAAGCCAGTCTGCCGTGCGCCGCATGGCATAGACGCCAAGCAACGCCGACCACAGCGCCATGGCTATCGCTGAGACAAGCCTCGGCACGACAAAAGATGGACCGGTCAGCCGCATGCCCAGCGCGCTGAGATAGTCCATCACAAAACCATATTGGCTCTGAGACGCGGGTAGATGGCTGTAAGGGTTTTGACCGTGAACGATGAGCGCGGCGCGGTAGAGCACGACATTTTCGCGGTAGTCCAGCGGGTAGGGGAACGCGATGATGTGAATCTGCAGTACCAGTTGAAAGGCGGCCATCGCGCCGAACAGCAGAGCCGCGCCAATGCGCACATTGCCGCTGGCGCGCTCCGTCAAAGCCATGCTGGACTGCAACGACATGCTCGATATGTCCGATAGGCGCTGAATGGGCTATTTACGGCCATGCCGCCCTAAAATTTCCTTAGCGGGTGCCGCGGCATCGGGTAGCCAGAGATTAACCCGCGCCAGTGTCTTATGGGACGCTTCGATGTCTGACAGCAGCCCGCCCATGCATGACCGGTTTCGCTGGCACTGGACGCTGGCGCTTTTGGTGCTGCTGGCCTTGCCCTATACCCTGGTTGATGTGCCGCCGGTGCTGGACTACCCAAACCACCTGGCGCGGTTTTTCGTCTTGGCGCATCCATCCGATCCTGTTCTGGCGCAGTTCTACGCGCCCCATTGGCGGCTGATTCCGAATCTGGGATTTGATCTGATCGGAACGGCCATTCTGAAAATCCTGCCCCTGCATGTGGGCGGACGCTTGCTGCTGGCCATCAGTGAAGTTGCGCCGGTGCTTGGCGTCCTGGCTTACAGCCGCGCCGCCTTTGGCCGCCTCACCCCTTGGCCCGTGATGACCGGGCTGGCCGCTTGGAACGCCATTTTCTTTCTTGGCTTTCTGAATTTTCTGCTGTCCGTCGGGCTGGGGTTCGCCGCTGCGGCGCTTTGGATGGTGTTGCGGCGGCGTGGCGCTATCGCAGCCATGCTTTTCGCCATGGCCGCGTCGGCAGTCCTTTTTCTCTGCCATATCTTTGGCGTGTTGCTGTTCGCGCTGCTGATCTTCGCACAGGAAATTTCCCGTCTGTGGGACTTGCGCCGCCGGCAAGCCTTACGTGGTGAAGAGGCCGGGCGCGTGGTGGCGATGTTGCTGCTCGCGCTGCTGCCCGCGGCAATTCTGTACGGGCTCAGTCCGCTTTCGTCCGGCCCGGCCGGACTTGGCCGCTGGTACGGGATTTACAAGGTCTGGGAGGCTTTCGCGCCTTTCATGACTTACAGCAAACCATTGACGCTTCTCACGGGACTGGCCGTTTTCTGTTTCCTGGTCATGGGGTGGCGGGACGCCCGCTTCGCGCCGGGCACCAAAATCGCGTTGACCCTTCTGGCTCTGCTGTTCGTGGTGACGCCGGACCATATCAAGGGCGGCACCTTCATGGATCTTCGCCTGGCGCTGCTGTTCGGCTTGTTGCTGTTCGCCGGGATCGATCCACGGTTCGCGGGGCGCTTTGGAAGGATTGCGCTGACTGCTTTTGTGGCGCTGCTGCTGGTCCGGTCTGTCTCGGTGGGGATTGTCTGGTTCGAACACCGGCAAGATCTGGCGGATCTGCGTGCCGCGATGGCGCCGGTCTCCCCAGGGGCGCGCGTTCTGCTGGCCAGGGGCGCGGCGCCGGAAAGTGTACCGGGGCGGATTCTTCCTGGAGTCTATCCCCTGGACAATCATCTGCCTGCGCTTCTGCTGATCGAACGTCGCGCGTTCTGGCCATTGTTGTTCGCCGATCCCAGCCAACAGCCGCTGATGGTGCGTCCTCCTTACGACGCGATAGCCCATCCGCTGGGTGAGCCGGCGGACTGGGCTTGGCTGCAAGCACCCGTAACCCCGCAGATCCTGGCCCAGGCGCCCTATCTGAAAGCCTGGCGCACTATGTTCGACTATGTGTTGCTCATCGACCCGCCGGAGCCGTCCGGCACGGCAGCCGGACTTGTTCCGGTGCGGTCGAATGGCTATGCGGCCCTTTACCGTGTGTCGCGTTAGAGCGCTCCGGGGTGCCCCCGGTTAGGCACTCGGGCTTGCATCCCCCCGGCATCCAGCATATTTCACAGTTCGATTTCGGGGTTGCCAGAATTGTCCAGTAATAAAACTGTAATATCTCATCTCCGGCGCCTGGAAGCCGAGAGCATCCACATCATGCGGGAAGTGGCGGCCGAGTTCGCCAATCCCGTGATGCTCTATTCCGTCGGCAAGGATTCCGGCGTGATGCTGCATCTGGCGATGAAGGCCTTTTATCCGGCCAAGCCGCCATTTCCCCTGATGCATGTCAACACGACATGGAAGTTCAAGGAGATGATTCAATTTCGCGACGAGACCGTGAAGCGGCTGGGCCTGAATTTCATCGAATATATCAATCAAGACGGCATCCAGCGCGGCATCAATCCCTTCGATTCCGGCTCCTCGTTGCACACCCAGGTGATGAAGACCGAAGCGCTGAAACAGGCGCTCGACAAATACAAGTTCGATGCCGCCTTTGGCGGGGCCCGCCGTGATGAAGAAAAATCCCGCGCCAAGGAGCGCATCTTCTCCTTCCGCAGCGCCGCCCATGCCTGGGATCCCAAGAACCAGCGGCCGGAGCTTTGGCGCGTCTACAACACCCGCATCAACAAGGGCGAAAGCATCCGTGTCTTTCCGCTCTCCAACTGGACCGAGCTCGACATCTGGCAATATATCCTGGCCGAGAATATTCCCATCGTGCCGCTTTATTTCGCCAAGAAGCGCCCGGTGGTGGAACGCGACGGCACTCTGATCATGCGCGACGATGAGCGCATGAAGCTCAAGCCCGGTGAAAAAATCGAAGACCGGCTGGTGCGCTTCCGCACCCTGGGCTGCTATCCGCTCACCGGCGCCATTGAGTCCGATGCCGACAGTCTGGAAGGCATTGTCACCGAGATGTTCACCGCCCGCACCAGCGAGCGCCAGGGCCGCCTGATCGACTCGGACGAAAAAGCCTCCATGGAGAAGAAAAAGAAGGAGGGCTATTTTTAATGGATGCTCCTTCCGAACTTCGCGAATTTCTCGCCGCCCAGGAAAAAAAGACCCTGCTGCGCTTTCTCACCTGCGGCAGTGTGGATGATGGCAAATCCACCCTGATCGGGCGGCTGCTCTACGACACCAAGCTGCTATTCGAAGACACGCTGGCCAGCTTGGAAAAGGACAGCAAGAAATTCGGCACCACCGGCGATGATATCGATTTCGCCTTACTGGTGGACGGCCTGGAAGCGGAGCGGGAGCAGGGCATCACCATCGATGTTGCCTATCGCTTCTTTGCCACCGACAAGCGCAAATTCATTGTCGCCGATACGCCCGGCCATGAACAATATACCCGCAACATGGCGACGGGGGCTTCCAACTCCGATCTCGCCGTCATCCTGATCGACGCCCGCAAAGGCGTGCTGACCCAGACCCGCCGTCATGCCTATATCGCCAGCCTGCTGGGCATCCGCCACATTGTGCTGGCGGTGAACAAGATCGACCTGGTGGATTATTCGAAAGACGTGTTCGACGGCATCGTCGCCGATTTCACCGCTTTCGCCGCCAAGCTTGGTTTTGCCAGCCAGGTGGCGATCCCGCTCTCGGCCCGCTATGGCGTCAATGTCATGGCCAAAAGCCCGCAAACCCCCTGGTATCAGGGTCCGGCGCTGCTCGCCCATCTGGAAAGCGTGGATGTCGACGCGGCGCTGAAAAAGGCGCCCTTCCGCATGCCGGTGCAATGGGTCAATCGCCCCAATCTGGATTTCCGCGGCTTTTCCGGCACCATCGCGGGGGGCCGCATCAAGCCGGGCGATGCCATCGCGGTGGCCAAATCCGGCCGCAGCAGCAAAGTCGCGCGCATTGTCACCATGGATGGTGATCTCAACGAAGCCGTGGCCGGCGATGCCGTAACCCTGACATTGACCGACGAAGTGGATATTTCCCGCGGCGATGTTCTCTCAACACCTGAGTCCCGGCCGGATGTCTCCGATCAGTTCGCGGCCCATTTTCTCTGGATGACGGAAGAGGAGATGCTGCCGGGGCGGCAATATCTGCTCAAGCTCGCCACCGCCACGGTGCCGGTTTCGATTTCCGAGCTCAAGCACAAGGTCGACGTCAACACCCTGGAGCATCTGGCGGCCAAGACGCTCACTCTCAACGATGTCGGTTACGCCAATTTCGCCCTTGGCGCGCCGCTGGCATTCGATCCCTATCGCAGCAATCGCGATATGGGGGGCTTTATCCTGATCGACCGCTTCACCAACGCGACGGTGGGCGCCGGCATGATCGATTTCGGCTTGCGCCGCGCCACCAATGTCCATTGGCAGGCGCTGGATGTGAACAAGCAGGCACGGGCCGCCATGAAGGGGCAGAAGCCGGTGGTCTTGTGGTTCACCGGCCTGTCGGGCTCCGGCAAATCCACCATCGCCAATCTGGTGGAAAAAAACCTTACGGCCGAAGGCAAGCATACCTATCTGCTGGACGGCGATAACGTTCGGCATGGCCTTAATCGCGATCTGGGTTTCACCGATGCGGACCGGGTGGAAAATATCCGGCGGGTGGGCGAGGCCGCCAAGCTGTTCGTGGACGCCGGCTTGATCGTGCTGGTGTCCTTCATCTCGCCTTTCCGGTCGGAACGGCGCATGGCGCGCGAACTGGTGCGCGAAGGTGAATTTGTGGAGATTTTCGTGGATACGCCGATCGAAGTCTGCATGCAGCGCGATCCCAAAGGGCTTTATGAAAAGGCCCGGGCCGGCGCTATCAAGAATTTCACCGGCATCGACAGTCCTTATGAAACGCCCGAGCGGGCGGAACTCACGATCAAGACGGTGGAAGCGCCGGCCGAAAAACAGGCTCAAGCCATTGTCACCTATCTGCGTGAACGGGGTTATCTGAGTTAGCGGCGGCGGGAACGGGATTGAGCAAAACGGTTCTTGTCACGGGCGGCGCCGGCTATATCGGCAGTCACACCGTTTATGCGCTGCTGGACCGCGGCGATAAGGTGGTGGTGCTCGACAATCTTTCCACCGGGGTGCGGGCCCAGGTCGGCACCGGTGCGGCTTTTGTGGAGGGCGATGTCGCCGACACGGCGCTGGTGAAAAAGATCATTGCCGATCACGGGGTGGATGCGGTGATTCACTTTGCCGGCTCCATCGTGGTGCCGGAATCGGTGGCCGATCCGCTTTCCTACTATGACAATAATGTCGCCAAGACCCGGACCTTGCTGGAAGCCTTGGTCGAAGCGGAGGTCAAGCATTTCATTTTTTCCTCCACCGCCACGGTCTATGCGGAAGATGCCCCCCAGCCGCTCAAGGAAGATTCGGCGCGCGCCCCCATCTCGCCCTATGCCCGTTCCAAACTGATGACAGAGTGGATGCTGCAGGATTCTTCCCAGGCGCATGATCTGCGCTATGTCGTGCTGCGCTATTTCAATGTCGCGGGCGCCGACCCCAATGGCCGCACCGGCCAGTCCAATCCGAATGCCACCCATCTGATCAAGCGCGCCGCCATGGTGGCGCTGGGACGGGTTCCGGCCCTGGATATATTCGGCACCGACTATCCCACCCCCGACGGCACCGGCGTGCGCGATTATATTCACGTCACCGATCTGGCGGCGGCGCATCTCCTGGCGCTGGACGCGTTGCGGGAGGGCGCTCCCAGCGCGACCTACAATGTCGGCTATGGCCGCGGCCTGTCGGTGCGGGAAGTGGTGCAGGCGGTGGAGCAAGTAACCGGCAAGCCATTGCCGACCCGCGTTGGGCCCCGGCGGCCGGGCGATCCCCCGGCCTTGATCTCGGATCCCAGCCGCATGAAGGCGCTGGGCTGGAAGCCCCGCCATGCCCGCATTGATGATATTGTCAGCTCGGCACTCGCCTGGGAGCGGCGGCTGAATCGCTAGACGCCGTAATAGTCCTTGTACCAATCGACAAATTTGGGAATGCCGACACTGATCGGCGTCGTCGGTTCAAAACCCAGATCGCGGCGGCTGGCCTCGATATCGGCATAGGTACTGGCCACATCGCCCGCCTGAATCGGCTGCAAACTCACTTTGGCCTTGCGCTGCAAGGCTTGCTCGATCAGGGCAATGAAATCGGTAAGCTTTTCCGAACGGTGATTGCCCAGATTGTAAACCGCATGCGGCGGCTTCCCCGACGGGATGCGATCCAGGGTCCGCACCACGCCATTCACAATGTCATCGATATAAGTAAAGTCGCGCCACATTTCGCCGTGATTGAACACTTGGATCGGCTCACCGGCGATGATCTGGCGGGTGAAGATAAAGGCGGCCATATCGGGCCGGCCCCAGGGGCCATAGACCGTGAAGAAACGCAGGCCCGTGGCGCGGATGCCATAGAGATGGGCGTAGGTATAACTGAACAATTCATCCGCCCGCTTGCTGGCGGCATAAAGCGAGTTGGGCTGCTCCACCGGATCATCAACCGAAAAGGGCATCTTGGTGTTGCCGCCATAGACCGAGGAGGAACTGGCATAAACGAAGTGCTTCAGTCCCTTCAGCTTGCGCGCCAGCTCCAGCATCACGGTGTGACCCATCACATTCGACGTGACATAGCTATAAGGATCGATCAGGGAGTGGCGCACGCCCGCCTGGGCCGCCAGGTGAATAATGCCATCCAGGGCCGGATACTCGTCCGCCAGCTTCAGGATGGCGTCGCGGTCGGCGATATCCAGCTTGTGAAAGCGGAAGCTTTTTTCGCCGGTCAGGCGCTGCAGCCGCGCCTCTTTCAGGGTGACGTCATAATAGGTGTTAAGATTATCGACCCCGATCACGGTATCGCCCCGCGCCAGAAGGGCGCGTGAGACATGCGAGCCGATAAAGCCGGCCGCGCCGGTCACGAGTATGGTTGACATGAAATTCCTTTAAATTCGGGCGGGCAAAAAGCCGGCCGGAACATTGCCGGGGATGGCTCTTGGGTCAAGACTTGCCCCTGCGCTATGGTTTCCAGGCAATGCACTTGCAGGCCAGGGGGGCGTGGCAGTTGGCAGGGGAGGGCGAGCAGGCCGAAAGCCGGCTGTGGAACTGGGTCGTTCCAGCCACGATTTTCGTGGCGGCGCTTCTGTTGTTCGCCATTGAGCCTTTAATCGCCAAAATGATCCTGCCCTGGTTTGGCGGCTCGGCGGCGGTCTGGATGGTGTGCCTGCTGTTTTTCCAGACGGCGCTGCTATGCGGCTATCTTTATGCCCATCTTCTGGCGAACGCCGTGCCGCGCCGCTGGCAATGGCCGGTGCATGGGGTACTGTTGCTCGCCAGCCTGGCTTTCCTGCCGGTCATCCCGGCGGCGCATTGGCGGCCCAGCACCAGTGACAATCCTCTGCCGTTGATTCTGGGGCTGCTGGCCGCGACCATCGGGCTTCCCTTTGTTCTTCTGGCCTCAACCACGCCGCTGCTGACGGCCTGGCGGGCGCGGCAAAGCCCCTCGGCTTCCCTGACGCGGCTTTATGCCCTGTCCAATCTGGGCTCCATGATCGCGCTGCTCTCCTATCCCATCCTGGTCGAGCCCATGCTGGCCACCCGCATCCAGGCTCTGAGCTGGTCCTGGATTTATGCCGGCTTTGTGTTGCTCGCGGCATTGGGCGCCTGGCGGCTGAACGCCAAGGAGGGATTGAAATATAGCCCTCCTGTGACCGGGCCCGCGGCGCCGGTTTCCGCGCTGGTAAAACTGTTTTGGCTGCTATTGCCCATGGCCGCCTCCGCCCTCTTGCTCGCCGTCACCAGTCATATCCTGCGCAACATCGCCGCCATCCCGCTGCTCTGGGTGGTGCCATTGGCGCTCTATCTTCTCAGCTTTGTCATGTGTTTCGATTCTCCGCGCTGGTATTGGCGGCCGGCCTGGTATGGCTGGTTCGCGGTTCTCACCGGCCTGATGATCTAT
>JADMIO010928719.1_pt1 | contig 11239 bp, 12 predicted proteins | sample 8958161 | NCBI WGS metagenome assembly JADMIO01 (sample SAMN16585339, study PRJNA669376) | soil metagenome | isolation source: Crop rotation soil | place: USA: Cullars Rotation, Alabama | collected 2011 | reverse complement strand
CTGAAGGCACTCGCCCAGCACGTCGCGGGCCCGCTGAAGGCGTTTGCGCACGACGATCTCGCTGACGTTGAGGCGCGAGGCGATCTCGGCGCAGGAACGATGCTCGGTATAGAACAGGTCCAGGGTGTCGCCGATATGGTCGCCCAGCTCCTGGCGGCAGAGGCGGAGCGCGGCCAGGGCCTCGCCGCGGCCCTCCTCGGCTGCGCGGTCCCACTCCCGGTGGCGGGCGTCGATGGCGTCGAGCTGGGGCTCGGTCAGGCGCTCCAGGCGCTGCGAGCGGGTCCACTCCAAGTACTTCATCCGGAGGATGCCGCGGACCCAGGCCCCGAAATCCCGGCCGGCATCGAACTTGGCGAGGTCGCGGTGGGTGACCAGGAGCGCGTCCTGGACCAGGTCTTCGGAAACGTCGATTCTCCGGGTCAGGGCCAGAGCATAGGCCAAGAGCCGGCGGTGATGCGCCCGAACGGCCGCCTCGAACCCCTTGGGGTCCAGCGCCTTAGTGCCACGGACAGGGTGCACGTTGAGCATCGTCGTCGCTAATTGAGGCTCGGACCGAGATTGTGACTTCGAATCCCCATATTAATACGATCCGAGCAAAAGAAACGGTTTGTTTTGCTCGCTCAGGGAGTCAGGATGACCTTGCCGACGCGGGCGTCGGTGGAGGCCCGCACCCGGATCGCCTCGTCGAAGTCGGCCATCTTGTAGCGATGCGTGATGATCGGCGCGGGATTGAGCTTGCCGCTTTCGATCAGGCGCTGCATGAGCTCCCAGGTCCGGAACATGTGCCGGCCCACGATCCCCAGGATCCGCCGCCCCGTCAGGATCACGTCGTTCGCCAGGTTCAGCTCGATCGGCCCCGGCGGGATCCCGAACGCCACGAAGGTCCCGCCCTTCCGCAGCGACCGGATCGCCGTCACGATCGCCTTGTGGTTGCCCGACATGTCGATCGAGATGTCGAGACCCGCCCCGCCGCGATGCGACTCCAGCCGCTCCATCAGCGTCGGGTCCGCCCCGTCCAGCAGCTCGTCCGCGCCCATCGACGTCGCCATCTCCAGGTGCTTCGGATTGACGTCGACCGCGATGACCTTGACCGCGCCCAGCGCTTTGCAGGCCGCGATCGTGAACAGGCCCGCCGGGCCGCAACCGAAGACTGCGACGTTCTGACCCGCGACCTGGGCCTCGCTCGCCGCGTAGACGGCATTGCCCAGCGGCTCCAGCAGCGCGGCAACCTCCATCGTGATGCCGGGCCCGTTCTTCCACGCGCAGACCGCGGGGATGGACAGATACTCGGCAAAGCCGCCCGGCCGGTGCACGCCGACGATCTTCAGGTCGTCGCAGATGTGCCGCAGATCGTGCCGGCACTGGTAGCATTTGCCGCAGGGGATATGGCTCTCGACCGAAATCAGATCGCCCGCGGCGAACCCTTCGACCCGGGCGCCGAACTCGACGACTTCGCCTGCGATCTCGTGGCCGAGGATGAGCGGCGGCTTGATGACTCCTTGCGCCCAGTTGTCCCACTTGTAGATGTGCAGGTCGGTGCCGCAGATCGACGCCGCCTTCACCCTCAGGAGGACGTCGTCCGGGCCGCACTTGGGGACGTCGACCGTCTGGATCGAGGTGCCCAGGGCCGCGTCCTTCTTCATCACCGCGCGCATCGTCGCCATGGATCCGTGTCTCCTTAGAGCTCGGGCATTAGACACCGGCAGACGACCAGTCTAAGCAGGGCGGGCGGGATTGGGAAGGATTCAGCGGACCGGGGCGCCGAGGGGGCTGCTGCGCAGCCGGGCGCGCTCCAGGTCGCAGAAGATGCGGACGCAGTCCGGGTCGAACTGGGTCCCCGAATGCTTCTCGATCTCGGCCAGGGCGACCTCGTGCGGCAGCGCCTTGCGATAGATCCGATCGAAGACCATCGAGTCCCAGGCGTCCGTGATCGCGATGAGCCGGGAGCCGAGGGGGATCTGGGTCCCCTTCAGGCCCATCGGATAGCCCAGCCCGTCCCAGCGCTCGTGCTCGTGCTTGACGATGTCGACGATGGGCCGCAGTTCCTCGATCGGCGACAGGATCTGTTCGGCGACGATCGGGTGCATCTTCATGTGCTCGTACTCGCTCTCGGTGAGCCGACCCGGCTTGTTGAGCACGTCGTCGCGGATGCCGATCTTGCCGATGTCGTGGAAGAGGGCGCCCAGCTCGATGTGGCGGATCAGTTCTCGGGGGACCTTCATCGCCCGCGCGATCTCGACGGACTTCTCGGCCACCCGGCGCGAATGCCCTTCGGTGTAGACGTTCTTGGCCTGCAGGGCCTTCTCGAGCGCCCGGATCGTGTTGATGAACTGCGTCTTGATCCGGTCGCGGCTGTCCATGACTTCCGCGGTGCGGTTGTTCAGGCGCTCCTCGAGGGCCACGGTATAGGCGCGCTCTTCCAGGGCGCGGGAATGCTTGTCCAGGGCGACCCCCAGCCGGAACGTCGCGCGGTGGATGTCGGTGAGCGGGCGGACGAAGAAGTCGTAGGCGCCCGCCCGGGCGGCCTCGACCGCGAGGGAGGACTCTTCGTCGCCGATGAGCACGCAGAAGCCGAGGGCGGGATTGATCTTCCGCAGCCGTCCCATGAGATCCAGGGTCGATCCGCACTGCGAATCGATGACCGCCATCTCGGCGGAGGCCGACCGGGCGGCGACCGCCGCCTCCTCCGGGGTCGAGGTCAGGACGATGCCGTACCGCTCGTCCTTGAGCCCCGTTTCCAGGGAGGCGCGGATCCCGGCCTCGGGAGACAGCACGATGACTTCCCCGCGCTTCTGCTGCTGTACCATGTTGTGTGGGTTAATTATAGCGGGGTCCGGCGAGAACGCGACCCCGGAGATCAATTTCGAATCGGCCGCCCGCGGCGGTAGTTCACAATTTCCCGATCGCCAGCGCCACCAGGGCGCCCTCGAAGGCCACAAAGATCAGCAGGACCATCGACAGCGCCAGCTTCCGGTTGCGGAGCCACATCCGCTGCAGAGCGGCGCTCATCAGCGCGGCCATCCCGGCATGGACCAGGAGTCCCACGGCCGCCGCGATCGGCATCACGCCCTTCCCGAGCCCGAACAGCGCGTTGCGCTGCGTCAGGATCTGGTGCAGCGCCCCGTCGCCCATCTGGTCCCCGAGCAGGAGGAAGACCAGCAGTTCCGCGACCGAAAATCCGCAGCAGAGCGTGAGGCAGAGGCCGAGGAGGTGGCGCGCTCGGGGGTCGGTCGTCGGAATCACCGTCGGAGAGCTCATAGGCGCATTGATGAAACGCCCGGCGCGGGGTCGAAGCCCAGCTCGCGGATCATCTTCGCGTCCGCATCGTCCGCGTTTCCGCCGGTCGTCAGGTATCCGTTCGTGAAGATCGAATTGCAGGGATACAGGGCCATCGCCTGCATCGACCGCAGGACGACTTCGCGGCCGCCGGCGCAGCGCACGTCGCGCGACGGATTTGCGAAGCGCACCATGCACAGCACCTTGAGGCATTTCCGCGGGTCCTGGAGGGGCTGGCCGCCCAGCGGCGTCCCGGGACGCGGATTCAGGAAATTGATCGGGATCGAGGTCACCCCCAGCCGGCGCAGCTCGAAGGCCAGCTCGACCAGGTCCTCGTCCTTCTCCCCCATCCCCACGATGCCGCCGCAGCAGGACTCCATGCCCGCTTCCTGGACGTAGCCGATGGTCCGGACCCGGTCCTCATAGGCATGCGTGCTGCAGATCTCGGGGAAATGACGCGCGCTGGATTCCAGGTTGTGGTTGAAGCGGTCGACCCCGGCCTCCTTGAGCTGGTGCGCCTGGTGGCGCTCCAGGATGCCCAGGGACGTGCAGACCCGGATTCCGACCGTCTCCTTGATCTCCTTCACCGCGGCGCAGATCGTGGCCAGCTGCGGATCGTTGGGGCCGCGCGTCGACGTCACGATGCAGTACTTGTAGGCGCCGGCGGCCTTCGCCTTCTTCGCGGCGGCCACCATCTCGTCCTTGCTCTCCAGCCGGTAGCGCTCGACCTCGCCGGTCGAGATGTTGGACTGGGAGCAGAACTTGCAGTCCTCGGGACACATCCCGCTCATCGCGTTCTCGAGGACGTGGATCTTGACCTTGTTGCCGTGGTAGTGGTGGCGGACCTTATAGGCCGCGCCCAGGACCTCGAGCAGCTCGACGTCGGGCGAGCGGAGCACGGCCAGGGCCTCGTCCTTGGTGAGGTCCTGCTTTGCCAGGATGCGGTCGGCCAGCGCGTTCCAGTTACCCATTCAGTTTCGCCATGAGGATCTCGGCGACCTTGGGCTCGATCGTGGCCCACTGGACCGCGGGATCCTTGCTGATGGTGATGAAGTTGTTCATCGTGAAGATCTGCGTCACGCCCTTGATGCCGAACAGCGCCGCCACGATCGGCTCGGCGGCGGCATCCTGGGCCGTCCGGTACGTCGTCGGCTTCGCGAACTTCGACTCCGCCAATCCCACGCGGATCGAATTGGGATTGGGCGTCGTCCCGATCTGGAAGGGCACGCTCATGGGGGGCAATTCAACCATGCGCCGCGCCCGGGGTCAAGGGGCCAGCCAGACCTTCGTCACGCCGTCCACCGCGGCGATGCGGCGGAGCTGGTCGTCCGTGGGCCTGGCTTCAAGCTCGACGAGCGACTCCGCCGAAGACGACATTGCGTTGAGCCCCAGGATCTCCATCACCGAGTAGACGGCATCGCCCTTGGCCGGGTCGAAGTACAGCCACAGGAAGTGCAGCGTCCCGGCTTTTTTGCGCTCCCGCTTCGTCCAGGGCACGCCGTCGTCGTCCATCCACTTCCTCGGCTGGTCGCGGAGGTCCGCCTTCCAGCCGCACAGGTCGCAGGCTACGGGTTCCACGCCCTTCCCTCCTGGGTCGGGAAGCAGAGTCCCCTCCCCGCAGCCGTCGCAATACACGCCGCTCATCCTTGCAGCATACCGCAGGAATGAATGTTTTCATCGACCCGGACAAGCAGGATTTGCCGACCGCCCCTGTCGGCGTTATGATCTTCCCATGGCTACCAAAAGCGAGATCTCCGAAGTCTCCTGCCCCTGCGGCGCCTCCCTGCGCATCGATCCCAACGAGACGACCCAGGAAATGGCCTGCCCCGAGTGCGGCATGACCTTGGAGATCGTCGTCACCACCGACGCCAAGACCAAGCAGCAGAAGGTCGGCATCCTGGTGAAATCGGCCGCGGTCAATCCCCGGTCGGGCAAGGACCAGGACGTCCACATCGCCAAGTGCGTCTGCGGCGCCCAGATCACCATCGAGGAGGACCGCGTCGACTCCGTCTACACTTGCGTCATCTGCGACGCCGCGTATACCGCGTCGATCCGGAAGTCGAGGAGCGGTCTGAGCACGCTGGTGCTGCGGCCCCTCCAGCCCGCCGCGCCCAAGCCCGCCGCCCGCCGGGTAGGCCCCCGAGGAGGGATGCCCGCCAAGACCACCATCGCCCCCGCGGTAAAGAGCTCCGCCGGTTCGGGGCCGAAGACCACGGTCACCAAAGTGACGAAGGGCGCCCCGACGCCGACGCGCAGCTACCGCAGCCCGCCCATCGCCCCGCCTTCCGCGTCCGAGAACCTGGCCAACAAGGAGAAGCTGCTCCTCATGGCCAAGGGAGAGGTCGGCGCCCAGGAAGTGATGTTCGTCGGCAAGGACCAACTCATCGCATGCTTCTGCGGAGGCATGATCCTGCTGCGCGACGGCTTCGGCCGCGAGATCGTCAAGTGCCCGGTCTGCTCGAAGGGCTATCGCATCTTCGTCGCGATGCAGCCCAAGAGCAAGGCGACGATGGCGGTCATGATCCCCCGCGCCTAGCGCGCCGGGGTCAGCACGGGATCCGGGAATAGCCGCGCCGATGCCGGCGCGGGAAGACCTCCGGATGCAGGATCTCCGCCAGGATCTCCACGCCGTCGATCAGGCGCGGCCCCGCGCCGTTGAAATACGACGGCCCTTCGGCATGGTAGACGCGGCCGTTGCGGACGGCCGGCAGCTCATCCCATCCCGGCCTGGCCTGGGCGATCGGCAATTCCCGCATCGTCTGCTGCCGGCTGAAGCCGCAGGGCATGAGGATCAGCGTCTCCGGAGCCGCCGCGACGACGTCTTTCCACTCGACGCGCCGCGACTCCCGGCCCGTGGAGGCCAGGGAATCCACCCCGCCCGCCATGTCCACCATCTCCGGCACCCAGTGCCCGCTCGCGAAGATCGGGTCGATCCACTCCATGCAGAACACCCGGCGCTTCGGGAGCTTCCGGGTCTTCTTCATGACGGCCTCGAGGCGGCGGCGCAGCGCCTTTTCGAGCGGACGCGCGTCCTTGCCCAGCAGGTCCCCGAGCTCCCGAAGATCCGCGAACATGCCTTCAAAGTCGTGGGCATGCAGCGCGAGGACCTTCGGCTTCGGCGTCACCAGCTGGAGCACCTCGCGGAGGTCCGACGGCGAGGTCGCGCAGACCTCGCAGAGGCTCTGGGTCAGCAGGAAGTCCGGCTTGAGACGGCGGACCAGGTCGCGATCGATCCGATATAAGCTCTTCCCGTCCCGTGCCGCCGCAACCACGGCCCGGTCGATTTCCGCGCTGCTCATCCGCTCCGGATCGATCAGGCTGGTGGAGACGACGGGCTTCTTCCGCGCGGCGGCGGGATACGTGCACTCGTGCGAGACGCCGACGATGGCCCGCCCCGCGCCCAGCGCGTAGGCCATCTCCGTGGACGTTGGCTGGAAGGACAGGATCCTCATGATTTCCTCGCCACGAAGAACAGCCGTCGAAACGCGAACACGGTCCCCTTCGCCGTCCGGGGATACGCGGCCGCAAGCCTCACCCGGTATTCCGACAGGAATCGTTCGAGTTCCTCGCCGGCAAGCGCGGACAGGACCGGACGCAGCGTCGTCCCCTTCATCCACTCGAGGACGGCGTCGTCTCCCTCGAGGACGTGCTGGTACGTGACCTCCCAGGAGTCGACCTGCGACAACCCCGCATCCCAAAGCAGATCCATATAGCCCCGGAGCGGCAGGACGCCGTCCTGGCGCCGACGGGTCTTCAGCGCCTCCGCCCAGGGTCCCGCCGCCTCGAGCTCCCGGAGCAGCACCTGGGACGGCGACGCGGAGTTGTCGGGCATCTGGACCGCAAGAATCCCGCCGGGCAACAGGTAGGACGTCACATGACGGAGGAGCGCCGCCGCGTCGGGAATCCACTGGAAGGTCGCGTTCGAGACGACCAGCTCCTGCGGACCCCGGGGACGCCAGGTCGTGATATCCCCTTGAACGAACTCCAGCCGGTCCTGGGCCGCCAGTGGGGCCGCCTTCAGGAGCATCTCCGCCGACTGGTCGACGCCGACTACCATCGCATCCGGCCAATGGTCCGCGAGCGCCGCCGTCAGATCCCCGGTCCCGCAGCCCAGATCGACGACGTTCCGATACGCGCGGTCCGGGATGCGCGCGAGCAGGTCGAAGAACGGCCGCGAGCGTTCCGTCCGGAACCGCTCATACTGTCCGGGATCCCACATCAGAGGGAGTTCTTTCCCGACTCGTGGACGAGCCGGCCGGCGACGTAGACCTTCCGCACCGCTGCGTGGTCCCCGCGATGAACGATGCGCGAGACGAGATCGTGAGCCGACTCGGCGGGAGGCGCCCCGGCGGGCACGATCCGGTTCCAGTCGAGAACCTGGAAGTCCGCGGACTTGCCGACCTCCAGCGAGCCGATGTCATCGAAGCCGAGCGCCTCCGCCCCGCCGATGGTGGCCAGGCGGAGCAGCTCCTCGGGACCGGGCCCCTCCTTCGCCTTCAACGCGTGGACCTGCCAGGAGCAGCGCATCACCCGATAGATCGAGAGATCCGGCCCCGCGCCGACGTCGCTGCCGAGACTCAGAATCGCGCCCGACCGCCGGGCCGCGACCCAATCCATCACGCCGCTGTGCAGGAACAGGTTCGACGTCGGGCAGTGCGCGACCCGGCGGACCTTCTTCCAGTCGCGTTTCCCCATATGGACGCAGTGCGCGAAGAGCGCCGAGTCGCCGCCAGGCCGGCTTCCTCGTAGACGTCGACGTACGGCTTGTGGAAGCGGTGGCGGACCTCCCGAACCTCGTCCGGATTCTCGTTCAGGTGCGTCTGGACGGGCAGACCCAGTCGCTTCGCCAGGTCCCCCGCGCCGTGCAGGAGCTCGTGCGTGCAGGACAGCGCGAAGCGCGGGGTGACCGCGAAGCGCCTCGCCTTCGAATCCCACTTCCGCGCCAGCTCCTCGGCCTCCTGAAGCACGCGGGCGCGGCGATAGGCGCCGATGTCCATGAGCGGGGGCCCGATCCAGGCGTGCATGCCGGCATCGCGGGCGGCCTCGAACGCGGCATCCACGGATTCCGGCCAGGCGGACGTCAGGAGCGCCGCGGAGGTCGTCCCGTTCGCCAGCATCTCCTGGAAGAAGCGCCGGGTGAGCTCGATCGCCCGGCCTCCCTGGAACTCCGCCTCGATCGGGTAGACCCACTTCCGCAGCCAGGGCAGCAACCCCTCCGGATGAATGCCGCAGACCGACAGTTGCGGGATATGGGCATGGGTGTCGACGAACCCGGGGATCAAAAGGTGGGGACGAAGGTCGACGTCGTGGCGTTTGGCGCGGCCGACGTGCGTGATGACGCCGTTGCGGACCTCCAGGGCGCCGTCCGGAATGTCCGCCCAGCCTCCCGCTCGCCGGGGGGTCAGGATGTGTCCCCGATAAGTTGTCACAGGGGGGATTCTAAGTTGCGAGGGCCGGAAAGGAAAGAGACACGCAGGACCGCCCTCCCCCGCCTTCCCGCCCTGGGCCTCAGCGCTAGCGGAATCGGGGAGGAAACTCCCGCGAGTGGCGCTCCCGGTCGCCGTAGTACGCCAGCTGCTCCTGGACCCAGGAATCGAGCCGCCATCCCAGTTCCCGGGCCACGGAAGGATACTCGCTGCGGACATCCCGGCGCTCTGCCGGGTCCGACTTCAGGTGATACAGGATGTCCAGCCCGTACTCCTGGTCCCGGATGAGCTTGAAGCCGTCCCGGACAATCGCGACCTGTCGAGACAGCGTGGTGACGCAAAGCAGGTAACGACTGCGATCGGATCGCGGCGAAGGTTCGAGGAGACTCTCCCCCTGAAAACCCCCATGGGGAGGCAATCCGAGGAGTTCGAAAACCGTCGGGGGGATGTCGATGAGAATCGCCGGCCGGCCGTCCGCGCGGGCTTCCCTCCCGGGCGCCCGGACGATCAGCGGAACCTTCATCACTTCGTCGTAGAGCCGGCTTCCGTGGGTCGGGAATCCATGTTCGTACCAGGCTTGCCCATGGTCCGCGGTCACCACGAACACCGTCCGATCCCATTCCCCCAGAGCTTTGATCCGATCGATCAGCCGTCCGATCTGGGCGTCGGCATAGGAGACGCAGTCCTCGTACATCTCTCGAATTTCCGCCAGCCGCTCCCGGGGCAGGTTGATGAACGACATGGCCGGAGGCTTCCGCCCCGGGTTCTTCTGGGCGGAGGCCGGAAGCGCGTACGGGAAATGCGGCGCCTGAAGATTGATCGAGAGGCAGAAGGGGCCGGGGGCTTCCCCGATCCACGCGGCGGCACGGTCGATCGTCACGCGGTCGTCGACGAGATTCGTGCTGATCCCGACGTCGTCGGCCGCATTCACGGGCCCAGGATCCACGAGGCCCTCCGCCGTGGGGGCATGGGAGAATCGATCCAGCCCCGGGACGACCAGGTGTCGACTCATATGACTCCAGTGCTCATTCTGGGACGAGAAGAGCCCGGTGCGATATCCCAGGCCATGGAGCACGTCGTAGATCAGCGTCCTGGGGTACGTCGGCCGCTCGGGATACTGCCAGAATCCCACCCCGCGCAGAGGGTACTGCCCCGTGAGCGGGCAAAGAGCCGCCAGGCTCGTGTGACTGGCCGGAGTGTAACAATCGGTGTAGATCACCGATTGGGCCGCCAGGGCATCCAGGGTCGGCGTGATCGACGGGCGATGGCCGTAGGCTCCGACGCAGTCCGCGCGCACGGAGTCCACGACGACGATCACCACGTTCCAAGGGCGCCGGCGCGACGAGTCCACCGTCGACCGGTATTCCTCCGGCGACTGGATCAACGGGCGCTCCACCCGGACCCGATCCGACGCCGGCGGACCGGGGACCTCCGGGGAGGACCCCTCCGGAAGAAGAGACCGGAGGAGGCAGGTTACCGGACCGGCCCTCTGATCCCGACGGACCCGGTAGATATTTCCGATCGGGTACGACACGCCCGTGATGGCTTCGTCCACGCTCGAGACCGCGAACCGCTGCGCGATCTCCCCCGCGATCGACAGGGCCACAGACAGAACTATGAACGTGCCGGCGATCCGGACCGTCGCTCCGCGTCCTCGGACCGGCCAGCCTGCCACGAATCGAGGCAGCTTGCGGGCAGCCGCCACGCCGGAGGCCACCGCGAGGAGGGGAACCACGGCAAGCAGCCAGGGATTCCACTGACGAGCGAAGCCCCACAGCTGACCGAAGTTGGCCGTCAGGAATCCCGCGCCTGCGGCATCGACGAACCTGCCGACCGCCCAGAACACGGCCCAGGAGCCCGCCAGCAGCAGCATGCCCGTTGCCGCGGCGAACAGACGCAAGCCCTCGATCCCGACCCGTGCGGCGGCGCTCCGGACGCTCCCGGCCCATCGACGCAGGCCGGCCGAAACCGCAAACGAGACCGCCACGAGAATGCCCAGCGATACGGCTTCGGTGCCGGTCAGCGTCACCTTTACCCAGGAAGGCAGGAGAGGATCGCGCAGGAGCCCTTCCGGGAATGTGGCCGAACAGAGGATCGTCAGGAGGAGGCCGAGGGACCACACCACCGCCGCGACGGCGCCCGGTCCCGCCTGCCACTCCGTCAAGGCGGCCGTCCAGGGTCGCGGCGGCGTTGCCGGCGGCTTCGGTGCGGTACCCGGGTCCGTCATTCGAGGCCTATTTCACCAACCATTCCGTCCCCATGTTGTCGTCGGTGACGAGCCTGACGCCTTCGGTCTTGCGGAGGATGGTCTCGCGGTCCACCAGCAGAGCTCGGAGGTCCACGGCGGTCTTTTCGATCAACCCGCGATCGGCCTCGAGGGCCAGGTCGAACGGGGGGCGCTGGTCGATGGGATAGGTGGCCAGTGCCCGCTTCCAGGAGTCCATGTCGTACCGGATCGGCGAGTCGCTGACCATGACGAAGCCCATGACTTGCAGGGCATACGGGAACTCCGAGGCCGCCGTCCGCAGGACCTCGGG
>JADMIO011485937.1_pt1 | contig 11240 bp, 7 predicted proteins | sample 8958161 | NCBI WGS metagenome assembly JADMIO01 (sample SAMN16585339, study PRJNA669376) | soil metagenome | isolation source: Crop rotation soil | place: USA: Cullars Rotation, Alabama | collected 2011 | reverse complement strand
AATCCCGCCACTTGTCTGGATACGCGACTTTCCGCAAGAACGCATTGAGCTTGGTGACCGCCTGGTCCTTCGTGGCCTGACTCATCCAATCGAGCCCGCGAATGCGGTCGCGCAGCGCCGAGACGAGGTTGTCCACCATCTTCACCGCGCGCGCCTTGGCCTCGGGCGAGAAGTTGCGCTTGATCCAGTCCTGGCCCACCGCTTCGCCGAGCGCGCCGTTGGTGGCGGTGGCGCAGGTCTTCTCGCGCTTCTCCTGTACCTGCACGCCGCTGGTGGTCTGCTGCCAGCGGAACGCCTCGGCGCGGAACGCCGAGCCAAGCGAGGTCATGGCGCCGCTCTCGGCGTGCCAACGGAGATACGGCTTCCACTGATCGACCGCGGTCGCCGCGATGAGCGAATCGAGCGCCGCGAAGTAGGTGGGCACGCGCACGTTCACCGGATAGGCGCCGGTGACTTTCGTCGCGCCCTGCTGCTCGAGGTAGCGCGTGAAGTTCAGGTGCGGCGCCATCTGCTGGAACTCGGACAGCGGCATGCGGTGGTAGTTCGCCACCGGGTCGCGGAGATCGGCCGGCGGGATCGAGATCCTGGCGATCGACGTTTCGACGGCGAGCACCGACTTCGCGTCGGCCGCCGCCTGTTCCGGCGACTCGCCGAGCAGCGCCAGCGAGCGAGTGACGTGGTCGAGATAGTCGGCGCGCCGCTTCACCGCGCGGTCGTTGTCGCCGAGGTAGTCTTCGCGATTGAGGGTGAGCCCGCCCTGGTTCGCAGAGACGATCACGAGCTTGCTGTTTTTGGGATCCGTCTGCGGGCCGAGCCCGAACGGCGCCATGCCGCCACCGCCGCCGCGGCCTCCTCCACCGCCGCCGCCGCCGCCGCGACGCCCGAAGAGCTTCACCACGTCGTCGGTCGTCTTCGCCGCGTTGATGGCGTCGAGGGTGCCCTTGATCGGCGCGAGCCCCGCCCTCTCCATGGCGGCCGTGTCGAGGCACGACATGTAGTACGTGCCGATCTTCCATTCATTCGTGCCGGGCTTGGTCTCGCGGTCACGCACCAGGTTGGCGTCGTCGCGCACGATGCCGAGCACCACTTCCTGGTTCTGATCGCCGAGCATGCCGAACGCGCTGACGCCGGTCTTCTCGGGCGGGATGGTGTGCGTCTTCAGCCAATGGCCGTTGGCGAAGCGATAGAAGTCGCTGCACGCCTCGCACGTCGTGTCGAGGTTCGCGCGATCGAGCGGCTTCGGGGCCTTCTGCGCCAGCGCAGCAGAGGCGAGCAGTGCGATGAGGGCGAAGGGTCTCATCTTTGAATCATATCGGTGTGCGTGGGCCTGTACAGCGTTTTTCAGAGCTTGCCCCACCCCGTGAACGGCTTCGGCTTATCGTATGGCGGACCCACCTGGATCACGATGTCGGCGTGGGGATCGAGCTTGACCGTCGAGGGATCGCCGGCGAACGGCCTGCCGTTCACCCAGACGCGCATCGACTCGCCCTTTTTCACCACCGACGCGCCGGCCTGCTTGCGATCGAGCGACATGCGCCAGACGGCGAAGAAGTCGCCCAGCGTGAAGGTGCGATCGGCCGGCGACTCGACGTGAATGATGCCGTCCGGCGTGTGCGTGTGCACCCAGTAGATGCAATTCGCCGCCTGCGGAATGCCGATGAAGGCGGGAATTTCCACCGGCTTGCCGTGATCGAAGATCGCGAGATGCTGATGGATGTGGATGCGCTGGCCTTCGCCGGCGTCGCAGGTGATGCCCTTGATGGGGCGGCCTTCGGCGGCCTGCGCGCCGAGCGGGAGCGCGGCGGCGAGAACGAGCACAGCAGGATTGACGCGTCGCATGGCCGGGAATCTAGCGGCCGTCACTCGGCACGCAGCGCCTGCACCGGGTCGATGCGCGTGGCTCGGCGCGCGGGCAGATAGGCAGCCACGGCGCCGACGGCGAGCAGCACCAGGCCGGCGCCGCCGAGCGCCAATGGATCCGTGGGACTCACGTGGAAGAGGAGCGTGGCTAGCACGCGCGATGAGGCCAGCGCCGCCCCGAGTCCTGCCGCCGCGCCGGCGCCAATGACCACGCCGGCTCGCCGCAACACCTCGTCCCGCACGCGCCCTGGCGTGGCGCCGAGCGCCATGCGCACGCCGATCTCACGCGTCTCGTCGCGCACCAGCGACGTCATCACGCCGTAGAGGCCGATCGCCGCGAGCAGCAGCGCAACGACGCCGAACGACGACATGAGCATGGCGCTCAGCCGCGGCTGCGCCAGCGGCTCGTCGAGCACCTGGTTCATGGTGCGCGGACTCTGCAGCTCGAGACTCGGATCGACGTCGTGGCCCGCCGCGCGCAGCGTGCTTATGAGCGACGAGAAAGGCACCGTGCTCCGAATGGCGAAGTTGCCCTGCCAGAACCCCTGCCGGAACGGGAAGTACACCGTGGGCGACGACTCCCGCAGCAGGCGGACGTGCGTGTCCTTCGCCACGCCCACCACGGTGCGCCAGACGTCGCCCACGGCGAGGCCCGCCCCGCCGATCTTGAGGCGCTTGCCCACGGCACTCTCGCCCGGCCAGATCTGCCGCGCCACGGCCTCGCTCACGATGAGCACCGGCGGCGAGGTTTCGCGGTCGTCGTCCGTGAATGCTCGGCCCTGCACGAGCGGCGTGCCGAACGTCTTGAAGTAGTCCGCGCCCACCATGTCGATCGGCAGCGCCTGGTTGTTCTGCGCGTCGGCCTCGGTTTGGCCTTCACGCTGGTAGCGCGACTGGAACACGCCGTTGCCCAGCATCGGCGGAATGACGATCGGCGTCACGCTCGTCACGCCAGGCACCTGACGCAGCCGGCGTTGCACGCGATCGCCGAGCTCCACCAGCTTGGCCGCGGAGTCGTAGCGGCGCGCGTCCCACGAGTACCAGAACACCGAGAGATGCTCCGGCGCGTAGCCGAGGTCCTGCGTCACGAGTCGCTCGAGACTCCGCGCCAGGAGCGCGGCCCCGCCGAGCATCACCATCGCCAGCGCCACCTGCGACGCCACGAGCGTCTGGCGCACGGCGCGACGCCGGCGCGTCTCGGTGCCCGAGCGCCCGTCGGCGCGCAGCGGCGACACCAGGTCGGCGCGCGCGGCGATCAACGCCGGCGTAAGACCGAACGCCAGCACCGACACTCCGGAGACGAGAATGGCCAGCAGCACCGGCGCTCCGGCGACCTGCACGTCGTCGAGCCGCGGCAGGTTCGTCGGGGCGAACGCGATGAGCGTTCTGAGGAGCCCGTCCGCGAGCACGAGACCGAGCACGCCGCCGGCCGCGGCCAGCACCAGCGCCTCCACCACGAGCTGTCGCACGATGTCGCCGTACTCGGCGCCCAGCGCCCGCCGGATGGCGATCTCCCGCGCGCGCGACGACGCGCGGACGAGCAGCAGGTTGCCGACGTTCAGGCAGGCGATGAGCAGCAACAGAACGACCGCCGCCGTGAGCAGCTCGAGCACCGGGCTGACGTCGCCGAGAATGATGGCGCCGAACGAGCGGACCGCGGCGCCGCGATAGTCGAGCTCGGGATGCGCCCGCTTCGACTCCGCGAAGTATTCGTCGCGCGCCTGGCCGAGCGTCGCGCCCGGCGCGAGCCGCGCCACCACGAACGACGACACGCCCGACTCCCAGCCGCCCCACATCGGTTGCCAATACTCCGCGCCCGCCGGATACGCGAGGCCCGCCGGCGCGACGCCGACGATCGCGAACGAGCTGCCGAGGAGCGGCTCGCGGAGGCGCCGGCCGATCACCGACGAGTCGCCGCCGAACTTCTCGCGCCAGGCGCGATAGCTGAGCACGAGCGGCTGCACCCGCGCCGCCGACACGGCCGGCAGCTCGCCGGGCGGCACGTCGTCGTCGGGCGTGAACAGGCGGCCGAGCGCGGGCCGCGCGCCGAGCACCTGAAAGAAGTTGCCCGTGACCATGCCGCGGTTGAGCGTCAGCGACCGGTCGCCGTCGATGAACGGCGACGCCGTGGCCGGCCAGTGCGCCACGGCCGCCATGTCGCGCGTGGTCTTCGAGGCGCGGCGCACCGGTGCGAGGTCTTTCGTACCGACGACGTAGTCGACCGACGGATCGGTGCGGTACGTCCACATCACCGCGATCCGGTCCTGGTCCGTCACCGGCAGGCGCCGCAGCAGCACGGTGCGAAAGACGGTGAAGATCGCCACCGACATGCCGATGCCGAGGCCAAGGATGATCGTGGCGGTGACGAAGAAGGCAGGCGTGCGGCGGAGACCCCGGAGGGCGAAGCGCAGATCAGCAGTCATGCTGAGCGACAACGCATCCGCGAAAGACCCCTACTGCCGGATGTAGACGAGCCGGTTCGGTCCGGTGCCGTTGAAGAACGTCCCGCCTTCGTACGACCAGACGCCGCCGCCCTCCATGCCGACGAAGGTCGAGTCGCCGGTGGGCGCGACGAGCAGCGTGCGGCGCTGAAGCGAATGCGTGATCGCGAGATAGCCTCCGGGCGCCACGCCGACCTCCAGGCGGACCGTGTCGCGTCCGGCCACGCGCGCGTACTTCCCCGTGAACCTGGCGAGCGCTTTTGCATCGAGCGCCACGCGCTTGCGCTCCAGCCGGGGTCCCGAGCCCAGGCCTCCGTACTCTTCGGCGTACGCGCGCTGGATCTCGCTGAACAGCGCGCCGTTCTTGCCGTTCATCATGATGACGAAGCCGCGCCCCAGCTGCGGCCACATCACCGCCGTGGTCAGAAAGCCCCAGTCGTCGCCGCCATGCGAGAAGCGCACGGAATCGCCGTCGCCGTCCACGGTGACGCCGAGTCCCCAGAAGCCGTTCCCGAACGGCGGCTTCACCGCCATCTGCTTCGAGACCATCTGCCGCGCCATCGCCGGCGACAGCACGCCGCCCGGCTCGCCGCGATACGAATGCGCGAGCGCGAGCGCCCAGCGCGCCAGGTCGGCCGGCGTGGTCCACAGCCCGGCGGCCGCCATCTCGGGATAGACGTGGAACCCGCCGACGATCGGTGTGTCGATCTCCTCGTGCCCGGTCGCCGCCTCGCCGCGACGCGCGACGGGAAGAGGATTCTCATATGTGCTGCGCGTCATCCCCGAGGGCCGCAGGACCAGCCGCTGCATCAGCGCCGGGAACGGCTCGCCGGTGACGTCCGTCGACACGAGCTGCGCGATGGTGATGCCTCCGCCCGAGTAGCGCCAGAACGCGTTCGGGGTCGTGTCGTTGCGTACGGCGGGCGTGTTCGCCGGCGGCGCGCCGTCGAGGATCTGCGGAACCGTAGGTACCGCGTCGGTGAGCGTGTATCCGGGGAATCCCCAGACCGTGAGTCCCGCCGAGTGCGTCAGGATGCGGCGCAGCGTGACCTTCTCGGTGGCGGTGAAGCGGCTGTCGGGCAGGTGCCAGGACTTGAGGAGCGTGTTGACGTCGGCGTCGAGCGAGATCCTGCCGTCTTCGACGAGTCGCAACAGGCCGGTGGCGAAGACTGGCTTGCTGACGGAGCCCGCCAGGAAGAGCGTGGTGGTGTCGACGGGTTTCGAGCCGCCGAACACCGTTGTGCCGAAGCCGCGCGCGTACACCACGCGCCAGTTGTCGATCACGGCCAGGCTGAGGCCGGGGATGTGGTACGCCCGCATGCGGTCCGCGATCTCGAGCGCCGAGTCCGGTTCGGCGGCGAGCCTCACGACGTAGCGCAGGTGATGCTCGATGGCCGCGGGGTTTTGCGCGGCGAGCGTCAGCGCGGCGGCCGGACATAGCAGGAGGGAGCGCATGGGTGGACGATGCGGCTCGCTCTCCCGGCCGGCAAGCCTCGGTCGCGCGCATCCTGCGCCGCGGCCAGAGAACCGGTACTGTTATCCCCACTCTCGCGACCCTCGGGCATGCCCCCAACGGACCTTCGCGACCAGCTCCAGTCGTCACTCGGAACCGCCTACCGCATCGAGCGTGAGCTACCGGCAGGCGGCATGGCGCGCGTGTTCACCGCCACCGACCTCGGGCTCGGACGCGAAATCGCCGTCAAGGTATTGCCGATCGACCTGGCGAGCGGTGTGAGCGTCGAGCGCTTTCAACGCGAGATACGCACCGCGGCGCGGCTGCAGCATCCTCACATCGTCCCGCTGCTCAGCGCCGGCGACGCCGGCGGCTTGCCCTTCTATACCATGCCATTCGTGAAGGGTGAAACCCTGCGCGAGCGCGTCACGCGCGGCGGCGAACTGTCGATTAGCGAAACCGTACACATCCTGCGCGACGTTGCCGCGGCGCTCGCGTACGCGCACGCCGAAGGCGTCATTCATCGCGACATCAAGCCGGAAAACGTTCTGATGTCCGGGGGCGTCGCCGTCGTCACGGACTTCGGGGTGGCCAAGGCGATGGACGCGGCGACCACCGGCGGCGGTCACAGCCTTACGTCGATGGGCGTGGCGCTCGGCACGCCCGCCTACATGGCGCCCGAACAAGCCTCCGCGGACCCACGCATCGATCATCGCGCCGACATTTATTCGTTCGGATGCCTGGCCTATGAGCTTCTCACGGGTGCCAGTCCGTTCGCTGGCCGGCCGCCACAACAGATGCTGGCCGCACACGTGACGGATGCGCCGGAAGCGTTGAGCAAACGGCGTCCCGCCACGCCGGCCGCCCTGGCGGCGCTCGTCATGCGGTGTCTGGAGAAGAGGCCCGGCGACCGGCCACAGTCGGCCACGGATTTGCTTGCAGCTCTCGACGCCATCGGCACGCCGAGCGGCGGTTCTCAGCCGACCGGAGCAATCGCGGCTCGCCGGCGGCGTCGAGTGGCAGGCGCGATCGTCGCGTCGACCGCCGTGTTGGGCCTCGTGATCTGGTTCGTCGTTCGCCTCCCGGCGCCGGCGCCGAGCCTCATGGCACTCTCCACGGCGCCGGTCGCGGTGACGCCCGACCTCGAGCGTAATCCCTCGATCTCGCCCGACGGCCGGCTCGTGGCCTACGTCGCCAATACGTCGCGCGGCGACCGGATCTTCGTGAAACAGATCGACGGCGGGCGCGCCAATCTGCTCACCGACGAGGTGGCGTCGAACCAGAATCATCCCGCGTTCTCACCGGACAACTCGCAGATCGCGTTCAGCTCGGCCAACAGCATCTACATCGTGCCCTCGCTCGGCGGGGCGCCGCGGCGCGTTATCGACAGCGGCGCTTCCCCCGCCTGGTCGCCCGATGGGCGTGATCTGCTCTATATCGAGCGGGGTCGGGTCTGGCGGCGAGCGGTCGCTGGCGGCACACCGCGAGCGCTCGCGCGTGGCGATGTCGCGGCGCTCTCGCCCGACGGTCGATTCCTGGCGTTCGGCAGCGGGTCCGCGCTCACGCTCGCCACATCGGGCCCGGCCGGATATGGGTGATGCCGGCTGAGGGCGGCACTCCCGTGGCGATCTCCGACTCGACGCACGTGAACGCCAGCCCGGTTTGGACGCCCGACGGACGCAGCATTCTCTATGTATCGAACGTCGGCGGGCCGCGCGACGTGTATCAGCAGGCGATTTGCTCGAGCGGCCGCCCCGTCGGCACTCCGGTGCGTCTGACGACGGCGCTCTCGCCGTTTCGCATCTCCTTGTCGGCCGACGGGGGCGGCTGACGTATGACGTCGTCCACAACTACTCGAATCTCTGGGCGGTGCCGCACCGTGGGGCCATCTCCGCGGGACGCCGCGTCACTCGCGACCAGGAGCATATCGAGCGCTTCGCCTTGTCGCACGACGGACGATGGCTCGCCTATGACTCCGACCGGTCAGGCAACGCCGACATCTACAAGGTGTCCGCGGCCGGCGGCGATGTCGTGCAGCTGACCAACGATCCCGGCGACGACTTTTCGCCCACGTGGTCCTTCGACGACCGTCAACTCGCCTTTCACTCGAGCCGGAGCGGCGCCAATCGACGACACGTCTACCTCGTCAACGCCGACGGAAGCAGCGAAATGCAACTGACGGACGGGCCAACGCAGGAGCGGTATCCCGACTGGGCACCCGCGGAGCCACGCCTCCTCTACCTGGTCGATGCCGACAGCGGCCGCGCTCTGGTGGTGCAACGGCGGAACTCCGGTGGCACCTGGTCAATCGAACGCTCGCTCCCTTCGGCACGATGGGCTGGGACGCCACCTCGGTGGCTGGACGCGCACACGCTGATCGCCATAGACTCGCGAGGTCTGACCCGGACGTCGATCGATTCGGTCCCACCGACGCGCAGTCTGCTCGCCGATTCCACGGTCATCGGCGTCGCGTCGCAGGTTCTCCCCAGCCGCGATGGTTCCACCGTGCTGGTGAACACGCGCCAGGGCGACAGCATTCGCATCGTTTCGTTCGCCCGCACCGGCCGAATGCTCGGAACGCTCCTCAGTGTTGGCCGTAGCCAGCTGACGACCAACTACTTTGCCGTCACCGATCGCGAGGTGTTCCTCAACGTTGCTGATTATCGCAGCGACGTGTGGATCCTCACGTTCAGACGGTAACGCCGGATGATCGGTCGCGCGGTATGGCCGCGTGTCCCTGGGTCGCGACGGCGGAGCGGATCCGCTCAGGGCCGGACCTGCCCCTCTTTCCGTCCGACGACGTCCAGCGAGTCGAACATCGCACGATTGAGATGGCTTCTGGACGCGATCTCACGGCCCAGGTCCATGTAGGATTCCGTGGCGGCGTCGTAGGCGGTCCACCGCGGCCACCGGCCCGCCGAGGGCGGACCGTTCGGATCGCCTGACGTCGCGAATGCGACCCAGTAATCCGACATCGCGCGTCCAAGCCGTGCGTCGTACGAGGCGCGGCCCGCGACCGGCGAAATCGGCTTCTCGCGGCCGAATGCAAAGACGATGTCGGCGCTGTGGTACGCCCCGCGCGCCTTGGCCGCGCTGTCTTCCTCCGCCACACGCGTGAACTGATACATGAACACCGTGCCGCCGCGCGCTGTCATGAGCCGGGCCAGCGACCGCGCCGGCGCACCGAACACGTCCTGCGGCTCGTCCTTGTTGCTCCCGACGATGATCGGAACAACGTTGGCGGTGCCGGCCATGATGGTGGCATCCACGGGACGCGGCAGCACGTAGCCGTCGACCGACGGCCAGAGAATGGGCGCGCTCTTGTTCGGCGCGCTCCGCACCGCCACCGCGAGCAGCGTCTCGGCCGGCACCGCTCGCAGCCTGGGCGCGGCGGCCGCGTCGGTTCCCGGGACGCCGAGCGCCGTCGCGATCTTTTCGGCGGTGGCCGCGGCGTCGGCGCGCGTCTGGATGAGTGTCGTGCCGGTGCCGCTCTCGAGGATGGCGCGATGAAACAGTCCCTTCGCCAGCGGCGACGCGAGCAGCGTCCCCACGCTCATGGCGCCGGCCGACTCACCGAAGATTGTGACGCGGGACGGATCGCCGCCGAACTGCGCGATGTTCCGCTGAACCCACTTGAGCGCCGCGATCTGGTCGAGGATACCGTAGTTGCCGGCGGCGTGGTTCGGCGACTCCATCGCGAGCGCGGGATGCGCGAGAAATCCGAAGGCGCCGAGCCGATAGTTGATGGTGACCACCACCGCGCCCTTCTTCGTGAGGATCGCTCCGTTGTGACGCTCTTCTCCACCAAAGCCGGCGAAGAATCCGCCGCCGTGGATCCACACCATGACAGGGCGGCGGCCGGACATCGCCTGCGTCCACACGTTGAGGTAGAGACAGTCCTCGGACATGCCGGCGTCCTCGGCGTGGATGTCTCCGTAAGGCTCGTGCTGCACGCAGTTGTGGCCGAGGCGATTCGCGGCGCGGACTCCCTGCCACGGCGCAACTGGCCGCGGCGCGCGCCACCGGAGGTCGCCCACGGGCGGCGCCGCGTACGGAATGCCCTGAAAGAGCAGCACGCCGCTGGTGTCCACGCGCCCCTCGAGCATTCCGGCGTCGATGGTGGCGCGCGGGTTCTGCGCTGCCAGCGCGGCTGGCAGGAAGACCAGCAAGGCGCGACGCACCTAGTCGTCGCCGGCCGCGACAACGGCTCGCGTGGCGCGCAGCGACGGCCGGCGCACCACCGCGGGCTCCACGCGCACCGCGCACGCCTTGAACTCCGCCGTGCCCGACTTGGGATCGCTCACGTCGATCGTGAGCAGATTCGTCGCCACGTCGTCCGGGAAGTGGAGCGTCATGAAGACGACGCCGGCGCGCAGCCCGCGGTCGATGTGCGCCGGCGCCTCGATAGAACCGCGACGCGACGTCACCCTGAGCAAATCGCCTTCTCCCACGCCGAGCGATGCGGCGTCTTCGGGCGAGAGATCGAGCGACTCGCCTCGATGCAGCGGCGACGCATAGCCGCCCGTCTGCACGCCCGTGTTGTACGACTCCAGGCGACGACCGGTCGTGAGCGTGAAGGGGTACTCGTCGTCCGGCTGCTCCACCGGCGGCGAATGCTGCACGATGGAAAACGGCGCCGGCCGCCCGCGCTTCGCGGGATCCTCTTCCCACAGGCGCGCGTGCAGGAACTTGGTCCCCGGATGGTCGAGGCTCGGGCAGGGCCACTGGATGCCGTCGAGCTCGGCCAGCCGCTCGTACGACATACCATATAGAAGGGGGCTCAGGTCGCGGATCTCGTTCCACACGTCCTCGGCCGACGGATGGCCCCAGCCCTTCCCCATCCGCTTGGCCAGCTCGGAGATGATCCAGAGCTCGTCCTTCGCCTCGCCGGGCGGGTTCACGGCCTTCCGCACGCGCTGCACGCGGCGTTCGCTGTTGGTGACCGTGCCCTCTCCCTCCGCCCACGTCGCGGCGGCGGGGAAGACCACGTGCGCCAGCTCCGCCGTCTTGGTGAGGAAGATTTCCTGCACCACCAGGTGGTCGAGGTGCGAAAGGATGTGCGTTACGTGCTCGGTGCGCGCGTCGGACTGCGCGGGGTTCTCGCCGATGCAGAAGAGCGACGTGATTTCCCCCCGATCCATGGCGTGAAGCATCTCGGTAAGATTGAGCCCGTTGGTCGGCTGAATCGTGACGCCCCACTTCTGCTCGAACTTGGTGCGATGCGCGTCGTTCTCGACGTCCTGGAACCCGGGCAGCTTGTTGGGCAGCGCCCCCATGTCGCCGCCGCCCTGCACGTTGTTCTGCCCGCGGAGCGGGTTGCAGCCGCAGCCGTAGCGACCGACGTGTCCGGTGAGGAGCGCGAGGTTGATGAGCGCCGTGACGTTGTCGACCGCGTTGTGATGCTCCGTGATGCCGAGCGTCCAGCAGATCATCGCGCGGTCGGCGGTGGCGAACTGGTGCGCCGCGTCCCTGATGACCTCGGCGGG
>JADMIO011331890.1_pt1 | contig 11240 bp, 9 predicted proteins | sample 8958161 | NCBI WGS metagenome assembly JADMIO01 (sample SAMN16585339, study PRJNA669376) | soil metagenome | isolation source: Crop rotation soil | place: USA: Cullars Rotation, Alabama | collected 2011 | reverse complement strand
CGCGACAACTTGTCCACGTGGAATTCTAAGCTTAGGATCCCAATGTGCTGGAAAGTTTTCGTTTAGTTGGTTTTTAAATGCCCACAGGATTCCATACAAATGCTCACTTCCCAAAATTGCGACATCTTTTTGGAAAAGTTTCCTTGCAATAGTTTTTGCAGCATTTGCATGCTCCGGAATTTTAATACTAAAATCTGAAATTATTTTTGTAGTATTTTCTAATAAATAATGCAATTCCTCCTCACTTGTTCTGATTATTTTTAATTTAGAAAGAAGAGCAATTATTGAGGTAATGGAATAACCTAAGCTCATTCTAGGTTGTCCTGATGGGTTTTCTTTCGGCTCAAAAACATATGAGGGAATTTTATCTTTTTCAAAAATTTCTGAAAGCCTGCCACCGGTTGTTATACCAAAAATTTTAGCATTTGATTTAACAGCGTTTTCGTATGAAGCAATTGTTTCTTCAGTGTTACCCGAATAAGAAGATATTATTACTAGCGTTTTTGAATTTGCATAATTTGGCAGCTTGTATCCATTTACAATTTCGATTGAAACTAAACTGGAGCTAAAATATAAGGACTTAACGGCTCTTGCGCCAAGAGCTGAGCCTCCCATACCGCAAACAATTATATTTTGGACTTCTTCGTATTCTTTTGGGATTTCAATATTTTCAAACTCTAGAAGCGTTTGTTTTGCTTGGTCTGCTATTTGTTGAATGGAACCCAAAATATTACCTTTATCGAGTGCAAGAATTTCGTTTTGTGAATCTAAATTGAGCATTGATTAATAATAACATAGTGGTGATATAATCTACTTGTTTTAAGAATCATTTGGATTATAAGAGGTCGCAAAATGACTAACAGACCAGATGAGGTTTACGTCGAAGACGAGGATTATAGCCAGTTCACTGAAACTGACGTGGAGCCAATAGAAGTGGTTGCAGAATGTGATAAATGCAAATGGGTGGGAAGTTTGAACTTTGATGAGTCACATGACTTAAAGACTGTCACGGAAGCTTTAGTTAGCTCCCACAGAATTGCTCGTCCAAGATGCAAGAAAGGAAGTCTTAATTTTAACTTTTAGTACGTCAGCGGGCATGCGAGATTTATGTAAAACTTTTTACTAACTCCATGCCCTCTTTTAATAGCTCTTTTGATTTTGATAGAGATGGTGTTTCCACAAAAACTCTAAATTCAGCTGCATTACCTGATGCTCTAAAGAGTATCCAGCTATCTTCAGTTAACCAAATTTTAACCCCATCCATTTCTTCTGTTTTTATTCCATGAAAAACTTCCTTAGCTTTTTTAACTATCTCTTCTTTCAAACTAGGATTATAATCAACCTTGTCGCGCTCGATGTAAAACTTGGGAAGTTCTGAAACTAGCTCTGAAAGCTTTTTACCACTTTTCTTTAAAATGTTCATTACTTCTATAGCTGAGTGCCCACCGTCTCGAGTTGGTAAAACACTAAAAATTCCTCCTCCGTTTGCTTCAAAACCAAATTTTGCTTTTACTTCTTTTATTCCTGCAATTACCTGAGGTGAACCGACTTTTGTTCTTAGTATTTTTTTACCAATCTTATCTATGACCTGTGAAGTATTAATTGGAGTTACTATATAGTCACCCATCTGCTCTTTGGCAATTATTGTTCCGGTATAATCTCCTGGCACGAACTGGCCTTTTTCATCAACAAAAACAACTCGATCGCCATCTGAGTCAAATGCTATGCCAAAGTCGGCGTTTTCTGACTTTACCTTCTCTTGAAGAGTAGCAAATTCACCTTCGACTTCAGTATCTCGTGATAATATGCCTAACTGTATATCAGCGTTAATTAATATAACGTCAATTCCAAAACTTTTTAAAACATCTGGGATAATTTCTGATTGTGCGCCGTTTCCAGGGTCAATAACTACTTTCCAATTGGGGTATGGTGTTTTTGAAAGACTATTTAGAAAGTTTTTGTATTCTTCTCTTGCACTATTATCTATTTCTATCTCAAGATTTGATTCTTCATATTTTTTACTTTCTTTTATATCAAAATATATTTTTTCCATTTCCTTTTCGTCGTCTTTTAAGACTTCGTTCTTATTGAAAAAAAATTTAATACCGTTGAGGTTTGATTTGATGTGACTTCCTGTGATCATTATGCTTCCTACAATTTCTGGATTTGCATATAAGACATATGCCATTGAAGGGATTGAAGTAACTCCTTCGTTTTTTGACTCCAATCCTTCACTTACTAGCCCGCTTATCGTTGCCTTTAAAATCCGTGGGCTTGATTCGCGTGGATCCATCCCAACTGCAACTGGGCCATTTAAATTTTTATTCTTTAGAAAAATTGCAAAGCTACGAGCCACATCAAAAACAAATTGGTTTGTTAAAAGACTTTCCGCATCCCCTCTTATTCCACTTGTTCCAAATAATTTTTCCATAAAACTATTTTAGGCTTTCTAAAATAAGTGCGTCAACTGAGGTAGTTAAATCTAGTTTTGACGTTTTAGCATTGATATCTGCTTTACAAAGATCTGAAATAAGCTTTATGAGACTACCTTCTCCAAATTTTTGGGATTGAGTTTTTAACTTTTTAATACGCCAATCTGGATAGTTTATTGTATTTGGAGAAGCTTGAACCCAATATAAGTCACGAATTAGCCTAGAAAGCATGGCAAAAACTAGTTCTACGCTTTCTATCTCAATCAAATTATGAAAAAGTTTAATAGCGTTTTGGGAATTTTTTGGAAAAAATGAATCTAGGAAAATAAATAAGTTTTTTGGTAAGTCGAACTTTTCTATATTTGTATTTCTGGGTAGCTCTTTTATTAATGTTTCTTTGGCAGATCCTGATTGCCAAAATAGAATATTTGAAGAAAAGTTACTTTCTTTGTCTTTTATTTTTTTGATCTCTGAAACTGGTATTTTATTAAAATTTTCAACGATGTATAAAATATTTTCTGTAAAAAGTGAATTTGGAAAAAGAACTTTTTGGGAAATACTATCACTTGAAGCTAGATTTACATCATTCCACCCTCTTTTTTTAAGAGCCTCTATAATTTTTAAAAACCTGTCACGCGCTTTTGTTGAATCGTCACCGTGGATTAATGTTATTTTCATAGATTATTGTATAGTTTAATCATCTGCTTTAATTTATCGTGGAAGTTGCCTTTACCATGCCGGTGTGGCATTAAACTTCCAGAAAAGTTTTTAGGGATATGGGCTATCTCGTGTAGCAATATTTTATCTTTTTCTTTTGTTGGAAGGTTGTCAAACTTTTCAGAGATTACTTCAATGATATATGCGGGTTCAATTCCTAGTGCTATTTGCCAAACTTTTGAGAAGCCCCAGATCCTGGCATACGCTCTTGTGTTTGCATTAGTGGAGCGGAGAGCTTTAAGCATGTCTTTATCAACCCAATCAATATTTAGAGTATCAATTAGATAGTCTAGACGATCTTTGATATCTTCTGCTTTTATCCATTCAATTTTACCTCTAGGTTTTTTTCGTCTCATGACGACAATGGCATTGTAGTTATTATGTGACAGAGCGCGATGGCGAGCGCATCGGCGGCATTGTCAAAGTGGGTCTTTTTGTTCTTTTCGCTTTTAATGTGGTTACCAAGATGTTTTCTTACAGCTTTTTGCATTTCAATTTTATCTGCTCTACCATTGCCTGCTATTACTTTTTTAATTGTACCTGGAGCATACTCTGCGACTTTTGTTTTAAATGCAGCTGCTGAAAGAAGTATTACTCCTTGGGCTTGCCCAACTCTTATTACTGTTTTGGCGTTTGATGAAAAGAAAACTTTTTCCATAACCAAAACGTCTGGCTTATGTTTTTCCAAAAGTGAAAGCATCTCCTCGTAGATTTTGCCCAAGCGTGCTTCAGGGAGTTCCTCTTTTTTTGTTTCTATAAGGCCCCACTCTAGTACGTCAATACCCCCATCCCGTTCCTTGAGAATGCCAAAGCCAGTGGTGGCAGTACCTGGGTCTATCCCTAAAATTATCACGGATTAATTGTAGCACGAAACAAAGATAAAAAAGCTGGAGGTTTATGGAAGCTTGTAGCAGGCAGTATTGCCGCTAACTGTTGGCATCTTTATAGTGAAAGTGGTTGAAGAATTCGGTCCAAGAGTTGATGTCTTTGAATCAAAGAGATTTTGTGGTTTCACTTCAGAGTCTGATACTGGTCCACTTGTTGTAGTCCAAGCAGCTTTATATGTTGCGGCTCCTACTGGATAAGTACAGCTTGTACTTTTGTTTGTAATAGTTACTTTTACGTAACCACCTTTGCTTGAAGCAGTATTTGACTGATCATAGCTTGCAGTTAAGTATCCTCTACCTACAGGATTGTCACAGCCACTTGAAAGAGTTGGTACAACAACTGGTGAGGAAGAGGCATTTGGTGTAAGGCCGCACGCAACGCTCCCTGAACCCTTATCGTTAAATGTAGTTATCAATCTTGTAGGAGTTGTGCTGTAACGATCACCGATGGAGAAGTTATTTATAGTTGGTCCCCAGAAGGCATCGAACTGAGTATTACATGATGAACAGTTTGGCGCTGGGTTACATGGGCAGCCTGGTGCATCTACACAAGAGTTTCTTGTTAAGGTAAATGTACCTACTACGTTATTATCACTTCTTTTCCAATTTCCTGACCAGTTACCTGAGGCATCAATTGTACCTACTGCAGTGAACTGTACGCCATTGGTAGCATTTATTATATGTAGCGTAACTGCTGAGCCGCTTGTATTTCCGTAGACAAAAAGGTTAGTAGCTGTTCCTGAAAAGCTTCCATCTGAAAGTTGGCTTGTGATAGTAATAGAGACATTATTGAAGTACACTGCGCTTGAGTTTTTAAATAATGTGCTGTAATTACCCATTACACTTTTTGTAGCAGGGCCACAGCTAGGCGCAGGGGTTGATCCTGGCGTACAGTTACTAAAGTGGAATTGGATGCCATATTGACCTTTGTTGTAATTTGGCACGTCAAAGAAGTATGTAGATGAAAGCTTATAGCCATTTGTAGGTGGATTTTTATCTTGGGTATATGCACCTTTACAGAACCAATTGGCAAATCTTCCGCAGCCCGAGTTACAGTACAAGAACCAACCTGGATTTTGGCATTGTTGAAATACTGAGCCATATGTGTCACCTGGTTTTAATTCAGTATAGGGTTGGCCATTGGCTAGCTTCATTGAAGCGTATGTTGGATGAGTTTTAAAAGGATTGACCACTTGGCTCCAATTGCCGTTTATATCTCGTTCTGCAAAGGTAAGTCCGTTTATTGTTGAGTCAAAGTCACCTGAGGAATCAAAACTGCTGAAAAATGCTCTTCCTTGAGAGTTGGTAGTTTGATTATAAAAATGGACAGTTCCTGCAGTGTCGTGTAACTTAACATTTACACCTGCTAATGGATAAACTGGTCCATTCCCATCTTGGCAGTAAGCTACTGTTCCTTGAGAAGCCGCGGTTGGTGGAACGGTTGTAGTGTCACCAGGTAAACAGCATTGACCAACATCTCCTAATGATCCTTGAGAGCAATATGAATCTTTACCGCCCCATTTTCCACCTTTGTCCGTACATTCTTTACTTAAAGTACACCAACCACTTTGACAACTGCCTCCAGCGGGAAGCGTGGTTGGGCTTGGAGTCTGAGGCACTGTGTTACAATCCCCACTAGTTTTACATTGAGAAAATGGTAAAAGACATGCATGAGTGTTTACATCATATGCAAGGCCTATGGAGCAGCCATCAACAGTTTTTCCATCTTTTGTACACTCACCTTTGTTTCTATCTAGTGCCCAAGTTGAATCGGGACATACAGGTGCTAACCCGCATTGACCAAATGTTCCACCAGCTAAAAAGTAACATTGAAGAGGGACTGAAGCTGCTTTATTTTGAAAGATTTGTTTTTCGCTAACTAAACCAACTGTTACAAACACACCTAACGCAATTACCAATAACCCTAAAAAATTAAACCTCGAGTAAAAGGGTTTCGACGAATAGTTCCGCGCCATCACTCATCATATTAATTTCAAAACTGATATGTCAATGAGGAAATGATTATTTAGCCTTTGCTGAAGTTTTTTTAACCTTTTTTGGGGTAGCTGTTTTTGCTTTTTCTTTAATAAAAGCGCGAGAATATATTTTTTCAACTTCTCGATTACTTTTATCTCTTGTGTAGTAAAGTTTTGCGTGACGGGAACCTTCAAGGCCTCCTCGTACTACTTCGATTTTTTCAATTGATGGAGTAGCAAGTGGAAAAATTTGTTCAATTCCAATTTTTTGGGCACCAATTTTCCTGACTGTAAAGCTTTTGCCCATGTCACGATTTTTAATACCAATGACCATGCCCTCAAAAACTTGAAGCCTGCTTTTTTCGCCATCTTTTATTCTTTGGTGAATGCGAACTGTATCGCCTACACCGAATTTCATTTCTTTGAAAACTAATGTTAATGCCATAAGAATCTCCTATTTTATACTTTTTCGAGCACTTTTGCAATTGAGTGCGACAGCTCTTCGCTCCAAGATACTCCGCCCCGGAGTGTAAGGTTTTTAGCTTGGCCTTCAAATGAAAGTGTTACTTTTTGATTTCCTGGGTTATTTTCTAATAGTTCCTTTAAGTTTTTAAGTTTTGTTAACTCAGTATCCTTTGGAATTTTAATGTATAGCTCTGCACTGTTTTCGCTTTTTAAGGTTTCTTTTGTTTGAACTGAATCTGGCAACAGTGATGGAAGATCCTCTCTTCCATTTTCCATCCTACCTGTGAGAAGAACAGGGTTATAATCAATCCACACATCTTTTGACTCTGCATAGAGCTTCGGGAATACAACGACATCAAGAGTTCCGCCATCATCTGATATTTTTACGAACGCCATTTCTTTTGCTCCATTTTTGGTTACAACTTTCCTAATTTCAGTTACGATACCAGCTATTTTAACTGTCTCACCGACTGGTGGCTCTTCAAGCATTTCTTTGATTTTGTGAGTAGCATAAATATTTAGTTCCCCAAGCATCTCAGATAGTGGGCGTACAGTAAGTGAAAAGCCTAAAAGTTGACGCTCAAGAATTCTTATTTCATCCTCTGAAAACTCAGGCACATTTGAAATAATTTGATAAGTGGTTGCACCCGCTGTTTCATTAAAATCCTCTACTTCTGCAAATAGGTTTTGTTGATTAGTTGAGCCTCCCTTTGGTTGAACTTTTGATCTTATTTCATCCATTGATGTTAAAAGTGCATTTCTATTTCCAAAAGTAGATAAAGCCCCTACTTTAATAAGGCTTTCTAAAACTTTTTTATTTGCACGCCTGCTGTCTACTCTACTTAGAAAATCCACAAAAGAAACAAAGTTGCCAGCTGATCTACCTTCAAGGATTGCATCAATTGCTGCACCACCAACATTTTTAATTGCAGATAGCCCAAAACGAATAGCTTCACCATCTAGAGACTCTGAGTCGCTAACGATTTTAAAACCAATGTCACTTTCGTTAATATCAGGAGCTAGTACTTTTATTCCCATTCTTTTACATTCTGCAATAGCTTCGGCTATTTTGTCTGTATCGTTTGACTCTGAAGTTAAAAGTGCACACATGTATTCAACTGGGAAGTTTGCTTTCATGTAAGAGGTGTAATATGCAACTACTCCGTATGAAGCAGCATGGGCTTTATTAAAACCGTAACTTTGGAATGGTTCAAAGAGGGTCCACAAGTTTTCTGCAAAGTCTTTTGACTGTCCATTAGTAACTATTCCGGTTACAAATTTTTCTTTTTGTGCTGCCATTTCTTCAGGAATTTTTTTACCAACAGCTTTTCTAAATTTATCCGCTTCTTCCCATGAATAGCCAGCTAAGTCAATGGCACAGAAGAGAAGATCGTCTTGATAAACAATTAGTCCATATGATGCACCTAAGAACTTTTCCATTCTTGGGTCAAGATATTTAATTAATTTTGGATTATTTTTTCGAGCAATATACTCAGGAATAACAGCCATAGGCCCTGGACGATAAAGCGCGACCATGGCCATAAGATCTTCTACTTTAGTTGGTTTTAGTTCTTTAATATATCTGGTCATGCCGCTTCCTGATAATTGAAAGGTTCCCATCGTCTCCCCACGGGACAGCATTTCAAAAGTTTTAGCGTCATCGAGGGGAATTTCTCTAAGAGCAATATCTTTATTTTTTCTTTCCTTAACAACTTTGATCGCAAGACCTAAGATTGATAAGTTTCTAATACCTAAAATATCAAACTTTATTAAACCTACATCTTCGGCCGCATGCATTTCATATTGAGTCATAGTTTTCCCTTCTTTTTGTTCTTTTTGTATAGGTGAAAAATCTGTTAAATCAGTAGGTGCAACAACAACTCCGGCCGCATGCATTGAAATATGCCTTGCATTTCCTTCAACGTGGCGTGCTAGGTCTAATACTTTTTTTGTATCAGGATCTGAGTCATACATCTTTTTAAGATCAGGGCTTTTTTGAAGTGCAAGATCTATATTTATTGGAAAGCCCTGCTTGGGTGGAGGGATTACTTTGGCAATTCTGTCTCCAATTGCATATGGGTAACCTAAAACACGGGCAACATCACGTACTGCAGCACGAGCAAGCATTCTTCCGAATGTACATATCTGTGCTACTTTTTCTTTACCATACTTTTCAGTAATGTAGCCGATTACTTCGTCTCGCCTTATATCTGAAACGTCGAAGTCGATATCAGGCGGTGAAGGACGGAAAGGATTTAAAAACCTTTCAAATGGTAAGTAGTAAGTTAGCGGGTTAACTGTAGTAATACCTAAAACATATGATACTAATGATCCAGCAGCTGAGCCTCTTGTATTTGTAATAATACCTTTTGATGCAGCCCAGTTAACCATGTCCATAACTATCAAAAAATAAGGTGAATACCCTTTTTGGGTGATAATGCCAAGTTCATAGTTAAGCCTCTCTTGTGCGCTTTCGTCATCACCAATGATTTCTTTTAATTTTTTATTTGCAAGCTCAGTCAAATAATCAGAATCATTTTTACCACCTGGTACATCAAATTTTGGAAAGAACCATTTGCCAAGAGTGGAAATTTCCAAGTCACATTTTTCTGCAATTTTTACAGTATTATCAAGCGCTTCTGGAAGGTCAGGGAAGAGCTCTTCCATCTCATCTTTTGATTTTAGATAGTAAGTGGGTGAATCGACCATTCTAATTCTTTTTACGTCACTAACAAGCTTCCCTGTTGAGACACATACAAGAACGTCTTGAGGGACTGCATCGTCATTTTCTATATAGTGAGCATCGTTTGTTGCAACTATTGGAATACCCAGCTCATTTGAAAGTTTTACTACTCCCTCATTAATAGTTTTTTCATATCCCGTCATCTTTACCAGCTCCGCTCTGATCTCGGGATTTTTTTCAGTAGCTGCATATTTTTCATACAAATGTCTTTGAACTTCTAAATAGTAATCATCTCCAAATACATTCAAAAACCACTCGGCAACTTCTTTAGCACCTTTGTAATCGTTTTCAATTAAATGTGAGGCAAGCTCTCCTGCAGGGCATGCTGAAGTTACAATTATGCCTTCATGATATTTTTCCAAAAGTGTACGAGTAAAGCGCGGACGATAATAATAACCCTCTACGTGAGCAATTGAAGTTAACTTCATCAAGTTTTTATACCCAACTTCATTTTTGGCAAGCATTAGTAAATGATGATTTTGGAATGACCCCCGCTCTGGTCGCTCTTTGTGGTCAATTGTTGTAGTATATGCTTCGACTCCTACAATTGGTTTAATTTGTTCTTTTTTTGCTTCTTTATAAAATTCTATTGCTCCATACATTGCTCCGTGGTCAGTGACTGCAACAGCGGGCATGTCCATTTCCTTAGTTTTTTTAACTAGTTTTTTAATTTTTGAAAGCCCATCAAGAAGTGAATACTCTGTATGAACATGAAGATGAACAAAGTTTTTTGACATTGCCATATTTTAAACTTTAAAGAGGTATTTTAAAAGCTGTATAAAACAACTTAAAAATACCTCTATCTTTTACTTGTTTATTTCTTTAACTATGAGTGGCTCATCCATCCCCCTCGGTACCAGTGAGTACCCATTAGTTTTTGTTTTCCCACAGTTAAAATTTTTTCAGATCCCATAAACCTTGTAATTTCATTGAATCTTAGATTTGGCTCGTTTATATAAGTATAATTATTTTTAACAAATGAGTTTGGACCTCTTGCTCCATTAAATAGACCTTTGGTATAAGCTTGCCACAAAGCTAATTTGAGATGTGGAATAACTTCTCTAGCGTACCAACCTTGAAAATACATTTCCCATATAATTTGATGCTCATAATATATAGTTGTTACTCCACCGGACTCTCCTTCGTCATTGGAATGCCACATTTGTGTAAAAAAGAATGACCCTTCTCTATACTCAACTGCTTTCCAACCATGATAAGGAAAGTCATTATGGCGTGGATTGTCTGAAATGTATCCCTGCAGCATTGCCCTAAAGAAAAATATTTTCGTTTGGTCAATAAGCTTATCGTTTAGCATTTGCCGCCCTCGTTTGTATTGTTAAACTACTTTGGGAATTATAGGTTAGTGGAGTTCTGAAGTCAAAAACTCTTGAATTATTTTGGGGTTACCTTGGCCTTTTAACTCTCTTTGAACTTGTCCAATCAAAAATCCTATGACTTGAACTTGCCCGTTTTTATATTTTTCAACAACTTTAGCATTATTTGTTACCACTCGAATGACTGCATCTTTGGTGTCTGAATCACTTGCATAACTTTTCTTTTCTATTTCATAAAGCTTTTTTATTAAAGCTTCTGGGCTTACATAATCCTCGCTCGCCTTTTGGTTAATTATGAAGCTGGCAACTGTTTTGACCGAAATATCAAATTCGGGTGCTACTTTTGCTGCGCTTTCAAAAAACTCTACCATAGCTGGAGTTTCTGTAAGTATTTCTGAATAATCTTTAGATAATCCAAAATCTTTTTGATATCTTTCTATTTTTGAAAGTGGAAGTTCGGGGAGAGCTGTTTTTAAAGAGTCTATATAGTCATTAGTAAATGTCATAGGTGGCACATCTGGCTCGGGAAAATATCTATAATCATTTGCTTCTTCTTTTGATCTTTGAGACACAGTTCTACCTGACTTTTCATCAAAGCCTCGGGTTTCTTGGCTTATCTTTTCCCCTTTTTCTAATATCTCGGTTTGTCTTTTTATTTCAAATTCGATGGCTTTTTTAAGAAAACG
>JADMIO010703495.1_pt1 | contig 11240 bp, 15 predicted proteins | sample 8958161 | NCBI WGS metagenome assembly JADMIO01 (sample SAMN16585339, study PRJNA669376) | soil metagenome | isolation source: Crop rotation soil | place: USA: Cullars Rotation, Alabama | collected 2011 | reverse complement strand
GCCGCGACTTCAAGTCACGTGAATTCCAAGCTTCGGATCCCACTGTGCTGGAAAGCGCACCAGATCGGCATCCTCGTGCCCGACCTCGCGATGCCCGCCCAGCTTCTGATACAGCCGCTTTGGCATCAGCAAACCCTGCTCCGCATAGGGCAAGCCGAACGCGCCCGTCCGCCACGCGACCATCGCCTCGCGCCGCCGCGCCGCGCCGGAAAAATCATCAAGCGCAAACCGGAACGACGCCGCCAGCGGCCGCTCCAGCGAAACGCTCGTCATGAACGACTCCGCCTCGCTCTCCCAACCGGTCTCCAGCAAAGTCTCCGGCAACAGGAACAGCAACCATTCGCCCCTCGCGAGCTTCGCGCCCGCCGCGCATTGCGAGGCCCGCGAGGCACCCGCTTGCGCCACATGGCATCCGGCCGCGTCAGCGATCGTCAGCGTCCCGTCCGTCGAACCGCCATCCGCGACGACGACATCCTTCACCAGCCCGCGCACCGTCGCGCCGATGAGGCCGTCGAAGCAGCGCGGCAGGCTGACCGCCGCGTTGTGTGTCGGAATGACGACAGAAATCATCCGCGGACTATGGCCACACCCGTCCCGCGCGCCAAAGTCTTTCCTGTCGCACTGGTTTACCAAAGGCCCTTCCGTCGCTTGCGGACCTGCCTACGTTTTGGTCACGTCCCCGCGAGGGGACTAACGCATGCAACGTTTCGCGCGCCTGCTCGCGGCCTTGCTCGCGCTCGTGCTCCTGCCCATGCAGGCACTCGCCGAAGATGCTGGCGGTGTTCTCATTCTCGGGGACTCGAATGCGGAAGGTCCGTTCGGCGGCGCGCTCTACAATGCTCTACGTGCCACGCCCGATCCGGTCACCCGCGCCCCGCTAAGGGTCTCCATATTCGCCAAGTGCGGCGCCGGCGCCAACGACTGGATCGAGCGCGACACCGCCCGCATCGATTGCGGCGCCTGGGCCTGCAATGGAGAAACGATCTCCCGCTGCCGCCACTTCAAGGGCGGCACCATTCCGCCCCTGCCCGATCTCTACGCCGATCTCGGGGCCAGCCGCCGCGTTACCATCGTCGCCCTCGGCCTCAACATGATCATCGGCCGCCGCGCGTCGAAGATGCGCGACGCCGAGCGCCTGATCGCTGCCATCCACGACAACCGCTCCGCCTGCATCTGGATCGGCCCGCCGCAGCCGGGCGACCTGTTCGTCGACCCCGGCCGTTACGCGGATTTCATCGCCGATCTGCGGACAACCGTCCGCGCCGCCGGCTGCCGCTATATCCGCAGCGACGACAAGACCGATCGCCGCAACGTCTCCCGCCGCGACGATCACTACTCCCACGACGACGCCATCGCCTGGGCACGCCAGGTTCTGGCGGAACTCAACCGGCCCGCGCATGACGGCGACAAGCCGCTCTTGGCGATGCTCGGAAAATAAGCTGGAATCCCTGCCGAAACAGGGACAGGTCATGAGCGAACTCGACAATCTGAAGATCTACGGCGAGACCCAGGTCGGCTGGTGCGCCGCCACGCCGCCCAACGAGACCACCGACGAAGACGGCCGCATGATCATCCCCGGTGTCGAGACCGGCCGCGTCGATCCGCGCGCGCCCAAAGCCCGCCGCTACGACGACCCGGAGGTCCAGGCCCTGCGCGAAACCTTCCGCCGCAAAAACGGCATGGTCGGGCTGGAGATCTGCGAGCCGCATGAGATCGAGCGCGCTACCCGCATTTTCTTCCGGGACGGCTTCGTAGTGGTGAACAACCTGCTCGACCCCGAACGCCTCGAACGCTGGCGCGAGGCCAGCGCGCGCGTTCTCAAGATGATCCTGGAGATCAAAGGCGAAGGTGGCCGCAAATACATCACTGAGTCCGGCCGCCTGCCGCACCGCTATTCCTACGGCACCGCGTCGGCCAGCCGCGAGCTGCTGCACGATCCGGTGTGGGCCTCGATGATCGACCTGCCCACCACCACACCGATCCTCACCTCCATCTTCGGCACCGAAGGCTACTTCGTGCGCGGCGCCGGTGGCGACCTCTGCCTGCCGGGCGCGATCGAGTACCAGGGCCTGCACGCCGACTCCCGCGACGACTTCGCCATCGACGCCGAACGGATGAAGCAGGCCGAGCGCGTCGGCATCAAGCTGAACAAAGTTCCGGGTACGGACGAACTCGACGCCGCGACCAAGAGCCTGATCATGGAGCGCACCCCGCCGCACGTGACCATCAACTTCCTGATGAGCGACTTCACCTGGGAGAACGGCCCGATCCGCCAGATCCCCGGCACCCAGGGCCGCGTGCCCCATCCGCCCAAGCTGCCAGACGAGCCGGAGTGGATGCGGCTCTCTACGCTGGTCGGCGCCAAGGCCGGCGCTGGCGTCTTCCGCGACAACCGCGCCTGGCATGGCGCCACGCCGAACCTGTCCAAGGAAATCCGCGCCATGCCGAACGTGGAATACCACGCTCCATGGGTCGACCCGGCGCGCTACTGGAAATCCATGCCGCACGAGATCTGGGAGACGCTTACGCCGCACGGCCAGCGCATTTCTCGGCATGTGAAGGAAGCACCCGGCGTCTGGCCCGCCGGCGCCGGCGTCATGCACCCCCTCGCCAACAAGCGCAAAGAGGCCAAGCAGGACGCCAAGGCGCTGACCTGAATCGGCACCGACATGACAGCGGGGTCATGATCCTTCGACGGGCTCAGGATGAGGTCTTTTGTTCACCCCTCACCCTGAGCTTGTCGAAGGGCGAGGGCAGCACCTGCGACCGCGACGCGCTCTTGAAAGCACGTCCGGTCATGACCACGTACCCCGCGCGGGTGTATCGTCCGCATCGTTGATTTGAGGGGACAACGTCATGCGCAGATTTCTCACTGCTGCGTGCCTTGTATCGGTCGCAGCCATCGCTTTCACGACTTCCGCCAACGCCTCGAACGGCCACTGGATTTGCACCGGCGAGGGCATCAAGAGTTGGACCACCAACGTCGGCGCCACCGACGCCGCCGGCTGGAAATACGACGGCGCCGACCGCACGTCCTACAAGGACGGCGGCAAGTGCGCGAAGGGCTGATCAGCTAGGCGAACGTCTCCGCAGCCAGTTCATGATGGCGTCCGGTGATCAGCCGGTAATTCCATCCGAGGACGGCTGAGCCCAGCGCGGCACCCGCGACCCCGAGGAGGTCCGAGGCGATCACGGTGCCCCAGCTGATCCCGCCGCCGATCGGTTCGCCGCGTGACACGAACCCGATGACGGCGATCCCGACCGTCACGACATAGAGGGGCAAAAACGCGAGCATCGAGGACCAAATGATGCGCCATTGCCGTTGCCCCGACAGCCGCCATGCGGTGCCGAGACGCGACCCGGCGCGCCGCTCGCCCAATGCGACCGCCGGGAAGAGCAATCCGAACCGTACCCACACATAGAACAGGATCAACTGCGCCAGTCCGCCATAGGCCGCGATGTACAACGCGTAATTCACCAGGCTCGCGCCGTTCTGGATGATCGTCGACCGCACAAGAAACATCGGCAGCGCGAACGCGAACGTAACGACGCGATAAGAAACCAGCCAGCCGGCGACACGCAGTGTGACTTGCAAAAATAGTTCACCGGGCGGTGTCGTCTCATCCTGCACGGCCATCCGGTAAACCGGCACCGCCACGATCGCGAGTATCGCGTTCTGTGCGACGTCGAATCCAAACCCGATAGCACGGACCTTCACGACGTATGCCCAGGAAAACGGATCGTCGAATTGCGTGGTCCACCAACCGGCAGCGAAGTACTGCAACAGCAGAACCGCGCCGAGAATGACGACCACTACAAGAAAAGCAGCGGGTGAAGTGCCGATCGTGTCGCGCACGCTGCCCCACCCAGCCTTGGCAATCCCCCACCCCGACGGCGCCTCGTCTTGCTCGCTCAGACCCATGCGATCCCCCGCGCGCAACCTAGCCGTGAGAGCGCCCTCGAAAACAATCCGCCTCGTCGCCACGGCATAGGTGTTGGCGGGTACGGCCACCTCTTGGTCCGGCAAATCGGCCGGTCTGTATGAAACGGCTTAGGGACGTTTTCGGGAATTGAACCTCGGATTTCTGGGGTCCCTCCCGGCATTTAATTCGGTTCGAATAGCGAAAATGCCCCGGTCGCTCTCACAGGCCCGTTCGCGTCCGGGAGCCGAAAAAGCCCGCTTCCTCCAAACAACGATCAAGCCCTAGCGTTTGGCTCTTTCGCTTATTCAATGGGTAGTTCTTGATTTGTTCTTTTGTTCACCTTATATTCCTCAGCATGACAACGGTCCTCGACATCACCACTGACAGGCGGCTCCTCCGGGGCCGGGGCGCGGTCTCCAACACGGTCGGCCGCTATGAGAAACAGCAACGCGTCCTGATGGACGACGGCTGGGATGACGGCTGGCGCGAAGACGACATGGCGCCGCCTGCCCTGCGCACCGAGGTCATCCGCGACGCGACCCGCACGATCATCGCGCGCAACAAGTCGCCCGACATCGGCTTCGACCGCTCGATCAATCCCTATCGCGGCTGCGAGCACGGCTGCATCTACTGCTTCGCGCGCCCAACGCACGCCTATCTCGGCATGTCGCCGGGCATCGACTTCGAATCCCGCCTGTTCGCCAAGCCGAACGCGGCCGAGTTGCTGCGCGCTGAGCTCTCGGCGCCGGGCTACATCCCGCGTACTATCGCCATCGGCACCAACACCGATCCCTATCAGCCGATCGAGAAAAAGATGCGCATCATGCGCTCGATCCTCGAAGTGCTCAGGGACTTCAAACATCCGGTCGGCATCGTCACCAAGTCGCCGCTGGTGCTGCGCGACGCCGACATCCTGTCGGAGATGGCCAAGGAAGGTCTGGCGAAGGTTGCCCTCAGCGTCACCACGCTCGACCGCAAGCTCGCACGGGTGATGGAGCCGCGCGCCGGCACTCCCACCCGCCGCCTCGCCGCGATCGAGGGCCTGAGCAAAGCCGGCATCCCCACCGGCGTGATGTTCGCGCCCATCATCCCGGCGCTGAACGATCCCGAGCTGGAGGCCGTGCTGACAGCCGCGCGCGATTGCGGCGCCCGCACCGCGGGCTACGTGCTGCTGCGCCTGCCGCTGGAGATCAAGGACCTGTTCCGCGAATGGCTGGAGGCGAACCGCCCCGACACCGCCAAGCACGTTATGTCGCTGATCCGCGGCATGCGCGGTGGCAAGGACTACGACGCCCAGTGGAACGTGCGCATGAAGGGCACCGGCCCCTACGCCGAAATGATCGCCAAGCGCTTCCACATGGCCGTCAAACGCCTCGGCCTCAACCAGGAGCGCCAGCCCCTCACGGTGGCCAAATTCCGCAAACCGCCGGCAACGGGCGACCAGCTTTCGCTGTTCGAAATGGCGTCTTGAGGGTGGTGCTGCTCATCCTTCGACAAGCTCAGGATGAGGTCCTTTATTTCACCCCTCACCCTGAGCTTGTCGAAGGGAGAGGGGCAGCACGGAAGCGGCCCCGTTGCATCCGTCCGCAATCCGCGCGCATCTAACCTTGTCGAACCCGCTCGCCCGAGCGGAAAGCCAAGGAATTACCGATGTTTAGTGATTTCGCTGCGGTCGGCAGCATCTTCTGGGTGGTGGTCGGCGCCGTCCTGATCGCCAACGGCTTCTTCGCCTATCAGGTCCGCATGGCGCGCTACCGCGTGATGCAGACCCTGGCCGAAAAGGGCCAGCCGGTCCCGGTCGAGCTCTTCAACGGCACGCTGCGCAAGGCGCACACCGGCCTGATGCGCGCCGCGATCATCCTGATCTGCATCGGCATCGCGCTCGGCACCTTCTTCTGGTCGATGACCTCGATCTCGATCTTCCACGGCCCGATCGAGAGCGCGCTGTGGCTACCGACGCTCGGCCTCTTTCCAGGCCTGCTGGGTGTCGCCTTCCTCCTGATGGCGCTGCTCGAACGCGACCGCCCGCAATAAGGAGAGGCCCGTGGCGTAATCGTCATGGACGATCCCACACTCATCGAACGCGCGATCAGGAAGGATGTTGCTGCCTTCAACGCGCTGGCCCGCCTGCACCAGTCCAAGGTGCGTGGCCTGCTGCTGCGCCTCACGCGCGGCAACCACGCCACCGCCGACGACCTGGCGCAGGAGACGTTCCTCGAAGCCTGGCGCGCCATCGGCAATTTCCGCGGTGACAGCGCCTTCGCCACCTGGCTCTACCGCATCGCCTATTCGCGCTTCCTGATGCACGCCCGCAAACGCAAGCCCGACGAGCAACTCGACGACTGGCAGGGCGAAGCGCCCAGTGGCGAGAGCGCCACGCATGCCCGCGTCGATCTGGAACGCGCCTTCACCAAACTCTCGGCGCCCGAAGCCGCGGCGCTCACCATGTGCTTCGCGCTCGGCCTGTCGAACACTGAAGCCGCCGAAGCGCTCGACATGCCGCTCGGCACTCTTAAGTCCCACGTCCTCCGTGGACGCGAAAAACTGAAAGCCATTCTTGGAGATCAGCCATGAACGACACCGATCTCGACGCCCTGCTCTCGACGCCGCTTCCCGAACGCGACGCGGGCGAATTCAGCGTGCTGCTGATGGAGAAGATCGCGCACGACCAGGCGCGCCCCGCCCGCATCCTGTCCTGGCTCACCGTCGGCATCCTGACCGTGATCGTCGCCGCGGCCTGCATCTACGGCGCGCAGATGATGAGCCACGCACGGTCGTTCACCTTCGTGATCCCGTCACTCCTCACCCTGCTCACGCTGGCGCTGTCTTTTGCCGTGATGCAGTCCGCGCGGGAGTAGATCGAGGAACTATTGTTCCGTGAGGGATGTTCAGCGTTCGTTAGCCAGCCACGCCAGATGCTACGGGCTGGAGAACGATATGCGCCAGCTTCTTTACGTCAGCACCAGCGCGCGCGACATCTCGCAGAGAATGCTGGATCAGATTCTATCGGTGTCGCGCGTCAACAACGCTGCCGTCGGCATAACGGGCATGTTGCTCTACCTCGATGGCGCATTTCTTCAGGTTCTCGAAGGTCCGGATGATGCGGTCGCACGTACGTACGACCGTATCCGCATGGACCCGCGTCACAGGGAGCCTCAGACCCTGCTCGACCAGGAAGGTGCCCGTGCGTTCGGCCAGTGGAGCATGGGCTTCAAGAACCTCGGTCACGGACAACTCGATAGACAGCAAGCTTTCGCCATAACGGAAGACGCCATTCGCGCGAAATTGACCAGCACCGCGCCGGTGGAGATCAAAGTCCTGCTGGATGCCTTTCAACGCATCAATGGCGGCGAAACGCTGTCGCCTATCGGATAGGACCGACTGACACCACAGGTGCGCCGCTTCCTTTCAGATGATCGGCTGCAACCCCGCACCCAGCCCCGTGAGCCCCAAGGCATCGCGATAGCGCCGCGCCTGCTCTGCCCGCGACGGAAGCAGATGGATGTGCCCATAGCGTGTCTGCGCGATGAAGCGCGCGCCGTCCGCGATATCGGGCTTGGCGAGTTCGGCGTCGATCCACCGCTCGAGCTTGTTCCAGAAATGCGGTTGCGACCCGTCGACATCGGTGAAGCCATAACTCTGCGCCAGGTCATCGGTGAACAGCGCCATACCTGCCTTCGCACCTACATCCGGATCGCCCGCCAGCGCTGCGACCGCGCGCCCGGTGTAACGCGGCGTCTCCGAATGAATGAACGCCGGATCCTTCTTTGCGCCTTCGCGCCAGTTCGCCTCCGTCACACCGAAGTGATCGAGCACCGCTTCCGAGCGCAGGAATCCCGGCGACACCGCCAGCGCCGTGACGCCCGTGCCCAAGAGGTCCCACGCCATCTCGTAAGCCAGCCGGTTCACCGAGGATTTCGCCAGGTCGTACAGCAGTTGCCCGCGATAGCCCGGCATCTCGCCGTCCGTCACCTCCACGATCAGCCCACGCTTCGCCTCCACCATTATCGGCGTCAGGTAACGTGACGTGATCAGGTGACTCAGCATCGCCTGTTCCAGCACCGCCCGCACCGTGGCGATGTCGAGTTGCCAGAACTTCTGGTCCCACGCGATCTTCTCGTCGCCGCCCCAGATGTCGTTGACCAGCACATCGAGCCGCCCCTCATCCGCCCGCACCCGCGCCGCCAGCGCCTCGACCTCGGCTGCAACGGTGTGGTCCACGCGCACCGCCACCGCCGCACCGCCCGCGGCTGCGATCATCTTCGCCGTCTCGTCAATCGTCTCCGTCCGCCCCGGCGTCGCGATGGCGCCGCGCGTCGACCGGCCGGTGCAATAGACCTTGGCTCCGGCAGCCGCCAATTCGATTGCGATACCGCGGCCCGCTCCACGCGTCGCGCCGGCCACCAGTGCGACTTGTCCCGTCAATGGCTGTTGCACGGCCACCCCCTGCATGCACAATCGGCGGCGAGATTTATAAGTGAACGGTCATTTATAATCAATGCCGCGCCAGAAAACCATCAGCGACGAGGATGTGCTCAAGGCTGCAACGCGCGCGATGTACGCCGGCGGCCCTGCCGATTTTACCCTGGCCGGCGTCGCCAAGACCGCGGGCATCGCACCCGCAACGCTCATCCAGCGCTTCGGTGACAAGCACGGCCTGATCGTCGCCGCGGTCGCGCATGACAACGAGCTGTTCGCCGCGGCGCTCGCAAAGCTGCCTAAGGCCAGGGGCGCCGATGCCGTGATCGATGTCTTCCGCGTACTCATGGCCGCCAATGACGAGGACATCGGCGACGTCGCCGACGAAAGCTTCGGCGAAGGGCTGCTCTGGCTGCATCAGGACATGCGCGATCCAGACCTCAACAAGCTCTGCCGCGAGCGCTTCGCCCTGCTCCGCGCTGCCATCACCGCGCGCATGCCACCGCTGGCCGTCCCGGCGAACCAGGCCGCGCAATTGATCGAAGCGATCTGGAACGGCGCCTTGATCCAGTGGGGCATCGAACGCAAAGGCCGCCTCGACATATTCGTCTTCAACAGCCTCAGAGCCTTCTTCCGCCTCACCAAAGCCAAGGCTTGACGATCATCATATTTTGATGACTATGTGATGCATGACTCAGCCGCAGAAAATGCCCCAGCCCATGCGCCCGTCCGGAGTAGGCGGCCGCATCTTCGGCGTAGCGATGGAATGGCTGGCGGCTCCCAACTACCGCTGGGTGATCGGCCAGATCGAGCCCATCACACCGCGCACCTATCTCGAAATCGGCTTCGGGACCGGCAAGCTGGCGCAACTTGTCGCCAGTCGCTTCGACCTCGCACATCTCTACGGCGTCGATCCTTCTGAGCTGATGCTCGAAACCGCAAAGCGCCGGCTCAAAACCGCCGATCTGCGCTTGGGCGACGACAACCTGCTCGCCGCATGGCCGCCCGGCCCGCTCGACGCCGTCGTCGCCTCGCACTCCTGGCAGTTCTGGGCCGATCCTACGGCGACACTGGCCCGCATCCGCGTCCTGCTCGCGCCCAGCGGCCGCTTCGTCATGGTGATCCGCAGTCATATCTCGGACGATGTATCGAAGTGGATACCGAACCCCATCACCAAGGCCGGCAACGAGCTTCAGGGCCTGCGCACCGCGCTCGCCACCGCCGGGTTCCGCATCCTCGTGGATGAAAAGCTGCGCACCGGTTCGCAAGGCATCGTCGCCGTCATCGCGTAACGGTAGACATCCGCGCGGCTGCGCGGCTAAGCAGCACGCACGCATCGTATCGAACGAGTCTCACCGTGCTCAAGGTTGCCGTCGTCCGCATCCCAGGAAAAGGCCGCGGCGTGATCGCCAGGCAGCCGATCGCTGCCGGCGATACCGTGGAGCGCTCACCCGTCCTGCCGCTTTCGCTCGCCGACTCCGAGTGCCCCGGCCTCAACGACTACGGCATGGCGTGGGAGGAGAACCACGACAACCCAACGCCCGGCAAGGAGTGCTGCATCGGCCTCGGCTATCTCTCGATCTACAACCATGGTGCTCCACCGAATGCCAAGCTGGAACATCACTACGACACCGATGAGATCAGTGTCATTGCCCTGCGCGACATCGCCGAGGGTGAGGAAGTCACCTACGACTACGTGGTTCCGTTATGGTTCACCGATGCCGGCGAGGCGCAAGCCGCCGAATAGGTGTGTGCATAAGTCGGCGCCGTTCGCTTTTCAGACCGAATCCTGCTGCTAGTGTCGGCGGATGCCGCATTACATCTACGAATCACGCGTGCTGAAGCGCATCGCCGTCGGCGGCCTAGTCGCGGGCGTGGATGAAGCCGGGCGCGGTCCACTCGCAGGCCCTGTCGTCGCCGCCGCGGTCATTTTGCAAAAGGGCAAGGTCCCCAAGGGCCTCAACGACTCCAAGCAACTCGACGCCGAGACGCGCGAAGAACTTTTCTCCGCCATCATGTTCAACGCCATCGCCGTCGGCGTTGGCGAAGCCACGGTCGACGAGATCGACCTCATCAACATCCGCCAGGCGACGCATCAGGCGATGGCCCGCGCCGTCCGCGCACTCCGCTTCCAGCCCACCTTCGCACTGGTCGATGGCAATGACGCGCCTGCGCTGCCCTGCCCTTGCGACACGATCATCGACGGCGATGCGAAGTCCGTCTCCATCGCCGCCGCCTCGATCATCGCCAAGGTCACACGCGATCGGTACATGGCCACACTGCACGAAGCCCACCCGCACTATGGCTGGATCAGCAACAAGGGTTACGGCACGCCCGAACATCTGAGCGCCCTCAACCAGCACGGCCCCTGCTCCCATCACCGCCGCAGCTTCGCACCGGTGCACAATCTTCTGTACGGCAATGCCGAGCCGGGCGACCTGGCTGTGATGCCTGCGGCGCTCTGATAGGGTTCGGCGTCAAACTTCCGGAAAGCACGATGCGACCGTCCTATCTGCGATCGAACATCTTGTTCCGACTGATGCGCCTCCAGGGCACGACGGTCGCCGTAGAGCGCGCGTTGCGCCGCGCTGCCATTGCGCGGTCATCTGGCCTGAAGCGCGAGGAGTTGCTGGGAGACTTCGAGTGGTGGCGCGGCCATGGGCCAGAAGCTATCGAGCATTGGCGCGTTCTCGAGCAAGCCCAGCCGCAGCGCGCCAAATGGCCGCTCAAGATCGCCCAATCGCTCAAGGAGGGCGGCGACTTCGACGCCGCCGAACGCACACTGCACGACGCGCACGAGCGCGGCATCGAAGGCGAGGAGCTCGAACGCGACCTTCTGCGCTCTTTCCAGCACATTGGGATCCTAAGCTTAGAATTCCACGTGGACAAGTTGTCGCG
>JADMIO012753037.1_pt1 | contig 11241 bp, 9 predicted proteins | sample 8958161 | NCBI WGS metagenome assembly JADMIO01 (sample SAMN16585339, study PRJNA669376) | soil metagenome | isolation source: Crop rotation soil | place: USA: Cullars Rotation, Alabama | collected 2011 | reverse complement strand
GCGAGCGCCCACGGGTGCGGCGGGACGCGCACGCCCACGCCGTTCGCGCCCACGAGCGGCGCGGGCAGCTCGGGTGCGGCGGGCGCCACGATCGTGAGCGAGCCCGGCCAGTGCTTGCGCGCCAGCTCCAGCGCAATCGACGGGACGGGCGCGGCCCACAGGCGCGTGGCCGCCTCGAGGTCCGCGGCGATGCACGCGATCGGCGCCTTGTCGTCGCGGCCCTTCAGGGCGACCAGCTTGGCCACCGCGGCAGCGTCGAACGCGAGCACGGCCAGGCCGTAGAAGCTCTCGGTCGGGAAGCAGACGACGCCACCGTTCTTGAGCACGGTCGCGGCGCGCGCGATCGCCGCGCGCGTCGCCTCACCACCCGCGCCGGTGCCGGTGGTCGCCTGCACGCCTACAGCTTCGAGGCGCGCTTGCGCACGTCCTCGTCCTGCTGCGCCACCTTGGCCGCGGTGCTGTCGCGGCGCTTCTTGAGCTTCTCGTAGATGCTGGGGTCGCCGACGGCGAGGATCGCCGCCGCGAGCAGGCCCGCGTTGGTCGCGCCGTCGACGGCCACCGTGGCCACCGGCACGCCCGCGGGCATCTGCACGGTGGCGTAGAGCGCGTCGAGGCCGCCGAGCGGCGTGCGCGCGAGCGGCACGCCGATGACCGGCAGCACCGTGTGCGCGGCGACGACGCCGGCCAGGTGGGCGGCGCCGCCCGCGCCGCAGATCAGCACCTTGGTGCCGTTCTCGTGCGCCTTGCCGACGAACTCGACCACGCGCGCGGGCGTGCGGTGCGCCGACATGACGCGCACCTCGACCGTGATGCCGAGCTCGCCGAGGACCTCGGCGGCCGGCTGCATGATCTCGAGATCGGAGGACGAGCCCATCAGAATCGCGACCTGCGCATTCGCCATCTTCGAAAACTCCTCTACTCTTCGCCCGCTCGCGGGCGCCGGTTGCCGATGTCGCGGCGAAAATGTGCGCCGCTCCAGGTGATGCGTGCGACCGCCTGGTAGGCGCGCGCGCGCGCGACCGCGACGTCGTCGCCGACGGCGGTCACGGCCAGCACGCGACCGCCCGCGGTGACCAGCTTGTCTTGATCCAGCTTGGTGCCGGCGTGGAAGACCTGCACGCCGGCGAGCTGCCCGGCCTCGGCCGTACCGCTGATGGCGTCGCCGGCGCGCGGCGCGTCCGGGTAGCCGGGCGCGGCCATGACCACGCACACCGCCGCGAGCGCCGAGAAGTCCGGCTCGCCGGCGGGCAGCTTGCCCTGCGCGGCGCCCAGCAGCCACGGCGTCGGATCGCCCGCCCACCTGACCATGAGCGGCTCGGTCTCGGGATCGCCGAAGCGGCAGTTGTACTCGAGCATGTAGGGCGTGTTGGTGTCGTCGTCGATCATGAGCCCGGCGAAGAGCACGCCGCGGTAGGAGATGCCCTCCTCGGCGAGCCCGCGCACCGTCGGCACGAGCACCTCGCGGCGCACGCGCTCGAGCAGATCGGCGCTCATGCTGGTCGTGGGCGAGACCGTGCCCATGCCGCCCGTGTTGGGCCCCTGGTCGCCGTCGAAGACCGCCTTGTGGTCCTCGACCGCGGGCAGGACGACGAAGCGCTCGCCGTCGGTGATCGCGAAGACCGAGGCCTCGCGGCCGCGGATCTTGCGCTCGATCACCACGCGCCGCCCGGCGGCGCCGAAGATGGCGCCCTCGATCATCTTGCTCGCCGCGGTGCGCGCCTCGAGCACGCTGTCGCAGACGGTGACGCCCTTGCCCGCCGCCAGGCCGTCGGCCTTGACGACGACCTGGCCACCCAGGCGCGCGAGCGCGGCGTCGACCTCGGCCATCGACTCGCAGATGGCGAACTCGGCGGTCGGGATGCCGTGGCGCGCGAAGAACTGCTTGGCGAAGGCCTTCGAGCCCTCGAGCCGCGCGCCCGCCATGGACGGGCCGAACACGGTCAGGCCCTTGACGCGCGCGGTGTCGGAGAGCCCGGCGCACAGCGGCGCCTCCGGTCCGACCACGACCAGCTCGGCGCCCAGCTGCAGCGCGAGCCGCACCTGGCCGTCGACGTCGTCCGCCTTCACGTTCGGCTCGACCTGGGCCAGCTCGGCGATGCCCGGGTTGCCCGGCGCGCAGGTCAGCTCGTGACCGTGCCGCGCCAGCGCCCACACCAGCGCGTGCTCCCTGCCCCCACCCCCGACGACGTGGATCTTCATGCTAGTGGCGGAAGTGACGCATGCTGGTGAAGACCATGGCGAGGCCCTTCTCGTCGGCGGCGGCGATGACCTCGTCGTCGCGGACCGAGCCACCCGGCTGTGCCACCGCGGTCGCGCCCGCGTCGGCGAGGGCGTCGAGGCCGTCGCGGAAGGGGAAGAACGCGTCGGAGGCCACGACCGAGCCGGCCACCGGCGTGCGCGCCTTCATGACCGCGATCTTGGTCGAGTCGATGCGCGACATCTGGCCGGCGCCGACGCCGATGGTCACGCCGTCCCGGGCGAACACGATGGCGTTCGACTTCACGTGCTTGGCGACGCGCCAGGCGAAGTCGAGCGAGGCCAGCTCGGCGGGCGTGGGCGCGCGCTTGGTGACGACCTTGGCGTCCTGGATCGACACCATGCCGTCGTCGCGCGACTGCGCCAGCACGCCGCCCGAGACCGAGCGCAGCTGCGGCGGCACGAGGCCGGTGCGCGGCACGAACGGGACCTTGAGCAGGCGGACGTTCTTCTTCTTGGCCAGCGCGGCGAGCGCGGCCTCGTCGAAGTCGGGCGCGATGACGCACTCGAGGAAGGTCTCGGCCAGGAGCGCGGCGAGCGCACCGTCGACGGGACGGTTCACCGCCACGATGCCGCCGAACGCCGACACCGGGTCGCACTCGCGCGCCTTCACGTAGGCCGCGGACAGCGACGCCGCGTCGACCGCCACGCCGCAGGGGTTGTTGTGCTTGACCACGACGGCGGCGGGCAGCGCGAACTCGCGCACGGCGCCGAGCGCGGCGTCGAGATCGAGGAGGTTGTTGTAGGACAGCTCCTTGCCCTGGAGCACCTCGGCGCGCGCGAGGCTGCCCGGCTCGGGATCCGCGTCGACGTAGAACGCGGCCGCCTGGTGCGGGTTCTCGCCGTAGCGCAGGGGCCGCTCGAGCTTCCACTGCACCGTCAGCACGTCCGGGAACTTGGCGCGCTCGGGCGTGGTCTCCTCGGGCAGCGAGGTAAGGTACGCGGCGATCGCGCCGTCGTACGACGCGGTGTGCGAGAACGCCTTCTTGGCCAGGCGGAAGCGCGTCGGGCGCGTGACCTCGCCGCCCGAGGCCTCGATCTCCGCCGCGACCGCGGCGTAGTCGCCGGGATCGCAGACGACGGCGACGCGCTCGTAGTTCTTCGCCGACGAGCGCAGCATCGACGGGCCGCCGATGTCGATGTTCTCGATCGCGTCGGCCAGCTCGACGCCCGGCTTGGCGATGGTCTCGCGGAAGGGGTACAGGTTCACGACCACGAGATCGATGGGCAGGATGCCGTGCTCGGCCATCTGCGCCTCGTGCTCCGGGATCGGTCGGCCGAGGAGGCCACCGTGGATGCGCGGGTGCAGCGTCTTGACGCGCCCGTCGAGGATCTCGGGGGCACCGGTGTGCGCCGCGATCGCCTTGTTGGGGATGCCCGCCTCGGACAACGCCTTCGCGGTGCCTCCGGTGGAGAGGATCTCGACGCCGTGCTTGTGCAGCACGCGCACGAAGTCGAGGAGCCCGCGCTTGTCGGAGACAGAGACGATAGCCCGCCGGATTTTCGGCATGGCTTCGTTTACCAACCCGGGCCCGGCACGTCCAGCCCGATCCGACGAGGAACGTGGCTGGTTTGCGGCTGGCGGGCGCTGGAGGGCGGGGCCTAGCGGAAGTCGGCGGGGAGCTTGACGGTCAGGTCGAAGTCGCCGTCGCCGTGCGGCGACAGCATCTTGAGCTTGATGAGGCCGCGGACCTCGACCTGGCGGATGCGCTCGCGGGTCAGGTTCATGATCTCGCCCACCTCCTCGAGCGTGATGCCGCTCTTGTCGGCCACGTCGAGCGAGCAGGTGTCCTTCATCTCCCAGACCTCGAGGTCGGGGAAGTTCAGCTTGATCGACCCCGTCTCCGGGTTCACGTCCAGGTAGAGGTGGTGCTTGCAGCTCACGAACGGGCACGGACGCGGCATGTCCTTGCAGTCGTGACGCATCTTCGGCCGATCCACGTCGTCGGGCATCGGGTAGAGCAGCGCGCCGACGCGCATCTCTTCCTTGGTCAGACGCTTCATGGCGATCGTCTTCGAACGCATGCGCGTGCGCCGGCCCCGGCGGCGGACCTTGCGGCTCGTGGCCGGTGGTACTCCATCGTCGCTCAGCGGGACGGCGGCCGACGCGTCTTCTGCACGCGCCGGCACGTCATCGAGCTCCGACATTTCCTTCCCAAAAAGCTCGTCGTGCTCCATGGCCCTCTCCTCCCTCGTTGCTGCGCGGCGAAGGCCAAGTGCCCGCCGCAAGTCCTCGAATCGTTCGGGCGCGCCAAGACCCCCCAGGCGCGCGCAGATCCCCCCGCAGGTGACGCGACCCCCTCGCGCCACCTCGTCCACCCCCGGGCCGTCGCTCGCGCGACGGGTACTGCCGGTCCCTAGAGAAGGTCCTCGGCCCCGCCGGGTGAGACCTTGCCGCTCTGCGCCTGCTTGTGCGGCTCGATCACCCGGCGCTCGATACCCTCGATACGCTTCATCAGCTCGTCGGCGCGCAGGCGCGCCTCCGCGACTTCCTTCTTCAGGCTCTTGCGCGTCTCGGCGTCGAAGTGCGGCGCCAGCGCGTCCTGCTCGAAGCCGCTCAGCACGGTCTCGAAGCCGCGCTCGAGCGCCTCGATCTCGTCGCGGTAGCGCAGGAACTGCTTCTGGATGTCATCGATCGTGTAGTTCTCGGCCTGCAGCCGCTTGATCGCGTTGATGCGCCTCACGGTGGTCGGCGGGTAGAGCCCCAGGGACCCCTGGTGCTTGCCCTTCCTGCCGACCCGCCGGCTCCGCGGGAGGAGCCCCTGCTGCACGTACTTGCGGAAGGTCGCTTCCGAGAAGCGAATCCCGCGCTCCGTGAAGACGTGCACCACCTGAACGGCGGTCATGCCTTCCGGGTGATCTTTCTCTATCTGTCGAAGGTCCTTGTCGGAGAGCAGGCTGCCATCGCCTTCCTCCGCGGACCCACCGCCCGAGCCGCTCCCGCCGCCACCTGGGCCCGACGGGGTGCGCGCGAACGCGAACGCTGAAGGCGGATCCCACCCGATACCCCCGAAGAGCTTCATCTCGCCTTCCGCCGCCGCCCGATCTCGGTACGTCACGTGGTCTGTCTCACCGTTGTATCGCTCTGAGGTACCTATGAATGTATTCTACTCAATATACACGGTCAACGTGAAAAACGCGTCGATCCGGTACTTTATCGCTGGATCTCCGTTCAGGTACGGCGCGAGAAGCCCGGCGTGCGTGCGACGCGACGAGCGGCGCGATCGACGCGGCCCACCGTCGGAGTTATGCTCGGCGCTGCCGATGAGAGACCTCCGCGAAGGCGCCCGTGCGCGCACGACGAAGTCCCCCCGCTCCGCCGGCTCGGCACGGCTCGGGCGTCGATCGGGCGCGCTCGCGGCCGTCGCCGGCCTGCTCCTCGGGGCGGCGGTCGCCCACGCCGAGGTCGATCGCAACATCTTCCGCGCGCCCAATGCCGGCGTCGAGATCGTGTTCCCCGCCGACTGGGCAGTCTCCGAGCAACCCTCCTACCCCTACCTCCTGGCGAGCGCCATCGACCGTACCCTCGGCGGCCGCATGACCCTGACCACCGAGCAGCTCCGGGAGGGCGAGAAGCTGCGCGAGTGCACCGAGCGCAACCGCAACACCCTCAAGAAGGTCGGCTTCAAGGTCCAGCAGCAGGCCATCTCGCTCCATCCCACCGGCGCGCTCGTGATCGAGGTCGTCACCCCCGACGGACGCGGCGTGGTCAGGCAGGCCTACCGGCAGTTCGACGAGAAGGGCACCGTCTTCGTGCTCACCCTCTCGGCCTCGCGCGAGAACATGCAGCGCTACCGGCGCGCCTTCGACGACGCCCTGCGCGGGCTCACGCTCACCTCCGTGCCGGTGCCCAAGATGCCCACCCCGTCCGCGCCCCCCGCGACGCCGCCCGGGGTCGCCACCGATCCCTCTGGAGTGCCGTCCGAATGACCGCCCCGGCCTTTGCCTCGATCGAAGACGTGAACACCCGCCTCGCCGCCCAGGGCTACGTCGCGGATCGCGCGCTGTGCACGACCATCTTCCTCGCCGATCGGCTGGGCAAGCCGATCCTCGCCGAGGGGCCGGCGGGCGTGGGCAAGACCGAGCTGGCCAAGGCGCTCGCCGCCGCGAGCGGCCTCGAGCTGGTGCGCCTGCAGTGCTACGAAGGCCTCGACGAGGCCAAGACGCTCTACGAGTGGGAGTACCCCAAGCAGCTGCTCTACACGCAGATCCTGCGCGACAAGATCTCGGAGCGCCTGGCCGCCGCGCCCACCCTGCGCGACGCCGTCGACGCCATCGCCGCCGAGGAGGACGCGTTCTTCTCCGAGCGCTTCCTCCTGCAGCGGCCGCTCCTGCGCGCGATCCGCTCGCCCGCGCGCACGGTCCTCCTCATCGACGAGGTCGATCGCTCCGAGCCCGAGCTCGAGGCGTTCTTCCTCGAGGTCCTCGCCGAGTTCCAGGTCACCGTGCCCGAGCTGGGCACGCTGCGCGCACAGCACCGGCCGCTCGTGCTCCTGACCTCGAACAACTCGCGCGAGCTCTCCGACGCGCTGCGCCGCCGCTGCCTGCATATGTGGATGGACTACCCGGACACCGTGCGCGAGGCCGCGATCCTGGCCGCGCGCGTGCCCGAGGCCTCCGCCGCCCTCGCCGCCGAGGTCGTGCGCGTGGTCCAGACGGTGCGCGCGCTCGACCTGAAGAAGAAGCCGAGCGTGGCCGAGGCCATCGACTGGCTGCGCGCGCTGGTCGTGCTCAACATCGAGCACCTCGACGCCGCGCTCGTGCGCGACACGCTCAACGTGCTGCTCAAGTACGAGGGCGATGCGGCGATGGCCATGCCCAAGGTCGAGGCCGCACTGGCCAGGAGCGGCACCTGATGCGCCTGAAGCTCTGATCCGCCGCTACGCCAGCCCCGCGATCGCCACGGCCGCCGCGGCCGCCACGAAGATCACCTGCTTTCCAGCACATTGGGATCCTAAGCTTAGAATTCCACGTGGACAAGTTGTCGCGGCCGCTTCTATAGTGTCACCTAAATACTAGTGACTCCAGCGTAACTGGACTGGCCACAGTTAGGCCGCAAATGTAATCACACTGGCTCACCTTCGGGTGGGCCTTTCTGCGTTCGCGAGTGGACCCGATAAGCTCATGGAGCGGCGTAACCGTCGCACAGGAAGGACAGAGAAAGCGCGGATCTGGGAAGTGACGGACAGAACGGTCAGGACCTGGATTGGGGAGGCGGTTGCCGCCGCTGCTGCTGACGGTGTGACGTTCTCTGTTCCGGTCACACCACATACGTTCCGCCATTCCTATGCGATGCACATGCTGTATGCCGGTATACCGCTGAAAGTTCTGCAAAGCCTGATGGGACATAAGTCCATCAGTTCAACGGAAGTCTACACGAAGGTTTTTGCGCTGGATGTGGCTGCCCGGCACCGGGTGCAGTTTGCGATGCCGGAGTCTGATGCGGTTGCGATGCTGAAACAATTATCCTGAGAATAAATGCCTTGGCCTTTATATGGAAATGTGGAACTGAGTGGATATGCTGTTTTTGTCTGTTAAACAGAGAAGCTGGCTGTTATCCACTGAGAAGCGAACGAAACAGTCGGGAAAATCTCCCATTATCGTAGAGATCCGCATTATTAATCTCAGGAGCCTGTGTAGCGTTTATAGGAAGTAGTGTTCTGTCATGATGCCTGCAAGCGGTAACGAAAACGATTTGAATATGCCTTCAGGAACAATAGAAATCTTCGTGCGGTGTTACGTTGAAGTGGAGCGGATTATGTCAGCAATGGACAGAACAACCTAATGAACACAGAACCATGATGTGGTCTGTCCTTTTACAGCCAGTAGTGCTCGCCGCAGTCGAGCGACAGGGCGAAGCCCTCGGCTGGTTGCCCTCGCCGCTGGGCTGGCGGCCGTCTATGGCCCTGCAAACGCGCCAGAAACGCCGTCGAAGCCGTGTGCGAGACACCGCGGCCGGCCGCCGGCGTTGTGGATACCTCGCGGAAAACTTGGCCCTCACTGACAGATGAGGGGCGGACGTTGACACTTGAGGGGCCGACTCACCCGGCGCGGCGTTGACAGATGAGGGGCAGGCTCGATTTCGGCCGGCGACGTGGAGCTGGCCAGCCTCGCAAATCGGCGAAAACGCCTGATTTTACGCGAGTTTCCCACAGATGATGTGGACAAGCCTGGGGATAAGTGCCCTGCGGTATTGACACTTGAGGGGCGCGACTACTGACAGATGAGGGGCGCGATCCTTGACACTTGAGGGGCAGAGTGCTGACAGATGAGGGGCGCACCTATTGACATTTGAGGGGCTGTCCACAGGCAGAAAATCCAGCATTTGCAAGGGTTTCCGCCCGTTTTTCGGCCACCGCTAACCTGTCTTTTAACCTGCTTTTAAACCAATATTTATAAACCTTGTTTTTAACCAGGGCTGCGCCCTGTGCGCGTGACCGCGCACGCCGAAGGGGGGTGCCCCCCCTTCTCGAACCCTCCCGGTCGAGTGAGCGAGGAAGCACCAGGGAACAGCACTTATATATTCTGCTTACACACGATGCCTGAAAAAACTTCCCTTGGGGTTATCCACTTATCCACGGGGATATTTTTATAATTATTTTTTTTATAGTTTTTAGATCTTCTTTTTTAGAGCGCCTTGTAGGCCTTTATCCATGCTGGTTCTAGAGAAGGTGTTGTGACAAATTGCCCTTTCAGTGTGACAAATCACCCTCAAATGACAGTCCTGTCTGTGACAAATTGCCCTTAACCCTGTGACAAATTGCCCTCAGAAGAAGCTGTTTTTTCACAAAGTTATCCCTGCTTATTGACTCTTTTTTATTTAGTGTGACAATCTAAAAACTTGTCACACTTCACATGGATCTGTCATGGCGGAAACAGCGGTTATCAATCACAAGAAACGTAAAAATAGCCCGCGAATCGTCCAGTCAAACGACCTCACTGAGGCGGCATATAGTCTCTCCCGGGATCAAAAACGTATGCTGTATCTGTTCGTTGACCAGATCAGAAAATCTGATGGCACCCTACAGGAACATGACGGTATCTGCGAGATCCATGTTGCTAAATATGCTGAAATATTCGGATTGACCTCTGCGGAAGCCAGTAAGGATATACGGCAGGCATTGAAGAGTTTCGCGGGGAAGGAAGTGGTTTTTTATCGCCCTGAAGAGGATGCCGGCGATGAAAAAGGCTATGAATCTTTTCCTTGGTTTATCAAACGTGCGCACAGTCCATCCAGAGGGCTTTACAGTGTACATATCAACCCATATCTCATTCCCTTCTTTATCGGGTTACAGAACCGGTTTACGCAGTTTCGGCTTAGTGAAACAAAAGAAATCACCAATCCGTATGCCATGCGTTTATACGAATCCCTGTGTCAGTATCGTAAGCCGGATGGCTCAGGCATCGTCTCTCTGAAAATCGACTGGATCATAGAGCGTTACCAGCTGCCTCAAAGTTACCAGCGTATGCCTGACTTCCGCCGCCGCTTCCTGCAGGTCTGTGTTAATGAGATCAACAGCAGAACTCCAATGCGCCTCTCATACATTGAGAAAAAGAAAGGCCGCCAGACGACTCATATCGTATTTTCCTTCCGCGATATCACTTCCATGACGACAGGATAGTCTGAGGGTTATCTGTCACAGATTTGAGGGTGGTTCGTCACATTTGTTCTGACCTACTGAGGGTAATTTGTCACAGTTTTGCTGTTTCCTTCAGCCTGCATGGATTTTCTCATACTTTTTGAACTGTAATTTTTAAGGAAGCCAAATTTGAGGGCAGTTTGTCACAGTTGATTTCCTTCTCTTTCCCTTCGTCATGTGACTTGATATCGGGGGTTAGTTCGTCATCATTGATGAGGGTTGATTATCACAGTTTATTACTCTGAATTGGCTATCCGCGTGTGTACCTCTACCTGGAGTTTTTCCCACGGTGGATATTTCTTCTTGCGCTGAGCGTAAGAGCTATCTGACAGAACAGTTCTTCTTTGCTTCCTCGCCAGTTCGCTCGCTATGCTCGGTTACACGGCTGCGGCGAGCGCTAGTGATAATAAGTGACTGAGGTATGTGCTCTTCTTATCTCCTTTTGTAGTGTTGCTCTTATTTTAAACAACTTTGCGGTTTTTTGATGACTTTGCGATTTTGTTGTTGCTTTGCAGTAAATTGCAAGATTTAATAAAAAAACGCAAAGCAATGATTAAAGGATGTTCAGAATGAAACTCATGGAAACACTTAACCAGTGCATAAACGCTGGTCATGAAATGACGAAGGCTATCGCCATTGCACAGTTTAATGATGACAGCCCGGAAGCGAGGAAAATAACCCGGCGCTGGAGAATAGGTGAAGCAGCGGATTTAGTTGGGGTTTCTTCTCAGGCTATCAGAGATGCCGAGAAAGCAGGGCGACTACCGCACCCGGATATGGAAATTCGAGGACGGGTTGAGCAACGTGTTGGTTATACAATTGAACAAATTAATCATATGCGTGATGTGTTTGGTACGCGATTGCGACGTGCTGAAGACGTATTTCCACCGGTGATCGGGGTTGCTGCCCATAAAGGAGGCGTTTACAAAACCTCAGTTTCTGTTCATCTTGCTCAGGATCTGGCTCTGAAGGGGCTACGTGTTTTGCTCGTGGAAGGTAACGACCCCCAGGGAACAGCCTCAATGTATCACGGATGGGTACCAGATCTTCATATTCATGCAGAAGACACTCTCCTGCCTTTCTATCTTGGGGAAAAGGACGATGTCACTTATGCAATAAAGCCCACTTGCTGGCCGGGGCTTGACATTATTCCTTCCTGTCTGGCTCTGCACCGTATTGAAACTGAGTTAATGGGCAAATTTGATGAAGGTAAACTGCCCACCGATCCACACCTGATGCTCCGACTGGCCATTGAAACTGTTGCTCATGACTATGATGTCATAGTTATTGACAGCGCGCCTAACCTGGGTATCGGCACGATTAATGTCGTATGTGCTGGGGAAAG
>JADMIO011472308.1_pt1 | contig 11241 bp, 11 predicted proteins | sample 8958161 | NCBI WGS metagenome assembly JADMIO01 (sample SAMN16585339, study PRJNA669376) | soil metagenome | isolation source: Crop rotation soil | place: USA: Cullars Rotation, Alabama | collected 2011 | reverse complement strand
GGCGGGACGATCTTGCCCGCCGCGATTTTTCGCGCGTGCACGCGGTTCACCAGACGACCTAACGCGTCACCACGATCTCCGCAGGCTTCGAGCGGAGAACGCGGGACGTACAGTTCTCGGGGCGAAAGGTTTCGCCGTCATAGATGGCGACGACCCATTTGACATTACACGGCATCGGCGATGCCGATGACCAGGCGCACACGGCCTTCCTTCAGGTTGCGCACAAAATTGCCGACGAGCTCGGGGCCGCGCGCGCCGAGCACCAGGCCGAGCGCCAGCGATGGCTGCGCCGCTGCCGCACGCTGTTGCTGTTGCGCCGCCACCCAGCCAAGGCCGATCTCGGTCACGTCGTCGAGACTGACGACACGAAGCGAGGCCCGCGTGAGACATGCCTCGGTCTCCGCTCGGGTCAGGAGCCGGCTGGCGTCCGGCGATGACGCCCACGGGACCGGGAAATACGGTTCCGGCGCGCCGTCGGCAGCGATCGGATCGTAGAAGGCAAGACGTCCACACGGCTTCAGGACACGCCGCAATTCACGATAGAGCGCGTCGCGATCGTGGATATTCATCACGACATGCTGGGTCCAAACGAGGTCGAAATGGCTATCGGCGAAAGGGAGACTGGTGATCGAACCGGTTTGAAAGTGCAACGCGTCCGAGAGGCCGCGACGCTCAGCGAGCAGGGATGCGATCGCGACATAGGCCGGCGTGAGATCGACGCCGGTGACGTGGCAGCCGCAGTTTTCAGCCAGAAAGCGCGCCGGGCCGCCGAGCCCTGACCCTGCGTCGAGCACACGCGATCCGTGGCCGATGCCGGCACGTTTCGCCAGTTCCGCCGTCGCCGCCAAACCGCCGATGTGGAACTGGTCGAAGCCGGCAAAGCTTTGTGCCGTCAACGGTCGCGGCATGGCGTCGACTGCGGCGGAAATCTTCGCCAGCAGCGCCGCTTGGTCGCCAATGCCGGCCTGGTAATGCGCGGTGATCCTTTGCGAAAGCTCGCTCATGCATGACGTCCTTCGTCACCTTCGTTTAGATGACGATTATCATGCTATTAGCAAGGCAGCGAATCAACCATTCGTCATGTCGGGTGTGAACCATGGCCGCTCGAACAACGGCTATGTCCGGCAACGACGAGAGAACCTACACCGCAACCGCCGGCGCCGCGGCGGCGTGCTTCCACGACTTCAGCACCGGCAGCACCTCTTTTGCGAACAGGCGCATGGAGGCTTCCGCTTTCGCATAGGGAATGCCGCCGAACCGGAACGAGGTGGCGAGATCGAAGTCGCCGAGCACCGCACGCCGCTCTTCATAGGTGCGCAGCATCTGGTCCGGCGTGCCTTTGGCGGCGACCTGGAACAGGGCCGCGACCAGGCCGTCGCGGCCGGTCTGCCGCGCCATTTCCGATTTCTTGGCATAGGCGTCGTAGCCTTTTGCCGTCGCGAAGTGCGTGCTCATCAGCTCGTAGTGCTCGAGATTGCTGTCGACGAAGCTGCCGATGTGCCTTTCCGCCAGCTCATCCGCCTCGCGCGACGTCGCCGCGCAAACTGTCTGGTCGCCCGCGACCGTCGGTGGCGCATCGACACCGTTGTATTGCCGGTAGAGCGCGCGATACTTCTGGATACCGGGCAAGCGCATCGGCCAGGGGCGATCGGCGAACATCAGCATGCGCGCGCGCAGGCGCGCCGCCGCATCGATGGAATCGTCGCTGGAGGCCACGGCGTAGGTGCGCCCCTCAAAACTCTTTTCCGGACGCGGACGGATTTCGATGCGCGGCTGCTTGAAGAACTTTCCGTTGCCCTCGATGAAGCCCGTGCGGAGCGCATCGAGGATCATGACGGAAGCTTCGTCGAATCGCTCACGCGATTCGTCCAGCACGCCGCGGAACGCCGCGAACTCGCGGCGGGCGAGGCCGCGTCCCAGTCCGAGCCGGACGCGTCCGTTCGACAGCAGATCGAGCACCGCGACTTTTTCAGCGACCCGCAACGGATCATTCCAGGGAAGGATGATCGCCGCCGTTCCGAGGTCCGCGTGCGTGCAGAGCGGCGCAAGATAGGCAAGCAGCTGCAGATTGTCGGGGCAGAAGGAGTAGTCGAAGAAGTGATGCTCGACGCTCCAGAGAGCGTCGAAGCCCAGTTCGTCCGCAATCCGCGCGAGCCTGATTTCCTCGTCCCAGGCCTGGCGGTCGCTCATGCCCGACCAGCCATAGCTCGAGAAGATCATCTGAATGCCAACGTCCATCTCAATCCTCCACTTTTTTGTTCTGTGCGGTGGTCGATGTCGTCCCCGCGAAGGCGGGGACCCATACGCTCCGAGTTTCGAAGGCAACGTGCGCCTACCGACTTACTAACGACACGGCGTATGGGTCCGCGCCTTCGCGGGGACGACAGACGCGATGCACCGTCAACTCATACTTTCACCGATCAGCATCTGCGCCGATCACGGGACCGAACAACTCCCAGGTCTCTCCCTTGATCCGCATGAGCTGCAACTGCGACACCGGCGAATAGTTCGTCGGCTTTGTGTTGATCTTGACGCCCGGCGGCACGCCGTCGACCTCGATGTCCTTCATGTTGGCGGCCTGCTTCATGACGTTTTCGCGCGTCAGGTTGTCGCCGGCCGCCTTGAGCACGGCGACCATGGTCTGCACCGTGTTGTAGCCGTACATGACGAAGGCATCGCTGCGGTCTGCTTCGGGCATGTACTGCTTCAGAAACTCGTCGAACTTCTTCATGCCCGGATCGTCCTTCCAGCGCGGGTCGGTCGGATCCTTCATGAAGGCCGCCGAAATGATCCCCTGCGAATGCTCGAAGCCCGCGGGCTTGATCACGGCGCCGATGGTCGCTGACGTGTTGGACTGGAAATACATCGGCTTCCAGCCGAGCTCGCCCACCCGCTTGATCGCCTGCGCGGCGAACTTGGGGGTCGTAAATGAGAAGAACACGTCGGCGCCAGTCGCTTTCAGTTTGACGATGTGGCTGTCGATCGTCGGTTCGGTGATCTCGTAGCTTTCCTCGCCGACGATCATCGAAGCCGCCTTGTCGCCGAGTCCGGCCTTCAGGCCGTTGAGGTAGTCCTTGCCGAAGTCGTCGTTCTGATAGAACACGGCGATCTTCGCGTTGGGCTTTTCCTGCAACAGATATTTCGCGTAGATCAGCGCTTCGGTGCGATAAGTCGGCTGCCAGCCCATCGTCCATGGGAAGTTCTGCGGATCGTTGAATTTCGACGCGCCCGCGATCACGAACAGCTGCGGCACCTGCTTCTGGTTCAGGTATTTCTGGATCGAGGTGTTCACCGCAGTGCCCATGGTGCCGAACACGGTCAGCACCTCGTCGCCCTCGACGAGCTTTCGCACCTGCTCCACCGCCTTCGGCGGCGAGAAGGCGTCGTCATAGGTGACGAAGTTGATCTTGCGGCCGTTGATGCCGCCCTCGGCGTTGATCTTCTTGAAGTACGCCGTCATCGTCTTCGGGATCGAACTCGCGATCGAGTTCGGGCCGCTGTAGGGGCCCATGTTGCCGATCTTGATCTCGGTGTCGCTCGCGCCGGGGTCGTACTTCTTCTGCGCCAGCGCGCTGCCTGCACCCATAACGAGCGCCGCAACCATCACGCCGACCGCAGCGACATGGCTCCATCGACCTCTCATCGCTTCGCTCCCTGATTTTTCGCGAACTCCGGCCTCGGTTCGTCGTCGATCCGGTTGTTCTCTATTTTGGTTATTTTGCTGCCGAACGAAGCCTACAACAGCACGACAATTTGCACTTCGCAATCCGACGCAAAACCGGCGGGCGAGACTGACTGCAGAGTGTGGCGCTGGGCCTTATGCCTTGCGCCCCAGCAGGCAAAAGCCGTGGCCGAACGGATCACTGCAAAACGCGGCAGAGCCGTGTTTGGGATTTTCGAATTTCTGCTCGACGACGGCACCCGCCGCGACTGCCCTGTCGACGGCCTCGCTGAAATTCTCGACATGAAAATCGAGATGGACCGGCGTCCAGTGCCGCTCGTATGTGCGCGTCTGCGCCGCGTTCGGCGACGGTTTTGAACCGGCCGCCTTCTCGAGCAGGCAAATGGTGGTCTCGCCGGCGCGCAGCAGCACCACGCCGGGATATGGCTCCGCAGTCTTTGCAAAGCCGAACGCCGCTGAATAGAAGGCGATGCCCTTCTCGAGACTGGGCACGTCGATGCTGACCGAAACTGTGACCATTTCGCTGACCTCCGGCGGCGCAGTCATACCCTCTTTCGCCATCAAGATGAACGGTCGGGCCGAGGGCCATTGAACCTCGGCACGGCCCGAATGACCAACTGTCGCACCGAACAACGCCACAGCGATGGAGGCGACCATGTCAATTCCCTATGAAGGCCAGAAGCCCGCCGTCGCGGACACGACCATGGCGATCGCGGTCTACGCGCTTTATGCCGCGAGCTATATCACCGGCATTTCGGGACTGATCGGCATCATCATCGCGCACGTAAAGGCCGACGATCCCGACCCGGTGCTGCGGTCGCACTTTCAGTTTCAGATCCGGACCTTCTGGATCGGGCTGCTGTACGTCGTGATCGGCACGCCGCTGTGCATGGTGCTGGTCGGCATCCCGATTCTCATCTGGTGGTTCGTCTGGTCGCTGATCCGCATCATCAAGGGCTTCGTCCTGATCCTCGACGAAAAGCCGATCGCCAATCCGAAATCCTGGCTGTTCGGCTAAATCACCGAACCCTTACTTCGGCATCTTGTCGATGAGCACGCGAAGCGTTTTCGCGTTCTCTGCGAGCGAAGCCCGCCAGTCGGCGCCCGACATATAGGCCAGCACCGGCGCATCGCCCGGCGACGACGCGATGAAATCCGGATCGCGCAGGCTTTCGGCAATCGCCGCCTCCAGCCGCTTCACGATGGCGTCCGGCACGTCCTTCGGCGCGGCAAATCCACGCTCCGACGCCATGAAGGCGGTTACACCCGCCTCTTCCGCCGTCGGCACGTTTGGGAGCGCTTTCGAGCGAGCCTTCGTCAGTTGTGCAATGGCCTTGGTGTCCGATGCATTGCCGCCGTGCAGTTCAGGCACCTCGCCCGCGCTGACGATCGCAACGTCGAGGTGGCCGCCCAGCAGATCCGTCTTCTGGGCCGCATTGCCCTTGTACGGAATTTCGTTGATCTCCACTTTTGCGGCCTCGTCGATCTGCCTGATCGCCAGATGACCGTTGGTCCCGGTGCCATTATGGCCGAAGGTGAGCGAGCCCGGCTTGTCCCGCAAAACCTTGATCAGGTCGCCGAGATTCGAAAACTTGCTGTCGGCCTTCACGAGCAGGATGGTCGGATCATCGACCACCCGCGCGATCAACTTGAAATCGCCCGGCTCGTATTGCGCCTTCTTCGTCATGGGCAAAAACAGGTAGCTCGGCACGTTCACGACGCCGATGGTGTAGCCGTCGGCGGCCGCGCGGGCGAGATAGCCCAGCGCAATCTCGCCGGATGCACCGGGCTTGTTGACGATGACGAAGGTGGCTTTCTCGCCGAGCCGCTTCTGCATGACGAGAGCGAGCTTGCGCGCCATCACGTCGGTGGTACCGCCGGCGGCAAAGCCGACGACGATTTCGATCGGTTTGTCTTCGGGCCACGCGGCCCGGGCGGGCGTCCCCATCGCGATACAACAAACGAGCCCAAGCAAGGCCTGCACCGCGATCCGCATCGTCCATTCCCCCAATGACATTCGGCCTTGTATCGATCATTGCGTGCGTTCATGGAAGCCAATTCTGGGACCGCCACTGACAATGTAGACGCCCGCTGAAATCAGGCCGATCGCCATCCAGTCGAGCATCGAGGGCCATTCGCCGAGCACGGGGATGCCCAGCAGCGCCGTCATTGCCGGACAGAGCGCAGCGAATGCGGCGCCGCTCGACGCCCCGAGGATGCCGACGGCGCGGCCATAGAGCAGCAGGGAAATGATCGCGGTGAGCACGCCCTGCACGACAGCCTGCAACGCCACGTCGCCCCAGGGAGCTGCTGCAAGCGTATTTCCCGGCAAGAGCATGAAGACGGGCAGGTAGAGGATCATGGAGCCGACCGCCGAAATGGCCGCAGCGTGCAGTCCGTCAAGACGCGCCTTGCGCATCGCGACCGTGTAACAGGCCCATGCCAGTCCGGCGCCGAGGAAAAGCCCGTGGCCGACGTTCTGCAGCGATCCCAACTCGCCACCGGAGCCCCAGGCGATGACGAACACGCCCGGAATCATGAGAGCGAAGCCGATCTTCTTCGCCGTCGTGAATTCCTCCTTCAACAGCACGGCCGCGAGCAGCGCCACCAGCAACGGCATCACGCCCGGAAACAGCGCGCCTGCATGTGCGGCCGGCGCGAACAGCAGTCCGGAATTGGCGAGAAACACCGGCGACGCGCCGCCAAGCACGATCGCCACGAGGCCTGACCAGCCGAGCCGGTCGATGGCGAGCCCCTTCCTGAGCACATAGGGCAGCAGCAAAACGCCGGCGACGCCGAAGCGCAAAGCCGCGATGTCCCAGGGCGTGAGGCTGCTCCGCAGCCCAAGCCGAGCCACGACGATCCACCCAGACCAGATGCTGACCGCTCCGAGGCCGTAGAGCGCGCCCTGGACGTAACGCCTGGCGCTGCGATCGCCTGACATGGTGTGTCGACCTTCGCGCAATGATATAACCTGTATATTTACTATTATAGGTTATGAATGCGAACGCAGGAAGATCAGGAATGAAAAGACCAGCCAACCCGTTCGACTGGAGCGGCGGTCACCCCGCGCTTGATCTGGTGAACACGCTCGACGAGCGGCCTTTCGACACGCCGATCGAGAACCTCGCCACCTACAAGGCGCTCGTGAGTTTCACCGAGCTGGCCGGGCTGATCACGCCCGCCGCGGCGAAACGGCTGCGATCGCTTGGCGGGCCGGCCTGCACACGCGCCGTGCGACGCGTCCGCGAATTGAGGGAAGATGTCTACGCCATCCTGGCCGCAATGCATGACGAGCGGCCCGCCCCGCAAAACCGGCTGGGTGCGATTGCCGTGGAAATCCGTCGCGCGCACGCCGCCAGAGCGTTCACAGCAACAAGAGGATCGCGCGGCATCGTCTGCGACTGGGCGCAGCCCACTTCACCGGAGGTGCCACTGCATGCGTGCGCGCTGGCCATCGAGGCGCTGCTTCTGTCCACGGACCTTCGCCGCGTCCGAAAATGCGGCGCGAGCGACTGCGCGGTCTACTTCATCGATACCAGCAAGGCCCACCGGCGGCGTTGGTGCAGCATGCAAAACTGCGGCAATCGCGAAAAGCAAAGGCGCTGGCGTGCGGAAGTGGCGTAGCCGCAGCGCCCCGCTGCCGCGCACGCAATCGCCAAAATCATCTCGCTGAACGGCCGAGTGCGGACTCCCTACCGCCGCGTCACCCGCAAATTAGAGAAATAGCCCTCGGTCCCCATGCCGACCCACAGGCCGATGCCACCGGCTGCCGGCGCACCCTTGGCGTCGGCGATCGCAAGCTCGTCCTTGCCGTTGACCGTCACCCGCACGCGCATGTCGTCAATATCAAGCCGCAGCGTGATCCATTCGTCGTCGGCGATGTCGGCCCCGCTCTCATAGCGTCCATCCGGATAGTCCTTGCGTAGCCGATCAAACTTCCAGTCGGGGTAGGCGAAGTACTGCACTGCTCGCTTGTCGCGCGGGGACGGGGGGCTCTTCTTCCGACCGTTGAGCGGGCGCAGATAGATGGTCTCGAAATGCGCCTCGGGATCGGTGATCCGATACGAGATCCCGATGAAGGCGCGCGCGTCGGGCGGGCCCTTGCCGTTCAGGCGGCTCAGAACGTCCACCTCGATCGTGCCGTTGCGGAAATCGAGCGGAATGCGCACGAAGGTCGGCATGTCGACATCGATGCCGAGCTGCGCCTTGATCGCCGCGTCAGGCATCTCGACCTTGATCGCCTTGCGGCCCTTGTACTCCGCAGCTGACGCCTCGACGCGGTGCAGGCTCGCACCCGCCGGCAGCGAATGAAGGTCGTAGGAGGACAGCGGCGCCTGCGCCCGGCCATAGGACATCGCAACGAGCACGATTGCCGGAGCAAGCAACGCGATCCTCAAGATCCGGAGGTCCATCAGCTTGCAGCCGCCGTTTGCTGCCGCACGGCGGGCAAAACCTTGCGGCCGAGAAGCTCGATGCTGGCGAGAATGTCGTTTTGGCCCATCCCCGGCCAGCTCACGCGCATCGAGAGGTGGTTGATGCCGCGGCGATGCTGGGCGACGAGCATTTCGATGACGTTTTCAGGCGCGCCCACCGCGAAGCGGTTGGACGCCAGCGCGCGGAACTGTTGCTCCGGTGCGGCCGTCGGATCGAGCGTGAGCCCCTCCAGCCCCCACGCAAAATAGGATTTGTATTTCTCCATAAGAAACGGAGCGGTGCGGCGGATCGCGGTCTCGTCATCGTCCGCACAGCCCACCTCGAGGAATCGGCAGAAATGCTCGGCCGGCGGCAGCTTTTTCGCGGACCGCGCGGACTTGAACGCGGACATCTGGGCGTCGAGCTGGTCGAGCGCGATCGTCGGCACCGAAAGCCAGCCGTCACCGATCCTGGCCGCCCGCGCGATGGCCGCATCCATTTGCGCGCCGATCAGAATGGGCGGGCGCGGCGTCTGCAGCGGGCGCGGCGCGATGGTGGCGTCGCTGAACTGCCAGTGACGCCCGGAATGCGTGACCCGCTCTTCGCTCCACAGCCGCCGGATGATCTCGACGGCCTCGGTGAACCGGCTCACGCGCTCGGTCATGGGCACGCCGAACATCTGGAATTCCTCGGGCCGATAGCCGAGGCCAACGCCAAGCAGGAACTTGCCGCCGGTGATGACGTCGAGAAAGGCGCCGGTTTCGGCGAGCTCGACCGGATTGTGCAGCGGCAGCAGGATCAGGTTGGTGCCGATCCACAGGCCCTCGGCTTCTGCTGCGAGCCGGTGCAGCATCGGCAGCTGCGGAAAGAAATGAAAACCCGGAGTGATGTGGTGCTCGCCGGCCCAGATCGAATCGAACCCGAGCGAGCGAACGAGCCGCACCTGCTCCAGCATTTCGGCGAAGCGACGAGCGGGATCATCGCCCACCGGATGCTGCGAGTTCAGGTAGATGCCAAGCTTCAAGGTCGGCCTCCCCGCGATCGTGCCGTGGTCGCGGAGACGGTATCACGGGAACACGAGTGCGCTCAAAAGGCCTTTGGCTTTCGACCAATTCTCTTCAAGAAGCCTATTATTTCAGATCACCCAACTGCTGAGAGACAACGAACACCTTGACTCCACCCATTGAACATTCCTCCTGAGAGGCGTCACTGACGGCAACAGCAATCACTTTGTCACCGGCTTTCTTCACGAACGTGACTTCATGTATTTGTCGGTAGAGATCCTTCCCTATCTTTTCCGATGCCAAACGACTGACCCGCGTCTTTGTGAAATCGGTCGTTTCACTTTCGAGAATCCCCGCATTTTTGAGGTGAGTATATGCCATGCCAGCTGGCCAACCATCAGGCCCGGAACAGTTTGGTACAGCTGCAAAAGTCGATTGCGGGATAAGGGCCACGAAAAAAACGGCAACGAGCAAGCTCAATCTCATATTCCACCCGCAGGTTCGAAATGTGACGGTAGGGATCAGCGACTTTCGCCGTCGCGTACTCAATCGTGTTTGTCCAAACGCATGTGCGAGCGGTTCATCGAAGTCGGGATCGGATTTCCAGCCACGAGGACTTTTTGACGACTGCACCAGGCGCTCGCGAGCGGGCATTTCACGATCCAAAAGCTCAACCGATGACCGGCGGCTAATTCGCCGTCCCCGGCCCGTCCCGGTCGATTTTCAGGGATGTCATCAACCAGCTAAGTGCTGGCGCGCCCGGAACGATTCGAACGTCCGACCCTCAGATTCGTAGTCTGATGCTCTATCCAGCTGAGCTACGGGCGCGTTTCGCCAAAAAGGCCATTGAATTCAAAAGCGTAAATTCGGGCCACAGCGAGGCTCCGGACCCATAAGGGCCGGAAGCGAGGCGCATAGCTAGCCGCTAAAGGGCGGATTGGCAAGGCATTGTGGCCTCGGCCGGCGAGCAGATTCACGCGCTGGCGCGTTCCGTCGGTCGGGAGGCGTGGAGATCGACCGGGCGGTCGGGGATTTCCAGGCGGAAGGTGGCGCCGATGTTGGCGTCGACCAGCCGGATCTGGCCGCCATGGGCGCGGACGAGCTCGGCGGCGATGGTGAGGCCGAGACCTGTGCCGCCGCGGCGGGCGGTGCTCTGGAACGCCTCGAACAGGTGCTCGCGCGCCTTCTCGGGCACGCCGGGGCCCGTGTCCGACACCTCGATGATGGTGACGCTGCCTTCGCGCTTTCCGGCGATGCGGATCTGGCTGACGGTCGCCTCGTCCGCCGGGCGCTGCTCCAGCGCCTGCACCGCGTTGCGCGCGAGATTGAGCAGGATGCGGAACAGCTGGTCCGGATCGGCGTCGACCATCAAGCCGCGCTCCAGGTGGCTGACCCAGGTGATCGCCGTTTCCGCCGACAGCCCGAGCGACTCGCGCACCTCGTTGATCACCGGATCGAGCGGGATGCGGCGGCGGTCGGGAGCGGCCTCCTGCGCGCGGCCATAGGACAGCGTCGACTGGCAGAAATCGATCGCGCGCTCGAGCGAGCGCACGAGCTTCGGCGCAAAACGCTGCACACGCGGGTCGGGCACGGTGGCAAGCTGGTCGGAGATCAGCTGCGCCGTGGCGAGCAGGTTGCGCAGGTCGTGGTTGATCTTCGACACCGCAAGGCCGAGCGCTGCCAGCCGGCTCTTCTGGTGCAGCATCGAGACGAGATCGCGCTGCATGGCCGAGAGCTCGCGCTCGGCCTGGCCGATTTCATCGCCACGGCCCGACGGCACCATCACCCGCGCCGAGCTTTCAGGATCGGCGTGGAAGGCGACGAGGTTGTCGGTGACGCGCTGCATTGGCCGTACGAACAGGTAGTTCAGCGCGAGATAAACCAGCGCGGCGGTGAGGATCGCAACGCCGAGCGAGAACAGGATGAGATTGATCGAGAAGCGGTACATCGACTTGCGCAACGGCAGCTCGTCGACGACGACCTCCAGATATTCGCCGCCGACCGACGTCGGTCCGATGATGCGGATCGATCCTTCAGCCTCGGTCAGCATCATCTCGAACGCCTGGTAGATGGCGTTGCTCATCATCATCGACCGCGTGTCGACGTCGCGCTCGACGCTCGCCGGCATGTCGGCGCTCG
>JADMIO010814662.1_pt1 | contig 11241 bp, 9 predicted proteins | sample 8958161 | NCBI WGS metagenome assembly JADMIO01 (sample SAMN16585339, study PRJNA669376) | soil metagenome | isolation source: Crop rotation soil | place: USA: Cullars Rotation, Alabama | collected 2011 | reverse complement strand
CTTTCCCACCATATCAACAGTTAAGAAAGAAAGAGGAACCATGGCCGACCCTGCTCCTAAAAACATGTGCAAAGACGTAGTCATACCGCCCACAACAGGAATAGCGGACACTTACAATTGGGACACCGCTTATGGCATCACGTTCGGGAAGGTGAACGACGCGATCGTCCGTGCTAAATCATCTCCCGCAAACTTCAAAGGCGTCTATATCGATGGATTCAGCAAGGCGAAATACGATATCGCGGCAGACTTTGGACCATGGCAACTCTCGGGCGGCAGTGGCGATCTGGTCCATATGACTCTGCCACTCAAAAATGGAACTGTCACTCCTGAAGCCGGAGGCAGTCCGACTCCATTTTCAGGTACCGCAACGATTGAAGTACAACTCCAATGGCTCCCACAGCCCAACGCGACTGCGGATGTTAAAGGGCGACACGACCTAAAAATAAAATTAACGACTGACGATCCGCAGAACTCTCCGATCGTGTCCATTGAGACAATCAACATCAACCCCCAAAATTACGGCCCTGGAGTTCAAACTGTGCTGGAAGCTTGGCTGCTCAACAATCTGCAGCAGTTCAATCATGTGTTCAGCGTAGTTGACCTCGCCGCACAAGCCGACAAAGCCGGTTTTCAATGGTTAAAGCCGACTAAGATCGGATATGCCGTTAACACCGAAGGCGCAACAGATCCCAACAATTATGTATTTGGCGTGCTGGCTATGACTGAGAATCGTCCCGGAGAGAAGTTGGATCATCAGATCTCACCGAACATCATTCCAACCGGAGCCGACGCCGGTTTTCTCATCTCGACTGACCGGTTTCTCCACAAGCTTTTGCTTCCCGGCATGGCGGTGTTGTTTAAGGGCGCGACGGCGGATAATTTTGGAGTTGAAGAGTCCGGAACGATGATCCGTAACAAGGTCCCACTTCAATTCCGAACTTTTCAGCTCGAGGATGGATCGACAATTGACGGAGCAAAGATTGACGAACGGAAGTTCAGCCTCGAAGCAAGGGCCACTTCGCTGTTCATGATGTTTGACGACCTGAATTTTGCATGGACGCCGAAGGGTTCGATCGACAAGGGCGGTTATATAGTACATATCACTTATTCGGCGGAATCGGTTTTGTTCCTCGACCAGAACAAACATCTCCAAATGTGTACTGTCGGCACTCGCGACAAGGACGATCCCAAAAAGAGTACTGGGCCAACGCTCAATGTGGTTGTAACCAAGACCACTGACGAGAAGTGGGCTGAGATAATTGTGGGTTTGTACGAGGGCATCATCCTGGCCATTGTTGGGGCGATGATCGGCGGTGCGCTTGGACCAGAGGTTGAGGAAGCTGGTGAAGCAGCCGAAGAGGCAGCTACCGACGCCGCCGAGGACACTGCGTCGAGCGACCCGCTCGAATTCGATTCGGGGTTCGAGGGGGACAATGAAGACGACAATCTGGAAGACAACAATAGTGATGAGGATAATGAAGCTTCCGAAGAGGCGGAAGACCCTTCACGTTTGGAAAAATTGAAGGGGTTTTTCAAGCGCAATTGGCGCAAGATGCTGGGAGCTACAATCGGCAGCATCGCTGGGGTTGGGCTAGCCAATCTACCTCAAATTCTCGAGGCCTATGCTGAAAACAACCTCACGGAAATGCCTACACTCGACGAGTTCGCGGACCAATCAATCAACACGACAGTCTGGCCCGGTGCCGACAACACCACGCTGCTTAATGCGGCCCTTAACGGCTCGTTCCAATTAGGCATTCAAATCACATTCAAGGAATAGAGCTCATGCAAGGAAGCTTTGCGCACCTCACATTGTTGGGAAACCGTTTCAACGGTTTCCGTAGCGAACGCACCGAAACCGTTGAAACGGTTTTCAACTGAAGCCTTTAGTCTACCACCGGGCTAAAGCCCGGTGTGAATGAGAAGGTTGAACGAGGAACAAGCTCTATCATGGCAAACCAAAAGGCCGAGACCTACGGCTGGGACACTGTATTTGCGATTCCTGTGGCTGATGTCAACGCGGCGATTATCCGCGCCAAGTCGTCGCCCAAATCGTTTTCATGCACCGGCACGGATGGACTCTCAGGTACAAAGTTTTCGCTCACCGGCAACTTCTCGGACTGGCAGATCACGCTTGGAGGCAGCGGGCTGTTAATCCACATGGCCACACCGGTTCCGACCATGACGGTTAAGAGTGCTGCCGGTCCAGTCCAATTCAGCAATGGTGAATTCGTGATCGAGGTGCAGCTAAAATATCTACCCCATTCAGAGACGCCGTCGCCAAACAGCACTGGTACATTCCACAATCTCGTCATCAAACAGAAAACGAAGGACGACGAAGCGGTGGTCAACGTGGTTACTTCCCACTTCGCTGAAGCGACGAACTATGAAGATTATCGCGCCGACATCGAGCAAGCTATCACTGACTGGTTCGACGAGAATCTCAACGACTTTGTCCACGTCTTCGCCACCGTGAATCTCAACCGAACTGCTGACAAGGGCCAATTCGAGTGGATACTTCCGACGACGACGAGCTACGCTTACATAGACGGCGAAACAGTCAACGACAGTATTCTTGGCATCCTCTGCATGACGGAGGGGCGCAGTTCGGAAGGACTTCTGGAGGAGGTTTCGCCGAATGCGATCCCGACGGGATCACGAGCCGGGTTTCTCATTTCGCCTGAGCGCTTCCTTGCCAAGCTGGTTTTACCAACCATGCCGGTTGTCTTCAAAGGATCGCAGTCTGACTCCTTCGACGTCGGGCCTGACAACCGCAGCATCGTGCTCAAGAACGACCAACCGCTTCAGCTTGGCGAAATCGAGCACAAGGGCACGAAGTATTCACCGCTTCTTATGCGTCTTGAGATATCCACCACGGCAGGACAAATCACGATCGATGCAACGACGAAGGTGGAACCTTCCTGGGAGATCTATTCATTCTCCCACAACGTCAATTCCTATGACATAACGCTGCACACGATCGGAAGTGGTAACAACAGAGGCCAGCAGACCATTTTCTACACCACGCCCCCACCTCCTTACAAACCGGTAAATGAGCATTGGACTGAAACAGGCCCCGGCGTTGAAATCCTGGAGATCATTCAAAAGATCATCGCTGCTTTACTCATAATCATCATCGGCATTGTCACCGAAGGCGCAGGGTTGGTTGCGGCGGCCCTCATCCTCGGCATTCTATCCGGCGTCGCTAATGAGATCCCCAATATCATCTCAGCGGCAAACACTGACGACGCACCACCCATCGGTATGCTCCGGTTCAATTGCATCGACCCAATTCGCTGGGCTGACCAGGCCGATTTCACTCTCAACCAGGCGGCCATGAACGTGTCGCTCCAGCTCGGAGGCACCCCGCACTTCTCGGATTCGCACACGCCACTCCCGGCCGCTTCAGCCTGGCTCCCGGCGCCCGCTATACAAAAGGAGTATGTTTGATGACCACCGCTATAGACACTTTCGGTTGGGACACCGCGTTTGGGATCGGATTCACAAAACTAAACAACGCAATCAAGGCGGCAGGATCGTCTCCTGCGAATTTTTCCGGCACTTTCCCGGCCCTTGATGGCGTGGAGCACTCGGTCCAGGCAGTCTTTGGCGCCTGGCAACTTTCCGGCGGCAGCGGAGACCTGGTCCATCTCAAGCTGCCCTTACTAAGTGGACAGATTACTGCGGCAGAAGGTGAACCGCCGCTGGCGTTCGCCGGCTCGGCCATCATCGAAGTGCAGCTCCACTACAAGGCGCGACCTGACTCTCCAAAGGTGCTCGATCTGGTGGTAGCGCCGGAACGGGTACACGTGTTATCGACGGAGCTTGGAGATCCGTCATTCAACGTGCCGGTGCAGACCGCTCTCGAGGGATGGTTACAGACGAATGTCCATTTGTTCGAGCAGGTGTTTGCAACGGTTACGCTCGACAACACAGCAACGAATCCAGCGTTTCAATGGCTTCAACCTACCGCGGCCGGCTACGCCGTCTATTCCGGCAATAATGAAGATCCTGCAAATGCGGTTTTGGGAGTCCTGGCGATGACTGAAAGTCGTGCCGCCAACAACGTCCCCGAGATCAGTTCGAGCATTATTCCCTCCGGTGGCGACGCAGGCCTCCTGATTGCGCAGCGACGATTACTAGATAAGATCCTGATGCCCAACTTGCACCTTCTGTTTCGAGGGGCGAAGACGTCTGACTTCAATCTCGCTGACGATGGGTTGACCATTGTTAACAATACTGTACTCACGCCGCAGAACCTGCTCCTCGAAGATGGCACGGTCGTCACTGACGCTGCTATCAATGCAGGCAACTTCACGATTGATGTTTTTGACGACTCGATACGAATGACAGTCACGGACCTGCACTTCACGTGGAAGACTGGATTCATTATTCACATCGATTATGTTAATACCGGACAACTCACGATGACCGCGGCGCACGAAATCCTGCTGGGAAATAATGAAGAAGCGCAAGTCACCTTCATGATTGCGAAGACAGAAGCCGAGAAATGGAGGGAGATCTATGAAAGTATCGGAATTGGCGTTGCCTTGTCGGTTGTCGGCGCAGTTATTGGCGCTTCGGCCGGAGAGTGGGGACGGGCCGCAACTGCGATTTATAAGACAGTAACTACCGGAATCGTGGAAGGCATCAAGTCTGCGTTGGGTAATGAAGTGTCCTTTTCGTTCAAAGGGTTGCCTGACTCCCAGATTCCGGATTTCGATAAGTATAGAGCGCAGAACTCGCGAGACGCCGCGACAGACATCAGCAACCTTGGCAAGGCTGATTATCAGAACACTCTATTCGGGTGGTTTCCTCGTTCCTGGCGAAAGATCCTCGGAGGCGCCCTGGCAGCAGTCGGGGGACAACCGGAAAAGGTTGCCGACATTTTGGATGCCGTCGCTAACGATCAACGTACCTCCACCCCTGACGTGATGGCGCTAACGGCGGTCGCCTCTTGCCGTTGGCCGGATGAGGATTCCAGTAAACGCCGATTGACTTCGCTCGATGTTGCGGGTGCGCTGCGGATGGGATTAGAAGTTGAGTGAAGAGCGCTGAATCTGACGTTTTTCTCTGCGCCCTCTGCGTATCTCTGCGATTAATGGCTGTTTCAAACGCAGAGAACGCAGAGGCCGCAGAGAAAGACTCGTTCCGATTATGGCGGTGGCTCGAGCTTCACCAGCCGCTCGACGATGTAGTCACAAGTTGGAAAAGGTCCGTTGCCGGCCGGTCGCGCAATCTCGAGATGTGACAAAGGGAGTCGGCGTATGTTGTCGTCGGGAAGCCATGCGTCGGGCCGAAGCGGAGTAATCCAACTTGGACCATCGCTGATTAGCGCGTAAGCCTCAATCGGCATTCGCAGTTCCCGTTCTTTCCAAAACTCCGCGTTTGCCTCCAGTAACTCCCTCGGGTATCTCAGCACTTCCATCAAGCCGCCGAGCCATTCTGAAGGACCTTGATCCGAAGTGGTGAAGGGTACATCGATGAGAAACATTACAAGGTTTGCCCATGCTGGTGACCAAAGCGGCTGCTGCTCGCTTAGCATTCGCAGTGCGGTCACAGCTATCGATCCCCCAAGGCAATGACCCACCACCACGATTGTGCGATACGCTTCGAGCAAGTGATCGCGGAACGAGGCGGCAACGCCGCGCGCAAGTTGCTCGATCGATAGACCATCTTCTACAAAATGTCGCAGCGTACAGGGATACGTGAATGTGCCCACCGCGGCCGCAGGTAACTCTTCGGACAGTCTGGTGACGAAGCTCTTGTGCGCCCCAGGCTGACTCCAGCCATGCTCTACATTAGTATCCACGCCATGAAGAAACACGACGGCGATCCGGGCGTCAATAGGTTGTGAGACAAACAGCAGCTCAACACAGTGGGATGCTTTCATGCTGTCCCCATGATGTCGACTCGGTTATATAGGAACCGTTCAGGTCCACCCCGATCGATGCGCGCCCCGCCAGACTTGTTCTGAATACAACACCAATGGAACCGGGCAAAGTCCTCGGGCAAAGATCCGCGACGAGCAATCGCTTCATCCCATCGCCGCAGCACGCGATTACATTCGTCCTCCGCGATCAGGTGGCTGGCATGATTGCCGTAGAAGTGAACGAATAGATCATCCGCAGTTCTGAATGCCGGGTGCGCCTGCAACCCGTTTGTGTATCCGATTCGTGCTTGATCTTCGATGTTACTGCGCAGCAGAAAAGTCATTGCTTCCTGCTCTCCGATGCCATCCCAGATATCGCCGGCAGACACAAACTGTTTCTGGTCATAACTGCGACACAGGAAATCTTTCGACCACTCTGTTGCCTGGACCAGGAAGACTCCTGTGTTGAGAGGCATGGTGTCGCGTCCGGCATCCAGGTCAATGCCCAGATGGATGAAATACTGATCCATGCTCTGAACGATTATGTCGAATCGCTCGTCGCAAAATTTCTCAAGGCGGATGAATGGATTGACCACTAACGTATCGGCATCCGCCCACAACACCCATCGATGCTCATTCAGTGCCGCCAATATGGCTGGGATCTTTGACCAACAAGCGGGCCGTGCCGGATCCAGTGCGACCTCATGAATAAAGCGATAACCATATCGCCGGCAGTATTGCCTGCGATTTTCGATTGCCATTGGACCAAGGCGCTCGTATTTGTAGGTTTGATTGATACGCGGGACGTCGTTGAAGGTAATTACCGCGATCTCACTCATGCGCCGGCGATGGCCCATTCGGTAAAAAATTCAGCGCCGAACGGAAGCAGGATCTCCCGCAATACTTCGTCAACTGGCCCGAAGCACTGAACGCGAGTAAGTTTGGCTGCTCTTTCAAAATCCTCAAAGATAGGTCCAACGGCATTGAGCAGAGCGGGCAGAGCGCTGCGATCCTTCAACGTGATCGCAACAACCATTTTAGTTGCGAGCTCATTGTGGTGGGCTTCGACGTGTGCCGAATACCGTTGGCCCTGAGCGATCAACGCCCCGGCCATAGGTGCTATTTCGTCACTTCGCCCGCCGATCTCGAATTCGGCAATTACCAGTAGCTTATCTGGTGGATCTGTTTCACTGAACATGGTGTAGGTCGGGCGATCCCTGAATTTAGATTCACCACAAAGGCACGCCAGTATACAGCACCAAAGAAGGTTGGAGAAGAAAACTGCGAGAAGGCATTGCGAGACGTTTATACACGAGTTCGATCTGCCACCGGAGGTGCATCCTCAGCCGAGCCGAGAATTGCATAATAGTTTCTTCACTTGAACCCGGCTTTGCACGAAAAGTGACGTTTGCATGAAAAGTAACGCCCCCTGCACGAGAAGTAAGGTCATTTACAAATTTGGGGATTATGCTTGACGGCTTCGTGACGAATCTTAGCTCGTTTAGGGCAAGACCGTTGCTAATCCCTGCGCCACGATTTGATAAACGGAATTGCGATACTCATCGACATCAGCATAAAAGATGTACTGCGTTGCGCAGCGATTACATGTTACTGACACAATAGAAGGCCAGCCGCCTGATAAAGCAAGGCTTCCCTTTCCCAACTGAAAGAAACGCTCTATGGTTGAGACTTCTTCCGGTGTGAACCGCTTATCCCAACCCCATGCTCCTTCGAGTATTGCGTTGGATGGTATCGTTAATCGCGCATTGCATTTTGCACACCTGGTCTTAAAGGTTGCATGACGCGTATTCCATCCATCGAAGTAAGGTTTCCGCGTGCCACTTGGCGTCAATGAGGTCGGCTGGAGATTCATGAGTACGCCTCAAGATAAATATCAAATAGTTAGAGCGTGCTGCACTATGCTGCCTCACTCATAAACTCAGGCGTGACGTTTAGCTCATACATGCTTTGAATCACAACACAGAGACTTGAACCCATAGATGTCCAACGCTACTGCTCAGGCGCGTAATAGGACGTGCGGGTGGTAATCAAGTAATCGGGATGTCCTTTCACTGTGATGGAGATGCGCCTTCTTTTCCCATCGTGCTCCTTATTAGTTGGATAGTAGCCAATGATGTATCGCTGATTCAGATCCTGGGCGATGCGATTGTAAATCTCGGTAGTTTGTGACCTTGTTTCTAAAAACTCCGCCCAACCACCTGAGAGTTTTGCCAGATCGACCAGTGCTTGTTGCACTTTGAGCTCCTGGTCCAACCTGGCTTCCCAGATTTCCTTCGTAAGCTTCTTTTGACGCTCTTCGTGACGCGCCATGAGAATGCGCTTCATCTTTGCTGACGATGCCGATGCTGCCCACGTTGCGACGACGCGTTCATCTTCTGCGGTCAATCGTCGTATCTGCTCATCCTCCGTTAGACCAATCAGACGAGTTCGCGGAATGATGGAATAGATGGTGGCCCGTGATTTCTCCACCGCACGATATACATCGTCGAGACTGAACTCGGTCATGAGCTCACGTTGCAACTTTTTCTTTTGTTCGGTCTGCTCCTGAACTTCGCGCAGCAACTCAGGTGGGAGTCCCGGCGGAACCTCATGGACAATGATGGAGTTGCGAAGGAACTCGATTTCGTCTCCATCAGTCTGAAACACAATAACCGGACTTTGATCTTCGTCATCAAAGGCTTCGTTAAGCGTAGCCAGCAACGCGCTCATCTGAGAGCTACGACCAAATTGTGGCGGTCTCTTCCCTATACCGAAGAGGCCCTTACTACCTTTATTTTTTTCAATCAGCGAATCGAGGGCCTTCTTGAGCTCTCGCTTGTCGCTCGTGAAGCCGACCAGCAACTCGACGTCGTCAGTAACAATGGCCATCTGATCGCGTGGTCCAAGCTTATCGACGAGGATCTTGGCCGCTTCAATGCTGTCGCTGATGTAAGGAAACTGGCTCCCGCTGTAATCGATGATCAAAACGATCGAGCGTGGAATGCTGGCACTGTCTCCGAGCGTAAAAAGTCCGACTTCCTGAGGAACACTGTCTTCGCTGACAGCGAAATCAGTTGCTTTAAGATTCCGTTGCGGGCGTCCCTGCTTGTCAGTTACCAACACGTCGCACACCACGAGCGAAGTCTCGATTCGAATGACGTCGTCGTCGTGATTTCCATCAGGACCTGGCTGAACGTCACTCACAGCCTGATTCTTCTGCGCGTCCCATTTGAGCTTTTTGAGACTGGAACCAAAGTCTTTGAGCTTAGGCTTTTCCCGAGGTGGCGTTTGGGGAAATGAACTGCTACACAGCAGACCGATGACAAAGAAAACGATCAGCGTTAAGCGATACCGATGAAGATTAAAACGCAAGTGAACGAGCCCCGGCGATAAGTTTATTCGGAAGCGATTTTAACTCAATCAGCTAAAAGATCACTGCACATATCGCCGTACATTGGCACCATGATTTTGGAGGTTTAATATTTCCTCGAGGGGTTGTAGCGGGCTCGTATTGACATTCTATATGAAAACGTTTACTACAGAATATCTATAGGAGTAGACATGGCAGGATCGCAAGTTGAGGAGAAGCATTCGTGCCGTTGATTCCTAGCCTGACCAGCCTCTGGCGCAACCTGTTCCACAAGGACCGCGTGGAACAGGAGTTCACTGAAGAGATCCGGACGTACCTGGACATGTCGACCGAGGCGAAAATCAAGCAGGGACTCTCGCCTCGAGAGGCCCGGCGTAACGCTCTCGTCGAGCTTGGCGGCGTCGAACAAGTCCAGGAAAAAGTGAGGGACATCAGAATGGGCCAATTCATTGAAACTGCGTGGCGAGACGTTCGAATCGGCGTACGGGCGCTGGTCCATAGCCCTGTTTTCAGTGCCGTCACCGTGCTGTCGTTCGCACTCGGGATCGGCGCCAACACTGCGATATTCAGTGTCGTCAATGGTCTGCTGCTTCGGCCTTTATCCTACCCCGAATCGGAGCGGCTCGTGGATGTGTGGCACACGCCGCCTCAGCAGAGCTTCCCCGGTCTCGACAGGTTTTCAGTGTCACCTGCGAACTATCTTGATTGGAAGGCACAGAGCAGCGTCTTCGAACAGATTGCGGTTTACGGATACACGGGCTTGAGTCTGAGTACCAGTAATGATCCCCTGCCATTGATTGGCGCCACTGTGTCTTCGGATTTCTTTTCGGTGTTGCACTCGAGTGCATTGCAGGGGCGCACTTTTACGCCAGACGAAGAGCAAGCGGGACGCGACCAGGTCGTTGTAATAAGTCACGGATTGTGGCAACGAGCCTTCGGAGCCGACCCCAACATGATCGGTCAAACTGTGACCCTCAACAGCCGAAGTTTCACCGTCGTAGGCATCATGCCTGCGGGATTCGAGTTTCCGCGCGAGGCCGACCTATGGGTGCCTCTGGCGTGGGATGACAAGGAGCGTCAGGTCCGATCGATTCATGACTACCTCGTGATTGCGCGTCTGAAGCCGAACGTCTCAGTGCAGCAGGCGCAAGCGGAGATGAGTACGATTTCGAGCAGGCTCGAACAGCAATACCCGGAGGAAAACAAAGGCTGGGGCGCTGTGGTCATCCCGCTCCGTGAGGACCTTGTCGGCGATGTTCGCACGCCGCTGCTTGTGCTCTTCTGTGCCGTGGGCTTCGTGTTGTTGATCGCGTGTGCGAACGTTGCGAACCTGATGCTCGCCAGAGGCGCCAACCGTCAGAAAGAGATCGCGGTGCGTATTGCGCTCGGCGCCGGGCGGGCTCGGCTGGTCCGGCAACTACTTACCGAAAGCGTTCTGCTCGCTGTTACTGGAGGCGTGCTCGGTCTTCTGCTCGCCATATGGGGCAGTAAGATGCTGGTGCGACTGGGCAGCCTTCCTAATGCAGGCGATATCGGTATCGACACCTGGACCCTGGGCTTTACTCTCTTAGTGTCGTTCGCCGCCGGCATCATTATCGGGATCGTGCCCGCTTTGCAGTTTACCAGGACCAGCGTCAGTGAAACTCTGAAACAAGGCTCCGGCCGAACCGGCGGCAGCCCGATGAAGCAACACACACGCAAGGCACTGGTGGTTTCAGAGGTGGCTCTGTCATTAGTCCTGCTGATTGGAGCCGGGCTGATGATTCGCAGTTTCTGGAAACTGCAAAACGTCGATCCCGGGTTCGACACCAGGAATGCGTTGACGATGAGCGTCGTTTTAACGCCCATCAGGTATTCTGAACCTCACCAAATGCTTGCGTTTTTGGACCAGGCGATGGAACAGATCCGCGCCGTGCCTGGTGTCGTTTCCGTTGGAGCGACTACCACCATTCCGCTGGCGGGAGGTGGATCGACGCAACCCTTCAGTATGGGAAAG
>JADMIO010647661.1_pt1 | contig 11241 bp, 9 predicted proteins | sample 8958161 | NCBI WGS metagenome assembly JADMIO01 (sample SAMN16585339, study PRJNA669376) | soil metagenome | isolation source: Crop rotation soil | place: USA: Cullars Rotation, Alabama | collected 2011 | reverse complement strand
CCAACAGCCGTGTATTTCCTGATATCGATGCCTTCCATTTTGCAGTAGATGATCAGTAAAATCTTCTCTACGCTGTAAGATACTACAAATGCATACGCAATGCCTTCTACACCCCAACGATCCATAAACCAGAACATGAGAATGCAGTTTATGATGAGGTAGTTGGTTGAAACCAGGTAAAAGATGCGGTTCTTCATAAGGCCCATGATCACCGTTTGCGGGTATACCATGCGGCTGATTATAAGTAAAAGGTAAATATTGAAGATGCGATACCCGCCTGCCAGGTCCTGGTTATAAGCCAGTTGGAAGAAATATTTACTTACGAAAATAAAAATGATAGTTGCCGGGAACAGCCAGCGCATAAGCTTGCGCGACGATGCTTTAAGTCGTGCAAGGCCCTCATCGAGATTGCCTTCACGGTTAAAGTTGGCTATCTCGCCACTATAAATATTACTGAGCGAATTGGCCAGTATGAGAAATATGGGCAACTCTTTGGCGGCGTACCTGAATACAGCAAATTCAACTTCGTTGTAATAGATCTCCACCACGTAGCTGTTGATATAATCCATGCTTCCGGCAAGCAGTATGCTAAACATAAAAGGGATCACCTTCTTCATAAAGTCGCTGATGAGCCTCGTATGAAAACTGATCGTAGAGTACTTCATCAGGAGGATGATGGTATAATTAAACTTCAGCAGCGATAGGATCACCCAGAGATTTATGGCATAATTAAGCGTATAGTTGAAATAAATAGGAACACACAAGAGCACGATCTGCGCCGTGAATGTGACTGCTCCCCAGGTTATAAGCGATCGGTACTTGCCTTTTAAATACAGGATATAATCGGCCATATACGATGGGGTATTAAGGAATACCACCAGCGCGAACATCTGGAACAGGTCGAAATGCTTGGGATATTTGAAATAGCCGATGATAACCGTGGCCCCTCCTGCCAGCAGGCTCAGCACCGTGAGCAAGACAAAAGCATTGAACAAGATCCGCTTTTTCTGGTCCTCGTCTGAAGCATTATAAAACGGGATGAGTGTATTGGTAATGCTCGAGACCCAGAAAAAAGTGAGGCTGGCGCTAAGCAACAACAACAGCTCGTACCTACTGATAAGCAGCGTGCCAAACCCGGCCGTATAACGGTAATAGGTAATTTTGGCAAGTATGATAGAAATGGCAAAGAAAGATCCAAACCTCAGGAACTGGTAGATTTGGAGACTATTGAATTTGTTGAGCGTGAATTTATTTCGTAAGAAGGCCAACCTTTGCAACTTATTGGGTTAAGCAAAGATGCATTTTTATTGCGAGTTGTGCAGGCGATCTACTTTTTTTATTCCCAGGAGCAACGAGTTGCCAATAACAATAACATCGCTGAAGGCCATAGACAGGGCACCGAGCATTGGGTGCAGGAAACCCGCTGCGGCCAGGGGTATACAGCAGATATTATAAAAGAAGGCCCAGAACAGGTTTTGTTTTATGGTACGATACGTGAGCCTGCTGAGCAAATGTGCCTCGCGCAACGCATCTAAATCGGCCCGCGTAATTACTACATTGGCGGCCTGAACAGCAATATCGCTAGCCTTGCTGAACGAAATTCCCACGGGTACTTTGCTGAGGGCGGGGGCATCGTTAATGCCATCGCCCACCATAACTATAGGTTCAAGCCTTGCCTGCTCTTCTATATAATTCAGCTTCTGGCTGGGCCGCTGGGCCGCAAGCGCAACATCTAAATGGAGCGCTTGCCTGACCTGTTCTACTTTCCGGTGTTGGTCGCCACTGAGGAGCACGGTCTTTACACCAGCCTGTTTAAAGTAGCTTGCAAGCTCAACCGCACCGGGCTTAAGCGCATCATTAATTACCAGGGTTGCCACGAGCTTTTGGTTCAGCATAAGAAAAAGATCGGCACCGGTTTCCGCTTTTATTTCGCCGCGGTTTGAACCAAAACTAACTGATGTACCATCTTCTAAAACAGCCTGCATGCCCTGGCCCCGAACTTCGCTTACAGAACTAAACTTAACAGCACCCGTATACCACCCGGGGTAATGCATCACCAGGCTCTTGGCTATGGGATGCGATGAATGTTGCTCGATATTGAAGATGAGGTTGCGGGCGTATGCTTCGTCGATATCGAATACCATAAATTGTCCGGCCTCAAATTCGCCCGTTGTAAGGGTACCGGTTTTATCAAAAATTATCGTGCTGCTGCGTGCAAAGTTCTCGAGCACATCGCCGCCTTTAATAATAATTCCGCGTCGGGCAGCCTTCCCTATTCCAACCATGATTGCAGTTGGTGTGGCCAGTCCCATTGCACAGGGGCAAGAAATTACCAGCACTGCAACGGCCCGTAACATGCTTTGGGTTGAACCAAGATCGAGCGCAAAATAGGAAACGATGAATGTTAGTAGCGCTATCCCCAGCACAACAGGAACAAAAATGGCGCTTACCTTATCGCCGACTTTTTGAATGGCTGGTTTGGATGCCTGGGCCTGTTTAACCATGTCGATGATTTGGCTCAAAGTCGACTGTTGCAACAAGCTACTCACGGCAATCCTGATATTCCCATTTAAGACAAGGCTTCCCCCGGTAACAGTATCGCCCACCCCTTTGCTAACCGGAAGGCTTTCGCCGGATACCAGGCTTTCGTCGCAATCGGCCTCTCCCACGGCCACCACTGCGTCGAGGGGCACTACATCGCCAGCGTTCACCTGCAAAATGTCGCCCTTCTTAAGCAACTCAACGGGCACCTGCTTTTGGTGTATATGGCCGTCGTGCTCTGTGAGCAGCGTAGCCATTTTCACCTGTAATTTCCCAAGCGATTCGAGCGAGGCAGTAGTTTTTTTGACAGATCTTTTTTCGAGCAGGTTTCCAAGCAAGACGAAGCATATGATAGAAGCGCCGGTTTCGTAAAACAGGTATTCATGCACATGATGTGAAGCTGCCTGGGCAAATGTACCATAGAGGCTGTATCCCAACGAGGCCGCAGCGCCAATGAAGATCAGCACATCCATGTTGGCGATCCCGGTTCGTAGACTGTAATAGCCGCTTTTACCGAAGAACCACAAGCCTACCGCATAAACAGGTATCGACAGGCAAAGCTGCACCCAGGGATTATGAAGCGGTGCCCAGGCAAGCACCATATGCAGGGCAAGTGGAATGGTAAAGATGAGGCAAAATAAAAATCGTGATTCGAGCGAGCCTAAGAATTTTTTTTTTCGTGGCTGTCGCTGCCTGACTTTAGAACGGTATAACCGATTTCTTCGATGCTGTGCTGAATGTCGGCAAGGGCGCGATTAGGCACATTGTGAAAGCGCACATCGCCGGTGGCAAAATTTACATCAACCTGCTCCATGCCCTGTTTTTCGAGCGTGCGCCGAACACTCATTGCGCAATTTGAGCAGGTCATGCCTTCTACCCTAATTTCGGAAACGCTGTTGCTTGCTGCCATGGTTTACAAAGTTCGTTATAAAACTTAATTTAATTCAAATATTTATCTCCCAAGTCTTAGTTTTGGTTGAACCAAATTATAGAGATATGAAAACTTCGCGCAAAGACTTTATCAGATCGGCAGCAGTATTGGGCTTTGGTGGTATGAGCCTGGCTGTTGAAGCTGCCAGCCAAAGCCAGGCAACGTTGAGCAACGAACCCATCCGACCTGTAAATGGTAAATATTTATTACCCCCGCTGGGTTATGCCTACAATGCGCTCGAGCCTTATATAGATGCCAAGACGATGGAAATTCACCATAGCAAGCATCACCAGGCTTATGTAAATAAACTCAACGAGGCCATAGAAAAAGAACCTTCGCTTAAAGATGGCGATCTCAACGAATTGTTGCGCAACCTGAATGGACGCCCCGACACGGTGCGCCTGGCCGTGCGCAACCAGGGAGGTGGGCATTGGAACCATAGTTTTTTTTGGCCGCTGTTGAAAACTAAAACTAAGATGGGTCCAAAAACCAATAACCTTGTTATTGAATCTTTTGGCAGTATCGACGAATTTAAGAGGCAATTTGAAAAGGCGGCGAATGGCATTTTTGGCTCGGGCTGGGCCTGGGTAATCCTGCAGGGATCAAAATTGAAGATCGTTACCACGCCAAACCAGGATAACCCCGTGATGGATTTTGATATTAACCCAACCGAAAAGGGCAAACCTATTATTGGCCTTGACGTTTGGGAGCATGCCTACTACCTGAAGCATCAAAACAAGCGGGCCGATTATGTGAATGCATTCTGGAACGTGCTAAACTGGGACCAGGTTGAGATGAATACCAATGAATAGTTAGTTTATTCAATAACAAGAAATAATTATCTTATGGCAAAGGGAACCAAGGCCGATCCGTGGCAACTGAAAACGCCACCGGGTACTTCCGGTTACGAAATGTATAAGGATGAAAAAGATGGCAAAGAGGTGATAGTTTGCACCGTAGGCAAAACTGTTTTGCTTTACGATGCACGCTGCATCAACGACCTGCATGGCATGCTCAAGAAACATGGCGACTGGATGGACCTTGGTGGTACTGATGAGCAGAAGCCGGCAAAAGAAGGCACAGTTGAGGCATGGGGCCGCTCGGGCGATAACCCTGTTGGCGGCTGGTATGGACTTAAGAAAGGACTGCGGGGCCGTTTTGGCGTATATATTCCGCCACTCATGGAAGCGTTGGGTAAGGCAGAGATAACCCACGAAGCGAAGAACAACAAAATGAGGGCGATATAACAGGGCAACTATTACTCCCTGCGTAAACAACCTGTTTGAACCCGGATTTCAAAAAAGTTATTGGCGTTTTGAACCAGCCTCCTTACATTTGCATTTCCTAAAAAACGGTGGTTTTAGCTCAGTTGGTTAGAGCGCCTGATTGTGGTTCAGGAGGTCGCCGGTTCGAGCCCGGTATTCCACCCCACTACCAAAAAAGCCTTGCATTGCGAGGCTTTTTTGTTTCATCCGTTTTAGACGTAAAAATCGCCCTGCGTGGAGCGCCACTCAGGTTCAGCATATTTTGCGTAAATCATATAAACTATTAAAAAAATTATGTAATGCATAGTACCGGGGCTTTGGAAGAACTTTGCAAAAGCGGTTGCTTTATATCGCGTGATTCTAAACTTCTAAACAAACAGGTATGAAAAAAATTTACTTACTGCTATTCACCGCACTTGCAACATTTAACTATACCCCTGTTTTCGCCCAGGCCGAGACTTTCAGCATGCGGCAGCTCGCATGCGGGCTAAGCCAGCCCTGGGAAATCAAATGGGGCCCCGACGGGTACCTTTGGGTAACCGAAGCATACAGTTACCAGCTAAGCAGGATCGACGTATCTAACGGCAATGTTGAGCTCTTGCTCGACCTGGCCAGCCGGAAAAATTTTCCTAACTTTCATGAAGCTGATCATTGGCCACAGGGCGGCTTGCAGGGCTTCGCTTTCCACCCCAACTTCAGCACAAATCCTTACGTTTATATCGCTTATGTATACCACCTGTATGGTTGCCTGCCCGATACCATGGGATGCATGTTTCGCACAAAAATTGTACGCTACAATTATAACGCTACTACCAAGGTGTTCAGCAACGAAATGGTGGTAACCGATTCCATCCCAGGCAGCACCGATCATAATGGCGGCAGGCTGGTTACGGGCCCGGCCGATTCCAGCGGGCAACATTACCTTTTTTATTCAGTAGGCGATATGGGAGCCGGGCAGCTCGACAATTCGAAAAGACCTAACCATGCTCAAATGCCCGAAATCTACGAAGGCAAAGTGCTCCGGTTTAACCTGGTTCCCGATAACGATTCGTTGCCTTACAGCTGGATCCCGAACGATAACCCGTTCAACAAAAATGGGCAGCAATTAGCCACTTGGAGCTTAGGCCACCGGAACCCCCAGGGACTGGTATTTTCAACCGACGGCGCGATACTCTATGAAGCCGAACATGGCCCTTATTCCGACGACGAGATAAACCTCATAAAAAAAGGGTTCAATTACGGACACCCGCTTATCGAAGGATATGTTGATGGAAATTACGATAGCTGTAAGGCCGGCGGCGGTTCAACCATGCCCGTGATCTGGAGCGAAACAGCAAACCGCGACAGCATTATGACCATGTACCCATACTCCGATCCACTCAAAAGTTTTTTCCCCGCGCCGCGCTCGGCCGTGAAGGTTTTTAACACCAACGATATTAACCATACTCCGCCATTCGCTAATTACTACTTACAATATCCAACGATAGCACCATCGGGTATTGACTATTATGGCTCTAATGCCATACCCACGTGGCGCCCTTCGCTGCTCGTGGCAAACCTCAAAATGGGTAATGTCTACCGTCTTCAGCTATCAACTGATCGCACATCGATAGTGAGCGATTCAATCGCTTATTTCAAAGGCCTGGGTCGTTTCAGAGACCTTGCCATATCGAGCGACGGAACAAAAATCTATGTGGCCGCCGATAGCATTGGTGTGCTCAAAGGCGCACCTGGCGAGGCGGTTCAGCCACCCAACAAAGGCTGTGTACTTGAATTTACTTATGTACCAACAGGCGTTGCCGAGCATGATCTTGGCAATTACATTCAAGTGTACCCTAATCCTGCACATGATTTTGCAACCCTGCTGATGCCGCCAAACATGGATAAGGCCGACGTAACTGTTTACAATATTGCGGGTGTCGCAGTAGCTGCTTATCGCGACCTTGCTAATAATGCCACCATAAACACCGGCGGTTACCGGCCAGGTATCTATGTTGTTGAGATAGCTGCCGGTACATCGGTGTACAGGAAGAAATTAGTTGTACAGTAGTTTGAAATCAGGTACAGAAAAGTTGAGAGAAACAGGGGTTTTCTACGTTAGCTTCTTTAGCGCTAAGTTTAACCCGGTTTATGTATGGGTGTAACTGGCATTTTCTCGCTGGTGCCGGAGACTACGCGCGGGGGCAGACAGTTGCCGCTGCACAACATCTCCGGCATCAGCCAGAAATAGCCATACGCCATTTACAACCGAAGCCCTTTTAGAAATAGGAACAGCATGGAGAAAAAGGCTTGGGAGCCTCCCAATAATTAGATTGATTTGGATTCCAAGGTACCGTCGGCATGTTTAGCGAATCTGCCTTTGTTGCGTGCATGCACCTGCGCGCTATTTGGCCAGGGCCAGCCGCCGAATTGTGTTGCATGATAATCATCGAAAGCCTGGTGAATCTCCTCCTTTGTGTTCATTACAAACGGACCATATTGCATGACCGGCTCGCCAATGGGCTTTCCCTGCAGCACTAAAATGCGCGCTTCTTTTTTCCCATTTTCTATCACGAGATCGTGCCCGGGATTAACTTCTATTGCATGGTAGCTGCCCGCTTTTGCTCCATTTACAAGAATTTCCTCACCTAAATAAAAATAAAGGTTACGGTTGATCCCAGCGCTGGCTTTAGGTAATGTAAATTGAGCGCCTGCCTCCATTTGAATATTATAAACAGCCACTTCGTTGGCCGGATCATTTGCCCACGAATCGGGAGGAGGCGCCGGGGCCTTGTATTTGCCAAGCTTGCCGGCCATAACTTCAACAATGGTATGCTTAGTATTCCTGTCTTTATGGTGATATTTAGGAATGGCATCGGCCCATAACATTTTGAAATGCGGTTCAACCATTTTATTGCGCTTGGGTAGGTTCAGCCAGATCTGGAAAAGTTCCATGGGATTTTCCTTGTCTTCGTAAATGAGCGGAAACATTTCCGAATGTTGCACGCCCTTACCTGCGGTCATCCATTGTACGTCGCCATTGCCGTAACGCCCCGAAGCGCCCATAGAATCGGCATGATCAACAATACCTTCCCTTACAACGGTGATGGTTTCGAAACCACGATGCGGGTGACCAGGGAAGCCGGGAACAGTTCGACCATGATACATCCTGAACCCATCCTTAATGATGAAATCGTCGCCCATATGCCGACCTTCGAGATAACTTTCTGCAGGGCCCATCTGCGCGTTGCCTTTCGGAAATTTATCTTCATGGTGAACGCAGAACAAAAATGGATCGGCTGTTTCCCACTGGAAACCCATCGCCCTGATGCTTTTTACACTTTCTTCTTTGCCCAGCCCGTTGCTCTTCTCGTACTCGTCTAATACAGATTTAGAGATGCCCGCAACTGGCCTGGCAATAATGGCGGCAGCTCCAAGGGCTAACTTGCCCAGGAAGCTTCTACGTTCAGTTTTTTTGTTCATGTTCAGCTCGAAAATTTTGGGTCAACCAAGGTAAGTAACAAATAGCTGAATTAATAGTTTGGGTCATTTGGACACGGTTCACATTCGGCCCCTGGCAGCGGAAGCAAAAGCGCGGGGCCTACTCCTCTACCATCACGAAGATGTCTTCGTTATCGCGCTTCATGAGGTATTTTTCGCGGGCAAATTTTTCGAGGTTTTTGGTTGACCCAAAAACCTCCTGCTGTTCTTTGCGCACGCGCCCGATCTCTTGCTGGTAATAAGTATGTTTTTCTTTGGCCTCGCGAAGGTGCTGGCTGTATTCGTACTGGTCGAAAATACTGTTGCGGTCGTTGAGCAATAAGAGCAATACAAAACCCAGCGTTGCAAGCAAATACTTGTTACGCAGGGTTTGTACAATATTGCCTTTCAATTTCATTAAGCGAATTTAAAATCTTTGCCGGGGTAATAGGCATTATGTCCCAACTCTTCTTCTATACGAAGTAGCTGGTTATATTTTGCAACCCTGTCTGTTCTGCTTGCCGAGCCGGTCTTGATCTGCCCACTGTTTAAAGCTACGGCAAGATCGGCAATGGTGGTATCTTCTGTTTCGCCACTGCGGTGACTCATAATATTGGTATAAGCGGCACGGGTTGCCATGTTTACCGTATCTATGGTTTCGGTAAGGCTGCCAATCTGGTTTACTTTTACCAGGATAGAATTTGCAATATTTTCTTTGATGCCTTTTGATAAACGCTTCACATTGGTAACAAACAGGTCGTCGCCTACGAGTTGGCATTTGTCGCCAATTGCCCTCGTAAGCTCGGCCCAGCCTTTCCAATCGTCTTCGGCACAACCGTCTTCAATAGAAATAATCGGGTATTTGCGCGTCCAATCGGCCCAATAGCTAACCATGTCTGATGGGCTCAACTCGCGCTTGTCTGATTTCTTAAATACATACATGCCTTTCTTCTCGTCCCACAGCTCGCTTGTAGCTGCATCCATCGCCACATAAATATCTTTACCAGGCTTATACCCTGCCGACTCGATAGCCTTAAGCACCGTTTCGATAGCCTCTTCATTCGATTGCATATTGGGTGCAAAGCCACCCTCATCGCCCACATTGGTGCTATAGCCTTTCTTCTTCAATACCGCTTTCAGGTGATGGAACACCGAAGTTCCCATTTGCAATGCTTCTGCAAAACTATCTGCCTTCAGCGGCATGATCATGAACTCCTGGAAGTCGATGGCGTTATCGGCATGGGCGCCGCCGTTAAGGATATTCATGAGTGGTATAGGCAAAGTATTTGCGTTTACTCCACCTACGTAACGGTACAAGGGCATATTGGCCTCGATTGCAGCAGCTTTGGCACAGGCCAGCGAAACAGCGAGGATAGCATTAGCACCCAGCTCTCCTTTATTATCAGAACCATCGAGCTTGATCATTTTGCGATCGATCTCGTTCTGCTCAAATACATCGAGACCCAACAGCTTATCGCAGATCTGTTCGTTTACATGCTTCACTGCTTTAAGCACGCCTTTACCCATGTACACTTTCTTATCATCGTCGCGAAGCTCCGCAGCTTCGTGGATGCCGGTTGAGGCGCCCGAAGGCACGGCAGCGCGGCCCATTGCTCCACCTTCTGTTATTACTTCAGCCTCTACTGTTGGATTGCCCCGCGAATCGAGGATCTGTCTTGCGTGGATGTCGATTATACTACTCATGTATTTGGATTATTTGGATTATCAGATTGATTAATTGGATTTATCAGATGAGAGATTATTTGCAGTTAAATATTTCATCTTGATTCTTAGTTCGTGTTCATCGATGTAACAAAATCGTCAAAGAGGTAACGGCTATCTTCGGGGCCAGGGGCGGCTTCGGGATGGTATTGTACAGAGAAGGCCTTCTTTCCTTTGAGCCTGATACCTTCCACTGTATTATCGTTGAGGTTGATATGGGTGAGCTCGATTCCGGGATGCCCCATTGTTTCTTCGAGACTTACAGAGAAGCCATGATTTTGTGAAGTAATTTCGCAATGCCCGGTAATTACGTTTTTTACCGGGTGATTTAACCCGCGGTGACCATTAAACATCTTGTAGGTCTTTAATCCCTGCGACTCCGACAAAAGCTGGTGCCCGAGGCAAATCCCAAAAAAGGGTACGCCGGCATCAACAATTTTTTGCACGGTTGCTACGGCATAAGGCATAACGCCTGGGTCGCCGGGGCCGTTGCTTACCATAAAGCCGTCGGGCCTGAACTTCATCATTTCTTCGAAAGGTGTTTTGCAATTGAACACCGCCACATAAGTATTACGTTCGGTGAGGCAGCGAAGTATGTTTTGTTTCACACCAACGTCAAGAACCGCAACACGTTTTGGTGCTCCATCGTCGCCCGCAAAATAGGTATGGGGTGTTGACACCTTCGAGGCAAGCTCGAGGCCTTCCATTGGAGGCACCGCGGCCAGCGCGGCTTTAAGCTCTTCGATGGTTTTGTTCTCAGAAGAGATAATGCCATTCATTGCACCCTTGCTGCGGATATGTCGGACTACCTGCCGCGTATCAACATCGGCAATACCCACAATATTATTGAGGGCAAAGTATTCCTGCACCGATTGGTCGGCCTGCTTACGCGAATACGGCACGTTGAAGTTTTTACAAACCAGCCCGGCGATCTTGATGCTGCCGGATTCTTCTTCGATATTGGTGATCCCGTAATTACCAATATGCACATTGGTTTGAACCATGATCTGGCCGGAATAACTTGGGTCGGTGAAAATTTCCTGGTAACCCGTCATGCCCGTATTAAAGCAGATTTCGCCAGTTGTTGAACCAATTTTTCCTATCGAAGTGCCTGTAAATACTGTGCCGTCGGCGAGTAGTAGCGTTGCTGGGAACTTGTTAACTGATCGATTCAATGTAGATTAGATTTTGGCAAAAGTAGATGATCGGCAATGAATACGCAACCCGAGATATTCACATGATATTCAATATGGCTCAAAGCGTTATTTTCTTTCCAGCACAGTGGGATCCGAAGCTTGGAATTCACGTGACTTGAAGTCGCGG
>JADMIO011814992.1_pt1 | contig 11245 bp, 8 predicted proteins | sample 8958161 | NCBI WGS metagenome assembly JADMIO01 (sample SAMN16585339, study PRJNA669376) | soil metagenome | isolation source: Crop rotation soil | place: USA: Cullars Rotation, Alabama | collected 2011 | reverse complement strand
ACAACTTGTCCACGTGGAATTCTAAGCTTAGGATCCCAATGTGCTGGAAAGGTGGTCATGGCTCACCCGGTGGCCGCATCGAAACAGGCATGTCTACTTCTTGAGTGAAGCAACCTTGGTCCCGAGTTCACGTTTGATCGAATTGAACGGGTGATACCGCTGCATAACTACCGAGGAGAGCGCCGATTCAGACCATGCGGCCTGAAGTTGGTCCGTCGGCCATTCTTTGCTTCCTCGGAGCGCTTGCAACCCAATAATTGTTTCTGTGAGCGCCTGTTCGTACCAGTTGTGGACAGAATCAAGTACGACTTCGCGGAGGCCAGAAATTGGGCCGTGTTCCTTGGAATACATGTCGACCCAGTGATCGATCATGTCTGTGAATACTCGGAAGTCAGCATTGATTTTCAGCACGTGCTGGTCTTCTAAATAGAGCGCTGCTTTGTCCTCGATCTCGCCCTGGCTTCGGGTCCCTTCCTTCACGCTCACCCATACGACTTTGGGGAACAGGTCCGGGCGGGCTTCCCGTCCGAGCTGGCCGTCTGCCTTGAGGAACGCCGAGTAGATCCCGCCGACGGCACCGCCGCCGGTAGGCTTGGACCCGCCGGATCCCCCTCTCCCACTGCCGCCATCTCCTCGAACGAGCCTGCCACCGGAGTTCGGGGTCGGCTCAGCAATCTGCAGCGGGCCGTTGTGGGTCGGCTTGTACCGGCTGACCTTGAACAGGTCGAGCATGACCTTAAGCCGCTCCCGAATTGACTTGGAGTGATCGGTTTCGGAGGCCCTTGAAGCGATCTCCTCCAGCAATTGGGCGATCTCTTTCGGCAATTCCGAGCGGAACTCGGCCGCCCAGTCCGTCCAAGGCAGCCGGAGGCCGTTCAATAGCAGCTCCGTCCGAGCAGTATTGGTGGTGAGTTTGGAGCCCTCTGGTGGGACCGGCTCCACGTAGATGACCACTTGCCGGTGTCCGAAAATGACGCCGAATTGCTGGAGGCGTGCTTGACCGGCCCTACCTCCAACCAGGTCGTACAATTCGTCCTTGTGAAGCGCCGCAACGTGCCCTGATGATTCGATGAAGCCGGAGTTGCTCCCTAGCGCGGGCTCGTCCTTCAAGATCCACCAATGAGCACGGGCCCCTGTGAGCTCGACTACACCACTCGCGAGCTTGTGCTGCTCCAGATACACATGTTGTCCGGACACGGTTCGCAGGACATTTACATCGGTATTTGATCGAGGCTGTTCCCACCCTTGCCGCGCACGAATTGTGACACCGGCCGGAGTCTTGAAGTAACGGCTGTTCAAGTATTTCGCGATCCATGCTGACGGTGAGGCAGCTTCCGGTGGCGCCTTCATCGTGTCTTGCTCGAAGGAGTTCCCGTACAGAATGATCTTGGTTCCGTGGTCTCCGACGATCTCGGGTTTCACCATGTCGTCGAGTTCAGCCCAGTGCCCGAACGTGCCGTCAGGGCGTTGAATCTGGCGCAGCCCGTACTGCTTGGTCTCCGGGTTCCGCCAAAGATGAATCATCGAGCCCTTATCGCCCTTCCACGACAGGTAGATCAGCCCGGCGTGATTTCGAGTCGCCGCAGCAACCTTTGCTCCGACACCATAGTTCCCATCGGTCGATTGGATAGACCCGGATGATGAGAGCTGGTTGATGTACTGTCGCATCTCCTCGCCAGTCATCCCACAGCCTGTATCCGTTATGCTCAACTTGAAGGTTGGATGGTCCCCGAGGTCCAACGACAGCCAATCGACGTCCCAAACGATCTGACCAGATTTCTCGGTCGTCTTGAGGATTGCCTCGATGGCGTTCTGGGTTAGTTCACGAAGGAACTGGAGGGGATGGCAATCCTCGCCGAGTCGATCCAGCAGGAAGCCGACGTCATGCACTTGAAGGGGGAGAGTATTCTCCCCAGAGGTGGTGGGCATTTCTGACTCCGTCTGCCCCTCGGCGGTCGTATTGACGACCTCAGGACTTTTGGCTCTACGGGCCCAGCCCTATGTCGGCAGGAAGCGGAATTGCCTGCGACCAACCCAGGACGGGATGTAGAAGTGGTTCGTCATGATGCCTCGAGCCACATCAATTGTCAATGCGCGACCCGTCATGGAACCGCCCGCCCCAACAGGCCAACCGATCGTGCAAGACGCCCACGGGCGGATCATTCAAGGGACATAGGGCGAAGGCACGAGGAAGTACGAATAGGCGCTTTTCGCCTTGTAGGGCACTTTCACACCGACCTTCGCCGCCGGTGGAGGGGTTACGGAGCCCACCGGCACGTTATCGACTTGGATCTCCTCGATCTGCCCGAACAGATACGGGCGGTGCACGCTGTCCGTTTGTGCTACGAGAGTGTCTCCTCGAGAGATGCTTCCTGTGGTGATGTCAAAGCAGACAATTGCATTATTGTAGACTGCGATTGGCTTGCCGAGCGCCGCCCCAGAATGCCGCACCGCATACTCTAGCGAAGCACTCCCTGCCGCGTCGCATAGCGCGTGACCAAACTCACGCACAAACGCGAGATAGTCCAGCAGGATTGCGTTCGACAATAGTTGTATCGGATTGCCGTGGGCCACTTCGTTGCGACGCTCAGCAAGATCGTCGATGACGGCGAACATTTCCTTTGCCGGAATCGAGGCAATGTCACGGCTCTGATACTGTCCTTCGAGGTAGGCTCGAAAGCGAGGAAAGTGTCGCAATCGTTGCGTGATTCCGGCTATCCCAACTCGGTTAAACACCATATCCACGACTTCGTAGCGAATGTTCGCTGTATGATGCGTGAAGGCCTCGACATTCACGACAAAGGGACTTGCCCCGCTGAGGCATGAATGAAGATTCGAAACAAGCTCCTCTGAAGTGAAGACGCCCCTATACCGCGGCTGCTCCAATCTTCCCATCATAGAGAACGACAGTTCGAGGTGAGACGTCTGCAGTACCGTCGGTAACTCGGCGTACGTTGGGACGATTCGGGTGAGGTGTGTGCAATACCCAGCTAGAAGTCGCTCAACGTACTGCTCAAGGATGCCATAGAGCGAGATGATAATGCCCTTGTAATCGAACCGGCGTTTTCCTGCGCCAGTGTCGGCGTGGTTCCGCAGCCGGGCTGCGACACCATCAGCTTCCGAACATGGTGGTTCTGTGGTAGCGGCGCTCAGGAGCTCCCACTCGAGTTGAATCACCTCGATTTGACGGACCAGCTCATCCAATGCTGCATCGAAGGCGGTGAGGGCACCCTTCATACGGGGGTTTCTAGCGCCTGCCGTAGGAACGCTTCGAATAGCTTGTTGCGCTCGGCGATATTGCTGAGATTCGTATAGCGGCCTTCGAAGTTTTTGTAGTGCTCTTGGTAGAACCCTGGTAACCGCTCCTGGAGCAACTCCGCGCGTTGCAGTAGAGCGCTCGATTCGGAAAGGTGTTGGCTGAATACAAACATCATCGGATCGTAGACGACCGTGGTCGGCCTCCGGTACCACGACCAACTGTCCGCCCGTTTCCTGTACAGCCAAAAGGCCTTCTCTCCGAGCGTCGCTTCCACCAAGGATACGGTCGCCTCGAAAAGCGCTTGATAACTCGCCAACACACTTGGCGGGAGGAGATTCCCTTGTTTGAGGAAGCGGTCGAAATACTCCTTCAGGGCCCCCTTCTGGTTAGTCAGGCGTTGTCGGTAGGCGAAGAAACGCAACACTAGTTCAACGTCTGCCATCCTACGAAAGGCTTCGTTTTCAAGCAATTCTGGGGCGATGTGCCCCCCCGTGATTTCATCCAGCGTCGGGGCCGGAATTCCCCACATATTGCACAAGTGAGAATTCCGCGCCAACTGGATGCACAGCTGATTGAGCGGGCCATTGTAGATCGCGTTCCGTGACTCTTGCGGTTCCAGCTTTATTCCACCGCTGTTGATGCGCTCGAACACAAGTTGCTTCAAGCGAAGCGCCTCCTCGGGCGACTTGGCCGTCTCCTGCAACAGGATGATCGACGATAGATATCGGCGATCGATTCCTCTCCGGATTTGCTCCGGGAGCTCCGAGTAACGCCTTCCAATGAGTTCCGGCCACTCAACCATTCCCTCCAGTGCGAAGCCGTCCTTGTAGAACTCATAGATGGCTGTCATTCGCTGGAGGCCATCCATCACTTCGTAATGTGAGAACCGGTCTTCATAGAGGAAAATTGGAGGGATCGGCACATTCATAATGAAGGACTCGATCAGCCTTGACTTCTTCTGCGCATCCCAGCGATGCCGGCGCTGAAACTCCGGATTCAACTCGTAGTCCTTGCTCTCTACCATTCCCGTGATCGAGTTGAGCGGGTACCGTGCTTGCTCAGTTACGATCCGGACATCGCCCTTCGAGTATTTCAGGTTGATCTGTTCATCACTGCCGGGAGCTTGAAGCGCCCCGTCTGAGTCCGGAAAGACAATGTCTTCCCCAGGAAAGAGATGTGAAGTTGGCATGTCTGAGATGGCGACCTCGGATTTGCTGCGACTATTGACCCAAGTGGGTCGAGTATCCAGCTGGTAAGACCATGTATAGTACTCGCAATCGTGGCATTCGGCGTCCGAGACATTACCCTGGTACGATTGGACCGACGAGTACCCGACGGCTCGGGTGCGGACAGGAGGTTGGTCCCCGCGAGAGGGCCGTTAGCAGGCTCTTCGGCCGTCTGAACGCTGACCACCGATGTCGCGAGGGGTGCCCCCCGGACCACCACGATCCCGTCAACAGCGACCAATTCGCCCGTTAGGTCCTACATCGGCCAAATATCCCCATTTCTTACCTCTTGATTCATCTCCTCCAGTACCGCCTTTGCCCTAGGATGGTTGCTGAGGAGAAGCCGCATTGTCCGGACGGCATCGTAGGCCCGCAGGAACAATTGTCGCTGCTCCCTGAACAAGCTTGGATCATACGCATCATCGTCCACGGCGTGAGCTGGCTTTTGCCTGAGTTTCCTGACTTCCCGAAAAGTCCGGAACATTTCGTCTACCGGGCTTTGGTCGGCTGGTCGAAACGTCTTGCCAAGCCACTCCTCAAGCAGGGCGATGGACCCCTTGCGAGCTACAACCACAGTCCCATCAGAACGCTGTACCCTCGACTCGCGATCAAGCGTAGAGGGGAAGAAATCGCTATTGATATTTTCAGACATCATCTTGTCAAGCAAGTGGGTGAATTCATTCAACTCCTTGCGAGTCGAGCGGAGCAAGAACCCGAACTCCTTCGGACGTTCAGCGAAGACATTCCTGAACAAAGCCCGCCAGCCGATGCGACCGCACATCAGGTTGACAACGCGCAGTTCCTCAATGAAGGCGTCAGCCAACGAGACCTTGAGGTCCCACTCTCCCAAGACTTGCCCACGGTAGTAGTCGGGGTGAAGCCGGAAGACCCCGGCATCCTTTTCGAAGGTCGACCAGAGCTGCTGATGCTCCGGGGTTAACCCGGACAAGTCCCTCAAGAAGACAGCGACCGCGCGCTCGTGTTCCACACTATAAGAGAACCCAAACGACTGAAGACCAACCTTGTGCTTGTTGGGATACTCAGCGGATTCATATGCCTCATCACCAATTCCGAGTGTCCCCTGAATGTCATTGCACCAGAACTGGTATCGCGGATCACGTCGATAGTGCTCCAGCACCACAAGTTCAAACGATGAGTACTCCAACTGCCCTTGGCCATGAGCAAGTCGAAGTGTGAATGGGCGACCCGCGAATTCGGTTGGATCTACCACTTCACGGAGCACACTCGACGTAGGATAGATGACACAAGTTCGGAGGTCCCGTTTACTACAGCGCTCAAGTTGCGCTTCTATTCCCTCGTCCTTGAACGCCCGGATGTGCGGATTCGGGTGCACGTCTCCGAAGAGCACAGAAAGGCGACCTTCTCGAACCGCGTCCTTGACGATTGTGGTGAGCACGTCCGACCCAATCACCAGATCCGCCCTCGCCCGCGAGAAGGGTAGTCCATTAAAATCGCCAGATCCGAGGTATTGAGCGACGGAGAGGGCTACCAAGCTTTCGACCGTGGGCAACGCCATTCGCGATCACCTCCCTACGAGCTACTCTGCGTCCCAGAGCGGCGATGGCCTCGCGCCAACGCAGTCCGGAAGTTACTCCCGAGTTATTCCGCCCCCGAACGCAACAACGCCCCCTCGGCATCCCGAGGGGGCGTTGGCTTGTAAGTGCTGCAATCCCATCAACTTCTCGACATTGCCCCGCCTGGGGTCGAACCAGGAGTCTTCTGCTCCAGAGGCAGACGTGTTGCCAGTTACACCACAGGGCAGCGGTACTGGGTGGATAAACTAAGACCCCACCGGGGCGGGGTCAATTCGGGGCCGGATTCTCTCTGAAACGCCCCCCGACGCTCGAGGCCCCCCTTCTCCCATCTCCATCTCCCATCTCCCTTCTCCCCTCTTCGCACAGGTCCTTCGACTACGCGGCCTTTGAGGCCGCTTCGCTCAGGATGACATCGTTGGAGGGGAGCCCCATGAAGGTAGCCCTCACCCCTTCCACCGCTGCCGGGCAGAGATGCCCCTCCCGAACCAGCCGGTCGAGGATTCCGAAGGTCTCCTCGCGACTCATCCCGGCCCGGTAGGGGCGGTCGGCGGAGAGCGCCTCGGTCACATCGGCAGCTGCGATCACCCGCGCCACCGGCCCCAGCTCTTCGCCGTGGAGACCCAGGTGGTAGCCGCTGCCATCGATCCGCTCGTGGTGCGCGGCAGCGGTCGCCGCGAACTGACGGAAGCGCGTCACCCGCTTGAGGATTTCGAGCGTGAAGCGGGTGTGCTGCTTCATCGTTTCGTATTCCACCGGATCGAGCGCGGCCGGCTTGTCGAGAATGGTGTTGCTGACGCCGAGCTTGCCGATGTCGTGCAGCAGGGCAGCGCGCTTGAGCGTGCGGAGGTCCTTCTCGCTCATCCCCATCGAAGTGGCGGCGGAGACGGCGATGCTCGCGACATTCTGCGAATGCTGTGCGGTGTACGGGCTCTTGGCGTCGATCACTCGTGCGAAGGCTTCGGCGACTGTGTCGAGCCGTTCATCGTCGGCCACGATCACCCGCTCTTCCGGCTCCAGCGCGCTCACGGCACGCAGTGTGTCGGCTGCGCGCAGCCCGCCCCAGAACTCGGTGTCCATCTGGAAGGCATCGAGGCAGTCCACCAGCACCGGGTCGAACCAGCGACCGCGCCGCGCGTGGGCCATTTCATAGGCGGTGCGGACATCGAAGGCATTCTGGAAGACTTCCACCGTCTGCGCCAGCGAGACGATCCGACCAAGCATCGGAATCCCGCTGCCACGCAGGCCGAAGGGAAGCCCGTTGCCGTCCCAGTGCTCGTCGAGCGTGCGAATGGCTTCCGAGGTGCCACGCGGCAGGTGCAGCATGGTCGCGATGTCGGCACCACGCTCGCAGCGGGTCTGCATCATCTCGTGCGCACTGCCGCGCTTGTTCACACCAAGCATCAGCATGTGCCACGCCTTCGCGAGCTTCGACTTGCCGGGAACTGAAAACTTGAAGGCGAGCTTCGCACGATCGGAGCTCGCCGTCCAGTCGGTCAGCTTGTGGGCATGCTTGAGGAGGCGATCGTCGGCACCAAACAGCGAACTCAGGCGCGCGGCGTTGCTCGAGCAACCCAGGTCCTTGAGCAGCAGGGCATAGTAGAGCGCGCTCTTCTGCTCTTCAGTCAGGCCGAGGGTCTCCCCGATACGCATCCCAATAAGGGTGCTGCGCACCGAGTGGCCCATCGGCTGTCCCTCGGTGAGGTCGAGCGCGAACGACAGCGCACCCACGACCTCGGAGAGGCGAACTCCATCAATTGGCGGATCCCGCTTCAGCGCCTCGACCGACGTCCCCCGGGTCGCCCGTGAATTCGGGAGGACCTGCAGGGGAGTGGTAGCGCCCGCCCGCCCCCCGCCTGGCTCCAATGCAGAGCCGGAACGGAGGACGGCGGGCGCCGGGGCCCCATAGGCCACCTTGTGCTTCCGGGGAAACCGGAGCGACGAGGCCTTCTGGGTCAGGGCGAGAAGTCCGGGCGACATGATGGAGGAAGGGAGGGGCAAAAAAGATGCCCACACCGGAATCGGTATGGGCGTCTATGGAGCTGAGGGGGATCGAACCCCTGACCTCTGCTATGCGAAAGCAGCGCTCTCCCAGCTGAGCTACAGCCCCGGGAAGGGGCGAAACAATAGGGTCTGAGGCCATCCGGGGCAAGTCCGCCGACCGCAAATCGCAGGGTGAACCCGGCCGCGACGGTCGGGATGCTCAGTTTCCGAACACTCCGGCCATCCGGAGGAGCCCGGCCGACGTACCTTGGAGCAATGCCACGCTTCGCACCCCTGACCGACGACCGCCTCTGGACCAGCGGGGCCAGCCGCCCCTTGCCCGGCCGCGAGTTCGTGCTCTACTGGATGCAGATCACCCAGCGAGCCCACGACAACTTCGCCCTCACCTTCGCTATCGAGCAGGCAAACACCCTCGGCCTCCCCGTGGTGGTCTACCACGGGCTGCGACACGACTATCCCTGGGCCAGCGACCGCTTCCACACCTTCATCCTCGAGGGGATGGTCGACCTCCAGCGCGATTTCGCCGCCCGGGGCATTCAATACGCCTGCTATCTCGACACCCGCACCAGCAGCGATGCCAGCGAGGGACTCTCGCCGCTGGTCGCGCTCGCATCACGCGCAGCGCTGGTGGTCACCGACTGGTTTCCGACCTTCATCATGCCGCGGCAGATCAAGGCGCTCCGCGCCAAGCTCGACTGCCCCGTCGTCGCAGTCGACTCCGCCACGGTGATTCCTGCGAAGCGACTCGAGAAGGCGTACTCGGGCGCGCGACATATCCGCCCGGTGCTGATGAAGGATCTCGATGACTGGCTGCTGCCGCCTGAGAAGCTGGAGCCGGAGCATCGCGGCACTGTCGAACTGCCTTTCGATGCCACCGTGCCAACCAACGCGAACATCGCGGCGCTGGTCGCGTCGTGCAGCATCGACCACGAGGTGGCGCCAGCGGAAGGATGGCGAGGTGGTTCGGCCGCGGCGCGAACCAGGTTGAAGTGGTGGACCGAGCACGGGCTTCCGAACTATCTCGAACGAAACGATCCGAACCTCGACGTAACCAGCAAGATGTCGCCCTGGCTCCACTTCGGGCACATCTCGCCTCACGAGATATTGCTCGCGGCGAAAAAGGCCGGCCCCCGCGAGGCGTACGAGAAATTCCTCGATGAGACCCTGACTTGGCGCGAGCTCGCGTTCAACCTCTGCACTCACTCGGCCAGGCACCGCACGCTCGAGGTGGTGCCGGAATGGGCCCGCAAGGAGCTCTCCGACCACGAGGCCGATCCGCGCACGCTCTACTCCGACAGCGAGCTGGAGTACGCCGCCACCGGCGATGAACTCTGGAATGCCTGCCAGCGCGCCTACCTGCGCGATGGCTGGATGCCCAACTATCTCCGGATGCTGTGGGGCAAGTCGGTCATCGGCTGGACCAAGGATGCCGCCAGCGCGCTGCGTATCCTCGAACACCTCAACAACAAGTATTCGCTCGATGGCCGCGACCCGAACTCCTACGGCGGCATCCTCTGGTGCTTCGGCAAGTTCGACCGGCCGTTCTACCGCCGACCGATCTTCGGTACCGTGCGCTACATGTCGCTCAAGGCCGCGAAGACGAAGTTCGACGTCAAGAAGTTCATCGCCGCACATTCGGAAGGGCCGCGCGAGCGCGGCCCCACCGGCGGCCTCACCAACGGGAGCTAGTTCAGCGCAATCTCCCCTCGCTCCGCCTTCCCCCGCGCCGCGCGAAGCTCGTTGATCTTGAGGTCCGTCTTCGCCCCCTTCTCCAGCGTCTTCAGCGCCTCGAGATACGCCAACTTCAGCGCCTCGGCCCGCGTGGCCTGGATCTCCGGCACATTGCCGGTCCCTTCCCAGTTCCCCTTGGTCACCGGATTGATGGCACGCCCTCGCGGCACGAAGGCCGAGAAATGATCGGAGAGCCGTTCGCGCCCGCCGGGGTGCGCACCGCCCCCAGTGGTCTCTCCCACCTGCGTGGCGCGCTTGAGGTGCTTGAGGTTGCTGGTGTACTCCTCGGCGGCCGAGAATGTCCGTGAGGAAGTGACGGTGTACACCGGACCGCTGATGCGCCCTACCGCGAGAGTCGGGTCGGTATGGAATTCCTGCGTAGTATTGCTCGGACGCCAGTAGAGATCGTTGAGATGAACCTTCTTGCCCCTCGGGAAGAGCTGGCTCGACAGCAGCGCCACCATCTCGGGGCTGCCACCTCCGTTGCTCCGCAGGTCCACCAGCAGCGCGTCCACCCCGGCCAGCCGCTTCATCACGGCAATCGCCGTGTCGCGCACTTCCCCCTCCGGCTCCATGAAGCCGTTGAACTGCAAGAGTCCGACGTTGCCGGGCAACACCTTCACGTTCACGAAGCCGAAGTGTCCCGCCCGTGCCCGCGCCACCTGCTCTTCGCTTGGCCTGCCGCCACCATCCCCCTCGAAGGAAGGCTGCACCGCCATGGAGTAGGAGATGCGCAGGTGCCCGTCGTGCACCAGCTCGGCCAGGTCGGCGGTGAGGCGTCGCGCGAAGTCGGGACCGCGATTGAGTGAGTCGTAGGCACCCTTCGCGAGGTTTGATCGCAGCGCAGAGGCCATCACCTTGGCCTTGTCGGGAAAGACGTAGAGCGCCGTGAGCCGGTCGGCCAGCGCATTGACCGCTGCAGTGCGCTCCGCCGCGTCGATCACACCAGCCTCCTGCGCCGGCAGAACCAACGCCGTGGAAACGACGAGAAACACAGCGAGGTTAAGACTCTTCACAACTCACTCCCGGGTTTGCGGAACGAAAAAACTGACGAGCGGGGAGCGTCGTCAGTTTCGAAGAGTCGGTGCAGAAACCGTCGCCCTGAACGCAGTGAGGGGGCGGAGCTCGGTCGTGAGACGAGGCTCCTCCCCCTCGCGTTGCTCAGGGCGACAACTCGCGCTGCGGCACGGCGTGGGTGCCCCGGAGCAGCCTCGGGCGTTTTCGCGAGCGAAGCCTGAGGAGTCGCCAGCGTGATGTTCGTCGAAACGGACGCAGCTGCCGAGGGGCAGCCCACGGCGTGCTAGCGGTCTGGATCGGAGATTCGCCCCCTCGCTTCCCTTCGACAGGCTCAGGGCAGGCTGCTCAGGGCGACAACTCGCGCTCCGGCACGACGTGGGTGCCCCGGAGCAGCCTCGGGCGTTTTCGCGAGCGAAGCCTAAGGAGTCGCCAGCGTGATGTTCGTCGAAACGGAC
>JADMIO011260437.1_pt1 | contig 11247 bp, 7 predicted proteins | sample 8958161 | NCBI WGS metagenome assembly JADMIO01 (sample SAMN16585339, study PRJNA669376) | soil metagenome | isolation source: Crop rotation soil | place: USA: Cullars Rotation, Alabama | collected 2011 | reverse complement strand
GCATGAACAGCGAACGAAGGTGTTGTTTTTGGAGCTCGGCCTCGCGGCGCGCCCCCTCGGCCTCGCGCCGGGCCTGCTCCGCGAGCCATCGCGCCGCTTCGGCGGCGTGCCGCGACGACTCGGCGAGGTCGCGCAGCCGCTCGGAGTCCAGCCGGCCGTCCTCGGCGCGCGCGCGCTCCTCCTCGGCCGCGCGGCGGCCGGCCTCGGCCGAGGCCCGCTCCTCCTCGTCCACCTGGCGCTGCTGCTCGGCGGCGTTCGCCGCCGGGACCGCCTCCTCGCGCATGGCAGCTCCTCCGCCCGGGTCAGGCGTGCTCTTCGGCCGCGGGGGCGCGCAGCTCCTCCATGACCAGCACCGCGCCGCTCACCGCGCGGTCGCCGTCCACGAACGGAGTGCAGGTCACGCGGCAGCGGATGGCGCGGCCGCGGCGGTTCACCGCGTCCAGCACCAGCTCCTCGGCCTCGGTGGTCCCGTCGATGCAGGCGCGGATGGGCGCCTTCAGCCGCTCCACGGGAAGGCCGATGTCGAGGTTCTGGAAGGGGAGCCCCTCCACCTCGGAGGCGCGCAGCCCCCACAACTGCTCGGCGCGCGGGTTCCACACGCGGATGGCGGCGCCGCGGTCCAGCACCACCACCGCCGTGTTCAGCGAGGTGAGGATGGCGCGCATGTAGGCGTTGACGTGGTTCAGCTCGCCGGTGCGGCGCTGCAGGTCGTCGTTCAGCGTCTCCAGCTCCTCGTTGGTGGACTGGAGTTCCTCGTTCATCGTCTCCAGCTCCTCGTTGGAGCTCTGCAGCTCCTCGTTGGTCGTCTCCAGCTCCTCGATGGTGCTCTGCAGCTCCTCGTTGGTGGTCTCCAGCTCCTCGTTGGTGCTCTGCAGCTCCTCGAAGGCCGTCTCCAGCTCCTGGTTGGCCTCCTGCAGGTCGGCCTGCAGCCGCTCCGAGACGGTGACGTCCAGGAAGGTGACGCTCACCCCCAGAAAGGCGCCTTCGGCCATGAGCGGCGCCAGGCACAGCTCGAACATGCGGAACTCGCCGTCGGCCACGGGAAAGTCCACGTGCGGCACCGTGAGCGGGCGCCGCTCCTGGCTGACCTGCTCGATGCGCGAGCGCAGCTCCACGGGGCGGTACGAGATCGTGAGGTCGCGCAGCGGCCGCCCCACGTCGGCCAGCGCCAGCCCGAAGAGGCGGCGGGCGAGCTCGTTGACGAACAGCACCACCCCGTCCGGCCCCACCACGAGCTGCGCCGCGGGCACCGCGTCGAGCGCGGCCTGGCGCAGGCGGAGCTGCTGCCGGAGCGCGGGGGCCGCCTCGTCGCGGGCGCGGGTGCCCATTCCCAGCAGCCGGTCGCGCAGGCTGGCGCGGGGCACCTGGGCGAAGAGGCGCGCCTTCAGGTTCAGCGGGGTGAAGAGGCCGGCGTGCGCCCGCATCATCTCCGCCTTCCCCAGGAACAGGATTCCGCCGTCCTCCAGCGCGAAGTGGAAGCGGTGGACGATGCGGCCCTGCGTCTCGGCGGTGAAGTACATCAGGAGGTTGCGCGACACCAGCAGGTCCAGGTGCGAGATGGGGGCGTCGCGCGCCAGGTCGTGCCGGCCGAAGATCACCATCCGCCGCAGGTCGGCCCGGAAGGCGTACTGCTCGCCCGGGAGCTCGTCGAAGTAGCGCGCGCGCAGCGGCTCGGGAACCGCCTCCAGCGCCCGGGCCGGGTACACCGCTGCCCGCGCCTGCGCCAGCGCCTCGTCGTCCATGTCGGTGGCGTAGATCTTCACCTTCTCGCGGAAGGCGTCCACCCCCAGCGCCTCGGCCAGCACCATCACCAGCGTGTAGGTTTCCTCGCCCGAGGCGCACCCCGCGCTCCACACCCGCACCTGCTCGCCGGGGCGCTTGCCCTCCAGCAGCCGGGGAAGGTACTCGCGCGACAGCGCGTCCCACGCCTCGGGGTCGCGGAAGAAGGAGGTGACGTTGATGAGGATGGTGTTGAAGAGCGCGGTGAACTCGTCGGGGCGCTCGTCCAGGTGCCGCCGGTAGGCGGCGAAGCTCTCGCACCCCACCTCGTCCATCCGCTTGTTCACGCGGCGCACGAGGGTGGAGCGCTTGTAGCCGGTGAAGTCGAACCCGCGGTTCTCCTTCAGGTAGTCGAGAAGGGCCTCGAACTCGGGGTCGGAAGCGGTTCGGCTCATTCTGCGCGCTGCGGAGTCGTGCCTGGCGGTGGGCGGCGCCGGGCGCCTCCGCCGCGGCGGGGAGACGAACGGCGCGCGAAGCCGTGCGGGTGCCGGGGCGAGGACCGCGCCCATCACTGGGAACGAGGCCGCGAGCCGGAACTCGCGGCAATATCGGCGCGGGCGCGCGCAGTGTCAACTCCGTCCGCACGTCAAATGTTTCCCACCCCCGCGCACGGCTCTTGCGCCCGGCGCACGGCCGCGCGCGATGGCGAGGAAGAGGACCGGAACCGGGAGGAGAGCGGGTGCGGCGCGACGTGATCGTGATCGGGGCTTCGGCCGGGGGGGTGGAGGCGCTCAGCCAGTTGGCGGCGGCGCTCCCGGCCGACTTTCCGGCGGCGGTGCTGGTGGTGGTGCACTTCCCGGCGCACGCCACCAGCATGCTCCCCTCCATCCTGCAGCGGCGCGGGCCCCTTCCCGCGCTGCACCCCCACGACGGCACGGCCATCCGCCCCGGGGTGATCTACGTGGCCCCGCCCAACCTGCACCTGCTGGTGCGCCGGGGAACGGTGCGCCTGGTGCGCGGCCCCCGCGAGAACGGCCACCGCCCCGCGGTGGACCCCCTCTTCCGGTCGGCGGCGGTGGCGTACGGGAGCCGGGTGGTGGGGGTGGTGCTCTCCGGCAACCTGGACGACGGCACCGCCGGGCTGGCCGCCATCCACCACCGCGGCGGCGTCTGCGTGGTGCAGGACCCCGACGAGGCCATGTACGCGGGAATGCCGCTGAGCGCGCTCTCGAACGTGCCGGTGGACCACGTGGTGGAGATCGCCGATCTCCCCGCGCTCCTGCTGGAGCTGGTCGACGCCCCCGCCGCACCCGAGGAGGACGACGTGGAAGAGCCTGGCGAAGAGCGGTCGGCCGGCGACCGCGACGCGTTCGAGACGGAGATCGACGCCATGAACCCGAAAGCGCTGGTGGACGACGACCGCCCCGGGACGCCCAGCGCCTTCACCTGCCCCGAGTGCCACGGCGTGCTCTTCGAGCTGCGCGACGGCCAACTGGTGCGCTTCCGCTGCCGGGTGGGGCACGCCTACGGCGCCGAAACGCTGCTGGCGGAGCAGGGCGGCGCGGTGGAGGCGGCGCTCTGGACGGCCATGCGCGCGCTCAAGGAGCGCGCCGCGCTGGCGCGGCGGATGAGCGAGCGGATGGCCGCGCGCGGGAGCGCCCGCTCGGCCGGCAGCTTCGCCGAGCAGGCCGACGAGGCCGACGCCCGCGCCGACCTGATCCGCCGCGTCCTGCAGTACGGCGGCGGCTTCGACGACGGGGTGGAGCCGGAGCAAACGGCAACGGCGGCGATCGCGTAGGCGAAGGGGCCGCCGAGGGGGAGTTTTCCGGCGCCGAACGACGGCGGGGAGAGGTCGAACGCCGCCGGAGACCGTCCTACCGGATCTCGTGATCGATCGTGGAGCGTGCGCCGAGCCGGGAATGTCGTCCCGATGGAGTTCCAGCGACCGAAGGATCTGCGGACTCGCCGCGAGCGTCGGCCGAAAACGGCGCTCACATCCACGGCGCGGATTCTTCAGGTCGCTGGGGCTCCGGTCTGGTTTTCTCTCCTTGACGCACAATCGATCGCGGGGTTCGGCATGACGCCTCCGGCTTCTCTCCTCGACGCACAGCCAAATGCGCGTCCAGCCGTGAGGTTCGGGATCGGAGCGGAGCGCGGGCGCCGGGAGAATGCCCCGGCGCCCGCGCTCTTTCCATGCCTCCGCCCCGCGAGGCGCGGCCTCAGTTGAGGGCCCGCGCCAATTCCATGTTCCGGCGGATCAGCACCCGCGCGATCTCGGCGGCGCAGGCGGTGGAGAGGAAGTGGGTGGGCGGCACCAGCAGCCGCGGGCGCGCCGCGCCGATCCGCTCGCGCGCGGCGCGGGTCAGCAGCACCGGCTCGGCCGGGTCGAGCGCCGCCACGGCGGCCGCGTCGTCGGCGCGCACCACCCGGAGCCGCGCCCCGCCCATGGCCGCCCGCAGCCGCGCGCCCCAGCGCTCGTCGGCCACCACGGCCGTCAGCGGGCCGGAGCGCAGCTTCTCCTCGATGGCATCCACCACCTCGTCGCTCATGGACGCCACCACCAGCGGAATCCCCATCGCCTGCGCCACCGGGGCCACCGCGCGGGCGTGGAAGGCGGTGGTCACCGCCAGCTCGGCGCCGCGCATGGCGCCGGCCAGCGCCGCCCGCCGCGCCGGGGCGTCGGGGGCGCCGTCGTCCACCCGCACGGGAAAGGTGGCCAGCCCCCACTGCGCCTGCAGCTCGCCGGTGAGCGCGGCCAGGTCGTCGTCGGTGCTCTCCACGCAGGCGCAGCGCACCTTGCCGCCGGCCGTCCAGCCACGCACCAGGTCGGGGATCTGCGGCACCTTCACCCGCAGCGCCCAGGCGTCGGCCAGCACGCGCGTCAGCCACTCGGCGCTCTCCGACAGCGCGCAGGCCTCCACCCCCGGGAGCGGCGCCACCGTGACCCCGCGCCGGTTGACCACCCGCACCACCCCTTCGCCGGCCAACTGCCGGTAGGCGGCCGACACCACGCGGTGGTCGGTGCGCGCCGAGCGGGCCGCGTCGCGGATGCTGGGAAGGCGGTCGCCCGGGAGGATGCGCCCCAGGTGCAGCCCCGCCGCGATCCCTCCCCGCAGCCGCTCCAGGAAGTCGCTTCCCGTTTCCGCGAGCACCCGGTCGGGCGGGAGCGCCGCGCGCCCGCGCGTCTCGTCGTCGTCGCGCCGGGCCGCCGGCGACGCCGCTCCCGGCTCGGCGTCCGCCTCGGCGGCGCTCTCGGCGATCACGGCCACGGTTCCGCGCGGCTCGCCGTCGGCGCCGGCGAGCGGGGCCAGCACCACCTCCACCTCCACCGTCCCCCCGTCGCGGTGCGCGGCCGGCGCCCGCAGCCAGCTCACCCGCCCGTCGCCGGCGTCGCGCGCCTCGGCCACCCTGGCCCGCGCCTCGTCGGGAAGGGCGGGGTTGGCGCGCCCGGCCACCTCGTCCTCGGTCCACCCCAGCAGCCGCTCGGCGGCCGGGTTCCACGCCAGCACCGTTCCGTCCAGGTCCATCGCGGCCACCGCCGCGGGAAGGGAGCGCAGCAGCCCGCGCATCATCTCCGTCTCCTCGCGCGAGCCGGGCGCCCGGGCGTCGTCCGCGGCGGGGCGCAGCGTCCACAGCAGCGAGCGCCGGCCGCGGCGCGACAGCGGCACCACCACCGCCTGCGCCTCGATCTCCGCCCCCCCGCGGGGCTTCAGCCGCAGCGGCAGGGTGCGCGCGCCCAGCTCGCGCTGGAACGCCGCCAGCGCCAGGCGGAAGCCCCGGCGGGCGTCGTCGGCCACGTACACGGCCAGCGGCTTTCCCGCCAGCAACGGGGCGCGCACCCCCAGCAGGGCGGCGGCGGCGGCGTTGGCGCCGCGCACCACCGCGCTCTCGTCGGTCACCAGCAGCGCGTCGGGCGCCGTGTCGAACACCTGCTCGAAGTCGATCTGGAGCTCCTCGGTGGCGCGGCGCGCCTCCTCCAGTTCCAACTGAGTCCGCAGCAGCTCGTCGTGCGACACCCGCAGCTCCTCCACCGCCACCTGCAGCTCTTCCACCGTCTCTTGCAGGACCTCGGGGGACGGCGCCGATCGAGAGGCGCCCGCGAGCGTGTCCGAGATCTTCCTGGGAATGGAGCTGAGGAATCGATCCAGCGTTTCGTCGTTCATGGTCGGGGAGGCTTCAAGGCATCATGCGAGATACGGCGCCCACCCGCGACGCGGGAAGGGGTCCGCCGGTGGGAGCGGACGCGGCGAATGTTGACGCAAGCACCCGGCCAGCGGATGGCAGTAGTACCTCCCGGATCATTTTCGGCGCGCGCCGGGAAACCCCGCCGCGGGGGCCGGCGGACCGCCCGCCGGCCGGAGGCGTGCGGCGGCGCATCGTCCGCCGGCGGGATCGATCCGAGACCTCGACGCGGCGGGGTCTCGAAGGCGCCCGCCCCGCCGCGGACGACGCGCGCGGGGCCTTCGGCGGCCGGCCCCGCCTTTTCCGCCCGCCGCGCGCGCGGTATCTTCGGGCCGCCCGACCCGCACCCGGCCCGAGGACCGAGAACGACGTGCCCGAGCTCTCCACCTACCTGGCGACGCGCTACGTGCAGCCCCTCCGCGAAGGAGGGTCGCTGCCGGCCGTCGTGGACACCGACGGCGGGGGGATGTTCGTCGCCAAGTTCCGCGGCGCCGGGCAGGGCGCCCGCGCCCTGGTGGCCGAGCTGGTGGTGGGGTTGCTGGCGGCCGAGGCGGGGCTCCCCGTTCCCGAGCTGGCGCTGATCGAGGTCGCGGAGCACTTCGGCCGCGGCGAGCCCGACCCGGAGATCCAGGACCTGCTGAAGCTCAGCCACGGCGTGAACGTGGGGCTGCGCTACCTGGACGGCGCCTTCAACTTCGACGCCTACGCGGCGGGCGACCTGGTGGCCCCGGGCTTCGCGGCGGAGCTGGTGTGGTTCGACGCCTTCACCACCAACGTGGACCGCACGCACCGCAACCCCAACCTGCTGGTGTGCGACCGCCGCCTCTGGCTGATCGACCACGGCGCGGCGCTCTACGCGCACCACGACTGGCGCGGGGTGGACGAGGCGCGCGCCCGCACCCCCTTTCCCCTCGTCAAGCAGCACGTGTTGCTGGCCCGCGCCGACGACCTGCGCGCCGCCGACGCGCGCCTCTCGGCCGTCTTCACCCGCGAGGTCGTGGCGGGCGTGCTGGCGCGCGTTCCCGAGGCGCTGCTGCTCGACCCGTCGCGCCCCGGCGAGTTCGCCACCGCCGACGAGGCCCGCGCGCGCTACGTGGAGTACCTCGACACCCGCCTGCGCGGGCCGCGCGCCTGGGTGGACGAGGCGGAGCGGGCGCGCGACCAGGCGCGCGCCGAGCCTCCCCGCCCGCTCAGGGCACGGCGATGAGCGGCGACCGGCGCTGGACCTCGTACAACTTCGCGGTGCTGCGCGCGGTGCCGCACGTGCACCTGGGCGCGTTCGTCAACGTGGGCGTCGTGGTCCACGCGCGCACGGCCGGCTACCTGGCGCTGCGCGCGGTGACCGACCCGGCCGAGCTGCGCGCCCGCGTTCCCGGCGTGGACGCCGAGCTCCTGGCGCGCTACCTGGAGGCGTGCGGCGCCGTCTCCGCCGGCGACCCCGCCGCCGGCCCCGTCGCCCTGGCGCCGACCTCCGAGCGCTTCCACTGGCTCACCGCGCCGCGCTCCGACGTCATCCAGGCGTCGCCCGTGCACGAAGGCATCTGCGGCGACCCCGCGACCACCCTCGACGAGCTGTTCGAGGAGTTCGTCGGCACCACCCGGCGCTAGGCGCGGCGAGGCCGGGAAACGGAGAAAGGCGGCCGGGTCCACCATCGGACCCGGCCGCCTTCCGCATGTCCCCCCCCGCGCGCGCGTCAGCGGTCGGCCGGGGCGCCCCGGGAGATCGACCAGGCGATGGGAAGGCCCACGAAGAAGACGTGGCCGGCGAGCTGGATCCACCAGCGGTGGGTGATGGACGGCGGGCGGTGGACGAGCAGGGGGATCACCGCCGTCGACATCACCAGCCAGACCAGCGGCCCGTACGCCGCGGCCACCTTCAGCGCCCCGAGCGGCGGCCGCGCCGCGCGCCGGACGGCGGCCGAGCGCTCGTACAGCAGGAGGAAGACGGCCGACCAGCCGAACGCCACGCCGAAGTGCATCAGCAGGCCGATGGCCGCGGTGCGGGCGCCGCCCTCGAACGAGGCGGGCCCCAGCAGCGTGTACGCCACGTTCTGCCAGAGCCGCGCGAACGTCGAGTGGTAGAAGAAGACGGCTAGGACGCTGGAGAACACCCCGTCGGCGACGCCGGTGAGCAGGCCGGCGCGCGCGAGTCTCGCCAGGGGAGATCGGTTCATCGGGGAGGAAGTCGGGAGAGGCGGAAGCACGGCCGGGACCGGACCGGAGGGAAGCGCGGGAGATTCAACTTGCGTGGCCGCGCGCGCCTCCGCCACCGGCGGCGCGCGTCGGCCGGACAAAGTTGGATGCAGGCGAGCTGCACCCGTCTTCCAACTTGCAGGCCGGAGCGCGGCATCCCAGGTTGCGTCTCCCTCGCCCGCCTCCATCTCCCGAAGCCCACCACCGCCCATGCTCCGCTCCATGCTGGTCGCCGCCGCCCTCGCGTGCTCGCTCGCCGGCGGCGCGGCGGCGCAGGACTCCGCCGCGGCGACGGCCGCCGCGCCCGCCGCCGTGACGGACACCGCGGGGCCGGTGGCGGTGCCGCCCGCGACGGAGACGGCGCTCCGCTACCACAGGAGCGGCAACGTGCTCTGGGTGCTCGGTACGATCTGGGGGGTGCTGGTGCCGGCGGCGCTGCTCTTCGGCGGGTGGTCGGCGCGCATCCGGAGCCGCGCGAGCCGGGTCGCCGGCGGCCGCTGGTTCCCCACGCTGGCGGTGTACGTCCTCGTCCTCTCCGTCGTGCTCTGGCTGGTGGACCTGCCGCTGGCGTACTACACGGGGTTCGTGCGCGAGCACCAGTACGCGCTCTCCAACCAGAGCTTCGGCAAGTGGCTGCGCGACTCGGTGCTCGCGCTGGCGCTGGGAATCGTGGGCACGGCGCTGGTGCTGTGGATCCCCTACCTGCTCATCCGCCGCAGCCCGCGCCGGTGGTGGCTGTGGACGGGGATGGCGGCGGTGCCGCTCGTGGTCTTCTCCCTCTGGTTCCAGCCGGTCTTCATCGACCCGCTCTTCAACGACTTCGGGGCGATGCGCGACAAGCCGCTGGAGGCGCGCATCCTGGCGCTGGCGGAGCGGGCGGGGATCGAGGGCTCGCGCGTGTTCGAGGTGAAGAAGAGCGAGGACACCAACGCGGTGAACGCGTACGTGACGGGCTTCGGCGGCTCCAAGCGGATCGTGCTGTGGGACACGCTGCTGGGCAGGCTGGACGACCGCGAGGTGCTGTTCGTGATGGGGCACGAGATGGGGCACTACGTGCTGCGGCACGTGCTGTACTCCATCGTGCTGGTGTCCGGCCTGCTCCTGCTGAGCCTGTACGCGGTGCACCGCAGCGCCGGCTGGCTGATCGGCCGGTACGGGCGGCGCTTCGGCTTCGACTCGCTGGCCGACGTGGCGTCGTACCCGCTGCTGGTGCTGGTGGTGAGCCTGGTGGGGCTGGTGGTGACGCCGCCGGTGCTGGCGTTCCAGCGCCACCTGGAGCACGAGGGCGACCGCTTCGGGCTGGAGCTGACGCGCGACAACCGCGCGGCGGCGACCGCGTTCGTCAAGCTGCAGACGCAGAACCTGGGCGTGCCCTACCCCAGCCCGCTCTACACCTTCTTCCGCGAGTCGCACCCGTCGCTGGGCAGGCGCATCGAGTTCGCCAACGAGTACCGCCCGTGGGAGACGGGAGCGCCGCTGAAGTACGGGGAGAAGTTCGAAAAGTAGGAGGGCCGGAGGTCCGCCGCCCCCGTCCCACGACGAAAGCAGCCCGCGTCGGCGCGAGTCCGATGCGGGCTGTTTCTCGTCGATTGTACCCGTCGGCCGCCGTCACGTCCGTGCCAGTTCCGACGTCCCGCGCCGCACCGATTCTGTCATCCCCCGTCAATCCGTCCTCCTGCGCCAATTCCAACGTCCCGCGCCGCACCGATTCTGTCGTCCCGGGTCAATCTGTCATCCTGTGCCGATTCAGACGTCTCCGCGTCACACACCGATGCTGTCATCCCGCGGCCCGTCAACACTTTACCCGTACTTACACGAATGGCCGCAGGGCCGCGGGATCCAGCCGGCCTCACGCTGAAGCCCGGTCGCGGCAGCGTGCGGCCAGCCGTGCCTCACGCGGACGCCGTCGCGGCTTCGTGGTGAAAGCCGGCCTCGGTCGCGCAAACCGCGGAGCGCATGCCGCGGCATCCGCGCCGCTGCCGCGTCCACGCTTCAGCGTGGCCCCGGCTGGATTCCGAGGCCCTGCGAAGAACCGCGCGGTGGCGCGGAACAGTGAGGCCGGGCCTCGGAATGACATAATTTGAGTCGAGTCTAAAAAGCCCCGAGGCCGAGTCAGACGCCCCTCTTCGGGGGTGTTCCGATGTATCCCGAGGGCGAGATCGCGCGCCTGAGCGCCATTCTCGAAAGCCGTTTTCTCCGCCCATCGGGAGCAGAGGTGGACGCCGTGACTTGTTAGACTGGACTCATACTTTTGAGAGGCGGGGCCGAATCTCATACCGACTCTCACGATTGGTTGTGCACCAAGGAGAGAAACAGCGGTGTCATTCTGATGGGAGCCCCAGCGACCCGAAGAATCCGCGCGCTGGATGTGAGCGGCGTTTCGGCCAACGCTCGCGACCCGTCCGCGGATCCTTCAGTCGCCGGGGCTCCGTCAGGACATTCCTGCTTCGACCCACGATGCACGATCGATTACGAGATCCGATATCGATGCCTCACCCGAAGGCCCGGCGACGCGCGGCCGGGCCTCGGCAAGGAACACGCTTTGGAGGCGGGGCCGAAATCTCAATGCCTCGCCATCGTCCAGAACTGCGCCGGACGGAGACGGCGTCAGAGCTCGGAGCCGCAGATCTCGCAGTACCAGGAGTGCGGCTCGTTGAGCGCTCCGCACTCCTTGCAGAGCAGGCGGCCGCCGCTCTTCTGCGCGCCGGCGGGAGCGTCGCCGGCGCCGGCGGTGCGCTCCAAGCTGATCGGCGCCGCCTGCGGCTCGCGCGGGGCGGCGGGCGGCACCGCGGGCGCCGGGCGCGCGGGCGAGCCGGAGATCGCGCGGTCCAGCTCCTCCAGGAACGCCAGGTCGTCTTCCGCCAGGTCGCCCTGCGCCGCCGGCTCGGCGGCCTTCTCCTGCCCCAGCTCCTTCAGGAACTCCAGCCCGTCCGAGTCGGCCGGCGGAGTCCAGTTGTCGTTGCGCGTGGCGCGGTCCACCGAGTCCAGCCAGGGCAGGTCGTCCGACGCGTCGCCCGGCTGCGTGGCCGGCGAGGCGGGCGCGCCGCCGAACTCGTTGGCGAACGGGTCCCAGTCGTCGGTGTCGGCGCCGGCCAGCGGGCGCCCGGCGCCGCGGTCGGCGGCCGGCGGGGGCGGCGGCGCGGCCTCGGCGGG
>JADMIO011096094.1_pt1:0-5000 | contig 11248 bp, 6 predicted proteins | sample 8958161 | NCBI WGS metagenome assembly JADMIO01 (sample SAMN16585339, study PRJNA669376) | soil metagenome | isolation source: Crop rotation soil | place: USA: Cullars Rotation, Alabama | collected 2011 | reverse complement strand
CGATCTGATGAAGCGCTCCGAACTCACTGAGTTCGAATTCGAGGAAGAAGGCTTCAAAATTAAGATCAAGCGTGGAGCCGCGGGCCTGCCAATAATCACTTCCGCCCCCGTAGCCCCGCAGGTTTATGCGTCGCCGGCGGCTGAAGCGGCCCCGGCTAGATCCGCCTCGGCCAGCGCGCCGGGCGCCGCCTCTGGCGCCGATGAAGCGGGTTTCGCATATGTAAAATCTCCTATGGTCGGCACTTTTTACCGGTCGCCGTCACCGGAGAACCCGGCTTTTGTGGACGTGAACGCCAAGGTAGAGGAAAAGACCGTGGTCTGCATCATCGAAGCCATGAAAATCATGAACGAGATCCAGGCCGAAGCCAAGGGCACCATCGTCGAGGTCTTGGTGGAGAATGGCCAGCCGGTCGAATACGGCCAGCGGCTGTTCAAGGTTAAGCTTAATTGATCCTCTCACCCTCTGCGCCGGGCAGTCCACTGTCCGGCTTAATTTTTATACTGTATGATTCAAAAGGTTCTCGTCGCCAATCGCGGTGAAATCGCGCTCCGGATCATTCGCGCGTGCCGCGAAATGGGGATCAAGACGCTCGCCGTGTACTCCGAGGCCGACGTGCAGTCGCTTCATGTGCAGCTCGCGGACGAGGCCATCTGCATTGGCGGCCCTAAGAGCGCGGACAGCTATCTGCGGGCGGACCGCATCATCAGCGCCGCAGAAATCGCCGACGTCGACGCAATCCATCCGGGCTACGGATTTCTCTCGGAAAACGCGAAGTTCGCGGAACAGTGCGAGTCCTGTAATATCAAGTTCATCGGGCCCAAGTCGAAAAGCATCCGCATCATGGGCGACAAGGCCATCGCCAAAGACACGGTGCGGAAAGCGGGGGTGATCACGGTTCCTGGTTCGGACGGCCCGATCGACAACGAAACCGAAGCCGTCAAAACCGCGCGCAAAATCGGATACCCGGTCATCATCAAGGCCGTGGCTGGTGGCGGCGGCCGCGGCATGCGCATCGCGCACAACGACGTTTCCTTTGCGAAGGAATTCCATGTGGCCCGGAACGAAGCCGAAAAGGCCTTCGGCAATGGCGCCGTCTACATCGAAAAATACATCGAGAAGCCCCGGCACATCGAATTCCAGATCCTCGCCGACAGCCATGGCAAGGTCCTGCACCTGGGGGAGCGCGATTGCTCGGTGCAACGCCGCCATCAAAAGTTGATCGAGGAGTCCCCTTCCCCGTTCCTCAACGCCGACCTGCGCAAGAAAATGGGCAAGGCCGCCGTGAAGGCCGCCGAAGCCGCCGAATATCAAAACGCCGGCACGATCGAGTTTCTCGTCGATGCGAAGGGCAACTATTACTTCATCGAGATGAACACCCGCATCCAGGTGGAGCATCCGGTTACCGAAGAAGTCACGGGCATCGACTTGATCAAGCAGCAGATCAGTGTGGCGAACGGCGAGAAGCTCGCGTTCGACCAAGGCGACATCAAATTCGAAAAGCACGCGATCGAGTGCCGAATCAACGCGGAGGATCCCGCCCGCAATTTCACCCCTTCGCCCGGCACCATCAGCCTGTATTACCCCCCGGGCGGCCTCGGGGTCCGCGTCGATTCCCATGCCTACAGTGGGTATGCGATTCCTCCGTTTTACGACAGCATGATTGGCAAGCTGATCTGCTTCGGCCCGACCCGGAAAGTCGCGCTGCAACGCTCCTATCGCGCGCTCAGCGAATATTTGATCCGCGGCATCAAAACGACGATCCCGCTCCACAAGGCGATCATGAGCGACCCAATTTTCATCGAAGGCAAGGCGACCACGGCTTACATGGAGGACTTCATGTCCCGGACGCCGACTGACCTTTTTTAAACAACCATCACGCTTCTCGCCCCAACCGCGATTCAACCGAGTCGCGGTTAATTTTTGCCTGAGATCTACGCTCCACCTTCCTCGCGACCGGCCCGCGGCCTTCGACCCAGCCCGATTGCAGGAAACATTCCGATGATTCATGCTGTCTGGCGTTTCTTCCCCAAGGTTATGCGACCAATCTCCCTTTTGCTGGGACTACTTCTGGCGACCGGTTCGCTTCGTGCCGAACCCACCGCGCTCGAGCATCTCACGGTGTTTCTGACCGGGACTTTCTCCAATGCGGAACAGGCGCGCGGCGACCAGAACTTCCGGAACTCCACGCTGCATATCGCGCCGATCTGGTCGGACCGCCCGGACGGACCCTGGCTCTACCTCGAACAAGCCCTCGCGGATGCCCCGGCCCACCCCTACCGGCAGTTGATCTGGCAACTCGCGGCCCGGCCCGACGCCTCGCTGGAGATCCGCATGTTCGATCTGCCCGACCCGGTCGCAGCGACCGGTCTTTGGCAGGATCCTTCGCGCTCGGCCGGGCTGTCACCCAAGAGCCTGGCGCCCCGGACCGGTTGCACGGTGCGCCTGCAGCTCCAGCCGGGCGGAATTTTCAGGGGCGCCACGGAAGGCACCGGCTGCGCCAGCACGCTGCGGGGATCGAGCTACAGCACAACCGAGACCACCATTTCAAACCTCGAAATCACGATGTGGGAACGTGGCTACAACGCCGCAGGCGTTCAAGTCTGGGGCTCCATCCACGGCGGCTACGCGTTCAAGCGGGTCGAGTAAGCGCGAGGTCGGCCCATTCGCCCAGCACCCGCGATTCAACCTTCCAGCCGACGCGGTCCGCCGAGAATCGCTCCTGCACGAACCCAAGCTCGCGGCTGAGGATGCCGCTGAGCACCAGCTGCCCTCCCGGCGCGAGAGCCGAGGTTAGCTCCCGTACAAAACGGACCAGAACGTCCGCCTGGATGTTTGCCAGAACCAGTTCGGCCGATCGTCCGGCCAGACCGCTCACAAGATCACCCACGTAGAACTCCACGCTCCCGGCCAGCCCATTGAGCTCGGCGTTCTCCTGACTCACGCGAATTGCCTCGGGATCGGTGTCGAAACCAGCGAGCTTCGTGAACCCGAGTTTTGCCGCCGACAGCGCGAGGATACCGGAGCCACAGCCGGCATCGATGACCCGCCCGGAAGAGCCGTAGGCCTCGGCAAATTTCGCCAGCCGCTCACAGCACAGGCGCGTGGTTTCGTGGTTGCCGGTGCCAAACGCCATCCCGGGATCCAACCACAGCACCTCTTCCCCCGGCGGCAACCGAAACGTTTCCCGCTCCCATACCGGCACCCAATTGAGCCGGCCGAATTTCCAAGCCTTGAAATGCGCCTTGTAGCTATCTTTCCAATCTTCGTCGGGTAATTCGCGTACCTCGGGCACGAGCTTTGCCCAGGACTCGTCCGCGGCCGCAATCAACTCGGCCCATGCCTCCCGTGCTTCCGCGCGGGAGCCAAAATAACCCGTCAACCAAGCCCGGGCCGCCGGCTTGTCCTCGAGCACCATGAACCGCTGTTCCTCGCGCTCGGCCAATAGGTCTTCGCAGGCAGCAGTCGCCGGCAGGGGGATTTCCACCTTTAGTTCGAAAACTGCCATGGCTATGACCTCTGGCTGAGCCGCGCGATCACGGCGGGAAGCAGGCGATGTTCGGCGGCGTGCACTTTGGCGGTGAGGGTTTCAAGCGTGTCTCCCGCATCGACCGTGACTCGCGCCTGCTCGATGATCTGCCCCGCATCCACCTCCAGCGTGACCTGGTGTACCGAGCAACCAGTGACCTTGACGCCGGCTCGAAACGCCTGGCCGATGCCGTCCAAGCCCGGAAAATCCGGCAGCAGGCTGGGATGCAGGTTGATGATCCGCCCGGCAAACGCCGCCAGGAACTTCGGCTTCAACACCCGCATGAAGCCCGCCAGCACGACCAAATCCGCGCGCGCTGCCTGGATGGCTTCGATGAAGCGATCTTCCCCAGCACCCTCCAGCTTGGTTTTGAACGGCGCCGGATCCACGAACGCCGCCGGTACGCCGAAACGCGCTCCAAGCGCCAGGATCCCGGCGTCCGGTCGATCGGAAAGGATCTGGACCACGTGCGCGTTTCCTAATCGGCCGGCTTGCTCGGCCTGCAGGATCGCCTCCGCGTTGCTGCCGCGACCCGAGCCTAAAATCACCACGCGCATGGATGGCTCAGAAGAATTTCTTGGCCTTCTCGAAAAACCCCTTGCCCATGGGCTCATCCAAATCGCCGCTCAGGCGTCCGAACTCTTCGAGGATCTTCTTCTGCTCCGAGGAAAGGCTGGTGGGGACCTCGACTTGCACCTTGATGAGCTGGTCCCCCTGCGCGCCACCGCGCAGATGAGGCATGCCGCGTCCTTTCAGCCGGAAGGTCGTCCCCGACTGCGTCGCCGCGGGAATCTTCAGCGAAGCCTTCCCTTCCATGGTCGGCACGTGAATGGTGCCACCCAGCGCCGCGAGCGTAAACTTGATCGGAATCTCGCAGTAGAGGTCGTCTCCCTGCCTTTCGAAGATCTCGTGATCCCGTACGTGCACAACAATGTAGAGATCGCCGGCTTCGCCGCCCATCACCCCGGCTTCCCCGTTGCCGGCGGAACGGAGCTTGTTGCCCGTATCGACTCCCGCCGGGATGCGCACGTTGATCTTCGCCGTCTCGTTAACGCGGCCTTCACCGTGACACTTGGCACAGACCTTTTCGAATTTCTGTCCCGACCCATGACAGGTGGGACAGGCTTGCCGCACATGGAAGAAACCGCGCGAAGTGGTGACCTGGCCGGCGCCCCGGCAGGTGGGACAGGTGGTTTTCTTCGAACCGGGTTCAGCGCCGCTGCCGCTGCAGTGCGAGCAGGTGCCCAATTTGCGAAATGAAATCTCCTTCTCCACCCCGCGAGCCGCTTCCTCGAGGGTAATCTCGATGTCATAGCGCAGATCCGAGCCCCGGCCGGCCCCGCCGCCGTTGCCCTCGCCGCCAAAGAACTGGTCGAAAATTCCCCCGCCGCCCCCGCCCTGCTGGCCGAAGACTTCGCGGAAAATATCAAACGGATCATGAAACCCACCGCCGCCGCCGAAACCGGCCCCGCC
>JADMIO010768902.1_pt1 | contig 11249 bp, 9 predicted proteins | sample 8958161 | NCBI WGS metagenome assembly JADMIO01 (sample SAMN16585339, study PRJNA669376) | soil metagenome | isolation source: Crop rotation soil | place: USA: Cullars Rotation, Alabama | collected 2011 | reverse complement strand
GCCGCGACTTCAAGTCACGTGAATTCCAAGCTTCGGATCCCACTGTGCTGGAAAGGCCACCGCGACCAGTGCGCCGACGCACAGGCCTCCACCCCAGCCGAATCGCCGGCTGATCAATGGCGTGAGAATCGGCGCCAGCAGTCCGATTCCATTGCCGCCGGTATTCATGATGGCCGCACTCATTCCGGCACGTTTGCCGCCCCTGCCGCCCAATTCGATCGCGGTCACCCAGAACGCGCTTTCGCAAAGGCCGAGAAATCCGAGTGCGGCGGTAAACCAGAGCACAACCCATGGCGTTCTCTGCGCCAGTAGTCCGGCGAGCAAACAGGCTGCGCTGGCCAGCATGCTCAGGAGCGGGAGAACAAATCGCTTCCCGCGGCCTGCATTCGATTCCAATCGTCCCATCAGCCACCCGCCGACGGGCATGGCCGCGGCCATCGCCAGGCTTGGCAGTCCGGCGTAGTGCCGGCTCTGGAGCTTGTCCATTCGCAGCACCTGGTCGAAATAGTAGTGCAGCCAGTAGAAGAACAGATATTGGAAATAGCCAACCGCGGCGTAACTCATGGTAAGTAGAAAGAGTTCGCGGACGCGCCCGCGCGCTTCGGATATGCCAGGGGGCGGATTGGAGGCGTAATCTAAAACGGCAGTCGGTGGTGATTCAACCTGCGTGAGTCGGATTGAGGCAGGCCCGTTGGAACTGACCCACCACCAGCAGATCGCAAGGATGAATGTCGCAGCGCCGGTAAAGAGAAATGCGCCCGGCCAGTCGAGCCAGTCGATCAATCGGCCGAAGGCCGTATGAACGACCGCGTAGGCCAGAATGGATGCGCCGGTGATGAGTCCATTCGCCACGCCGGTTTCACGGTTGGGGAACCACTGGTCGATTGACCGCGCTGCGCCCGGATGCAGGGGCGTGCTGAAGAGGCCCATGGCCGCACGTACAAGCAGCAGCGCGAGCCAGACGGCGCTGGGCGGAAGGTGGCCAAAACCCAGCAAACCGGTACAGGCGCAAAACACTGCTGAACCGGCGAGCATTAATACCAGCGATAACGCCGGCCCGCGCCGATCAATCAGCCATCCACCGGGTATCATGAACAGCGTATACACAATCAAAAACGAGGAATAGACCATCCCCATACGCTGTGGGGAGATTTCATACTGCTTCATGATCCGTTCGTCACCGGCGTTGGTGATGCTCGCGCGGTTGAAGTGACTGACAAAGCAGATGACGAGCAGAAAACCCAGGATCAGCCAGCGCTTGGAAGAGAGGCGTGTTGGATCAGCCGACTGATTCATTTCCCTTGACGCACCATTTCCCCACATCAGCGGTGTATTCTAAGGCCGGGGGGGTTGTTCCCCATCGCAGCCTGGCGATAATTTCAGGCATCATGGGGAAAATGAATTGCTCACCGCGCGTGTGCGTAATGACGCCGCTGTTTCTGGCCGTCTCCGTGTGCGCGCTGGTCGCGACGGGCGCTGAGCTTCACGCCGCCGGGGGACAGATGGTGACGCGCACGCAGAACTTCGACACCAACCCGAATTGGGACAGTCACAACAACCGCGCCACGACACCGGCGCTTCGGACGGTCACGCAGAACTTTGGGTACAAAACTACCGCGAACGCCGGCGGGGCGGCGGGCGAGGTCGGGGGGCTCATTAATCCGGCCGGCGAGGCGGCGTATTATGCGAAGGCGTTCGCGGCGCGCTCCTTTGAACAGCCACTGTCGGCGTCGGGGAAAATGAAGCTCGATGGGGGCGGGAACACGCTGCTGGGGTTCTTCGACGACAACACCGTGAACGAGTGGCGCACGCCCAACTCGATCGTGCTGCGCCTCTACGGCCGAGGGAGCTTCTTCTACGCGTACCCGGAGTATGGGACCGCCAAATGGCGGGCCGGGTCGGGCGGGGAGTTTTCATTTCCCAGCAACCAGGTGCTGGACTGGACGCTGAATTACGATCCGGCCGGAAGCGGGACGATCACCGCTGTCATCGGCAATGCGACCGTCGGGAATCAGACGATGGTCGCCACGCTCGACCCCGCTCATCGTCTCGACGGCGCCTCGTTCGATCACTTCGGCCTGCTCAACGTCAATAAGAGCTACGACAGCCCCGGCCAAATCTGGCTGGATAATGTATCGATCAACGGCTCGGCCCCCGATCCGTTCAACACCAATCCCGGCTGGGATGTCCTGCGCAACAACACCACTTACTCAAGCGCCAATGTCCGTTTCCGTTTCAACTTCGGCTATTCGGCGACGAACAATGCCAAAGGCGCGAAGTCCGGCGAAATGGGCGGCGACCTCTTCCGCGGCGACTCCCGCCAGGCCAGCACCATGGCCTACTATGGCGATCGCCTCGACGAGACGCTCACGCTCAATAACCCGCTCGCCGCCTCGGGGAAGGTTTCATTCCACCGCGGCGTGAGCGACAGCACCACTCACATCGGGTTCTTTCACTCGACTGACAGCGTCCGTGTCAGTGAATCCCAGGCCAGCTCGGTCCCCGAGAACTTCCTGGGGGTCACGATCGAAGGGCCAAGCAGCGAGGGCTTCAACTTCTACCCCACGTACGGCCTGAATACCGAAGCCCAAGGCTCCGGCGGGAACCGCGGCCCAAATCCGCCCTACATCTACCCCGACGGCTCCTCGCACAACTGGTCGCTGAGTTATGACCCGGCCGCCAACGGGGGGCTGGGCGCCATCTTCATCATGCTCGACGGCCAGGCCGGAACGATGCTGTTGAGGCCCGGCGACAAGGAAGACGGCGCCCACTTCGACCGCTTCGGAATCATCACCACGCACATCGACGGCAACGGGCAGACCGTCTACTTCGACGACCTCACGTACACGGTCGGATTCGTGCCGGAGCCGGGGGGGTGCGCTGCGGCGGTGGTTCTGATGCTGGTGGGGTTGAGTCGGCGCAGGATTCGCGGCGCAACGAGAAACACATGATCAATCGTCGCTCATTTCTGAAGGTTAGCATTGGCGCGGCCGCCGTGGCGGCGTTGGGTCCGCAGGGATACTGCGCTGCGCCGAAGCGTAATTTGCGCAAGGCGATCATGTATTCGACGATCGGTGTGAAGGGGAGCGTGCTGGAAAAATTCCGCGTGATGAAGGAGGCGGGGTTTGAAGGGGTGGAGCCGATGGGGGGGATGAAGCGCGAAGAGGTGATCGCGGCTTTCAAGGAGACGGGGCTGGCGGCCGCGAGCGTCTGCTGCCATACGCATTGGGAAAAACCGCTTTCGGCGGCCGACGAGGTGACGCGGAAGATTGGGTTGGATGGACTGGTGACCAGCCTGCACGATGCGAAGGCGTATGGCGCTGGGAGCGTGCTGCTGGTGCCGGGGGTGGCTCGCAATGGTGTCAGCTATCAGGAATGTTTCGAGCGATCCATTGTCGAGATCAGGAAAGCGATTCCCGTGGCGCAGGAGACGGGCGTGAAGATCTCCATCGAGAACGTGGGGAATAATTTCATCGTGAAGCCGGAGCAGGCGGTGGAATACCTCGACGCCATCAACAGCGAGTGGGTGGGCTGGCATTTTGATATCGGAAACGTCGGCCGCATCGGCCCGGTTGCCGAGCGGTGGATTAGTGTGATCGGAAAACGCATCAATCGCATTCACGTCAAAGATTTCAGTGCGAAGCCGACGGCGGCGGCGGCGACTGGGAGCACGCGGCCGAAATTGCTGGATGGGGACACGAACTGGCCGGCGGTGATGAAGGCACTGGACGAGGCGGGCTATAGCGGGTGGGGGATTTCGGAGCAGCCGGGGAATCAGGCGGCGAGTGTGGAAACAGCGCGTGATTTGGCGCAGCGGATGGATCGGATTTTTGCGCTGTGAGGTGCGTTGGCCGCGGGGAGCTAACGCATGCACCCGGAAAATTATTTGGAGATCGAGATGTTGTCGAAGTCGATGGGGGTGCCGGAGTAGGGGACGCCCCAGATACTGGGGCGGCCTTTGGGGGTTTTTTCGGGGTCTTCGAAAGTGATCATCCAATCGGCGGGTTCGGGGGAGCCTTGGGGCCAGGCTTTGCCTTCGAGGATGATTTTGTCGCCGAGTTTGCGGGAGTGGAGTTTGAGGTTGAGCCAGGAGCCGGCTTTCCAGGGGTAGGATTTGGAGACTTTGGGCTCCTCGTTTTTGGTGATTTGGATTTCGTTGACGGAGGGCATGAGCCAGAGGCGATAGCCACCAGCGCCGTTGAGGGCGATGCCGAATTCGGGGAAGCGTTTGCCGGTGTTGGTAGCGCGGATGGAGGCGCAGATGGTGGTGTGCTCATCAGCGCCGAGCATGACGCCGAAGGATTCCAGGGGCTCGCCGGCGAGCTGGAGGAATTTGTTGTCGGCCTCTTTTTTTACTTCGAATTTGCCGGTGATGATCATCAGCTCTTTGGGGAGGGAGGCTTCGTCGGCGGATTGGAAATCGTTTTGATAATTGGCTGGGGAGGTGGCGTCGGCGGAGATCAAACCGAGGAGGAGAATGGCATAAAAATGAGCGCAAGCATTCTTACGCCCCTGCCGGGGCTTTTGATGTGGGGATGGCGGTTCCCCGGGCTGGCGCCCGGGGCTACTGTCTTGCGCCCCTGCCGGGGCTGGGAGGAGGAGGCGGGTCATTTGGAGGTTCCTCCGATGGCGTAGAGGTATTTGTCGGTGGCGATAAAGAGCTTGCCGTTGGCGACGATGGGGGTGGAGTAGATGGCGCCGTCGAAGGTGATTTTGTTGATTTCTTTTTTCTCCTTCGTCGCGGCGAGGATGTAGAGGTCGTCGGATTCGTTGCCGAGATAGACCTTTCCATCGGCGACCATGGGGGAGCCCCAGGTTCGGCCCTGGGTGTCGTGATTCCATGCCAGCTCGCCGGTGTCGGCGTTGAGGCAATAGAGTTGGCCGCCGTAATCGCAGGCGAAGACCAGGTCGTTGGCGATGGCGACGGTGGAGAGGGAGCGGCCGATTTTTGGGAAGGACCAGAGGATTCCGGTGGCGGTGATGTCGCCAGTTTTGGTGGCATCAATGCAGACGAGGTTGCCGTCGCCATCGTTTTTCTCGGGGTTTTGGCCGCTCGAGATGTAGACGCGGTTTTTATAGACAACAGGCGTGGCGATGATTTCGTTGGGGCCTTCGGGGGTGCCGTATTTGTTCTTGCGCTGCTGGGGAGTGTTGGCATCGCAGCGCCAGATTTCCTTGAGGCTCTCATCGAAGGCGTAGCAGAAGCCATCGCCAGCGCCGAAGATGATGAGATTTTTGCCGCCGATGTTGGCGAGGGCGGGGGAGGACCAGTTGCAGAGGAGGGTTCGTTTGCTGATGCCGGATTGCTCCTGGGCCAGAAGCTTGCCGGTTTTTTTGTCGAGACAAATCAGAGCCGGCGCGTCGGGGGAGGGAAGGTGTTTTTCGGTCCAGTTCTGGCCATTCGATGTCGTAACGTAAAGTTTGTCGCCGACGACGAGGACGGAACTGCTGGTCTGGTGGATGGAAAAGACGCCGAGTTCATCGCGGAGATCGAAGCGCCAGATGATGTCGCCGTCGGCGGGGGTGAGGGGGATGGCGGGGTGATTTTTTCCGGCCTGATACTGGGCCTCATCCATGAATGGGCCGTCGTTGCCATTGGCCTGGCCGTTGACGTCGATGCAAATCACTTCGCAGCGATTGGTGACGAGGTAGGCGCGATCGCCGTCGATGGTTGGGGAGGAGCAGAGGCCGGTGTCGTTGTAGTCGGCCACGCTCCCGGCCTCGAGCTTGGGGATGGAGAGCTGCCAGATCTTTTTGCCGGTGTTCTCATCGACGCAGAGGAGGATCCCGTAGTCGCCGGTGAAGCGCTCGTCGTGGGGTGGGGCGTTGTTGGTGCCGAGCAGGACCTTGCCGGCGGCGACGACGGGGTTGCCGTAGGTGTTGGTGCCCAGGCGCGTGGTCCATTTGATGCCTTGGGTATTGGTGTGACCGCTCTCGCCTTCTTTGGGGGTTTTGCCGGGGTTGAAGTGGTCGGGGATGGCGGTTTCGGGCGAGGCCATGTTGCGGGAATTGTCGCGGCCCCATTGAGGCCAGTCGGCGGCGGTGCAGCAGAGGAGGATAGAGGATAGAAGATAGAGGATAGAGCGCTTGGGCACGACCATAGTACTCACGCAATCTTTGGATGTTTCGCGGCCGGACTCAACCCCCCTACCGCCGGGTTGTATAATTTGAGCGGCCGGTTTCGTAGCATATCCATTGAAATGAGGAAGATGCGGATGAAAAAACGATATTCCATGTGTCTGATTGTCGGGATGTTGGTGGCGATGGCCGCGGTTGTTCGCGCTGAGAATTGGCCACAGTGGCGCGGGCCGACGTTTAATGGGTCGTCGCCGGAGACGGGGTTGCCCGAGACGTTGGATGAGAAGGGGGCGAAGTGGGCGATTGAGCTGCCGGGGCGCGGGGCGAGCACGCCGATTGTCTGGGGGGATCGGATTTTTCTGACGGTTCAGTCGAAAGATCGGAACCTGGTGGCGCTTTGCTTCGAGGCGAAAAATGGGCAGGTGATCTGGCAGAAGGAAATGGGATCGGCAGCCCCTTCAAGGAAAGAAGGGAATGCGGATTTTGCGGGTCCGTCGGCGGTGACGGATGGGAAATCGGTTTACTTTTATGTGAGCACGGGCAACCTGGCTGCCTTTGACATGGATGGCAAGGAGCTTTGGCCGGCGCGGAATCTTCAGAAGGAACATGGGCCTTGGAACTATCAGTGGATTTACGGATCAAGCCCGTTGCTTTATCGCGGGAAGATTTACATTCAGGTGCTGCATCGGGATATCGATGCGGCGAATTGGCGCGCGGCGACGCCGAGCGATTCGCTGGCCGATTCGTTCATCCTGGCGATCGATCCGGCGAACGGTAAGGATTTGTGGAAGGTCATTCGGCCCAACGATGCGAAGGTGGAATCGAAAGAGGCGTATACCACGCCGATGCCTTATGAGGCGAGCGACCCGCCGCAGATCGTGATTGTTGGCGGGGATTGTGTGACGGGGCATGATTATTCGAATGGCAAGGAAATTTGGCGCGCGGGCGGGTGGAATCCGCAGAAGATCGAGAGCTATCGCACGGTTCCGTCGGCGGTGGTGGCGAATGATCTGGTGGTGGTGTGTGCGCCAAAGAATGGGCCGATCATGGGAGTGAAGCCGGGGGTGGGGGATGTGACCAAGACGAATTTTGTCTGGACAGCGCCCGGGCGGGAGATGACCAGCGACGTGGCGGTGCCGGCGTTTTATGAGGGGAATCTTTACGTGCTGGAGGGAGAGAAGAAGGCGCTGGATTGTGTCGATCCGAAGACGGGGAAGAAGAAGTGGTCGCAGAAGCTGGAGAGCCGGCCGGTTTTCAGGGCGTCGCCGACGGTGGCGGATGGGAAGGTTTATTGCATCAATGAGAATGGGGAGGTGTGGGTGTGCTCCGCCACTGAGGCGAAGATCTTGTCGCAGTCGAAACTGTCGAATCGGGATAAGGCGCATGCGGAGATTTCGGTGGCGAATGGGAGGGTTTATGTGAGGACGGGGGAGAAGTTGTATGCGTTTGGGAAATGATCACGTCCGCCACAGCCAGACCTACGATTGAAATCTCGCAATACACCGACGGTTGAGGGCGCTCGATCGCATCTGGCTCTGTCGCCCCTGGCGGGGCTGGTTTTACTCGGCATACAACCCCGAGCTTACGCCCGGGGCTACTGTCCGTCGCCCCTCCGGGGCTAAATGCGCGATTTGCTATCGCAAACCCCATAGGCGCAGCGCAGGGTCTTCTGTTACTGATGAAGATCTATGCGCAACCGCAGCAGTTCTAATGGGAAGAGAGCCCGGCCGGCGGAGCATGGGTATCCGCGGCCGCAGATGGTGCGGGGGGAGTGGACTTCGCTCAATGGGGCGTGGGAGTTTGCGATTGATGGGGAGGGGAAGTGGAAGATTCCAGAGGAAGTGAAGTTTAATCGGAAGATTACCGTGCCGTTTGCGCCGGAGACGCCGTCCAGCGGGATTCATGAGACGGGGTTTTATAATGCGGTGTGGTATCGGAGGGAGATTGCGAGGCCGAAATTGTCGGAGGGGCAGCGGGTGTTGCTGCATTTTGGGGCGGTGGATTGGGAGGCGTGGGTTTGGGTGAATGGGAAGTTGGCCGCGCATCATGAGGGGGGGTATACGCCGTTTTTTGCGGATATTACGGATCTGATTGAGGAGGGAGGGACGCAGACGATTGTCGTGCGCGCGTTCGATGATCCGCAGGAGCTGACCAAGCCGCGGGGGAAGCAGGATTGGTGCGAGTGTGCGCATTCGATCTGGTATTGGCGGACGACGGGGATCTGGCAGACGGTGTGGATGGAGGTTGTGCCGGCGACGTGGATTTCGAAGGTGAAATGGACGCCGAGTGTGGAGCGGTGGGAGTTGGCGCTGGAGGTGACTTGCGATGGTTGGCGGACAGGAATGTCCGCCCCACCGGGGATGCGGATGCGGGTTAGGCTGAATCATAAGGGAAAGAGGATTGTGGATGATGTTTACAGCCTCGATCGGCATCGCACGGTGCGGCGGATCGTGCTGCCGGATCCGGGAATCGATGATTATCGCGGGGATGTGTTGTGGAGTCCGAATCATCCGAATCTGCTGCGCGCGGAATTGGAATTGATGGATGAGAAGGATGGGGTGATCGATCGCGTAGAGAGTTACACCGCGATGCGGTCGGTGGCGACGCAGGGGAATCGGTTCATGCTCAATACCAGGCCGTTTTATCTGCGGATGGTGCTGGACCAGGGCTATTGGACGGAGAGCGGGTTGACTGCGCCGGATGATGAGGCGCTGAAGAAGGATGTGGAGCTGGCCAAGGCGATGGGGTTCAATGGGGTGAGGAAGCATCAGAAGATTGAGGATCCGAGATATTTGTATTGGGCGGATGTGCTGGGGCTTTTGGTGTGGGAGGAGATGCCAAGCCCGTATGCATTTCATAGGGATACGGTGCGGAGGTTGACGCAAACGTGGATCGAGGCGATTGAGCGGGATAGCAGCCATCCGTGCATCATTGCCTGGGTGCCTTTTAACGAGTCGTGGGGTGTGCCGGATTTGCCGGATGTGGCAGCGCAGAGGCATTTTGTTAAGGGGGAATATCATCTGACCAAGGCGCTGGATGCGACTCGGCCGGTGATTGGGAATGACGGGTGGGAGTCGGTGGCGACTGATATTATCGCAATACATGATTACGAGGCGGATCCGGCTCGAATGGCGCGGAGATATAGCCAGCCGGGGGAAAATGTGCATGTGCTGCTCAAGTCGGAGCGGCCGGGGGGGAGGGTTTTGATTCTCGATGATCATGCGCACGAGGGGCTGCCGATCATGCTGACGGAGTTTGGGGGGATTGCGTATTCGAAGGAGAAGGGATCGTGGGGGTATTCGCGGGCCAAGACTTCGGATGATTTTGCAGCGCGGTATGCGGCGTTACTCGAGACGGTTCGGAATCTGCCGCTTTTGGCGGGGTTTTGTTATACGCAGTTCACGGATACTTATCAGGAAGCAAATGGGCTTTTGTATATGGATCGGACGGCGAAGTTTCCGCTCGAGCAGATCGCGGTGGCGACGCGCGGGGCGGAGAGTGATCCGGAGAAGAGAATCGAGGCGAGGTGGAAGCAGAGATTGCTGGCGATGCAGAGGCAGCACAAGAAGAGCGTGCAGGAGCTTGAGGATTGAAGACGGGGGGATTAAACACGAAGACACGAAGGCACGAAGGCCAACTCGGGTTGGGATGTCGGATCGAAAGGGGGCGCGGTTGATTTTGTTTTTTTAAGCGGGATCGAAGCCGCTGCCGCCCCAGGGGTGACAGCGGGAGATGCGCTTGAGGGCGCGCCAGGCGCCGCGGAGGGGGCCGTATTTGTCGATGGCGTCGAGGGCGTATTGGGAGCAGGTGGGGTGATAGCGGCAGTGGCCGCCCATGAGGCGGCCAAGGGTGGCGCGATACAGCAGAACGAGATTGATGAGCAGCCAGCGCATCGGACTCTATTATGGCCTTTTGGATTGCCAGGTGGAGTGGAGTTTGAGGAAGAGACTGGTGAGCAGCTTTTGATATTCGGCGAGCAGCATCGTCTTGTTGGGACGGATTACCAGGATGAAGTCGTAACCTTGCGGGAGGTCGTGCTGGTGGAGGCGGAAGGCTTCGCGGAGGAGACGCTTGATGCGATTACGCTTCGGCGCTGAGCCGGCGGCTTTGGGGATGGAGAGGCCGAGGCGGGGATGTTTCAATGAATTAGGTCGGGCGTAGCAGATGATCGGGCCGAGGGCATGGCGCGTTTTGGTCTCGAAAACAGCCGAAAATTCGGACCTCGAGCGGATGCGGTGGGATTTGGGGAAGGGGTAGGTTTGGGGCACGGAGGAATCTTAGCCAGATGTGGCGCGGATACACACAGACTAGTCATTCATTGAGATGGATGCGCGCCAGGTTGATCCAGTCGGTTTGGCCCAGGCCGCGGTATTGGAACCAGGCTCCGTCGACGGGAGGGGGAATTAAGACTTCGAAATTGTCGGCTAATTTTTCATTAGCTATCCGGCGGAGGAGAGGTCGCGGATAAAGGCCTTCCTGTACGAACGATGTGCGTTTGAAGCGGGTGATGCGGCCGTCGTCGTAGCGCTCCTCCCAGGTTTCATCGCCAGTTTGAATCCAGCGGCGCTTGCCGGGGTCGTCGGAGAAGTTGTAGTCGAAGTAAAACTTTGTGAGGACAGGTTTGGGAGAAAACGCCGCGGGAGGCTGAAGCACTCGAAGATCGTTTGCATCGTCGAGGGTGATGAACGGACCGTTGCCATCGCTCTTGAAGATTCCCTTGACCTGCACGGTAGCGCCGCAGAGAGCTTTGAAGGGATCGCCGTTGTTGAGGGAGGAAAGTTTAGCAAAGACGGCAGTCGGCAGCTTGACATAAAAGCGGCTGCGGGGGGCATCCGAGAAGAAGAGGTAGGTGGACCGGCCGGGGGCGATGGGAAGCTGGAGGTGGGCGGCATGGCCGCGAGCGGTGACGGGGAGGTCCGTGAGCCAGGGGGATGGCTCAAGCTGGTTGACGTCAAAGGGCGCTGCGAGCGGCTGGGAAGCGGACGGGGCCCGGCCGATGGTGGAAAGAACGTGCTGGAGAAGGTATTCGGCTGAAACTGTGGGTTTGCCGCCTTGATCATGCAATTGAATCTGAAGTTTAAGCGCCGATCGCGCGATGGACTCGGCGACCTGTGGCATTTTGGCGCGGAGCGCCTTGTGGACGGCCGCGGGAAGGGTATCGACGGCGGCCT
>JADMIO011718093.1_pt1 | contig 11250 bp, 9 predicted proteins | sample 8958161 | NCBI WGS metagenome assembly JADMIO01 (sample SAMN16585339, study PRJNA669376) | soil metagenome | isolation source: Crop rotation soil | place: USA: Cullars Rotation, Alabama | collected 2011 | reverse complement strand
CCGCGACTTCAAGTCACGTGAATTCCAAGCTTCGGATCCCACTGTGCTGGAAAGCCAGGAGGAAGCCACGAGTGAGCTTTCCACTCCGTCTCCATGCTGTTTTCCGAAATGATAAAGCCCGCCATCGACGCGGTTGCTCGGGAGGACTCCATCCGCGCCATTCTGGTGCCAGATGAAATCGCCGCTTTGGGAAAGCAGGCGGGTCTTATAGGAGTCCTGACCGAAAACTTCGTACGCTACAACGTTAGCCAGTAAGCGAAAGGCGGTGTGTCGCTCGGTCCATTCGGCGAGGTCTGGTCCCCAGCGGGTGGGTTCGTCGTTGTTTTCGTGAGCTTGAACAACCCAGTCAATTGCGGGAAGAACAGCCTCATCTCCGCAGAGCCAATAATCGTAGGCCAGGCATTCATTGTAACTGTACATCGCGCCATTGCCGCCGATAAAATCGTTTGGGCCTGGAACCTTGAGCTTGAATGCGCCGACGGCCTGCGAAGGTTCTGTGCCTGCTGGGTAAAGTTTCGAATGATAATATTGCGCGGCGCGGATGGCCTCGCGGAGGGCCTGGACGTGCCCGCTGCGGAAATAGAGGAGAAACATCACTGCCGCGCGATCATAGAGCCATGGTTCAAAGTCGGTCCGATAGGGCGAAAGATTGGCGGCTGAAACGCGCGGATCATCCTGATTGATCAGCGAGAAAAAGAAATTGTGAACGGCATGGTCCAATTCCAAAAAGCCGGGCCAGTGTTCGATTGCATCCATCGTTTCCGGGTTTTCGCGTGTGGCCGGGATGCTGTCGTCGAGCGGGGTCATGCGCGCGGTCTTGAGCAGGCCAAGGCAAAGATGGGCCTTTGGCAGGACGGCCAAAATGTCTGGTTCCGAGAGGTTGTCACTGGCTGGGAATGTTCCGCCCGTTACTGGATGCCAGCCGTTGCGCGGGTTCTCCAAGGTCGCAACATTCAAGGTCCGATTGTTCAGGCCCCACTCGACGACAATACGCTCGGGATTGGGCCAGGTTGTGGCCGGGGTATGATGAATTTGTATTCTGGCGACGCGAACTGAAGTCCCATCCAGGCTCGCATTATGTGCATGATGCCAGGATGCAATGGCGTCGACATGGGCCGGAATCTCGGTGCTATTGCGGAGCACGCGGATTCGAGCGAGATCATTTGCGGAGAGAGAACCGCGCGGAAAAGGTACACCAAAGGTAACCAATCGCTCGCCCGTAATCCCTTCTGTTGGATATAAATCAACGTTCAGAGTGCCGGATGGTTTTGGAGACGTGAAGAAGGGCGCCACAGACGAAGGTGGAATTGAAATCGTAACCGAAGCGGACGCAGAAGTGGAGATAGTTCCTTCGTCATCGCTTGCCCGTGCGGTTAACTGATAAGTTCCGGGAGGGGCGTTGCTCCAGATGATGCTGTAGGGAGAAGTGCCATCCTCACCGAGGTTTTGGTCGCCGGCAAAGAATTCCACTTTGGCCACCGTTCCGTCAGGATCGGATGCTTCGGCGGTGAGCAGAAGATTGGTCCAACCGGTGATGGGACTTCCCTGGATTTGCTGGCCGTCGGTTGGGCTGGTCAAATGAACCAAAGGAGGCTTGTTTGGAAGCCGCACGGTTACGGTGGCCGTGCCGCCCCTGAAATCGACCGCGGCACGGACGATAAACGGGCCGCCTGGTGTGGCCCCCGCGGAGAACAGCCCATTCGCATCAATGGTTCCCCCTCCTCCCACGACCCAGGTGAAAACCGGTTGCGTCGGGAGAGGATCACCAAATTGATCCGAGGCGGTGGCCAAAAAAAGCTGGGTGGCATTCGTCAGGATTTTTGCGCTCGGCGGCGAGACGGCTACGGTGGAAAAAACAGGGGAAACAGTCACTTGAACCGCGCTTGTGGCCGTCAAACCCCCTCGATTTTGAATGACGGCCTGCAACTGGTATATGCCAGCCTTGCTATAGGTGGCTGTGGATTGTTTTGCCGCGTTGTTGCCATTAGGCGAAAAAGCCGGATCGGGTGCGCCGGTCGGTTTCGCGATTGCGGACCAGGTATATGTCAGGTTTTGCTCGCCATTATCGTCCGCCCCGAGAACGGAGAGAGTGTTTGCCGAGCCCTCGACCGGGTTCGGATTCGCAGACGCAGCCTGGGAGACGGTCGGAGGAATGCCGGGCTGATATACAATGGTGAGCTTGGGGCGATCCTCGACATTCGCGGTTCCTCCCCAAAACACGCGAGTGATCTTCTGTTGCGCTGTGTTGATTAGCAGGATGCCCTGATTTTTAATGGGAGAACTAACCCAGCTTTGCACGACGTCCGGATCGAGAACAATGCTTTTCAGGTCGTGTCCGGTGCCGGGGAAATCAGAAATCGAAAAGCCTTTTCCGACCAGGACATCCGTCCCAAGTCCGCTGGCGCCCGGAGCATTCCAGTCCTTGCCGGTATCCCGGTGCAGCCAGCCCAAACCCTGAGTACCAGTAGAGAGGGGATTCCATGGGACTTGCACATAAAATCCTGCCACGGTGAAGTCGCTATCGAAATTATCAAAAACCAGATCAAGTGTGGCGCTTTTAACCTCCGCGCCCGGAGGCAAATTGAAGTTATCGAATCGAATCAAGCCGCGGGTTTCGTATTCAATTTTCCAGATCATGACATTTGCATCTGTAGTGGTGTTTCCGTTTCCGTCGGTGAACTCCGCGTTCTGCGTGGAAATGGTCGCATCCTTCTCGCTGGCGTAGCCGGTTACCCCATTCTGGAAGACAACCGTAACCGGTGGCAGAGCTTCCGCGCCGAGGCACACGCGGAATACATCAGTGAAGGTACACAACGTTAGCGCGATTCGAGAAAGAGCTTTCCAGTTGGGCCTGATAGAGGTCATGCCTTGTTGCTGCCAGTTTCGAAGGTTTGGGTCAAGAATGAACGGCTTTGTTGTCGTTCGGGCGTTGAAGCTTTTCAGGGGGAAGACGGGCAATGTTGAAACGTGAACTATCGCGAACTTACGGGCTTTTTTGAACGAATTTGGGCCGGAACAATGTGGACCTTGACCAGAGGAAAACGAAGGGAACGGACAGGGAAAGTCTACATTTCGGCTGAACACGGGGTTCGTTGTTTCAGCAAATTCGCTTTGTTTCAGCGAAATTCTTCGTAACCGGTTCATTTGCAAGGGAGGCTGTTTCAGCGTTGCTGAAACAGAAAAATTTATTTTTTGGGGGGACAGCCGCACGGACGGCGGAAGGACAAATGTCCAAGCACTAATGTCAAAGGAATAACCAAGGTCCAAGGCGGAGCGGGAAGAAAAGTCTTGAGGCCAAGGTCCTGGATCTTGAATTGCGACCGCAATGGTGGAGTCTGCGTTTTTTTCCAAGGTTGAAGGCTGAAGGATAAAGGCTAAAGGCGGAACCGGAGTTTCGGATGGAAAAAGTGAAAGCCGATAATTCTCGATAATTGCCGATTTACGGGGTGTTTCCACACGGAGTTCAAATGAAAGTAAGTCTACATTTTTGCGGGAGGGAGCGGGAAGTTTAACCAGATCCTCATTCGCTGAAGCTACGAAGGAAAGAGCGCAGAGGCAGGAAGAGAAATTTATTTTTTGGAGGGACAGCCCGGCGGAGCCGAGAATGTCCAATGTTAAAGGACAACCAATGACAAAGCAGATTCCAAGGGGCAAATCCGAAGGGAAGAAGTCTACAGTCTGGTGAGAAGTTGAGGTGGGATTTACCGAGAAAGTTGGAATTTGACTTCCCAAGTCCTCCGAGTCAGGTGCCCAATATGAACGTTCGCTCCGCGAAAAGGAGTCGGGGGTTTTTGGCGAAATGAAGTGAGAAATTCCAGAGTCTACATTTCTGAGTTGGTCAGTTGGGGATTGTCCGTGGTCCGTTGTTCGTGGATTTTTTTCGATGCGGCTTTTCGCGGCTAATGCGGCTTTACGGGGATTTTTGGCGGATTTGGCGGATAAGTCCTGGCTCATTCTGGATTCGGGCCAGACAATCGGCTTGGGGTTGTGATTTTTTTTGGGAAAGAAAAAAGGAAATAGCGTTAAAGAGCGATAAATAGCGTTAAAAGCACGAACCTTGCCAAAGGACGCGGGAGTTCGAAAGCTTGAAGGTCTAAAAGTTCCAGGTTTTCCAAATTCCGGTCCGGTTTGAATGGTTTTCAGTTTCATTTGGAGACGACGATAGCAAAACTGGTATGACATCCGTGGACATAACACTGCGGAGCCGCCGCGAATGTCCAGGGTCCAATCTGACTGAAAGGGTGAAGGTTGGAGGTTGATGGCAGAAATGGGGACGGGGGAAAGTCTACTTTTTCGGGCACCCGCGTGGAGTCTCCATTTTGAGGTTGGCGAAACTGATCAAGGGCGATGTGGAGCAACCGGTTCTTTGGATTAATGAGCCTCCTCACGTCGGCTGCTACGGGGATGAAAGGACACACTTCTTGCGGGGGTGGGGAATTGTGCGGCGATGGTTCGCGTCCGGAAGTGGTTTTGGGGGGCGAATTGGAATCGCCGCTCAAGACTACTTTTACGGAACCATCGCCGGAATGCCGACGATAGTTGTTCATATGAAAATTAGAGTAGCGGAATGCGGATGATATTCAAAGAAAATTTTGAGTCCGGAACGACAAACGGCAAACCGCGAATGAACGCCAATGGACACGAATGGGGAGGATTTGACGTAAGCGTGTCGACTCAATGCGGATGGCTGACTGACCGGATCGCCTCGTTGGGTGCTCCCAACGAAGGTCCGATTCAGGGAACCATACGAAGCGCCGAACACAATAACGTTGCCACCGTCCGCCCAGGATGCGGTCGGTGATCTGGACCGGCTTCGCTTCGGATGTGTTTTTGGGAAACAGAGAAGATCGACGACAGACGCAAAACTTGACAAGCCTTGCGGTGCTAGGTAATAATCTCTTTAGTGTTATCCAAGGAACTCATCGCTGCTTCGACGAAACCGCTGGTGCTGGCAATTCTGAGCCGTGGGGAAAGCTACGGATACGAATTGATCAGAGCGGTAAAGGAAGCCTCGGATGAAAATATTCAGTGGAGCGAAGGGATGCTCTATCCGTTTCTCCACTGGATGGAAAAGGAAGAGTTGATCGAATCGGAGTGGCGCAATTCGGAAAACGGCAGGAGGCGCAAATACTACCGGATCACCCGCAAAGGCCGCAACGAACTCGCCGCCGAGCGGCAGCAATGGCTCGCTGTCCACCAAACATTGACGAAATTATGGAAGCTCAGTCCGCATTTAATTTGAGCGAGGCTCTCAACGATTGGCGCATACTGTTGAGAAGCTACTCGCTGGGAACCCAAGAAGTCCAAGAACTCGAATTGCATCTCCTGGATACAATGGAGTCTCTGAAACCGGCGAAGCTCTCACCAGCGGAGTCATTTCTTGTGGCCCGACACCGCTTGGGGAGACCCGAGATTCTTGCCGAACAGTACCGCCTGGCGAACCCTCTGAACGTGTGGAAAGAGCGCGGACTTTGGATGGTCATTGGCGTACTGCTATTCTGGATGGCTGGCACGGTGGCGAATCTTGCTTCCCTTTTCACACTCGTCGTGGGCAATCGCTGGACGAATGATGGCCTCATGCTGGGGTTCCTCGGTCTCGCCGCGCAGGGGATTACGCTTGCTTTGGGCGGACTACTGCTGTGGCGCGGCGTTAAATCCCGTCATTTTGTCGCACCTGGAATGGTCGTTCTCATCAAATTCTTCGTGAGTGTTTTGATTGCGGTGGTGATTCTTCAGTCTTGTCATTGGATTATTTCCTCGTGGGCAGCCGTGACCAGCAGCCCGCGCACGCTGGCAGGATTTTATATGATTGTGTCAGGTTACTCAGGGCCATTGATGGTAATTGGCCTCGGAGTTTTGGGTGGAGGGCTGTGCTGGAACGTACGCCGTGAGCAGTTGGTCTGCTGTCTGACGTTAGGTGGTTCGCTGCTATTAGGTGGGTGCAGCCCGAAAGGAAGCCAGACTCCGGCAACGCAACCAAGCGCGACGCAGGCGCCCGCCACGAGCAGCACGCAACTCGAAACCACGCTCCAGTTGGCCAAAGACAACCCGGTGAAAGCGGCAGATGAGTTTATGAGGATTGATCTGGCGAACGCACCCCTGTTTTCGCCTGGATCGCCACTCTCATATTCCGAGGGGCAATTTATCAAACTCCCTCACGACGCCAATGAGAAGCTGGCTCGGGAAGCGCAAGACGACCTCGCCCTCATCAAGAAGATTGTCGCAGAAATAAAAACGCGCCGAGATCAGGCGCGCGCAGCAGGAAATGCCGAATTGGTGCGACAGTTTAATTCGCAACTGGAGAGGCTCGCGTCAAAACTGGAAGAGTCACGCAATCTGGCGATAACCCAGTTGGTCGGGAAGGGTGTCCGCAAAGTTGCCACTCAATAAGTTCCAGATCATCCTGCTAAAAGTTCCTGGCGAAATTCTTCGCTGCCCAGACGCCAGGCGCGGCGCAACGGGCGTGGGGACTGATAGCCATTAAGCGAGAGTAATGGGTGACACCTGAACTCAGCATAAATCTGTGCCTTATACCCTTTACCAACACCAGTTACATCCGTGAACGTGACCGGAGCGTTTACTCGATTACCATCCAAATTAGCAAAGTTTAGGTTTCCCTGAGCCAGTGTATGGGAAACAGGAAAAATAACCATCGCAAGGAGACCTAATACAATTCTTTTCACCTCGATCACCGGACCAATATTCCACAGTTTCTTTGGTATTTGAAGGCCTCACGGATTGTGATTTACCATGATGACCAATTTTTGAACCGAGAGGCGTGTTAGCGTCCAGTATGGCATGCGCTTTTTGAGGAACAAGAGGGCCAGGCCGCCTGAGAGAAGCGCCAGCGTGGAGGGCTCGGGAATGCAAACGACTTGGAATGGCTGAAGGCCCACCAGGTATGGACCGGGCTGAGTTTGGACACCAAGTTTCACCATCAGGTTAGACTCGCCGCGACAAAGCGAATCGCTCCAGGTTTGTCCGTCGAAGACGCGCATTTGCAACGTGGCGGTTTGACCAAATCGACCCCCGGGACGTGAACATCGACTGGGCGGATGTAGCCCACGGCTGTGCCTGACGCAAAGATGGTGGTAGGCAGGTCCTGCGTAGAGCTGCGCTGTGCAGCCGATTCGAAACAGGCGTTCCATCGTTCCATCCGCAAGTGTTACGCGAGCGTCCACGCCCACGGAGGGGGCCTTGTTTGCAAACCACACTACACCTTGTGCAAAGGCATGCGAAAGAAGGACTAAGCAGGTTCCGAGAAGACTTGCCCATCTATAGAAGAGTTTCATCGTTTCATCATAGCCCTGCCTGCCTCTAAAGAAATCTCAGCACAGTAGACGCTTAATGAAGTATAAGAGTCCGAGGCCGCTAGCCACAAGAGAATACAGTGACGCCCCCGGCGGCCCTTTTCGGCGCAGGCTTCGTTGCTCGTCGATTACAGATCACTTTCAGATATGCGCTCTCCTCGCGTCTCGCCTGCACCGAAAATTCCTCGCGGCTAACGTCACCGTATTTTCGCCTTGAACCACTTAGGCTTGGCGAGCCTCACCACCAATCAAACTTCGGGTCCCACGGCACGGCCCAGAATGTGGATCACCCTCGGGTTTCGCTGGGAATCGAAACCCTGCGCATGCCCATCTCCAAAGAGCATGACAACAAGGCTTTTTCCGCGATAATTGTGCCAGAGAGCGTTTTTATCCGTCCAGCCGTGAACAATGGTTTACGTTGCGTGAAAGCGTGATGAGCAGACCAATGATTTGTCAAAATTCGGTGGAAACGCCAGCGACTAAATCCCGCGCAGCTTTTTCGCCCGTGGAGCTTTTAGTTGTTGTCGGAATGATTGGTATCCTGGCGGCCTTAATTTTGGGCGCTCTTTCCAAAAGCAAGAAATCCGCTGGAATAACTGTGTGTTTAAACAACGCGCGGATGATCACGATGAGTCTTTTGATCTCCTCTTGGGCCTCGCGCGAATACTTTGTTTCGTTCTGAACATGCTTTTTAGGCATGCTGCGCGAATTGACTTAATGACTTAATCGCGAGGGAATAGCAACAATTCATTGCAAACGGAGAAAAGGTCATGCCAATCGCTGTCAGCGTGCAAATCCCAGTCCTCACCAAGGATCCTCGAGAAGCAATGGACACCTTTATTGAATTGTTGCTTAGGAATGCGACGAATATTGACTCACTGCAAATTGACCTCTCCTTAATTTGCGGCGCACGTAATGGTATCCTGTTTCAACTGGCCAACCGCTTGCTTCCCTCGGCTTTGGGATTTAGGACGATGAGTTCGGATCGGGATCAAACAGCCAGCGAGTTCATCCAACAACGGTTTAGCGGTTTTTCGACATTTATGGGGACATTGACCGATCATGTTTCTGGCACGCAAGCGTTGGATCTATTAGATGACTTATTGAAAAGGCCCCCTGCAGAAATTCGGAGCACCGCTTTCAGTCCAACGGCCAAGAATGTACATTGGAAAGGCTCTCCGAGTGGCAGTTCCGGATTTGTGTCCTTATTCGATTTCAAATCGTTCAAACGTGCGCAACGCTTTTCACTTTCCGCGGGCCTAAGTTTGCCTGGTGAGGATCCGCAATCGGCTGAAGTCAAAGCCGCCATTGGGCGGGTTTCAAAGGCCACGGGCATTTCCTTCCACGGTGATATTCCATCCCGCGTCTTGGCTGCTAACGAACGCCACAGTCAGGAATATGGCCGAACGGCACTGGTGGGGCAGATTGCCTTCGATGAAGCAGTGGAATGCGTCATTAATACAATTCCTTCTCAATTGATACCGCAACTAGCTCCGAGTGCATTCCCTCATGGAAAAGCATTTCAAACGCGAATGGAACAATTGGGCAGCGAATCATCGGAGAGAGTCGACCTCGCGCAACTCCTAAAACGCGCCATCAGAGACATCATACCAGAGCTGAAATTGGAGTCGGTAGAAAGCGAAATGATTGTCTTTCAAAAGCGCTTTGGTTCGAACGAAGAGATCTTGGTTACATATTTTCGGAACAACCCTCGATTAGGAAAATCATTTACTATCAATTTGAGCATACGTCATCCTGAAAAATTGTTGTTTTTCGAAACCAATCTCTTTCGCCTGATTCGAACGACAGAGGAAAGGTCATGGATATACGCAAATCGTAAAGAAGCTGAAAACGTGGTGATGGAATCGATTCTGCTTCTTAAGGAAATCTTGCCAGAATTTGAAGCTGGCTTGCGGAGCTATTTTTCTTCATGGCCCGCTGATTTGCCTCAGAATATCTCCCACCGCGGACCACTGACCGCCCGAGAAGCTTTCGCTCCTGCTTACCAGCTCGCGCGAGAACAGTTTTCGGATGCGAAACTTATTCGAATATTTGGCCAATGTCGTTCCTTGGCAACGCGCGACATAGAGGGGGCTGAACTTTCCTTTGATGGACGGCTTACAATGAACGGCGCTTGGTGGTTTCACTTTTACTCCCATTCCCGGGATACCTCTTTCGAAGTTACAGTTCCCTTTGTGGGATGTATGCGGAGAGCGGATCACGGCGAACAATATCGGAACGTCAATTCACGCAACATTCTGACTCCCATCGATGACGAATGGATTGATAGCGATCGTGTATTCGCAATCGCCGAAGAACAAGGCGGGCGCGAGCGCCGAAGCATTGGGAAGACGTTCGGAATCGCCACCAAACTCCAGATGTCGCGCTCACTTCAGCCATACTGGGCCGTCATGTATCTTGTGGTCGACAAGAGAGGGAGAAATGATCTTATTATCAATATCGATGCACATTCGGGAGAAATCCTGCACAATATCGAAGGGTATTAAGCGCTTTTCGGATGAATTAATGGACACCAAGAACAGTATGCAGATTCTACGGGAAAGAAGCATTGTATGCTCGATCTAATGAAAACACGCAGAGTTCTAGCCATTTGGCTGATTTTCCTCGTTTGGATTCTCAGCTCTTTTGATTCCGTGTAGTCCAGCTAACGAAACCGGTTTTGTTCCTCTTTTTGATGGAGAAAGCTTGAAAGGCTGGCATGTCAGCGCGCAAGCGGGGCATAGCCGCGCGAGCAAAAACACGACCGGAGGCAAATGGGTGGTGGAAAATGGCGTGTTGGTCGGTTCGCAGGACATTCCAGGCAATGGCGGAATCATCACCACCGATGAACAGTTAGGGGATTACGAGATCGTCCTGGAGATGAAATAATGATTTCGGGCCGGCTAAGCGGGTTATTCCTGCGCAGCACCGAGGATGGCACTGCGTTCCAGGCGATGATTGATTATCACGCGAATGGGAATTTGATGGGTATTTATGGCGAGGGAAAGCTTGGAGCAAAACCGAGCGTCCGGAACTTCGATTTTTTGGAAAAAGTCACGGAGATAAAAGCGACGACCAATTCCCCGGGTGCCTTGCCAGTCCTGCCCCAATCATGGCCGTTCTTTTGGCGGCATGGTCAATGGAATGAACTCCGGGCGAGGATTGAGGCAAATCCTCCGCACATTGTGACATGGATTAACGGCGTGAAATTTATGGAGGGGCAGACCTACACTTACGATGAGTAGGTGGCCGAGATGCCTAAAATACGATTTCAGGAAGAGCGAGGCATTGAGAAGGAGTTGTTCCGCTCCTTGAGGGCTGGAAATATTTTTTAGATTTGAACCCAGGGCGTTGCTTTGGGCTGAAAGGTTGGGGCTGCTTTGAGATGGAGGTCCGCTACGATTAGTGGGTTTAGTGGCGATAATTTCAAGATTTGGCTCGATTTTTTGCGAGAGTCATGCATAGTCAGGGCGCTTATATGATGTTTGGTTTTGTGTCCGCAAGGCGGGCAATCCTGGTGTTACTTCCATCGGTTTTAACGTTATGCGGGGAGGTTGTTTACGACAATATTGTGACTGCGGAGAAAGGGGCGGATGGAAATCCGCTTTTTACGACGCAGGCGGGTGAGTTTGGGGATGAAATGCAACTGGCCGGAAAAGGCCGGACGATCACGGATTTCTTCTTTTATTATTATGGCAATTTCCAGCCGCAAGGTGATGAAAGCGTAATCGCGCGCTTTTACAAAAATAATGCGCCTTTGCCGGGCGAACCGGACAAGATCGGGCCGGGCACATTGTTATATCAGAGCGATGCTGTCTCGATTATCAAGGGTTACGGGCAAATTCACCTGAAGGGATTGAATGTGGTTGTTCCGGATGATTTTACGTTCACGGTTGAATTTGGCGGAGTAACAATGGTTCCGGGAGATGAGGCGGGCCTG
>JADMIO011711213.1_pt1 | contig 11250 bp, 7 predicted proteins | sample 8958161 | NCBI WGS metagenome assembly JADMIO01 (sample SAMN16585339, study PRJNA669376) | soil metagenome | isolation source: Crop rotation soil | place: USA: Cullars Rotation, Alabama | collected 2011 | reverse complement strand
GCCGCGACTTCAAGTCACGTGAATTCCAAGCTTCGGATCCCACTGTGCTGGAAAGCCTGCAGGTCCGTCGTAATCCTGAAAGGATGATTGGTTGTAAACACACTAAAACTATATGGAATATCCCTGGTTAAGGTTAGTGCTTTTCCTTCCACGCCATCGATAACATAACCGAATGCACTTCCCTGTCCGAATAATGGATGCGCAGCAGTCTTCGCCGCAAATGTCACAGCGAATTGATTACCGTTGTTTGTGTTAGTTGTATCCCAGCAAACAGTATATGGTGGAGTACCTCCGCTTACATTTAAATTTATTGCACCGGATCTGGAAGTCGCGCATGATGCATCGGTAACATTTGCAGAAACAGAAAGCGTTGATGTAACATTGCCTACAGTATATTGTGCTGCAGCAGTGCATCCGTTAGCATCAGAAACCACGACATTATAGATTCCTGCCTTTAATCCGATTGGATCTTCAATATTCCATCCACTATTAAGATTGATTCTCCAACCCATTGCTTCATGGGATGCGCATGGGTAATATAAAGGAGTCGGATGAATTGAATTCGGCTTAAATGTAACGGTACCTGCACCCGTCGGGGCACCAGTTTGACCGGTCGTGACAATATTTGCAGACGTCGCTCCCTGTACACTTGTAGCAATATGAAACGGATGTCCGCCCATTACATTAAATGAATAGGAGATTCCCCTCGTCAGTGAAAGTTCCTTCGTCTCTATTCCATCAATATAAAATGATAATCCAACGCCGCCCGGGTTAGGATTCGCTGGGGTTTTAATTCCAACAGTGACTGCGAATATGGGACCGTTAGCAGTGTTTGAAGTATCCCATGCAAATGTATAAGGAGGAGTTCCTCCGGAAATTGTAAGATTAATTTTCCCGTTTTGCGAACCGTTGCATGCATTCGTAATGATTGCGGAATTAATAACAGGAGCTGATCCGGATACAATTGCAATCACATTCGAATTAGCTGTAGTGGAAGTAAGACAGCCCTGGTTCGATGTCAGTATACACGATATCTGATCTCCTGCAATCAAACCTGAAATCGTAAGGCTTGGTGAATTAGTTCCAACTGCTCCGCCATTTTTTTTCCAGGCATATACGGGCGCCGTTCCACCATTGGTGATCGAAGCAAAAAATGTCGAAGGCTGGCCGGAACAGGTTCCGTTCGGTCCCACGATGGAAATAGTCGGAGTTGCAATCGGACAGATTACTACATTATCTATTGCGAAACTTGCCCTTCCTCCAACTCCACTAATATCACGCATAACCCATCTCAGATAAACCACCGATTGATTATTACATGCAGCCGGAAGATTGATGGTTTGAGCAATATTATTTTGTGGAGTTGTTACACCTCCGATTTGCTGTGTTGTATTATTCTGATAAAATCCATTGGCCATATTCGTAGCAGAAGTCCATGTGCCGAAAATTGAACCTACTCTATATTGCAGATCCATCCCGTTTATCATTGTATTTGTGCTTCCATCCCAGGGATTTCTGATGGTCATTGCATCGAACTTCACCTGGATATTTGTAAATCCTGTCGTGGAAATTGCAACGCCTAATGCAGGGTCGGTTGTAGCTGAAGAAAGAATTCCAATTTTACCATTATAATTATGAACTCCGCCTGTTGCATTCGACGCAAGGCTGCTTGCAATGAGATTCGAATTTCCTGTGGGTTGTGTAGTCCTGAATGTTGCCGAAGCAGTAGACGCTAATGTCCAACCCTGCCAACCGGCAGGATAAAAAGTAGTCGTTGATGCAATAGTAAATGTTTGGTTGTGTTGTATTGTTTGTGTTGCTGGCGTTGTCTGGGCTGACGATTTTAATACAGAAAATAAATTCAGGAATATAATAAATGCCGGCCAGAGAGAAGCGTAAACATTTTTCATGGTGAATTATTTTTGGTTGATTATTTTCGTGTGATATAGATTAGTAAATTGTTGCTTGAAAAAATTAAAATATTGAAATCCTTTTGTGATTTCCCAATGTAAAAAAATTTTTAAGCGAAACAAATTAAATGTTGCCGAACGGGAATGCTTAGGAAAATAATGATGATAGTGGCTTTTCTCACACTTGCAAGTGTGAATTATGCGCAGAATCCATTTTATGGAAGCTTTACTATGTCGTTTGAATCGACCGATTCGATTAAAAACATCCCATTGCAGTGGCATATTTTACAGGAAGTCGATGGAGGCAAAATGACTTTTGAGCTCCAGGATGAAATGAAAAAAAAAGGTGTAAGCAAGAGAGTATTGTTTAATCCAGCAGACAGTACATGGACGATGCTGATTGCATTCAATAAAATTAAACAAGGTTCAAGAATACATGCAGCAGCCATGTATCGCGACACGATAAAACATATTCCATTAAATGTAAAAATCACCAAAGAAAAAAAAATAATTGATGGATATATGTGTAACAAAATAATTTTTGAAAGCGATCAGAATATTGCCGAAGGCTGGATGACCAAAAATATAAAATTTGATATATGCAATGTTTACGGACTGTTGAGTCATTGTGGAATGATGAATGAATATATTCATAAAGGCGACTGGTATTTTGCAGATGATATCCATCACATGATAATTCAATTAAATTCCCGCAATAAAGAAACAGGAAAGACTTATTCATTAAAAATTTCGAATATCAAAGCCGGTGATGTGAATCTTAATTTTTTCAAAATCGATGATTTCAAAATTGCCGATATACCAGAAGGATTAAATTGCGGCATTTCGGTAAAAGAATGACAGAATACTGGATTTGTTTTTAATCTTTTTTTATAACATTGCGCCCACATTTTATATTTGAAAAACTATAAAAAATTGGAAACTAAACAACCTTCTAAAACTTCACGATCAACAGAAATTAACTATGAAGAGCTGATCCATTATTTCAACAATCTTTCTTCTCCATTTGCAATTTTAGATAATACAAAAAGCAAATTCATTTATTGCAACAGTAAGTTTATTAAACTGACAGGGTTTAATGAGGAAGAATGTTACAATCATACATTTAGTGATTTTCAAAAATGGATTTATCCAGATGATTATATTACTCTTGAAAATAATATTGGTAAACACCTGAGAGTATTAAACAACACTTTTAAAGATACTGTTTTCTCAGCTCATAAGATTAATTTCCAATTTAATTTCCGTTTAAAAGAAAAAGATAAAAATGGAAAACATATTTCTCTATTAGCACAAAGCACAATTCTCGAATGGGACGATCATAATAAACCAAAAATATTACTCATTCAATTATCGGATATAACCGATTACACCTATTACAATAAGATAGTATTTTCTATAAAGCTTTACAATAACGAAGAACGTCAATGGATATCTGTATTCCAGGAAGACTTTTTAATTAAACCCAAGATGTTATCCGATCGAGAGATTGAAATTTTTTCTTACATAGTACAGGATTTATCTGCTTCAGAAATATCTAAGATTTTAAATATTTCTTTTTTTACCGTACGTACACATTGGAGAAATATACTTTCCAAAACAGGTTGCAAAACTCAAAAGGAATTAAAGATCCTGGCACAGAAAAACGGGTGGATATGAATGTTTAGCCAATTAGTCAATTAACCAATCAGGTCCCGGAAATGATAGTATCTATTACTTATACTTATTAGAAAGTTAGAGATATAAGATACAAGTAAATATATTACTGAATTGGCGAATCAGCTAATCGGTCAATTGGCTAAAATTAATGCGAAGCAGGTATTCATAACATGTGTTTCGTTAATTTCAATCAACAATTTTTTCGTTCATGAATAAATTTTTTGCAACTATGAATCATTGCTCATAGCACTTGCATCTCAAATCAATTACTCATTCTGAAAATATTTTAAATGATTTAAATCGTATAAAATACACTCGATATTTCTAAAAAAATACCTCAATTGTACTATGAGATATTTCTTGGACTAACAAAATTATAAAGTATAATTGTACTCCACACATTCTTGTTAGTACTCTCTGTAGGGGATAAGTTGTTATCCTTTCCAAACACACATGAAAAAAAACAAGCCTTCAAGCAGGGTTGATCGGGATAATTCTGATTCTGCAAAACCAAGGTCTATTTCGGATTTTCAAAATATTCGAATAGAAAGAGACCAATTACTCGAACATTTTAAACACTTGTCGACACCAGTTAGTATTTTCGACAATGAAAGAAAAATGTTCATTTATTGTAATGACAAGTTTATAAACCTTGTTGGCTTTGACGAAAATGAATGCTACAACCACGTCTTTAACGATTTTAGAAAATGGATTCATCCAAATGATCATTCAATTCTTATTGATCAAGTTGGAAGTCGGCTCAGAGATTTTAAAAATAATTCTTTACAGCTACATGAGGAGAAATTCAGTTTACATTTTAATTTCAGATTGAACACAAAAAATAAAGAAGACCATTATACTTCGGTTTTTGCTCAGTGTTCCGTACTCGAATGGAAGAATGATTATCCGTTTTTAATCTTATGCCTATTAACGGATATTACAAAATACAATAAGAATAATAAAATCGTTTATTCAATCAATTGGTATAATCAAAATGAACAGGAATGGACGAAAGTTTTTGAAGAGGAATTTTTGAATGAACCAAGAATGCTTTCTACAAGAGAGAAGCAGATTTTTAATCTAATCATTCAGGACATGAGCGCAACTGCAATTTCAAAGGAATTGAATATTGCATTTCATACGGTACGAACTCACTGGAGAAATATACTTTCCAAAACCGGTTGTAATAATCAAAGAGAGTTGAAGCAATTGGCGATAAAAGAAGGTTGGATCTAAAACATTTTTCAAAGCAAAGATCAGTATATTATAATCTTCAGATAGATTTAGATTTTAATTTGGATTGAAGGAACTAATCTGCATCTTTTAAAAATGAAAGCGATAGACATTAAGTCAATTTGACTAATTTCCATATGAAAGTCAATACACAGTAAATGGAAATCCTGATTACTGTACTAACTTATTCTCAATGGCAAACCGAATTAGCAACGCCGTATTCTTCACACCAACTTTTCGTAATATATTTTTCCTATGTGTATTAGTGGTGTTTACGCTCAGCGACAGCTTCTTTGCAATTTCACGGTCTGTATAACCATTTGCAATCATTTGTATGATCTGAATTTCTCTGGGAGTTAATGTCATAGAGAACAAATGACCGATCCTTAGTAAGGATCCGCAATACACCAAAAGGTGTAAAAGATTTCAGACCAGCTTATTTTCAATTGCAAACTTTACGAGAGAGGCTGTATTAGGAAGCTTTAATTTAGCAAGCATATTTTTACGATGTGTCTCAGTCGTTTTTTCTGAAATAAAAAGTATACCTGCGATCTCTTTATTGGTAAATCCTTCAACAATTAATTTCAGGATAGATTTTTCTCTTGGAGTAATGAGGTTTTCCATAAACGATACCGGATCCTCTTTTGAAAAATTGAGATCAAAACTTTCATCGCCAAAGAAATGTGAAATACTTTTTGAAATATAGATCTCATTTTTAAAAACTGCACGAATCGCATCGGCAATTTCATTTGTGCCTGCACTTTTTAATACATATGCATTTGCTCCAGCCTTAAGTGCTTTGACGACATTCGATGGTTCGCTAAGCATACTTAGAAAGATAATTTTCAAATCGGGTTTATATAGTCGAATTTCCCGGGTTGCTTGCACACCATCGACTAAAGGCATATTGACATCCATCAATATAATATCAAAATCACCATTCCTGCTTTTTTCTATTGCTTCTTTACCATTAAGTGCATAATCACAAATGCTGCACGACAATTCATTTTGCAGAATGTATTTTAATCCGTCAATAAATATTCGATGGTCGTCAACGACTAGAAGTTTGTACTTATTCATATGGGGTTAAGATACACCAAAAAGGGTAGAATATATACTTTGAAACAGCAAAATTAGTTTAATGCAGAAGTTTCACTTGTATGTTGGGTTATTAAAAAAAATAAAGTGTTTGCATTGATGGTATTACATAATAAAAAATCCCGATGAATATTTTACCGGGATTGTTCATGGATGAAAAACAATTTACACAAATTGTTAACGGTTCCGTTAAAAATGGTCTGTAACGGTAGAGTTGGTATTACTCTTCAAATTGTATAATAAATTATTTCAGGTTCGTACCCGTAAAATCATCGCTTTATTGAGAACAAAAAACGAACAAACTTTGTCTATGAGCAATACACTAAAAGGTGTATTATTAATTGTTCGTTACATCAACACCCGCCCCGATGATTTTTATATTAAACTTTCGATTCCATCATCAAGGGTAATTCTAAAAGCGAACGGAAACCTTTTCCCGGATTTGATTCAAACTCTATTTCACCACCCATGGAAATGGATCGTGATTCAATATTGGAAAGCCCATAACCGCGCTTGACATTTTTCATATCAAAACCAACACCATCATCTTCATACATAAAGACAATTCTATTCCCATGATTTACTATGTTGATCATTACGTTTTGCGCCCTTGCATACTTCAAAGTATTATTCACAAGTTCCTGTGTAATCCGAAACAGATGATGTTCGAATTTGTAATTTATTCTTTGCTCCATGCCATGATGAGAAAGGTTGAAGTTTATTCTTTGAAGTTTGTTAATTTTATTAACCAGTTCTTCGGTTGCATAAATCAATCCTTTGTCCTGCAATGTGGACGCTTGTAAATCGTCCATGATTTTCCTAAGGTCTTTTATTGACGAATCCAATATACTCAGTGAACTGCTTAATAATTCTTTGTCATTACCGTTTGATCCGTTTTTGTGAACATTGTTAAGCAACATTCTTGCAGTTGAGAGCTGAGCACCTAAATCATCATGGAGTTCTGAACTAATTCTTTTTCTCTCATTAAGTAATGCTTGCTGTGCCTCCAGTTTTTTCATCAGCTTATACCTGTGAAATAATAACAAGCCAACTAATAATAATGTTAATCCAAAACCAATAATAATAATTTGTTGATTTCTCTGACGGGAAATTACTGATGCCTGTATAAGCTTTTCCTGCTCTTTAAACTTTATCAGGTTTTCGGCATTGACGATTTCCAATTTCTTTTTTTCTAAATCGATAGTTGTTTGATTGAGAGTTAAAGTACTTATTTCAAGCTCTTGCGATTGTTGTTTGTTTAAGAGAATAGACTGAGACAATTCATTTTGTTTGGAAATTAATTTTAATTCACGTTCCGCCTTTTGCTTATTTAATAATGCAAGTTCTTTTTCTTTTTTCTCAGTTTCATATTTAGTAAGCAATTCCTTGGCTTTTACAGAACGTTCGATGCTGGATATTGAATCGTAATCTGCTTTATACTGAACATGATATTCCAAAGCTTGTTTATAATCACCCAATTCTTTGTAAACATGATGCAGAAGATCATTCATGCCGGAAGTCAATGGATAATCCTTAAACTTCGCAGCGCGATTCATGATTTCATTGCTGATTAAAATACAATTGTCGTAATCCTTTTGTTCATAATAATACTGGGCAATATATGCATCAACCCTCCCTTCCATGTTCATATTATTTAAAGCTTTTGCCAGGGCTTTTGCTTTTCTGTAATGAAGAAACATTTTTGCGGTATCAGGAACATTATACTTATAAAGCCGAATAAGATTATTCTCTGCCATCGATTCACTGGTCGTACTGCCTGATTCCCGTGCATAGGATGCAGCTTTTTCAAGGGCTTCTGCACATTGTTGATACTTGCCCGACTTCCTGTATATAATTCCTAAAATATTGTATGCAGAAAAAAATAACCCGGGATCATTACATTTTTCTAAAACTGGCATTCCTGTATTGATAATCTTAATTGCCTCATCATATTTTCCCATCTCCATATAATTTCCTGCAAAGGCCAGGTTAACCTTTGTTGTTAAAACAGAGTCGTTTATTTTATCAGCACTCTCTTTTGCTTCTAATAAATACGTCATTGCTTTTTCAGCTTCGTATCTTGAAGTTATTGATAGAGCAAGACATGCATTAACAAGAAATAAATAGTCATTATGCAATAGAGCTAGATCATGCTGCAGGATTGCTGTCTCATAACATTTTGTTTTCTCCTCAGTTTTTCCATAAATATCTATTAAACCTGAATAAACCTCAAGAATATTTTTAAAGTCATTTGTCTTCTTATAAAAACTCAATGCCTGATTATATTTTTCGATAGCAATTTGAAAATGCTCGAGCTTTTTTTCGGATTTTGCCTCATGTAAAATAAGGTCTGCTTCTTCTTTTGAATGTACAATATCAATTGACGTCTTTTTAGAATTCAATGGAATTGTCTCCAATAAACAGCTAAAGGCAAATGTTTCCCGTGGAAATAATAATATCAATAAAAAACAAAGGTTAAATAAACGAAACATAAATTCTGAAATATCTAATGTCAATAGTAAATCAAATAAATTTCCAGAATATAAGCAAATGCCATCTCATAGAGAGGAATTCAGAGTAGATTGCCGTTATGAAAGAAGTCAGAAATCAGAGGTCAGAAGTTAGAAATTCCTCCGACTTCCGACTTTATCAAAATATTCCCGACAACCTTGAAATTTTATGGAAGAGTAGCTCCCACACCCCAATTGTATATTCGGATCCAGCAATAAAAAATCAGATCCATCCACTGCACCCAGCCCAACTGATCAAATATTTCTTTTTGATTATCGCCAAATACCTGTGTTGCTGCAGTATTAAAGTTATAAGCTGTAATCGATAAGTACAGAAGTTTTACTCCATGTCTGAATCGAATTTCTGAGTAGGATAGTGATGAAATAACTATTTCCTCTGGCTGCAAAAGGAAATTCAAATGTTCCGTAACCATCTATTCCAATTGTTCCCTTTACAAAAAAGGCAATATCATGAGCTTCTGCTTCATGCAATTCAACCACAACGGTATCGCATAATGAAGGATAATTAGTTGCATCAACTGTTGCATTCATGAATCCATTACCAATATAAAATCCTTCTATGAATAATCTCACTCCAACAAAATTCGTACAGCCTTCATCTGTCTGCCCATTACAATTATCATCAATACTACTATCACACACTTCTGCTCCATTTCGATGGATAAAATTGTTATTATCATTACAATCACCTCCCGTGGCGATCGAATATATACCTGATCAGAAATTCTTCTTCTGAATGAATAAATATTTTTTTAGACAGAAGTACTCTACCGGGTATTAATAAAAAAAATAAAAAAATCTTTAAGAAGTAATGCATATAAACCTGAAGACATCAGGTATCATTATTAAATCAAATGAATTTCCAGAATAAAAGCAGGTACATGTAATGAAATATGAAAGAAATGAATAATACCGGATTCCGAAGAATCTGAATTAACAGTGTGCTATATATTCATATTAAGGTATAGCAGCTCCAACTCCCTGTTGAATATTCGGATCAAGAAACAGAAAATCAGAACCATCAACAGCTCCATCACCATTCAAATCGCCTATTGCATATCCACCCTCTCCATTTTGAATTAAGACATCGATGTCAAGAAAATCGCTGCCGTCGATAGAGCCATCCTGGTTTATATCTCCATTATAAATTGCATAATATAAATTATCCTGAGTTTGAATTACGTTACTTCCAAAAGTTTTTGTTGCATCAGATAAAAATGAATAGTTTGTAGTGCCACTCAAAACGATTGGCGAGGAACTCCATGTTTCAATAGAATTCCTGTGATTAACTTTTATGTAATATGAATTTCCATCGATCACAGAAGAATTAAATGTAACCGATAAAGCGCCATTAGTATGTATGATACCTTTTTGTTCATTGACTAATGAATAAGGAGCAGAAGGTTCCATTACACTGACTATTACCGTATCCACATCAGAAGCATTTGGGGAAATTCCAATGAGATTTAAAAATCCACCGGCTCCATAATTATCCATTAGTCCATTGGCAGAATAAAATCCCTGAATATATAATGCGAGATTCAGGTTTACATAACAGGAAATTACATTGATTGCTGCTGAAGAAGTAGCAGGATTGTTACATCCAGAGCTTACAGTATAAATAATTTGCGAAGTTCCGGCTTGTACTGCGGTAACCATTCCTGTAGATACATCAACAGTTGCAACAGAACCATTACTACTGCTCCAGCTACCGCCTGCATCGCCATTGCTTGTATATTGAGTTAGTAAACCATTACAGACAGATGCTGTTCCCGATACAATTCCTGCATTAGCATTAGGATCAATTATTAAAGATAAAGATGAACTTACAGGAACAGTGCAACCCGTTGTAACCGTGTAAATGATGTTGGTTGATCCTGCACCAACTGCAGTAATTAATCCCGAACTTGAATTTACAGTTGCTACAGACGTATTACTGCTGCTCCAGTTTCCTCCGGAATTTCCATTACTCGAAAAAGTTGTTGTGGCTCCAATGCAAATCGGACTGGTTCCGGAAACTGTACCTGCACTTGCATTCGGACTGACAGTCAATGGAGCTGATGCACTAACAGGATTGTTACAACCTGTTGTCACTGTATATATGATGTTGGTTGATCCTGCGCCAGCTGCAGTAACTAAACCAGAAGTCGAATTCACAGTGGCTACAGATGTGTTGCTGCTGCTCCAGCTTCCTCCGGAATTTCCATTACTCGAAAAAGTTGTTGTGGCTCCAATGCAAAGCGGACTGGTTCCGGAAACTGTTCCTGCACTTGCATTCGGGCTGACAGTCAATGGAGCAGATGCACTAACCGGATTATTACAACCTGTCATAACAGTGTAAATGATGTTTGTTGATCCTGCACCCACTGCACTAACTAAACCAGAAGTTGAATTCACAGTAGCAACAGAAGTGTTGCTGCTGCTCCAGCTTCCTCCCGCATTTCCATTACTTGAAAAGGTAGTTGTTGCACCAATGCATAGCGGACTGCTTCCCGAAACTGTTCCCGCACTTGCATTCGGACTAACAATTAATGGAGCAGATGAACTAACAGGATTATTACAACCAGTCGTAACAGTGTAAATGATGTTTGTTGATCCTACACCAGCTGCAGTAACTAAACCAGAAGTTGAATTCACAGTCGCAACAGATGTGTTACCGCTGCTCCAGCTTCCTCCGGAATTTCCATTACTCGAAAAAGTTGTTGTGGCTCCCATGCAAAGCGGACTGGTTCCGGAAACTGTTCCCGCACTTGCATTCGGACTGACAGTCAATGGAGCAGATGCACTAACCGGATTATTAC
>JADMIO011054821.1_pt1 | contig 11250 bp, 13 predicted proteins | sample 8958161 | NCBI WGS metagenome assembly JADMIO01 (sample SAMN16585339, study PRJNA669376) | soil metagenome | isolation source: Crop rotation soil | place: USA: Cullars Rotation, Alabama | collected 2011 | reverse complement strand
AAAAAAAAAAAAAAAAAAAAAAAAGGCATCCATTCAACAAAACAACCAAATGTGTGCGTTCGTTGAATGCACGCACATTCATTGAACACCTAATAACCACCGAATGAAAGTTCAATGAATGTTCAACGAATGTGTAATGCATGAAAAATGATTTGTGTGCCGCCGACCGAAAAATACTTTGTGTGGTAATATTGTTGATACTCACATCCTCGCAATTCTACCTCTCATCGGTTGTGCTGTCAATTACCAATACACACAAGCCAACGCACACCAAAATACCACTGGTTTCTGCTGCAAACTTGCATGACGAAATATCATTTTTGTATGGAAGAATTATTTTTTACCGTGGTGATGGAGGCAATAGTGGGGCATATGCATGTGTATTCGTAGGTGTGGTGACTAATCCACATGTCTCACTTGCAAGATATCACTGCTATTTACCATCGCTCCTCACTACTGCCATATATGCTCTTCCACACCCATACACATGAACACATCATGTATATGAGTGCTTCAATAGCTTTTACTACGCACAGGCTTCCGTGTGCTCTGTCTAAAACAGAGGCATTCTGCCCATTGCGGTGCACGTGTGTCCCAATGATATTTATTGTACTTGTATGTGTTTGCAAACCGCGAGGTATTTTAGTCGCTTAACTTTGTTTGAAAAAATCAATACAATCATGGCTACAATGTTTTTATAATTAAATAAAAAAAAAACAAAAAAAAACAAAAAAAAACACACAAACACACACACACACATGCACACAGCTCATTGCACACACACACGCAAGCACACACATACTCACACACAGTGCGTTCATGTCATATTGGGTGCACGTGCCAAGCACACAATAAACACAAATAAGCCCTTTTGTTTACTGTTACTCTTTAGCACCAACGATTTTGTTGGCAGCTGCTCGTAGTCGCAGTTCCCTTTCTGAGACAACGACGAACAAATACCCCTGATATATTTTTCAAACCTTACGCCGGTTATGCACGTAATATATCGTATTATGGAGTTCGGCTCCCAAGCCTAACAGCCTGGCTCGCGAGCCCAATACCCTTTTCTATATTCTCTCATGTGCCCCTCCACCCTTATTTCGTATTATTGAGTTCAGGCTTGCAAGTCGAATTTTTATCACTTACTCTCCTCATTTGTGGCTTTCGAATGACCTATAAAGCTCCTATGGATCACCTCTCGAGCTCTCGTACGAAGCTTTCGAATTCCCAATTCCTGCCCCGTGAGCACTCTCAAGTCCCTACCTGTTCGCGCCGTATTGAATTTGAATGAGCACGCAATGGCAATGGTTAATCATGCCCGTGCCCCTTCCGTCCGATTCATAATGTTTGCATAAGTATATACATATACATATGGTTTTGTGGTAGACCTCTACCACTCACACCATAATAATAGTTATTTATTCTTAATATATTCTATATATACGCGTGTGCATCGGCGATGCACACTCATAAGTACTATGTGTTGGACTGTCTGTGTTGTATGTGCGTTGAATTTAGTGTGTCTTAGTTTATAATGTTTTGCTTGTGCGGGTGTGTCTGTCTTTGACATAGTAGGGTGTGCATCGCCGATGCACACCTATTGGTGAAAGAACGGCGTCTCTAGCCCTATCCGTTGTGGAGATATGGGCTAAAGTGTGTTTGTGTTGGTAGCGGGTCGGCTAAGCAATATTGACTGTGATGTAAATATCCATGTATTTGTGATCATTGGCTAGAACTGTCGACCAAGGTGCTTACATTGGTAATTCTGCCAAATGGCTAAATTTACCAAATGGCTATATATTGTTGTGCTTGTCTACGTGTCTTAAACAATTGCCATTTGTTAAATGTTTATTGTTTATGCTTGATACCCTTGAAGTATGTTTGTATATATACCTTTGGGTACCGTTGTAAACATTTGTGTTTGGATATGTGCCCTCTGTGTTCAGTGCTTTGCACTCACAGGCACACTGGCCACACACAATCAGTGTGTTGGGTATCTTACGCCTCATGTTGTCAAATTCATTCTTTCATACAACCTTTGTAATACAACAATAAGCTTGTTTGTTTCATTACGATTGATTGTCATATGCTGGTCATTGTATGCATGCTTGGTACATAGCCTCAAGTAGTAAGGTATGTACAACACTTGCAGTGCGGGACATTGGAAGCAACCGTGCAACAGTACACTGGATATTTGTATGTATATGTAGTTACAGTACATTACTATAGTACCACACATATAGTATTCGTAGGTAGCAGCTCCGTGCATGTACTTGATACTTATATAGCAGTGTATGTTCACAGTTTTCATGTTTGTGTTGTTTAAAATTTATGTTGTATTTTTACAAGTAACTAATACAATCATCACCAAAGAGTGTTTACCGAAAAAAAACCGGACGCATTGGGCCTAGTGTAAGGTGGAAATAAGGAAAGATATGATGTTGAAGATATGAATACAATGATCCAGTAGCACACTTCGTTATGAGGCGACATTGCGTGTCATTGTGTTCTATCTTTGGCTCATGTTTTTTCTTGGTGTGCTTCTCTCACACCACTCATTTTTCGCTCCTTGTCCTTCTCGCACCCTCCTGCACACACAAAGGTTCTCACTCATCTCCGCATGCTTCTGCATGCAAATTTCACTTACACATTCTAAACACACCCACTACCTTGGAATGTCTAGTGTGCCCATGCATTACACTGCAACATAGCTTTGTTTTTGCATGTACACACAATCACATTTTCTCTGTCCGTTGCGCAACCCTTTTATACTGTCTAATTCTGCATGCTAGCTGCAGTCAACCACCAATTTAGCCTGCCTTTCATTACACACAAATTCAAATTTGTACCACACATTACAACAAGCATCAAGTGTACAATAACAAGCATACACTAACACATATTACACATACACATACACATACACATACACATACACATACACATACACATACACATACACACACACATACACACATACACACATACACACATACACACACACACACACCAACACACATACACATACACACACACACACACACACACACACACACACACGCACACACACACACACAACACACGCACACACCCGTACACTCATAACCACGCTCAAAATGTCTAGTACTAGAATGTGTAGTATATGCCAGGTCAGCTGCTATTCTGACTCTGCTATGGCTCAACACCTTAGCAGCAAAGCACACAAGAAGAAACTCAAGAACTCCTCTAAGGAAAACTCCTCTTCGGTTCCTTCTTCTTCTTCCTCCTCTGCTCCTGCCCCTGCTCCTGCCCCTGCTCCTGCCCCTGCTCCTGCCCCTGCCCCTGCCCCTGCCCCTGCTCCTGCCTTCAAAGTTGGTCTCCCCACATGCCACGTATGCAATATTCAATGCCCTACCCCCCATGCGTATAAAGACCATTTGATTGGCAAAGCTCATATATTATATTAGCAGTAGATATAGCCAAGCGAGCGTTTGTTGGTGGTGTGAATATTACTATTAATTACATGAGAGATGCCATGAGCCATGTCCCTCTCTCCGAAGACCCCGCTGTTCCTCCCCCAGCCTCCTCTAAGTCCATGTCTTTTGATACACCTTCTTCCTCGTCATCTACTTCTGTATTATTGAATAATACTGCTTGTATCTTGGGCTCGGGGCCTGTTGCTAGTAATGGTACACAGGTAAATACCAGGTATGATCCAGTGCAATCGCATATTGCTATATCTAGTGATGTGTCGTTGCATGCTGATAGTCACGTTGATTTGAATATGTTAAAAACCGATAATCAACAAAGTGTATTATCAGTGGTCCCAACAGCTGAAGTACAAAATCTATTATTAAATAATAAAGAAATAGATGAAGAAGGAGAAATATTAAACAAACAAATTAGAAGCGCTTTACATGATGCCCATTTTCAACACTTCATAGCCACCGTACAAGGAGCTAAACACATGCATCAATGGATAGATTATTATGAATCAATGGATAGTGATGGGAGGGAGAGTGGCTCGATGAATATGAACTCGAGGGGGATATCGATGGGAATGAGGACTGGGATTGTGACTATTAAGCATATGTGTGCATCATGTCTCCGTTGTACTTGTTTACAGCTGTACACGTGTGTTCGCTGTGTTTTCCGTTTCTTGCTGTGTATCCTATTTCTTTATCTTGCAATTGTCATCCGTTATTTATTGTATTTTTATGGTTTGTAAACTAATGTGTACATTTATTCAACTTATTTATCAATACAATTCTGGCCAACAGCGCTTTTATGAAAAAAAAAAAAACAAAAAAAACACTAACAAGGCTAACAACGCCTTTCAACAAAAAAAAAACGGCCGCCTTCGGCCAAGAAAAGGTGAAAATAAGGAAAAGTATGATGTTAGAGATATGAATACAATGATCCAGTAGCACACTTCGTTATGAGGCGACATTGCGTATCATTGTATTCTGTCTTTGCCTCGTATTTTTCCGTGGTGTACTTCTCGCACACCACACGTTTTTCGCTCCTTGCCATTTCTAGCTCGCTCTGCACACACAACCGTTCTCACTCAACTCTGCATGCTTCTGCATGCACATTTCACGTACACACTCTAAACACACCCACCACCTTGAAATGTCTAGTGTGCACATGCATTACACTGCAACATAGCTTTGTTTTGACATAAACACACAAACACATTTCCCTATCCGTTACGAAACCTTTTTGTCCAGTCTAAGTTTGAATATTAGCCTTGCCTAACTAGTGGATTAACCATTCCTTCATCACACACACACAAACACAAACACACACACAGTGTCACACACATGCATTTAGAATAATGTACACACACAGTACATAGCACAGGTACACATACACCGTTATAGCCAGTTCATCATGCCCGCGGTATTATCCAAATACCATGTTGTTCCTTTGTATGAACAATATGTGTACTATTGGAAGGTTGTTCCTTTGTATGAACAATATGTGTACTATTGGAAGCGTTTCCCTGGTTATGATGATAGGTATGATGTATCAAGTATATACTATAGTGATCCTGCTGAGTGTGTGTCTTTCAATGAATACTGCATTGGACACCTGTGTTGCTATTCATACGACGAATGGTGGTGGCTTACTAACCATCCAGACTCCAAAGACGTTGATCACACTCAATCACCGTTCAACAATCCCTACTTCCCTGATCATAATCATCATTCACCTACACATTCGCACAAACTCACACCTAGTACACCTGCATCTGCACCTACTCCTGCATGCGCACATCTATCGGTCGTAAGCCCTGCGGCTCCTCTCTCCCCTGTTGCTTCTCGTACTCGTTCCAAAACCGTCAACGTCAATACTATCGTCACATCGCCTACAGCTTCAATTCCAGTCACACCCTCACCCTCACCCTCACCCTACCCCTCACCCTCACACGCAACCAACTGCACTACACCGGTACCATCATTCACATCCCTATCCCCATCCCCATCCCAACCTCCGCCCGTGTCCCCCACCATTCGTATTTTGACCCCCATACGCAAAGTATCGTATGCATCTGTATGTTCGCGTCAAGTGGATATGTGTAATAAGTTTAGCACTTACAACCCCCGTTCAGCGGCTTATGCACACACCAAATGTCAACAACGCACAGAAGCACACACACATACACATACACGCACACGTACACATGCACCTGCATCAACATCGCCACAGTCTCACATACAAAAGCACCATAATGATTGTTTACTCACACCAATACACAAACGCACCGATTCTGCACATACATATACCATACGCATTCTCACTGACATCATACCATCTCTTCATAATAATACTAATACTTTACCGCTTCCACCCTCTTCACCAATCTCTTCTTTTCCATCTCTCGCTGACGATCACATTCATAACAATAATAGTAGTAGTAGTAATAATAATAATAGTAATAATAATAATAATAAATATAATAATAATAATAATAATAGTAATAATAATAATAATAATAATAATAATAATAATAATAATAATAGCAATACTGATAATAATAATACCAGGACAACGGCACGTGATATTGTTGTTGACAAGTTTAGCACCTACGACCCCTGTCAAGCGGCTTGCACCAATGCAATACCATCTGTCCCTGAGCAAACTCCTTCATGCCATTTTCACTCTCTCCCTCCTGAAGTACTATCACACTTACCTTCCCTCCTCTCCACAGCTACATCTCTTCTCACTACCATACAAACCCTCATCATTTACTGCTCACATCCTCTACCCATGCCAACTCCTTTTATGCCCATGCAACTGCGCTTATAGCGCGTGCATGCATTAACTAGCGCGTATGCTACATGAGCATACTATACATGACATGATTGTGATCGTCTTTATCTTGTTGAGCTGAACTTGCATCACATTATATAGATGTAGATATACTTTGTCATATCGAACTATCGTAATGTTGTACTTTGTAATTGTCAATCACTTTGTCGACAAATGTCTTTCATCTCACAAATTTCAATACAATCATGGCTAACAACGCCTTTCAACAAAAAAAAAAAAAAAAAAAACGCAAAATGTAACACACCTAGTCAAATCCAAGACAATTTACGTGTTGCATTTACGAAACAAACAAAACCTGCAAAAGAGGTATATAGACCTATCCGGCCGACCGCACAATAGCGACAGTATGATAACAATGACCAACACAACACGAAACAAAAATGCAAAAATGCCAGTCCATAATTCATCATACTATCAATGGACAAGACTTGCTGTGTATACAGGCACAATCAACAGATACAAAACCAAATGCATTGTGTCAAAATGTGTGAAACATTCTTGTGAAACAGTTTGACGAATGGACAATGGGTGACAAAACCTTCGGGTAATATCCTACCCAAACCACCATTTTTCCATTCCATCATGCTCATCTAAGCATTTTAGGAACATGGTTGTAACGCATAAATCAGGGGAGCAAACGGGTGAGTAGGCAGAAAAGCGGCACAGAGTGTGAGAACAAGGCCCCAGGGCCATCAATAGCACTGTCACAGAGGACAGAAAGAAGAGCTGCCGGAGATGAGAAGGGTGTTTGAAGAGTATTTTTAAATTCTATTTTTGGCTTGTTGTGGCGTGGCCGAGACAGATGCTGTACGATTGTTAGATAAGGTGGTGTACATTTGAGGTTCAGTGACAGTGGTAGGAGTAGAGGGAGCTGAACCTTTGTGAATAGGGGGTAGTGAAGGGGCATAAGGTTGTTGGGATGGAGGTAAGGGGTGGCACTGCGCTGAAAATGATACAGATGAAGTAACTGTTGGGGAGGGAAGAGCAAATAAAGCTATAGGGGAGTTAGAAGCTGGTACAGTGGTAGCTCTAGAAGCTGGTGATGGTATATCTCCTACAGTGGAATTGGCAGAGATAGAGGGTTTACGGGATCCTGATCCTCCTCCAGGACGGGTACTAGGATTAATTCGTCTATTATTTCCAGTTACTGTGCTTTGTAAATTAGATATATTCACTTTCACTGCACTATCATCATGCGAAGTAAACACAGAAGGAGAGCGTACGATATTGGTAGTACCTAAACCGGGACTACTGCCACCAACTGTCGTACGATTCATTTGTGGAGGGGAGGTAGCTGGACTAGTATTATAATCAAATTCTTTCTCTGCTTTTCCCGTACCTGCACAAACGAAAATCGCATTAACAAAAACAAAACAAATACATATACATATATATACACATTTACATATGTGAAGCTCAATTTGATATTCTCCACACCCCGTGTGAATAGTATACATATGCAATGCAATGCAGCGCTAGACTTGAACACCGCACCACATGATGATGACACGACATACAGATAGTACATTGAAATCAATACATGTGTTTTATACGTAACCCCTATAGGGCCCCCTTTTGGATTTGAATATAGGGATGACATATATGAAAACACACACTGACGTATTGTCGCAATGAGGGACGTACATAAAAGTGTGCGATGTACTTACTTGCAACTTTATCAGTTTCAGCCGCAGATGCAGCTGTTTTAGAGACCATCTCTTTAGCAGGCTTTTTCACATGATCACTTGTTGTACTATCATTTTCATGTCTTGAGCCTACTCTCAAGTAAACACAATATACCCACACAGTGTACAGAAAAGGCTGTATATCGAATAATCACTTTATGGTAATATTCGTTAGTGTCACACTTAATTTTTTTTTGTTTGTTAGCACACACTTTTTTGGAGCAAGTTGTAAATGTGTCAGCATATACACACACATATTACACCATGAAAAAAAATGTACCTTTGAGTAACATATCGCCCAAGTGATTGAGAATAACAAATTCACATTTAATTTTCACTGAATACAATACAGCCTGGGCCAAATGTACATGTATGGAATTCATGTAATACTTGTACACATATTCTGCAAAATGCAAATGCATAAATTTGTGAGTAATTTATGTGTACCTTAAACATGATTTGATAATCATACATATTTGCATATTCAAATAATAAGGCAGCCAAGTCTAATAGTAACACAAAGGAGTTGATATATACCGTACTTAATATCTACCACCATATAATATGCATATATTTAGAAGTATATATATATATATAAACACACACACATAATGTATAGAAACAAAACAAAAGAAGTTATATTAACACCGAACAAGCCAAAATAACAAAGAAACATCTACACAAAAAACACCAGAAACGCCAGAAACAACAAGTACAAACAATAACTTTTGTGGTTGCCCTATGGCCCACTTTGGTGTTATAGAACAGGGGAAGGAAAGTATTGTAATGTTGGCCTAGACAAACAACACAAACAATAAATACCTGTCGTTGTGATTTGTTAGCATCGGTTTTGTGAAAGTTGCCAAGCAATCGATAAGTATAATATAAATACACAATCGACAAGAAAGTTTCTTGACCCCAAAAAAATGTCATTTGTATTTTTTCCATGACACTATAACCTATTTATTTGTGTTATATTGTTTGGGTAAATCAAAAAGCATACAATCGATATAATTGTATATTTCTTTTCAAAGATTGAAGGTTTTTTTTTGTTGTTTTGGTTGGTTTTTGAATAAATGTGTCAGTGTGTGAGTATATGCATCGTTTTGATACCATAAACAAAAGGATTGGTTCCAACAACAAAGTTTCCAAAAGTTAATACAGTCGTAGGAAAATGATTGAATATGACATTTAAGCCTATCATTATCAGTATACCTACATGTACATATACATAACAAAAGTAATGTACATATTTATGTAACAACAGCTTTATGTTCATGTCATGATAAAAAACTAGAGAAACACATGTTATATATACCAGTGTAACACGTAAATGGTAAAACCAACCTTTGATCAATTTGGGATTAGCTTGTACAATGTGTAAACGAGAATACAAAATTAATGAAAATCCAGTAACCATACCGTACCAGCCGATAGTTAATATCCATAGAGGACCATATACAGAATCGTAAAGATTGAAAAATAATACGAAAAACCCAACAGTAAATAATAAAGTTCCTATACACATGTATATGTATATGGGGTGCACAAATGTATGCAAATTTTCCTAAACTGAGACATTGGCAGGCAGGCTCCATTACCATCCATATCGATATCGATACACTGGCCATACATGTAATGTACCTAGGGGGAGGCAGGGGCAGGGGTAGGGGGGCAGGGCAGGTGCACAAATATAAAGTGTTACCTAATGTGGCTCCACTCATAGTCCAAAAATAGAGAGAATTATAACGACGAAAGCGATATTTGATCAATACTCCCAATTCTATGCAGTTATAAACAGCAATACTACCTGTTATTAACTGAAAGTAGACAATGGCATTATCACTTACGACACCCATTTTTGATACTTAATAGAGGTGTTTATACTTGATAGTGTGTGATGATAGTGTGTGATAGTTGAGCCGTTTGACTCACCTCTACTTATACTAAATGACACCTCTTTTTGCTATGTGCCATAGGAGTGGCTACATTGAGGAATAATGCCGCATACCTCGCATCCACTGAGACTGAATAGCAATGACCTAAGTCACTTAATTGACTTGCTACATTCTGTTGAAACACAGTCAAGGGTGTAATGTATTGTGTTTTATTGCTGCCAGAAGCATTGAGCCCCCCCTTTCCACGCAATAGTACTGCTACTGACATTTGGCTAATTTGCGTTGGCTGGTTTTCTAGGGTTTATGCTATTATTTTGTGTGCCAAATACAATACGTTGGCCAAGCTCTCAATAGATTTAGCCCAAAATTGTAAAACGTCTGACACGAGCATTTCGTACAAACCTTGACGGTAATGAACAAGCCGCGACTAAAATTTTCCAAAAATATTCATTTAAAATTTGAGGTCGGTGCGATGGAAAACCACTTATGCTTGCAAAAAGAATTAGAAAAGGATTTTTGCTCAAACCAAGCATTATTGGAAGGCTGCTGATTAACACAGTTACAGCTCAGCTACTTTGAGGGGGGCTCAACATAATTCACCTACAAAGTAGGCAGTTGTCTCGGTATATTTATTTGTATTTACCGTAAATCACGGCACATGCCTTGTTGCAAGTAGGAGCCGAAGCCAAATCCCCTTGCCTTGTATGGAATCATCTATGTTTTTCCACGAAGCAATCTTTTCGACTTAATTCTTGATTTTAGCCTCTCACTTAGACGAAATTGTCATTCGCTAAGACACAGTTCTTGCCAATAACTTTATCAGACTTCTCGAAATCGTCTAACTATTCCTAAATAACTTTACTTTATTGTAAACAAACTTTTTAGCCGCCCCCTCGGTATGTATGCGCATAAATAATTGACTTGTGTTGATGGGCCAATGAGTTACGGCTACAATTTTTGTGCTGAGTGGCACATGTACCATTGTGCCGCTGTACCATGTGCTACCGCATATCGTCTGTAATACACACTACATATATGTCATATGTCGTATAGTACCACGCAACCTAATGCATACATTGTTGTGTGGGCATGTAATTTTACATACTGTGTCAATATGACATTATGTGGTACTTACTATCTATAGGCTAATGAGTACAGAGTGAAAATGATATATGAGCGGCCAGTGTGCTGATGTGTGTATACACATACCGGTACACATACACCTTGTGAATCTCTTAATTTTAAGGATATGCTTCCGTGCTTTTTATGCCTAATACCTATATTACAACAAACATATATATGTAAACATTTCAGGTAAAACTGCAAAATACTGACACCCCCCCCCCCCCCCC
>JADMIO012234125.1_pt1 | contig 11252 bp, 11 predicted proteins | sample 8958161 | NCBI WGS metagenome assembly JADMIO01 (sample SAMN16585339, study PRJNA669376) | soil metagenome | isolation source: Crop rotation soil | place: USA: Cullars Rotation, Alabama | collected 2011 | reverse complement strand
CTAGAAGCAAAGAAAACCTCAAAAAAAACCATTTTTATAGTTCTAGGATCTGTATTATTACTTTGTATAATTTGTTCTGGAATTTGTGTTGGTGGGGGGTATTTTGCTTTAGTTAGTAGCGTAGAAGTGATAAAAACCGAAGTCTCAAACAAGGTTTGTCTAACTAATTCAAGTGATATAGAAAAAGTTTATAACGAAAATACAACTCCAAATTTAAAGGCTAAATATAGTGAAGCTGAATTTGCTGCTGAAATAATGAAAATCAGCTCAAAAGGCTGTTCTGATCTTAAAAATGCTAATTTAATGGACTTTATCGGAAAATCTTGGGCTTTAAATACTGAAATCAAAAACGGAGAAAGTGTTATTACTTTTTCAGGGAAATTAGACACTATGGAGGTCAAAATAGTCTTAGTTGGTGATAGCAATTATAAAATCGATGATATTGCCGTTACTCAATAATTTACTTTGAACTTTTTATAGTTTATTATCTTTCTTGGCTGCTGGAATAGCTCAGTTGGTAGAGCACTTCCATGGTAAGGAAGGGGTCCCGGGTTCGAATCCCGGTTCTAGCTCCATCTAACTACACTTTTAACTTCATTCGTAATTTCTGAGTTTTATTCTACATTCTAGTGTTGGATTCTCCCAGGCTTTTTATCTTCGCTAAAAACCCTTTCGCTTGGTCTTTGCCAAGCTCCCGAATCCCGGTTCTAGCTCCATTTTTGACTAGTGTGAAAACTGCTAGTTACTCGAACACTTATTTTCCTGTACAACTTTGGCCCTAAAAGGGATTGAGAAACTGTAAGAGTAAATTAACAAATTTCCTAAAAACGAATTTCTGTTTTTACTCCAAAAAAGTCCCAATCAGCATCAAACACTCTTCCAAAGGGTCAAATTCGCCCTGTATTTCATCTACAGGATAGAACTTAATGATTGGTGAAGTATCGTTATTTAAAGTAATACTGAGGTACTTAGTTGGGTAGAAAAGAGATTCGGATCTGTTTACATCACATGATTTTATCGAATTGTACAAAAAGGTTTTTCTCCCTTCTTTCAAGTCAAAAGTAAGACCTTTATCAGTAATTCTGAGTAAAGACTTAGGTTTAGAAAAAATGCTCTTTAGTATTTTTATATCAAATTCCTGAATTAAGCCCTCATCTGGGTTAGTTTTTCGATTTTTAGACATGCTAGAAGTGTTTGTATTCAAGATATTCGTGTGATACTGTATAATCTCTTAAATATTAGTATTTTAAGTAATATGGCAGCAAAAGGAAAGAAAAAGAAAAAATCAAACTTAGTAAAGCTTGTATCTGAATCAGGATATACATATAACACCTATAAAAACCCAAAAAACACTGAGGGTAAACTTGTTGTTAAGAAGTATGATCCAAAAGTAAGAAAACATGCAGTTTTTACAGAAAAGAAATAAATTTTCTTAAGTTTTAAATAAAGCAGCAGTAATCCTGTTGCTTTATTTTTTTGGAATTTTAGTAAACAATAAACCAATAATTTATGAATATTCATGAAATTCATGCAAAACTTAGAGTATTAGAACCAACTTGGGTACCACAAGCCGAGATCTATAAATCTACAGTCGAAAGATACGTAAATGGAGACGATACGGTATTAGACATAGGTTGTGGAAGGTCAACATACATGTGTGATGTGTATTCTCGTGCACAACTCGTCATCGGACAAGACCCAGATGCCCAGGCCCTAGCCGAAAACACATGTGTTCAAATAAAGTTAACAGGAGGTCTTGAGACATTAAAAGAGGTCAAAAACGACTCGGTTGATGTAGTTGTCACATCTTGGGTTTTGGAGCATATTGATGAACCAGATTTATTACTTTCTAATGTTTCAAGAACTTTAAAATCTAGTGGAGTTTTTATTTCTTTGACTCCAAATAAAAAATCTTGGGTAATTTTCTTTAGCAGATTAATTCCAAACTTTTTACATCCTTTTTTAGTTAAATTAGTTTGGGGAAGAGAAATGCAGGATACTTATCCCACTCGTTATAAATTAAATAGTGAAGAAGAAATTCGTAATTTCGCTGCTAAATATGGTCTTTTGGTGGAATCAATACATTTCCTTAAAGATCCGACATATTATGTAGTAAACGGAAAACATTTGGAAAGTTTCATAAAGATTTATAATAAATTTGTGAAACCTGATAAATATGAAGGATTACTTTTTATATTAAAGAAGCCTTAGTAAGTCCACATTTTTGTCATAGCATAGAGAAATAACCCAAACACTAGAACATAAATTATTAATTTGATCCAGGTTTTTGGATCGGAAAAATCCATATTTAATATTACAAATTTGAATAGGAAAGTGAATTGATTATTGAGCTATTAATTTACGTTTTCAGTTTCCCCTACAGATTCCAACCCAAAGTTATACTGAGAAATAGTTTTATGAGTAACTTGCAGTTTTGACGTTAGTCAAAACTGGAGCCAAAGGTGGGACTTGAACCCACGACCGGCGGTTTACAAAACCGCAGCTCTACCAACTGAGCTACTTTGGCAACATGAGAAGTTTATCAGATGACAAAGGTCTAATCAAACTTAATCCTCTAAAATTGCCCAATTACCGCTTTCAACCTTAGGTAAATCAAACTGAGTTTGACCTTGAAATTTAGCACTTACATCGATCAAAGCAGGGCAAATCGCTAAAACTTCTTGGTAACTTATGTAACTTATACCTCTACAACAAGTACACTTTAAGTTACCTTTCGCGTCGCCTTGTAAAGACATAGTTTCAGGAGATTTTAAAAAAAGTCTCAAAATCCCATACTCTGGTCCACATCGCATGCAAAAAGCAATATCTGTATCGATGATCTTTTCTATTGAATTATACATTTTATTTATAAACAAAAATAAAAACCTCCCTTTTCAAAGGGAGGTTACTTCAACAAGTGTACTTCCCGCTAATGCCGGATAATAAGTACTTGTAGAATAAAGAATTTCATTAGTGAATTTTAGTCTTTGAAAGCGCTAGCTGTCAATACAAATGAAAAAGCGCACTTTATCCAATTTGGTTTTATCTTACAAAACCTAACTGAAAAAAATGCGCAATTATAAAAAAAAGGGATCGGCACTGCCCCGACCGACCCCAATGCTGAATGTGAACCACAGCCAGCATCGAAATCGGAAGTAAATCTCAAATCCCTAAGTCCAGTAGGCTTCTTTTACCGAACCAGACTTGGGGATTTGAGGTCCACAGAGTAGGTAATAACTAATTACACAAGAACAATATATCCCATATCTAGTTGTGAGTCAAGACCCATATAAAATGTTTTAAAAAATACCTCGCTGTAGCGATCTATAACAACTTTACCTCATAGGTTTAACGCAATGTGGAAAACCTATTTGGAACAAAAACGAACTCCTACTATAGGATTGTACTTTGGTTTTATGTGATGTATACTCCATCGCTCAAACCGATATTGAATGGTTATTTATCAACATTTAAAACCTTCACGGATTTGAATATTTATTATAAATTAGAAAAATGTTGTTGACTTCAGATGAAAGCTTAAGAAAGGAAAATATGGATTTTGAATTACTACAAACTCAAATAAAATCTGAATTTGGTCGACGAATGATTTTTTATAATTCTGGATCCATACAACCAGAATCTAACTCAGCCCAATTAACTGTGGACAATTTGGAAGCGAACCCTTTGGGTAAAGACTTTTTGAGTTACGAGTCTATGCCATTATTACTCCAGAAACTATATGATAATGATCCAGGATCTCAGGCTTTGAACTCACTTGAGGATTATTGTATTGACGATGGATTAGCAAAGAAATTTGAAGTCTCAATCTTAGTTGATGGTCAAGAAGTTTCATATATCAGTGATGGAATACATGTATTAAGTCGAAATGGATTGGTTAGTAAAGCTTTAGAAGGTAATGAGGCACTGGCAGAAGCAATTTCAAGAAATTTAACAATAATCAAAATTGATTTAAGTGGGTTTCGTGATATAGATAATGTACCTTTAGCTGGCGAAGTATTTAATAGTGATCTGGAAGTGCGAAAAATATTAGGTGATCCTTTACGATCTGCACGATCTTCGGAAACTTTAGCAGATTATGTTTTGTCTGAGGTTTCTACTATTGCTCAAGCAAAGGTAGACTCTATTAATTTTGTATTAAGTAGTATGGGGCTACCTGGAGAATTAATATGGGGAAGAATTGGTGGAGATGAATTTGGAATTGTTTTCAAAGATATTCATGATGAAGAATTAATAAAACAGCTATTTCAAATCATAATAACCGAAGAGGATGGCATTGAAAGTATTCAAACCTATTATTTAAATCCTGAACAACAGCAGGTAGTACCAGGTAATGTAAAAGTAAATTCTGAGACCACTATTATTAATTTTGGAAGCGATGATAAATTAGTAGCAGCTCGACAATTTGAAAAAATGTCTGAACAAGGTAACTTTTTTAGTTCTGAACAAATCAAAAAAGAAATCGAAAATCCAAATCAAGAAGTTAAGTTGCCTCAGAAACTGGATAAGTTATATGAAAGATATTTCGTAAGGTTTAATAAAAAAAATACGAGATTATTAGAAGAATTAAAGCAAGAAAGCCCAGAATTAACTCCTCTACTTGATGCAATAGTGCTTAACACAAATATTGAAGACCCTGATAAAGAATTTGCGAATTTTTGTATTGATTATATTTACGATAGGATGAGCCATGCGCCTGTAAATAATATGAGAGTATTTCTAAGTAAGGTTATTAAATTAACTACTGAAAAAGATTTTTTTAAGGATAGATATTCTCACACTACTTATTTTGCTTTTGATTTGCAGGGGCCTAAAGGTATAAACGACCTAATTAGTTATGGAGTTACTGATTTGGCAGTATTATCTACAATCCTCAGTGTATTAGACGTAAAAAATACGCCACCAAATGAATTAAGTGGTCTAACAAAAAAAGATATTGATATTCAAGTTGGACGAAGTGGTACAAAATTAGTTGTGTGTGTTGGTACAAGATCTTTGCAAACTAAAGGCATCAATCAAGCAAAACAAGTCCTTATCCAAAAATTAACGAGTATTACAGGGGCAAAACTAATCGAAGGTGGAATCGAGTGTGAAGTGCCAGTCGCTCATGCCAGAATGGATAGAAGAATTACCACAAATGAGAGCGCTAGAATAATGATTCGGCATTTGATTGATCAGGCAAACGATAGCTTCAAAATGAGTCAGTTATTAAAATTAATAACGCTAACCGGCGACGCTCAAGATAAATCCAAAATTGATGCAATCAAAAAATTATTGCAGCCAAATTACGAGCCGCCACAACCTGGTATGAAATTATCTGAATTTTTACGGGATGAAAACTTTATACCTGAATATTACAGACGGGTCAGAGTGGAGGAGAGATTAAGAGACTTAATGAAATCGTGTTCAGTTTTAATAGAAAAATTTACACCTTCAATTTCTTTCAAAAGGGAATCAGTAAATGCAAATATATTGCGCTCAAGGAAAAAAATTGCTGAATTAAGGGAAGCACTTTTCTTGCTTCAAAACAAACCAAATCCCCAATAATATGGTATAATAATGCATGGGGATGTAGTGGATTCGACGGGTGGATCTCACTTATCGCTGCAAGTCGTGTTTGACGGTGACACGTACCAGAATATCGCTCATCAAAGAATGCAAATTCATTGAAATCAATTGTTAATGGCATTAAAAACGCTTTAACAGTAAAAGCTCCAGTCCTTAATTGGAATGTAGCCTAAGTTTCGAAAATTATATAAATAATTTTTTAAGCTAAAGAATTAGGTAGTTAGTTGATGTAACTAATTCTTATTAATCAACTATCAAGATTACTTGGTTAGATAATTTTGATTATAAATAACCAAAACTTTTAGTTATTTTGTAAAGTTTGAGACTAAAAGTACTAACTTTACTAAGCTTGTAGATGTAATTAGTGAAACATTTCGGACGCGGGTTCAATTCCCGCCATCTCCACCATTTATTGAATGTTTTGCTCCAAAAAAGTATACTAAATTCTATGTTAAAAACTATCGTCGGAATAATATTAATCGTCTGGTTACTCGGATTCTTATTTAGAGTTGCTGGCGATGCAATCCATATTTTGTTAGTAATTGCAGTAGTAGTGTTTGTACTGGATTTACTGGGAATCGGAAATAAAACAACAGCTTAAGTTACTTAACAAAATAAAAAATACCCGCTTTTGGCGGGTATTTTGTTTTGGAATTCAAACGAATCCCAGAAAGTCAGTTCTTCTGTATTAATTACAAAATAACAGAAGATGATTGACGTTCAGACATTAATCACCTCCTTTCTTTAAAATTAAATAAATAGGTTAACAATTATCTAGTTAACAATAATATTATAACAAAAATTTTTTAAGTTTAAATCAGCAATCATCTAATTTATGATTAATGTACAATTATTAATATGAAAAAAAGTTTCGACGAAGTTGTAAAAATTTATAATGAAAATGATCGTTATATTCATTTTGATACTACGAAATTTTGTCCAGATGATTTCAAAGTACGAGTAGCTGAAGAATTTATAACAATTTTGAGAAATTATAAAGGGTATTATCCGCAAGATTTAATGATTCCAGGAGTGGTACTTAAAAAGATTGAGGCTACGCACGATTTGGAGGTTTTTTATTATTCAATATTGAAAGAGATGATATTTGATGAGATTTATGTAAAAGAAAATTATGAAAAAAATATTTTGGAAGAAATAACCGAAGATGAATTCACACAATTAGAAAAGGAATGCTTTAGTAGTTTAGCGTTTGATTATAAGATCAACTTGCACAATGAAGTTCCAATTAAATTCTATAAAGTCGAAATACATTATAGCGATTTATCGACGAGTTTAATTCTAGAGACACATGAAAGATTTATATTTATTAATTGGAATACAACTGCATAAGTTCTGATATGTACTTCGTTTATGTTCTAAAATGCGGCGACGGATCGTTTTATACTGGTATTACCAATAACTTGGAAAAGCGTATCGAAACACATAGGAGTGGAAAAGGCTCAAAATATATACGCGCACATTTACCGGTTCAACTAATTTATAACGAAGTTCTAGAATCAAAATCGCAAGCTTTGAAAAGAGAAAGAGAGATAAAAAGTTGGAGTAGGCAGCAAAAGATCATTAATTTGAAGCTTAAATAAAGTTTATATTTGTATAGATTTTGTTTATGAATTGATATTTTTTAGATGAAAATCCCTTGACTTTCAATTTTTTAATTCATACGATTGATTCACTTACGACTGGTTTAATGAACTTTTTTTCTAAAATTTTGAAAGTAATAATTGTTATATTATTACTGATACCAATTGCGAAAGCAGTCCCAAATGTATCATTTACCCAACAAATTAATGCCGGAATTCTTTCTGTGGATGTTGTCGGTGGTAGTTTTAATTCAGTTGCAACACCTTCATTTTCATTATCACCACTTTCATTATCTATTGTTTGCCAGACAGCCACTGGAACTCTGGGGACACCAACACAAAAAATTTATGTCCAAAATCCTGGCCAAGCTAATTATGGATGGGTAGTAAATATATCTGCAACAAATGGCAATACTTCAGCATGGGTTAATCAAAGTGCTGGTGCAAATTACGATTACAACGATGGTAGTGGTTGTGCAGACGGACCAGATGCTGATTCGATTGGTGGTCAAATGACAATTAATCCTTCTACTGGCGCACTTACAACTGGTCAATGTACAGGCTGTACTACAACTGGAGTGACTCTAGGAAGTTCGGCTCCTTTTGTACAGGGAACGACTGATAGCATCACAATACTTACAGGTAGTGCTGGCTCTGAAGATATTGCTGACTACTTAATTACCGGAATTGGGGTTAGCCAAAGTGTTCCAGCTTCACAGCCAGTAGCGAATTACAAAATGGATTTAACAATAACAGTAATATCTTTATGAGAAACTTTAAATCAGAAAAAATTAAAATATTAAATTCTTTTCTGATTTTGACTTTAATATTTTTAGGATTTGTTTTTTTTACTCCAAATACTGCTAGGGCAGTAAGTGCTGGTCAAATAAGCGCAGTCCCTGCAAATCCTAGACCAGAAAATCCTCGCACCACATCTATTTTTGTTTATACAGCAAAACCCGGTGACATTATCAAAGACGAAGTTTTACTTTCAAATATTTCACCACAGGAATCAAAAGTAAATCTTTATGCTACTGATAGCATTCCTTCAAATACTGGCACTCCTAGCTGTGAACAAGAATTAGATACACGAGACGAAGTGGGACATTGGATAAACATTGATAATGGCTTGCCATTTATACCTGCTGAATCGAGCATGAGAGCACCATTTAATATTGAGATACCTAAAGATGTTAAAAGCGGTGAATACAATGGCTGTATGATCTTACAAGTTGCAGAACCACCTACAACAGAGAATCCTGGTATCAGTCTCAAAACTAGACTTGCACTTAGAGTTGTAATTTTAATTCCAGGAGAAATCCATAAAGATCTAGAAATTACAAAGGTTACACCTTTAGTTGAAAATTCTAGATATTTGATAAAACCAGAGTTAGAAAATAAAAGTAATGTTTCTCTTGATACGGATATTACTGTAACAATGAAATCATTTGGACTTTTTGATTATTATTCAAATACATTAAAAACATCATTCCTTCGAGATGCTAAAGCTTTTTCAATTTTTGATTTTAAATATTCAGAATGGGGAGGTATATTTAAAGTTGATGTCTCTGCTAAATACGATAGCAATCCTGCAAATGAATTAAACGGCGCAAATCCAGAATACAAAACAAAAACAAATACGATTTGGATACTAATGTGGCCAGATTTCTTACATCTCGCAATAATGTGTGGAATATTTGCCATTTTATTGATAATTGTTGATAGATACTTCTATAAGAAGATTACAAAGAAATAATATTTAATAAAATGTCTCGGATTTGGTCATTAAAAAAGACTATTTTACTATAAAACCATCCTCAACTCCTTTGACAAATAAATCTACCAAATATGGGTCAAATCTTTTCCCTGCCATTTTCTGAATTTGTATTAAGGCTTCTGGTATGGAAAGTGCAGCTTTGTAAGATCTTTCAGATACGAGTGCATCCCAGGCATCCGCGATTGCTACAATTCTTGCTGCCAAAGGAATCGCTTCTCCTGCAGTATTATTGGGATACCCAGTCCCATCCCAATTTAGGTGATGTCCGCTTACGATGTAGGAAATTGTTTTAAAAGTATCGCCGGTCAGTCTGGATAATGCTTGTGCGCCGAACTCAGGGTGTCTCTTCATAATAATCCATTCTTCTTCAGTGAGAGGTCCAGGTTTTCTAATAATACTTTCTGGAACTCCTATTTTACCCAAATCATGAAGCTTACCTCCTAGTTTTATTCTCTTTAATTCTTCTTCGTCCTCGATTCCATATAATACTGACAATTTTATTGCTGCTTGAGCTACCCTTTCTGTATGTTCAAATGTTTCGTCACTTCTTTGTTCCATTAAACATAATAATGCAAAAATTGCTCCCTCCTCACTTTTTATTTCTGCTAATTTATAAGTATGGCTTATATTTTCTAAACGAGAAATAATATATAAAGTTTTTTTCCTTCCACTAATTAATGTAGAATTTGTAACAAAGAGTATTTCTCGTCCTTTCCTATCAAGCATGCTGACGAGATGTGAATTGGGTAGTCCTAATAACCAACTTTCTTTACTTTGTTCTCTAAACCAAGGTCTATCGAATGGACTTAATAGATCTATCCATTTCCTTTTTTTCAAGAATTCAGAAGCTGTATTGTAACCAAGCATCCTAGCAAGATTTGGTGTAAAAAAAGTTACATCTTGTCTAGGATGGTTTGCGATAGGGGCGATTATTGTTGCTTGATTTTTGTCAACCTGTCCGAAAGTTGAATCTTCAGCGACAACACTACCATAAAATGGCCAATGAATACTAAAATAGATCTGGCCACCTTGCCTCATCGAAAGATGCTCTAAAGCTAAGTAAACCATTGTCGCTTGAGGGTAAGGTCCCAAAATATGAAACCCTATCTGTAGATCATTTAGTTGATTACTTGTGTTTACTGCAAGCTTTAAATATTCAGCTGAATCTGGATTAATCATTTGTAGTAAAGGATGTCCAATAAAACTTCTTGGTGTGTCAAAAGATTTATGGCTCATGCCATGATCTCTAACAATAATTGCTTTCAAGAATGTTAATGCAGCATGATTGTGATATAAAATAGGATAGCCATCATTTTCATTATCGCTAGTATAAAAAACAGGTAAACCTATTTCATTGTGTGAGGATTCTAACGAAAAGTTTGTCATTTTATTAAATACTGTTAACTAAACTACTTCACTATAAAACCCAAAACTGTTGTCTGACATATTTAGTCCGTTTCAGGTAATACTCATTCTAGAAGAATTCCTAGAAAATTGTCATAATTTTTGTACATAACCCATCAGGTTAATAGTTGACTTGTACAACCTTTACGGAAATTCGGTTATAATGCTGACGCTCAAATTTTGAAATGCTATAGTGGAGTTGATGGATTTTTATAGCGGGGGAGGTGAGGTTTTGACTTCGGACGGTTTTGCATTCCGAACTGACCATCCAAAAATAATTGTAAAAGCGATACTTGATCTTGAAAAAATTGACCAGGCAAGGGCAGGTGGTTTAAATCAAGATTTAAGCGTGATCGAGGGTGCACTTTTCTCTATGGATACCAATGTTGTAAGAGAAATATTATTTGGAAATCTTATTAATTCTTTTTCATTACAAGGATGGGCGGTAAGTATTTACAGTATTAATATAATTGGTGATGGTGAAATTGAAGCTCGTATTGCATACTTTAATGCTTTATTTTTACACAGTGCAATTTTAACTGGTTATATTCCTCCAGGTACTAAAATGAAAGATTTGTACGGCAAGACATTGCTTGAAGGCGGATTTAGTGAACAAAGTGACCAGACTTTTCGAGAACAGGTTTCTGATGTTTTGGAAAGTGGTGAACCTAAAGTTACCGAAAGAGATATGACTTATCCAAATAGAGATAAATCAAAAATGTTAGCCCAAGTTATTCCTATTACGGATGATGATGGAAAAGTAGTTTTGATATTAAATGCCTTAAAAGATATGGGACCCTCACTATTAGGACATACTTTGGAAAGTCGAGTCGTTATCGCAGCACTTGATGCATTAGGAAGACTACCAATAAATGCTGATACAA
>JADMIO010806605.1_pt1 | contig 11252 bp, 7 predicted proteins | sample 8958161 | NCBI WGS metagenome assembly JADMIO01 (sample SAMN16585339, study PRJNA669376) | soil metagenome | isolation source: Crop rotation soil | place: USA: Cullars Rotation, Alabama | collected 2011 | reverse complement strand
CTTTCGCGCCCAATAGCCGATCATCAGCGCCGCGAAAACCGCGATGCGTCCTTTCAGTGCAAACAAACAGAACGTCAATCCCGCAAAAAAATAACTCAGCGCAATCCGCTGCAGCACGCCCAGCACGCGTATTTCCGGCCACGGTTTGCTCAATCCGCCGCTGTAAAACAAGCCCACCATAAACAGTAGCCCCGCCCGCAACGCCAGCTTTCCCACTGTGGGCCAGAAGCCTTTTTGCTCCAGCGATTTATTCAGCGAAAAGGTGATCGACACTCCTGCCATGAACACGAACATCGGAAAAATCAGATCGTAAAACGCAAACCCATCCCAATCTTTATGCTTGAGCTGCGTCGAGATTGTCTTCACCACCGCGTTGTCGTTGAGCTTCTCGAGCGCGTTGACAATCGAATGCGCGCCGATGATCCAGAACATGTCGAACCCGCGCAGCGCATCGAGCGACAAGAGCCGCTCGTCAGGTGCCACGCGTGAAAGAACAGGAGCATCAGCGCTCATCGAAGATATTTCCGATTAGGGTTGCCTTCATTTTACATACAGCGCGTGAGTTCGCATATTCCGCATTTGTGGTTAGAACCAATAGTTCATGGGCGAGATTGTCGGCATTCTTCTCTGGGCCAGCTTGCTGGTTCCCGCGCTCGTCACTCTTGACGCTTTATCACTGTTCTTTTCACGCAGCACTCCCGCGCTCGGCTGGCAGCCGCCGAGAATTCAGTGGTGGATTCAGGATTTTGTGATCCTGGCCATCGATTCCGGCGGCATGCTGGCGTGGGCGTTCCATTCCTTGGAAAAACCGGAGGTTTCGCGCGTGCCCGTGCCGGGCATGCTCATCTATCTCGGCGCGCATTTGCTCGAAATGATTCTGGCCTTTTTCATCGCGACAGACATTTGTTCCATGTGGCCGCAAATCGATTCGAAAGAACGAGCCTTAATGTTTGCGATCATTCTGTGCATGTCGATTTTTGCGCTCTGGTTCACATCCATAATCTGGTTTATCGCGAAACGCATAATCGCCCTTCGTCGCGGCCCCCGTTTCGTTACTCCTCGTATCCGCCTATTTGCTTGCATCGCTGCGCTCGGATACGGAACTGCATTTTTCCTTCCCATGGCAACCGTTCGCGGGTCAATGATCGGAGGCATGACCGGCTACGAAGCCTACATGATTTGCCTCACCGGATTCTTTTCGCACGAATTCGCGTTCGCCGCCGTGGCTTGGTCGGCCAATGCGATGTTCTGGGCAGCGTTCGCATTTCTTCTCGAGGGCCGCCGCGGTTTAAGCGTGCTGCTCACCGCCGCCGCGTTGCTCGCGGCACTGACCGTTCATGAACCCAACGTTGCCGTCTACAATTCCCCCGGCTACGGCATGTGGTTCTTCAGCATGGCTTCCCTCGGCATCTTCGCGCTGATCGATCTCGCACTCGTCCGCAAATCGAAAATCGACAATCAAAAATCGTAAATCAACTCACTCCGCTTTCCCGCTGTAATAAAAAACGCCGTCGTTGCGCCAAAAACAGTGATACTCGTTCCCATTCATAAATCCCGGCGGCACGATTTTCACAAAATCCTCGTCCCACTTTTCAATGCTGATCGCCTGCGGCTTGAACAACACCTCGCCCGTTGAACTTACGATCCCATTTTCTTTATCCCGCGACACGATGTACTGTCTCGGAATGCTCGACAACTGAATGTTTGTCCACTCCGGCTGCACAACCCAATCGCCCTTTTTGTCGATCAATCCAAACTGCTTCGGGCCGGCTTGAGCGCGCGCCAAACCATTCACGTCGAAATCCGCAGCGAATTGAAATCCCTGCGGGATCACCTTCTGAAGCTTTTTGTCGTAAAGATAAACTTTCTTGTCCGTTCTGTCGGCCAGCCACACCGTTCCATTCTTGAATTTGTCCAACCGGATGAAGGAATTCGGCGCGGTCCCCATGCTTCTTCCGTGCACGTCGATCGCCTCAACCGGCCCGCCCGTTTTGCGCTGCACGATCGCCAGCCCTTCGCTGAAATTTCCGGCCAGTACAAACTGCGCGGGAATAACGGCTTCGCCGTTCTCGTCCAGAAAGCCGAACAGCTTTGTTCCATTTTCCTTGAACACGGCGCGGTTGTCATTCAGCGCGCCCACATAAGGATACTCAACCGAAAATCGATGCCGCCCGCGCTCGTCGAACAGATCGTATTTCTGTCCGTGCTCCCTCGCGCCGATGAAATGCGAAATGTCGGAATGAAACATCTGCTCGAATTGAATCGGCGTCATCAATTCCCCGCCGCTCGACATCAGGCCATATTTGCCATCCATCTGAACCACGGTCACGCCGTTTTTGAACCACGGATAAATGTGGCTGTATTCCTTCGGCGTCAGCGAATTCCCCTGCAGATCGTACAGCCCGCTCAAGCCAAGGAAATTGCCCGCGTCGGCTGGATCGGGAATCGTGACGGTCAACCGCGCAACCTTCTCATCCAGCGTGATCGTCTTGAACTGGAACGGCAGGATTTGTTTGCCAGTACGGTCGATCACTCCGAACTTCCCGCCCTTTTTGACAATCCCCACGCCGCTCTTGAACATGCCGCCTTGCACGTCTTCGAATTGAAATGGAATCACGACTGCATTTTTGCCGTCGATAAAGCCCCACAATTTATTTTGCCGCACAGCCGCCAACCCAAAGCGGAACGGATATGCCAATTCGTAAGTGGGCGGGATTTCGAATTGGACGTTTTTCGCATCCCGCGCCATGAACCCCCACAGGCCGCCCGAGTTGTAAGGCATCCATCTCTCGCTTGCGTCTTCGGCCGCGGCTGTCAGGGCAAAACAAAGCACGCACCACAGAATTCTTTGCATCGGTTTCCTCGTCGGCATCGGCGTTTCAAAAGCGCGTTTTCCAGATTAACTCATTCTAATTTAAGTACTCATTCAGTCGCGCGCCTGCACTAATAAGAGGTGGGATTCATCCTACCGCCTGATAAGATAATCCTGCGTTCACCGGGTGTCCCGCATGTTTCGTCTGTCTCGTGCAGCAGCACTCATTTTTCTTCTCACCACAGCTCTTTCGTTTGGCGCGTCATTCGGCGACGGCAATCTCGTCATCTACCGCACGGGCGACGGCGTGACTCCGCTGGCGAACACGGGCTCGCCGGTGTTTCTCGATGAATACACGCCAACCGGCACACTCGTCCAATCCATTCCGGTTCCGACGGCCGCCAACGGCGCGAATCGCCCGCTCGTGGCCAGCGGTACAGCCCAGTCCGAGGGACTCATCGCCCGGTCGCTCGACGGCCGTTACGTTCTGCTGACCGGATACGATTCGGTGCTCCCCGGTTCCGGTTCATTATCGTCAATGCCTGCTGCCACAATCCACCGCGTCGTGGGCCGTGTCGATGCCACGGGCGCGATCGACACTACCACTTCTCTTTCCGATGCCGCCGATGCCGACAACGTCCGCTCCGCTACATCCACCAACGGCACTGATCTGTGGGTCACCGGCGCGTCCGGCGGCGTCCGCTACACGACTCTCGGCGCGACGACTTCGACGCAAATCAGCGATACCATTACTAACCTGCGACAGCTTCAAATCGACACCGGTCAACTGTACGCGTCGTCACAATCCGGCACGGATATCCGCGTCGGGACTGTCGGAACCGGAATCCCCGCGACCCCGGGCCAGATCATCAAAAACTTGAAGAGCGTCGGCGACGGTAACCAGCCTAATGGCTTTGTCCTGGCCGATCTCAGCGGCGAAGTCGACGGCGTCGACACGCTATACATCTGCGATGAAACAGACGGCGGCAAGATTCAAAAGTTTACGCTCGTCGCCGGAAGCTGGGTCAAAAGCGGCGCGGTTGCCGCGGCCGGGGTGAGAAGCATCGCGGTTACCGTCGTCGGCACGACCGCGACGCTTTATGCCGTCGCGGGCGGCGACGGCTCCGCAAGCGGCGTGAGCGCGCTGTACCGCCTGATCGACAGCGGCGGTTATGCCGGGCAGCTTTCCGGAGATGTCACGACGCTCGTCACATTCAAGGACGGAGCGCGCGCATTCCGCGGCGTCGCGCTGGCCCCGACAAATAATCTCAACACGGCACCGAAAGCCGGACCCATCGCGGCGCTGGCCAACGCCATCGGCGATCCGACCAATCCGGGCGTGACGTTCGCGATTTCCGACGCGCAAACCGCGCCGGCAAATTTGAAACTCAGCGTGATCTCGAGCACCAACGTCGGCGTCGCGCCGCTCGGCCGCATCGGACTCTTCAACAATAACAACGGCACCGCGACGTTGCGCGTCATCCCCGGCGCGGTCGGCTATTCGACGATCACGATTCGCGTCACCGATCCCGGCGGCTTGTTCACCACAGTCACATGCGAATATGCCGCCTCCGAACGCAAACTTCCCACCACACGTTACCACATCAGCGGCTCCGACATCTCCGCGGCCACCGCCATCGACGGTCAGTTCATGATCGCCGCCAACGATGAAGATCAGATTTTGCGTGTCTTCGACCGAAAAACTTCGGGCGTGCCGGTCGCGCAATTCAACATGGCTCCGGGCCAGCTGCAGCCGCCGCTTCAGCTCGCGCAGGTCGATGCGCAAAGCACCCTTTATGAAACCGATCTGGAAGCGTGCGTCCGCGTCGGCAACCGCATTTACTGGATCGGCTCGCACGACAACAACAAGGACGGCGAGCTGCGTCCGAATCGCTCGCGATTGTTTGCGATCGACATCTCCGGCACCGGCGCGCAGACGCAGATTTCGTTCGCCGGGCGTTACGATCATCTGCGCGCGGATTTGATTCAATGGGACAACTCCGGCGCGCACGGCAAGGGCGCGGGCTACTATCAGTTCGCGGCGGGCACAGCGGCCGGCGTTTCGCCGGAGGACGTTACGCGCGGCGGATTCAATATCGAAGGCTTGTGCATGGCGCCCGGCAGCACCTCGACCGCGTACGTCTGCTTTCGCGCGCCCATCGTTCCGCCGGGCAACCGCAATCTCGCGCTGATTGTTCCGGTCTTGAACTTCGACACGCTCGCGGTGATTGGAGGCCCGGAGGGACTGAGCGGCGGCAACGCCGGCTCCGCGGTCTTCGGCACGCCCATCGAAGTCGACCTCGGCGGCCGCGGCTTCCGTGACATTCAGAAAAATGCCAACGAAGAATATCTTTTGATTGCCGGCCCAGCATCCGACGTTCCCGCAGCGGAAGGCCCGCACGATTTCGTTCTCTACACTTGGAACGGCCAGCCCAACACCGCGCCGGTCGTGCATGTCGCTGATTTGCGTGGCATGCATCCCGAAGCGATCGTCGAAGTCCCCACGCCGCTGACCGCCGACAGCATCATTCAGCTCGTCAGCGACAACGGCGATACGGTTTGGTACGACGACGGCATCATCGGAAAACATCTCCCGCAGCAGCTTCACAAAAAATCCCGCAGCGATCTGGTGCGCCTTGGCGAAACCGGGCCGATGCTTCAATCACTGACAGTCACGCCACCCAATCCCGTTGCGGGCGATGTGGTCACCTTCGACGCCGTGCTCGCCGATCAGTCCACGCTCGTCTCCTACGATTTTGGCGACGGCAGCGTCTCGCCGGCCGCGGACGGTCCCGGCGGCGGATGGAAGCGCCAGCATGTCTTCGCCACCGAAGGTGTCTACACGATCACGCTCACCGCAACGCTGCAACAGCAGTCGATCACCTCGACGTACATTCTGCTTGTTTCAAAATTGGGCGACGGATTGACGCCGCTGCCGCTGACCATCACGAAAGTGACGGCGAAATTCAACTTCCTCAAGACACGTGTTGATTTGATTTCGATTGCCGGAACGCTGCCCGCGGGAATCAAGCTCGGCAAAACAGATAACGTCTGGATCGATGCCGGCGGCATCTCTGCTCACGTCAAACCCAAACCGCCGCGAAGCAGCCCCAAAAATCCGGTGGTTCAATTTACCGGATCATTTTCGCTGAGCGCGAAAGGCGCATTCAAGATCAAGCTGTCGAAAGGAACGTTTCTTCCGTTCCTGCGAGACGAGGGCTTCGGCTCATCACCGGCCGACGCCGGCACGCACACCATCGTTCTGGGAATTCAGATCGTCGATAAATTTTACCAGGGACAGCTTAGTGTGAATTACCAGGTGAAAGGCGCCGCGAGCGGGTTCGTGAAATAGCGTTCTCCACGAAATTAAGGCAACAAAAAAGCCGGCACGAAGGCCGGCTTGTGTGCTGCATTTGGTTTTCTTTACGGCCGCTGGTCTCGGGTGCTGTTTTGCGAGTTGCCTTGGTTCTGGCCACTTGTGCTGGAATTTGTGCTTCCGGTTTGGCCGGTGCGGCTGCCCGTTGTGCCCGTGTTGCCCGTGTTGCCCGTGCCGGTGTTTCCGGTGCCCGTGTTTCCGAAGCCCGACGTCGTTCCTGTGCTCGAATTGCCGGTACCAGTACCCGTGTTTCCTCTGCCTGAGTTGCCGGTTCCCGTGTCATTCTGATTCATCAGCTTGCCTTCGCTGGTCAGGCGCTGCTCGCCACTCAAAGTGCGCCGCGTACCGTCCGCCGAAACCCACGTTCCATCGCGCATCAATCGCGAGCCATCCGCGAAAGTCGTATCCGTTGTTGCTTCCGATGACTGGCCGTTCCTCCAGTTCATCACCTTGCCATTCTGCATCGAGTACCCGCTGAAAGAGCTATTGTTCGTTGCTCCCGTGTTTCCGCGTCCTTCTTGCCCGGCACCTTCTTCGGCCAGCACGCACTCACCGAGCGCGAATGCCAGACAAATCGTCGCCAACTTCAAACCTTTGCACAACATGGCTACTGCCTCCATAAAGAGAGAATTAATCCCCTCCGACATGGAAGAGGGATGCAAAGGCACTGCCGTCTCATAGGAAAACGAGAAGTGTTCTTCACAATCATGATTGCACAGAATGTAAGCGATTTTTTGCGGAGATTACGGCACTACTTCCAGTAATACTCGCCCTTGTAGACGGTATCCACGCCGCCTTCGAGATACGGCCGGCCGGCCTGATCGCCGTTGAGATCGAAATAAATCGAAAGCGCGCCGCCCGCGACCAGCACCTTCACCGGCGATTTATATCCGTGCGCATAAGCCGACGCGATTGCAGCGGCCGTCGCGCCCGTACCGCAGGCGAGCGTTTCGTCTTCGACGCCGCGCTCGTAAGTGCGAATGCGGATGGTGTTGTCGCCGAGCAATTGCGCGAAATTCGCGTTCGTGCCTTTGGGCTTGAAGGCATCGTTGTAGCGGACCGCTGCGCCTAATTTGCGGATGTCGATCTTTGACACGTCATCCACAAATCGGACCGCGTGAGGCACGCCGGTGTTGACAAAATACAATTCCATGCTTTCGTCGAGAACTTTCACGCCTGAGCGTTTCTCGACTTTCGACGGTTCGGAAAGTTGCACGCGCGCCGACGAGCCATCGGGTGAGACAACCGCATTCAGAGTTCCGGGAATCACATCGATGCGCTGCTCGCGTCCGGCGGCGCCGATCTGAGTCGCAAAAATCGCGAAGCAGCGCGAACCGTTGCCGCACATTTCCGCTTCGGAACCGTCGGCATTGAAGATCCTCATGCGCAGATCGTGGCCGGGCTTGCTCGGTTTATCGACCGTGATCACGCCATCCGCTCCGACCGAAATGCGGTGCGGGCACGCGGCCTTCGCCAGCGCCGACGCTTCGCCCTCTTTGAGCAGCCCGGCGCGGTTATCGACCATGATGAAGTCGTTCCCGGTGCCCGACATTTTCACGAACGGAATCACACGCATGGTTGCAGCTTTCCTCTCGAACCGCCCATTATATCGGCTCCCGACGCGAATATCAACGCCTCACTCTTTCTTGAACTCGACGCCGTCCGTCGCCAGCGCGTCGAAGCGATGTTCCGGCTCGCCGGCCGCCCACGCCATGCCGCGCAGCAGCAGCAGCCGAAAGTACGGGTCGTTGAAGCTCCAGTTGTAATGCCCGGGAATCATGCAATACGTCCGGCCTTTCGGAAGCTGCTTCGACCAGATTTGCGGGAACGTCGTTTTCTCCGGCGCGCCCTTGGGCCAGACTTCCTGCGCGCTCGCGATCACGGTCACTTTCGACTGATCGAAATGAATCGGGAAATAGGTTTCGTCGAAGAATTGAACTGTCTGCGGAAGGCCGCGTGTGATCGGATTGTCTTCGGCCGGAAGCTTCAATTCAATCGGGCCGTGCCGATAGCCTGCGGCAGTGTACGCCAGGCCGAAGCGCTCGCCGAATTTCTGCGCCTGCTCCGGCGGCGGGCCGATCGCCCAATGAATCAGCACCACGCCGCCGCCGCGCGCCAGCACGTCATCCACATCTTTCAACTGCGCGTCCGTCCATTGGGGATGCAGAAAACAGACCATCAAATCCGCGGCTTTGATCTGCTCCGGCTTCGGCCAGTCGAATGCGGTGTCGACCGTGACCTTCGGCAATTTCTTCACGAGCGGCGTCCAATTTTTTTGCCAGAGCGGATAATCGTGCTCGCCGACGCCGTGGTCTTTCTTTCCCGCCAGCAGCAGAATGTTGAGCTGCTTCAATTTGTCTTCAGCAATCGGCGCAGGCGCTTTCTTCAGCACCGCTTCGACTTCAGCCTTCGGCCGCGGATCGGGCGCGACAGGAGCCGGATCAGCCGCGAACAGGTGGAAAACAATCAGCGCTATTGTTCCGCAAACAAATCGAATCGATGGCATAGTGTCGCCCGCATTTCGTTCACTGCATCGTTGCCAGATCAGCATTCATGCGTTCCACAATCTTCCACACTTCCGCGTTCGCCTCGGCGCTGATTGGCGTGCCGAGCGTTCCGATGAATTTTCCCTGCCGCGCGTTTCTCGCCCCGACGATACACGCCGTCACCGCCGGATTCGACAGCAGCGCGCCGACCGCCAGATTCGCGCAGTTCGTTCCATTCTTCTCCGCGAGGCGCTTCAATTCTTCGACGGCCTGCAAGTGCCGCACGAACCGCGGGCCCGTGTAATCTTTATGCACGCCGCGGCTGTCTCCTTCCGGGAACGTCTTCTCCTTCGTCCATGTGCCGAAGAGCATCCCGCGGAACAGCGGCGAATACGCCAGCGTCCCGAGTTTTTGTTTCTCACACCACGGAATTTGTTCCTTCATTGTCGCGGGGCGGAAAATGCTCAGCGGCGTCTGGAGCGTATGCAGCGGCAGGCCTGTCGCTTTCCACGCGTCAAGCTCCGCCACGCTGAAATTGCAGACGCCGACTGCGCGGATTTTTCCTGCTTTCAGCAATTGATCGCACGCCTCGGCCTGCTCCGAAACCGGTTGCGGCACCGGCCAGTGCAATTGATACAAATCGATCCGGTCGATGCCGAGTCGCTTCAAACTCGCTTCGCATTCGGCGAGCACCTGCGCTTGGGTTGCGGACGGATTGCGGTTGCTGCTGTCGTCACCGAGCCCAAACTTCGTGAATACGAGCGGGCGCCTCGATGCGGGAATCTTTTTCAGCGCATCGCCGCACATCTGCTCCGAAATGCCTGATCCATAAATCGGCGCCGTATCGAGCCAGTTGATTCCGGTATCGAGCGCCGTTTCAATCGCCGCGAGGCTGTCCGCCTCTTCCTGTCCGCCCCACAGCCACCCGCCGATCGCCCACGTGCCGAGACCAATGACGGTGATGTCCATCCCAGTCGAACCCAGCTTGCGGCGTTCCATCAGCGAATCTCCACAATCGATTTTCAATAATTGTAGAAGACGCGCGGAGAGCGTGCATGTTCAAAAAATGGATGCAAACAAAAACGGCGGCATCGCTGCCGCCGTTTCTTTCAAGTGATAATCGCGATTTTTAATACGCCGTTTGTGTCCCGTTCACCGCGCCATGCTGATCCGGAAGCGGGCCGGTGTTCTTTGTGAACCCTTTGCGAACCATGTCCCATCCCGCCGGGCTGAAGCCGTTCGAGCCCTGGCTTGACTGCAATTTCAGGAGGTTCTGCACGCGCTGGTCGTAATTGACATTGAACGTGCCCTTCGGCGTCATCACGCCCATGTCCGGCGCAATCACGGCGCCGTTGATCGTGAGGTTTCCGTTGCCACGCGAAATTGCATTGCTCCACTTGTTCGTTGTGGGATTGTACACTTGCACCAATTTACGCTCGATCGCCAACATCGCGTTGTTTGTATAAAGCAATCCGTCGATGCGGCGCGATCCCGTCTGACGCGTGACTTCTTCGGACGAAATGATCTTCAGCATGTTGTCCGGCGAAATCCAGTCCGGATGAATGTTGATGACCGTCTTTTTGTTCACGGATGCCGGGCTTTGCACGCTTGTGGGGATATCGGCCAGGTCGGTGAAATTCACGGGATCGGCCGAGTGGCGCTGAAGCTTGAAGCGCTGTTCATCCGTGCTCCACGCGCCGCCGTCGCCGCCATTCTCGGGGGACTGCTGGAAGCCCGTCGTCGACACGTAAATCGGATTCTTCTTCGGGTTGGTAGGATCGTATGAATAGAACGAGTAGAAGCGCGGGATGTAGCTGTCGTCGTACGGATCGTTCGGATTGTTCGTCGCATTGTTTTCGACGCGGTAATGCGACTCGTCCTTGGGATCGTACGAATTCCCCGCGCCGTAATCCGGCAGCCGCTGCAACGTCTTCACGTATTCGGCCTGGTTGAACTGCGACAACTGGAACATCGTGAAATTCGGCTGGCTGTACTTGCTGTACGTTTTGCCGTTGATGTCGATGGTGCCTGATTTGACCGTCACCACGTCAGGATTGAGGTACTTATCATTTTCGTAGGTGAGGATCTTACCCGGTTCGGCCTGCCCTCGTTTGGTGACCACATTGCCGTTCTCGTCCTGATAGCGCGGCCGATAAAAATCACGGTTCGCCGACCCCGTGCTCGACGTGTCGCCTTCATTCCAGTTGGTTACCTGGCTCAAATAGTCGCCGACGACGATATTCTTTCCTGCGACCAGACCCAGCAGGTTCGGTTTGTTCTGCGCATCCGATCCAAACGCTTCCTGCGCGACAGACGTCGACCCCACATTGATTGTGTCGACGCGATCCTTATAAATCACGTCGCCTGGAATGTAGATGTTGCCCGACGCGAAAATCTGCCCCGTGCCCTGAACATATCCGCGGATGATGACGTCGCCGTCGATCACCACTTTTCCGTCCAACTGGATCGGATTCGATGCAGTGCCCGTGAGAATCACGTTGCCGGTATATCCCTGCGAGATGTTCGCGGCAGTGCCCACGCTCGGGAGAACCGTCTGCGTGTATTGCGTGCCGGAAAG
>JADMIO012753036.1_pt1 | contig 11253 bp, 11 predicted proteins | sample 8958161 | NCBI WGS metagenome assembly JADMIO01 (sample SAMN16585339, study PRJNA669376) | soil metagenome | isolation source: Crop rotation soil | place: USA: Cullars Rotation, Alabama | collected 2011 | reverse complement strand
CTTTCCCGGGCTCGTCATGCGCCCGGAGCGCGTCGGCGAGGACGCCGACGGATGGACGCGGGTCGAGATGGAGATCCCGGGGCGGCTGGACCGCGCCGCCGACGTGCTGCAGGCGCTCGCCGAGTCCGGGGTCTCGGTCGGCCGGTTCGAGCGCGTCGGGCTCTCGCTGGCCGATCTGATCGAGCGGATCGTGCAGCGGCACGGTGCGGCCTGATGGGCGCCGCGCTGGCACTGGTGCGGGCGAGCTGGCTCACGGCGCGGACCTACCGCGTCAACCTGCTGCTGTCGCTGCTCTACCTGCCGGTGCTGATCGTGCCCGTGTTCTTCATCAGCCGCGCGGTGCAGTCGGTGGCCGAGGACGCGATCCGCACACAGGGCGGGCAGTATTTTGGCTTCGTGCTCGTCGGCATGATCACGTTCAACTTCGTGAGCGCCGCCGTGAACGGGCTGCCGGGCGCGCTCCAGGGGGGCGTGTCCACCGGAACGCTCGAGGCGCTGCTGGCGACGCCGGTGCGGCTGCCGGCGCTGATGGCGGGGCTCACCGGGTACAACTTCCTCTGGACCGCCATCCGCGCCCTGCTCATGCTGGCGATCGGGGTCGCGCTCGGGGCGCGGATCGAGTGGGTGCGCGCGCCGATGGCGGTGGCGATCCTGCTGCTCATCATCGTGGCGCACGTCGGCTTCGGCGTGCTCGGCGCGGCGATGATGCTGGCCTTCCGGACGACCGGGCCGCTCGGGCAGGCCGTGATCGTCGCGTCGTCGCTGCTCGGCGGGGTCTACTGGCCGACCGACGCCCGGGTGATCCCGCCGGTGATCCAGCAGCTGTCCGACTTCGTGCCGCTCACCTACGGCCTGCGCGCCCTGCGCCGCACGCTGCTGGACGGCGCCGGACTCTCGGCGATCGCGGGGGACGTGGCCACGCTCGCCGGCATCGCGGCGCTGCTGATGGCCGGGAGCGCGCTCGGGTTCCAGGCCGCCCTCCGCTACGCCCGCCGCGCCGGCACGCTGGCGCAGTACTGAGCGCCACGGGCAGCAGCCATGACGGCCGAGCAGCTCCGCATCGCTACGTTGTCCCGCGAGGCGAGACTGGTGATGCTCGCCGCGCGCCGAGACGAGCGCGCCGCGGACTCCATGTGCGCGCTGCTGGCGGACGGTGGCGCGATGGACTGGCCGCTCGTCGCCGGACTCGCCCACCGCGAGCGGGCGGTGCCGGTGGTGTGGCGGCGATTGTCCTCACTCCCCTGCGCGTCGCTCGCGGCGCCGGGCGCGGCCGGGCTCGAGCGGACCGCGCTGTCGTACGAGTTCAAGATGCTGTACCTCCGGCAGCGGCTGGAGCAGACGCTCGCCGCGCTGGCCGCGGCGTCCATCCCGGCGGTACTGCTCAAGGGCGCGGCGCTCGCGTTCACCGTCTACCGGTCGCTCACCGAGCGGCCGATGGCGGACCTCGACCTGCTGGTGCCGCGCGAGCGCGCGGACGAGGCGCGTGAGGTGGCGCTGTCCGTCGGGTGGGGGTGGCGTCACGACGCGCAGCTCGACGACTTCTACGCCACGCACCACCACCTGGCCCCGCTGACCGACCCGAAGGGAATGGGCGTGGCGCTGGAGCTCCACACCGCGCTGTTCTTCGAGGGGCATCCGTTCCGCTTCACGCCGGAGATGATCTGGCGGGACGCCATCCCGGTGGAGGTGGGCGGGGTGCCGGCGCTGGTGCCGAGCATGCCGCACCTTCTCCTGCACCTGTGTCTGCACCTGGCCTGGTCGCACGGCTTCGAGGAGGGGGTGTGGCGCGGCGTGCGCGATGTGGACGCCGTGGTGACCGACGGCCGGCTCGACTGGGACGCGTTCTCCCGTCTGGCCGTGGACTCGCGCGCCGCGTCGGCGTGCTTCTGGACGCTCCGCCTGACGCGGGCGCTGCTGGACACCAGCGTGCCGTCCGAGGTCCTGCGCGCGCTGCGGCCGCGGCTTCCGGAGTCGGCGGTGCGGGCGATCGAGCGTCACTACCTGTCCAGCATGTTCTCGCGCGAGGACGTGTGCCCGTCGGTGCGGGTCCGGGAGCTGGTCTGGCGCGCCGCGATCCAGCCTGGCCGCAGCGGCCACGGCGGCGTCCTTCCCTGGAGCCGGGGCGACGACTTCACGCCGACGCCGAAGGACGACCCGCCGCCGGAGGGCGCCGCCGAGCCCGTCTCGTCAGGCGGCGGACCGATGCGCCACGTCCGGAATCTGGGCGTCTGGGGGAGGTATCTGCGGACGCTGCTGGGGTAGCCGAGGCTGCGAGATGCGAGAAGGGCCTCGGGGTGCTTCCCGAGGCCCTTCTCGCATCTCGCAGCTCGCAGCCGTCGATCTAGTGCTTTGCCGCCGCCATCGGCAGGGGCGCGCCGGCCGCCGAGGGGACGGTCAGCCGCATCAGCGAGCCGACGGTCGGGGCGACCTGGGTGATCGAGGGCTGGCCCGCGATGCGGCCCGGGGTGACGCCGTCGGCGATCAGGAGGAACGGGATCGTGCGGTCCTCGGCGCTCGCGGTGCAGTGCTCGTGATTCGCGGCGATGTTGGCGACGCAGCCGGCGCCGTGGCCGCCGCCGTGGTCGGCGGTGACGAGGAAGAGCACCTCGCCGCGGGTGACGGCCGGCTCGAGCGCCTGCCAGAGCTGGGCGAGGGTCGCATCCACGCGGCGGACCGCGTCGAGGTACTGCGGGCCGAGCACGTCGTGGCCGGCGGCGTCGGTCGTGTCGGCGCGGATCCAGCCGAAGTCGTGGCCGGCGAAGTCCACCGTCGGGATGTGGACGAAGAGCAGCGTGGGGGCGCTGGTGCGGGTCGCCGCGGCGACGGCCTGCTCGCCGATCGGGGCGAGGTTCGCCTCGACGCTGATGAGCTCGTCGATACCGAAGAAGCGCTTGGCGTTGCTCACCTGGTCGGCCGGAATGAGCGAGGTGCCGACGAGCGCGGCCGAGGAGCCCTGGGCGTCGTGGACCCACTGGAACATGGCCGTGGCCCGGTTGACGGCGAGGGCGAAGCCGGTGTTCTCGTCGAGGGTGTTGTTGACGATGCCGAACTTGGTGACGTCGCGGCCGGTGAACATGGCCAGGTGCCCCGGCGCGGTGAGCGACGGGACGATCGTCTGCATGCTGTCGGTCCAGATGGCGCGGCTGCGGAGGGCGCTCATCGCCGGCATCTGGGCCAGGGCGTCGCCGCGGAGGCCGTCCACGCTGACGACGACCGCGCGGCGCACCATCGGGAGCGACGGGTCGGTGACGGAGGTCGAGCCGCTGGTGGTGGCGGGCTGGGTGGACACGTCGATCGTGCAGGCGCCCGCCGCGATCGTGGCGATCGCGAGCGCCAGGTAATGTCGGATCATTTGTCTGCGGGAACTGCTGGTCGGGTGCAGCCGCGGGGCGCGACCGCTTCTATAAGAGGGGACGAAGCGGGGCACCCACGGTAACACTTCACGCGGCAGCCGCATACGGCTCACGCCGCTTGTGGCGCAGGCACCGCAGGAGGGCGTTGCGGTGTCTCGGCGTTCGGCGGCGAGCTCGGTCGCCGGTCAGGGCCACGGATGGGAACGGCTGGACGCCGGTCGTGTGGCGGAAGTGTGGTCCGGGCATTGACATGGGTCACATGCCCGATACATTTCACAGGCTACGGCCGGCGAGCTGCGCGCGGGCCGCACGGAGGAAGCGAGCTGGGCCGCGAGTGGTCTGGTTCGGACGGACGAGGCTGGTAGCGGAGTCGCAGGCTCGTCGATTACCGACGCAGAACAACCTGACGTCGGGGGAGCGGGCAGAGCGGGACGCCCTCACTCACCTGGCGCGCCATGGGTCAACGTCCGGGAAGGGTCCGGGCGCACCCGGCGAGAGCGGATGGATACCGGTCCCTGCGACAAGGGGCGTCAGGTCCACCCGCGTTTTTGCTGGATCGAGTAGCGCCTTGATTCATCAAGGCGAGGAAGTACGAGCCAGGGAGCTGCGAGCACTTCGAGATATGCCACGGAACACACCGCTCGAGCAGTACCGGAACATCGGCATCATGGCGCACATCGATGCCGGGAAGACGACGACGACCGAGCGCATCCTGTACTATACGGGCAAGAGCCACAAGATCGGCGAGGTGCACGACGGCGCCGCGACGATGGACTGGATGGAGCAGGAGCAGGAGCGCGGCATCACGATCACGTCGGCCGCGACGACCTGCTTCTGGCGCCGCCACGGGTCGAGCCACGAGACGGGGAGCGCGACCGGCCCCGAGTACCGCATCAACATCATCGACACGCCCGGGCACGTGGACTTCACCGTCGAGGTGGAGCGCTCGCTCCGCGTGCTCGACGGCGCGGTGACGCTGCTCGACTCGGTGGCCGGCGTGGAGCCGCAGACCGAGACGGTGTGGCGCCAGGCCGACCGCTACGGCGTGCCGCGGCTGATCTTCGCCAACAAGATGGACCGCGTCGGGGCCAACTTCGACCGGTGCCTGACGATGATCCGCGAGCGCCTGACGAAGCACGCCTACCCGCTGCAGCTGCCGGTGGGCTCGGGCGAGCTATTCACCGGGCACATCGACGTGCTGGAGCGCAAGCAGTACATCTTCGACGAGGAGACGCTCGGCAAGACGTTCTCGGTGGTCGAGGTCCCGGCGGACATGAAGGACGCCGCGGAGCGCTTCCGCCACGAGGTGATCGAGCACGCGATCTCGGCCGCGCACGACGAGGCGCTGCTGGAGAAGTACCTGGGCGGCGAGGAGCTGACGATCGAGGAGATCCGCCACGCCATCCGCGCGGCGACGATCGCCGGGCAGATGGTGCCGGTGCTGTGCGGCGCGTCCTTCAAGAACAAGGGCGTGCAGGCGCTGCTCGACGCCGTGATCGACTACCTGCCGGGCCCGCTCGACGTGAAGGCGATCAAGGGGCACCTGCCGCACCACGACGAGACGTTCGAGGAGCGGGCGGTGGAGGACCAGGCGCCGTTCGCGGCGCTGGCGTTCAAGATCGCGACCGACCCGTTCGTCGGGAAGCTGACGTTCTTCCGCGTGTACTCGGGCGTGCTGTCGTCAGGCAGCTACGTCTACAACTCGACGAAGGACAAGCGCGAGCGCATCGGGCGCCTGCTGCAGATGCACGCCAACAAGCGCGACGAGATCCCGGAGGTGCGCGCCGGGGACATCGCCGCGGCGATCGGCTTGAAGGAGACCCGCACCGGCGACACGCTGTGCGACGACGACAAGCCGATCATCCTGGAGGCGATGAAGTTCCCGAACCCGGTGATCGACGTCGCCATCGAGCCGAAGACGAAGGCCGACCAGGACAAGCTGGCGATCGCGCTGCAGAAGCTGTCGGAGGAGGACCCGACCTTCCGCGTGCACACCGACCCCGAGACCGCGCAGACGATCATCTCGGGGATGGGCGAGCTGCACCTGGAGATCATCGTCGACCGGATGCAGCGCGAGTTCAAGGTGGACGCGAACGTCGGCCGCCCGCAGGTGGCCTACCGCGAGACCGTGAAGAAGCGCGTCGAGAAGGTCGAGGGGAAGTTCATCCGCCAGTCGGGCGGTAAGGGGCAGTACGGCCACGTCGTGATCAACCTCGAGCCCTCGGAGACGGGGCAGGGGTTCATCTTCGAGGACAAGATCGTCGGCGGCGTGGTGCCCCGCGAGTACATCGGCCCGGTGGAGCAGGGGATCAAGGAGGCGCTGGAGAACGGCGTCCTCGCCGGCTACCCGATGGTGGACGTGAAGGTCGAGCTCATCTACGGCAGCTACCACGAGGTGGACTCGTCGGAGATGGCGTTCAAGATCGCCGGCTCGATGGCCTTCAAGGAGGCCGCGAAGCGGGCGAACCCGGTGATTCTCGAGCCGATGATGAACGTCGAGGTGGTGTGCCCCGATCAGTACATGGGGGACATCCTCGGCGACCTGTCGGCGCGGCGCGGGAAGATCGGGGGCATGACGCAGCGCGGCGAGGCCCAGGTGATCGCCGCCAGCGTGCCGCTCTCGGAGATGTTCGGCTACTCGACGCGACTGCGCTCGCAGTCGCAGGGGCGGGCGGTGTACTCGATGGAGTTCAGCCACTACGAGGAAGTGCCGAAGTCGAAGGCGGAAGAGATCGTCAACAAGGTGAAAGCCTGATACGTGATACGCGGCCCGCGGCAGGCGCCCGCCCCCGCCGCGGGCCCCGTTTCACGTATCACGTAATTCAGGACCTTCACTAACACGAGTAAGGGATTATGGCCAAGGCGAAATTCGAGCGGACGAAGCCGCACGTCAACGTGGGCACCATCGGCCACGTGGACCACGGGAAGACGACGACGACCGCGGCGCTGACGAAGATCTCGGCGGACAAGGGCATGGGCACGAAGTACATCGCCTACGACGAGGTGGCGAAGGCCTCCGAGTCGCAGGGGCGCCGCGACGCGACGAAGATCCTGACGATCGCGACGTCGCACGTGGAGTACGAGACGGAGAAGCGCCACTACGCGCACGTCGACTGCCCCGGCCACGCCGACTACGTCAAGAACATGATCACCGGCGCAGCGCAGATGGACGGCGCGATCCTGGTGGTCAGCGCGGTGGACGGCCCGATGCCGCAGACGCGCGAGCACATCCTGCTCGCCCGCCAGGTGAACGTGCCGCAGATCGTGGTCTTCCTGAACAAGTGCGACCTCGTCGATGACCCCGAGCTGCTCGACCTGGTCGAGCTCGAGGTCCGCGAGCTCCTGAGCAAGTACGAGTACCCCGGCGACGAGGCCCCGGTCATCCGCGGCTCGGCCACCGGCGCGATCTCCGGCGACCCGAAGTGGGTGAAGAGCATCGAGGAGCTGTACAACGCCCTCGACACCTACATCCCGCAGCCGGTCCGCGAGATCGACAAGCCGTTCCTGCTGCCGGTCGAGGACGTGTTCTCGATCACCGGCCGCGGCACGGTGTCCACGGGCCGTATCGAGCGCGGCAAGATCAAGGTCGGCGAGGAAGTCGCGCTGGTCGGCTTCGGCTCCGACAAGAAGTCGGTCGTCACGGGCGTCGAGATGTTCCGCAAGCTGCTCGACAGCGGTGAGGCGGGCGACAACGTCGGCCTGCTGCTCCGCGGCGTGGACAAGAAGGAGATCGAGCGCGGGATGGTGCTCGCCAAGCCGGGCTCGATCACGCCGCACACGAAGTTCGAGGCCGAGGTCTACGTCCTGACCAAGGAAGAGGGCGGCCGCCACACGCCGTTCTTCAAGGGCTACCGGCCGCAGTTCTACTTCCGCACGACCGACGTCACCGGCTCCGTCGAGCTCCCCGAGGGGACGGAGATGGTCATGCCCGGCGACAACATCCAGATGACGATCGAGCTGATCACGCCGATCGCCATGGAAGAGGCGCTGCGCTTTGCGATCCGCGAGGGCGGCCGCACGGTCGGCGCCGGCGTCGTCACGAAGATCCTGAAGTAAAGGCTGCGTCCTGCGAGCTGCGACCTGCGACCCGTGAGTCGCAGGTCGCAGGTCGCAGATCGCGGGTCGCAACTTTCAACTCTGCAACAGTCCCATGGCCGGTAGAATTCGCATCCGCCTCAAGGCCTTCGACCACGCGGTGATCGACCAGGCGTCGGCGGACATCGTGCGCACAGCGGAGAAGACGGGGGCGCAGGTCTCCGGGCCGATCCCGCTGCCGACGAAGACGCAGCGCTGGACGGTGCTCCGCTCGCCGCACGTGGACAAGAAGTCGCGCGAGCAGTTCGAGCTGAAGACGCACAAGCGCGTCATCGACATCCTCGACTCGCGCGCGCAGACGGTGGACGCGCTCACCAAGCTGGACCTCCCGGCGGGCGTGGACGTCGAGATCAAGGTCGAGTAGTACCGCCGCCGGCGGCGCGGCAGCACGCATGCCGCCGGCGGAACAGTCCAACGGCCGCAACGGACGCGCACTCGGCGCGCCGGGCCGCGACTAACCCGAGGAACTCATGATCGGCATCATTGGCAAGAAGCTGGGGATGACCCAGATCTTCAACGAGCAGGGGCAGCAGATCCCCTGCACCGTCGTGGAGGCGGCGCCCAACACGGTCACGAAGGTGATCGAGAAGGCGACCGCGGGCTTCGCGTCGGTGGAGCTGGGCTGGGGCGAGCAGCGCTCGCGCCGCGAATCGACCGGCCGGGAGCGCACGCCGCGCGGCCGCCGGGCGAACAAGGCCGAGGTCGGGCACGCCGCGAAGGCGGGGCTCACCGCCGCGCCGAAGGTGCTGCGCAGCTTCCGCCTCGACGACGCCCCCGGCAAGAAGCCCGAGATCCCCACGTTCACGCTCGGCCAGAAGGTCGCCGTGGACATCTTCGCGCCCGGCGAGATGGTGAAGGTCACCGGCACCACGAAGGGGCGCGGCTTCCAGGGCGTGGTGAAGCGCCACGGCTTCGGCGGCGGTCCGAACACGCACGGCAACACCCGGCACCGGAAGCCCGGCTCGGTCGGCCCCGGCACGGACCCCTCGCGCGTCATCAAGGGGAAGCGGATGCCCGGCCACTACGGCGCCGAGCGGCACACGCAGTCGAACCTTCGCGTCGAGCGCGTCGACGCCGAGCGGAACCTCATTTACCTCCGCGGCGCGATCGCCGGCCCGACGAACGGGATCGTCTTCGTCCGGAAGCAGGGCTGAGGAGGCATTGGCAATGGCTGAGACGAATACGACCGACAACGTCGAGCAGCGCACGTACGAGGCGCCGCGCTTCGCCGCCGACGGCAGCGCGCGCGACCGCGTGACGCTTCCCGCGGGGCTCTTCGACGGCACCGTGAACATGCCGGTGATGCACCAGGCGGTGAAGGCGTTCCTGGCGAACCAGCGCCAGGGGAACGCCAAGACCAAGACCCGCAGCTACGTCACGGGCGGCAACCAGAAGCCGTGGAAGCAGAAGGGCACGGGCCGCGCCCGCCAGGGCTCGATCCGCGCCCCGCACTGGGTGGGCGGCGGCACGGTGTTCGGCCCGATCCCGCGCAGCTACGCGCAGTACGTGCCGAAGCAGGTGCGGGCGCTGGCCCGCAAGAGCGCGCTGAACGCCCGCGCCCGCGAGGGCGCGATCTACGTCGTCGAGGCGCTCGACTTCGACGCGCCGAAGACCAAGCGCATCCAGGCGCTGCTCGCCGCGCTCGGCGTAGCCGGCCGTAAGGTGCTCGTGCTGACCGACGGCGTGAAGCCGAACGTGTTTCGCAGCGCGCGCAATCTGCCGACGACGCACGTGATGCCGTACTCCGACGTCTCGACGTACCACATCCTCTGGTCCGACGTCGTCGTGATCGAGGCCGGCGCGCTCGAGAACCGCGCGGCGGAGACCGACGCCGACGACTCGCAGGAGGGCTGAGCGATGCCGACCGTGTACCAGACCATCGTGCGGCCGATCGTGACCGAGAAGAGCTCGACGGCCTATCAGGACCGCGGCGAGTACACCTTCGAGGTGCACCCCGAGGCGACGAAGCACGCCATCCGCCAGGCGATCGAGCAGCTGTTCGGCGTGAAGGTCACCGGCGTGTGGACGTCGAACGCGCGTGGCAAGACGCGCCGCGTCGGCAAGACCGCCGGCCGCCGCCCCAACTGGAAGAAGGCGATCGTGAAGCTCCGCGAGGGAGATACGATCGCGATCTTCGAAGGCTAAGAGACGACCATGGGCATCCGTCAGTTCAAGCCGGTCACCAAGGGCACGCGCTTCCGCTCGGTCTCGGACTTCAGCGAGATCACGCGGTCCACGCCCGAGAAGTCGCTCACCGAGCCGCTCAAGAAGAGCGGCGGGCGCGACAACCACGGCCACATCGCGATGCGGCGCCTCGGTGGCGGCCACAAGCAGAAGTACCGCATCATCGACTTCAAGCGCAACAAGTTCGGCGTGCCGGGCACGGTGCGGCACATCGAGTACGACCCCAACCGCTCGGCGCGCATCGCGCTGGTCGAGTACCAGGACGGGGAGAAGCGCTACATCCTGCACCCGAAGGGCCTGTCGGTGGGCGACACGGTCGTCTCCGGACCCGGGTCGGACGTGCGGCTGGGGAACGCGCTGCCGCTGCGCGAGGTGCCGCTCGGCACCAACGTGCATAACGTGGAGCTCAAGCCGGGGAAGGGCGGCCAGGTGGCGCGCTCGGCCGGCACCTCGCTGGTGGTGATGGCGAAGGAAGGCGACTACGTGACGCTGCGCATGGCCTCGACCGAGATGCGGCTGGTGCACGGCACCTGCCTGGCGACGATCGGCGAGGTCGGCAACGCGGAGCACGAGCTGCTCTCGCACGGCAAGGCCGGGAAGACGCGCTGGCTGGGGCGCCGCCCGAAGGTGCGCGGCGAGGTCATGAACCCGGTGGACCACCCGCACGGCGGGCGCACCCGCGGCGGGCGCAACGTCGTGGACAAGTGGGGCAACAAGGAAGGCGTGAAGACGCGCAACACGAAGAAGCCGTCGCAGCGCCTGCTCGTCCGCGGCCGCAAGCGCGGCAAGGCCACGCAGTAACTCCCGGCTTGGTTATCCGACTATGGCGAGAAGCGTAAAGAAGGGCCCGTTCGTGCACGACAGCCTGGTGAACAAGGTCCAGGGCATGAACGCGCGCAACGAGAAGCGGGTGATCAAGACGTGGTCGCGGGCGAGCACCGTGCTCCCCGACTTCGTCGGTCACACGTTCGCCGTGCACAACGGCAACAAGTTCATTCCCGTGTACGTGACCGAGAACATGGTGGGGCACAAGCTCGGCGAGTTCGCGCCGACGCGGCTGTTCCGCGGGCACACCGGGAACAAGGTCGCCGACAAGAAGGCCAGCGGCGTGCCGGCCGCGGCGCCGGCCAAGGCGCCGGGGGGGAAGTAAGATGGCCTCCAAGGTCGAACAGGACCGGCACCGCGCGGCCGACCGCACGATGCGCGAGACGGGCGTGCGCGCGATCCAGCGGACGACGCGGCAGTCGCCGTACAAGATGCGGCTGGTCATCGACCAGATCCGCGGCCTGAACGTGAACGAGGCGTTGGCCCTGCTGCGCTTCTCGAAGAAGCACGCGGCGGAGCAGATCGCCAAGACGCTGAGCTCGGCGATCGCGAACGCGGAGTTCAAGGCGCGCGAGGCGAACGAGAACCTCGACGTCGATCAGCTCTACGTGAAGCACGCCATCGTGAACGAGGGGCCGAAGCTCAAGCGCTTCACCCCGGCGGCAATGGGTCGCGCGACGCCGATCTTCAAGCGCACGAGCCACGTCGAGATCATCGTGGCCGAGCGCGAGGGGAAGGCGCCGAAGCGCGCCGGCGCCCCGCGCGGGAGCGCGAAGGGCGGGTCGAAGAGCGGCAG
>JADMIO011711212.1_pt1 | contig 11255 bp, 8 predicted proteins | sample 8958161 | NCBI WGS metagenome assembly JADMIO01 (sample SAMN16585339, study PRJNA669376) | soil metagenome | isolation source: Crop rotation soil | place: USA: Cullars Rotation, Alabama | collected 2011 | reverse complement strand
TCCGGCGAGCGCGCGCCCGAGCCGCTGGACGCGGCGATCATCTTCGCCCCGGACGGCGCGCTCGTCCCGATCGCGCTGGACGCCGTCGCCGCGGGCGGCACGGTCGTCTGCGGCGGCATCCACATGAGCGACATCCCGGCGCTCCCCTACGAGCGGCTGTGGCATGAGCGCGTGCTGCGCTCGGTCGCCAACCTCACGCGCGCCGACGGCATCGAGTTTCTCGACATCGCGCCGCGCGTTCCCGTTCGCACGCGCACGACCGCCTATCCGCTGGAGCGTGTCAACGAGGCGCTGGACGACCTGCGCCGCGGCCGGCTGACGGGCGCCGGCGTGATCGTTCCCTGAGGTTCCCCGCAGGGGATGCGAGAGGTAGGGTCCTGAGGCTATGGAAGGATCGTCAGCGCCGGGCACGCGCCCCATCCGGATCGTGCTCGCCGACGATCACGCGGTCGTGCGCCGCGGGCTGGAGCTGCTGCTGGACGCCGAGCCGGACTTCGAGGTCGTGGCGTCGGTCGGCGACGTCGAAGCGGCGCTGCGCAGCACGCGCGGCCACAAGCCCGACGTGCTCATCCTCGACCTCAACATGCCGGGCGGCTCGAGCCTCGAGGCGATCCCGCGGATCCGCTCGTCGTCGCCGGAGACGCAGATCGCGGTGCTGACGATGCAGGACGAGCCGGCGTTCGCGCGCCAGGCGCTCGGCGCGGGCGCGCTGGCCTACGTGCTCAAGGAGGCCGCCGACGACGAGCTCGTCACCGCGGTCCGCCGCGCGGCCGCCGGCGAGACGTACCTCAACCCGCAGCTCGGCGCGCGGATGGCGGCCGAGCCGCCGGCGCCCGGTCCGCCCGACGACCTGTCCGAGCGCGAGGTCGAGGTCCTGCGGATGATCGCGCTGGGCTACACGAACGCCGAGATCGCCGAGCGCCTGTACCTCTCGATACGCACGGTCGAGAGCCACCGCGCGCACATCCAGCAGAAGCTGCGCCGGTCGTCGCGCGCCGATCTCGTGCGCTACGCGCTCGACCACGGCCTGATCGAGCTCTAGGGACTCAGGCCGCGCCGGCCTCGGCGGTCGGCAGCGGCAGGACCGCGCGCACGGTCGTGCCGCGCGGGCCGGCGGTCACGTCGAGCTGGCCGCCGCTGAGCTCGACGCGCTCGCGCATGCCGGCGAGGCCGAAGCCGCGCGTCGCGGCCGCCGGGTCGAAGCCGTCGCCGTCGTCAGCGACCTCGACGTACAGGCGGCCGTCGCCGGTGCCGACGAGCACGCGCGCGTGGTCGGCGCGAGCGTGCTTGGCGACGTTCGTCAGCGACTCCTGCACGAGCCGGTAGACGGTCGTCTCGAGGTCCTGGCTGAGGCCGCCGCCGTCGGGCTCGAGCTCCAGCACGGCGTCGACGTTCAGCCCTTCGACGGCGCTCACGCGCGCGACGAGCGCCTCGATCGCGGGCGCGAGGCCGAGCTCGTCGAGCGCCGCGGGGCGTAGCTCGGTGATGATCGCGCGCAGGTTCTCGATCTCGCGCTCGACCTGCTCGACGGCCTCGCGCAGCAGTTCGGCGAGCTCGCGATCCGGCGTGCGACGGACGGCCGAGGACAGCAGGACGCGCAGCCCGCCGAGACCCTGCAGCGTCTCGTCGTGCAGCTCGCGCGCCCAGCGCCGGCGCTCGGACTCGGCCGCCTCGAGCGTGAGGCGCAGCCGCTCGTGCTGCACCGTCTGGGCCAGTGCGACCGCCGTCGCGCCGCTGGCCGCGAACGCGCGCAGCGTCGTCTCGTCGTCCTCGGTGAACGGGCCGGCCTCGGCGCCCCGGTCGAACGCCGCGAGCACACCGAGGCCACGGCCGCGATAGACCAGCGGCGCCAGCAGGGCGGTCTGCGCATCGGCGACCCCGAACTGCGTGACCGAGATGCGCAGGTGCGTCTTGACGTCGGTGACCCGCTGCAGCCTGCGCGACTCCAGCACCTGGCCCGTCGTCGACTGCGCGATCGGCACCCGCGCGCCGATCGCGCGCCTGGTCTCGCCCGCGCTTGCCACGACGACGAGGTCGTCGCCCTCACGCAGCAGGATCACGACGCTGCGCGCCTCCACCAGCGCGCGGCCGCGCTTGGCGATGAGCTCCAGGACGTTCTGCAGGTCGGTCTCGGCGCCGACCGCGACGGCGATCGCGCGCGAGGCCTCCAGCCGGCGCGAAGACTGCTCGAGCTCGTCGCGGCGCGCGGCGGCGGCCTCGTACAGGCGCGCGTTCTCGATTGCGATCGCGGCCCATTCGGCGAGGATCACGACCGACTCCTCGTCGACGGAGTCAAACTGCGTGCCGCCCTGCTTCTCGGTGAGGTACAGGTTGCCCCACACCTGCCCGCGCACGACCACCGGGACCCCGAGAAACGACGACATCGGCGGGTGGCCCGGCGGGAAGCCGTAGGACTTCGGATGCTCCCCGACCGCCGCGATGCGCAGCGGCCGCGGGTCGTCGATGAGCAGCCCCAGGATGCCGCGACCGCGGGGCAGATCGCCGATCGCGCGGTGCGTGTCGGCGTCGATGCCCTGCGTGATGAAGCGCTCGAGCTCGCGCCGGTCGCGGTCGAGGATGCCGATCGCGGCGTAGCGCGCGCCGGTGATCTCGCGCGCCGTCTGGAGCACGCGCTCCAGCAGCGCCTCCGGATCCAGCTGCGCCAGCAGCCCGCGCCCTACGTCGATGAGACGGCGCAGCCGTTGCTCGTCCAGATGATCGGCCATCGTTGTCCGTCCCTCGTCCGAAGCCGGTGCACGGTCAATCATGCCCGACGGCGGACGCCGCCGGGGACTCGACGATCTATGGCGAGGTGCGGCCCTCGGCGACGTCGACGAGATCGGCGAAGGCCGCCTTCTCCTTCGCCGTGATCTTGTGGCGGTAGCCGACGAAGTACACGCGGCGTCCCTCGGTCCGCGTCACCCCCTGCCCCGGGGTGGCGCTGACGGCGGCGCTGATCGTGCGCGCGCCCTTCTGCGCCTCGGCGGGGGTCGTGTACTCGTAGAACAGCACGTTGTTGCCGACCCTGCGGGCCGCGATCGCAGGCGGGTTGACGTCCATCTTCACCACGGTGTAGCCGCCCTTGCGCAGGCGCTGAGCGGCCTCCTCGGCCGACCCCTTGGGCGCGGGCTGGCCGCCGGGCGTCGTCGCCGCCGGTGGCGTCGCGGCGATGCCGGTCGTCGCGGTCGCGGCGGCCTTGGAGTTGTCGTCACCGCCCCCGCAGCCGGCCACCGCGGCGGTGGTGGCGGCGAGCACGAGCAACAGTGCGGGGAGGCGGGATCGCGGCATCAGGTCGCGCAGCCTAACCGGATGCGCGCCAGGTCAGCTGCGCTCGAGCGCCAGGCGCGGGATCCAGCCCAGCCAGGACGGCAGCCACCAGGCGGCCCGGCCGGCGAGCTGCATGATCGCCGGCACGAGCAGACAGCGGATGACGAGCGCGTCGATCAGCACGGCGATCGCGAGGCCGAGGCCGAACTCCTTGATGACGCGGTCGGGCAGCAGCCCGAACGACGCGAAGACGACGATCATGATCGCGGCCGCCGCGGTGATCACGCGGCCGGTCGTCGCGACGCCGTTGCGGACCGCGAGCGAGGCGTCGCCGGTCCGGTGCCACTCCTCGTGCATCCGCGACATGAGAAAGACCTCGTAGTCCATGCTCAGGCCGAAGACGATCGCGAACAGCATCACCGGGACGAACGACTCCACCGGCCCCGTGCCGATCCCCAGGGCGTCGGCGAGGAAGCCGTCCTGGAAGACGACCGTCACGACGCCGAGCGCGGCGCTGATCGACAAGAGGTTCATCAGCGCTGCCTTGACCGGGACGAAGATGCTGCGGAACACCGCCATGAGCAGCAGCGCGCTCAGCAGGACGACGGTTCCGACGAACACCGGCAGCTTGTCGGCGATGACCGACGTGAAGTCCTCCTGCGACGCGGTCTGCCCGCCGACGTAGACCTGTGCGCCGGTGGCCTTCTCGACGCCGGGGATCGTGTCGTCGCGCAGGCGGTCGAGCAGGTCGGTCGTCGCCTTGTCCTGCGGCCCGGTCCTCGGGAACATGAGGATCGTCGCGACCTCGCCGTCGGGCGACAGCTGCGGGGGCGCGACGACGGCGGCGTCGGGATCGCGGCCGATCGCCCGCGCGAGCCGCCTGGCTGCGGCGACGTCGCCCTTGCGGGCGAGGTCCGCGACGATGAGGAACTGGCCGTTGGTGCCCGCGCCGAAGCCTTCGGCGATGAGGTCGTAGGCGACGCGCGTCGTCGTGCCCGGCGGGTCGACGCCCGCGTCGGAGCTGCCCAGGCGCATGTGCAGCGCCGGCGCCGCCAGCACGAGCAGCACGAGCAGCGCCCCGGCGATCGCGGCCCAGGGGTGGCCCTGGACGGTCTCCGACCAGCGCGCCCAGGCCGGGCTCTCGCCCGACAGCGCCGCGGGCTGCGCGGGCGCCTTCTCGCGGCGCGGACGGCCGGGGATGCGCAGATGGCCGCGGTCGATCCAGTCGCCGAGCTTGCTCAGCATCGCGGGCAGCAGCGTCAGCGAGGCCGACATCACGAGCGCGACGGCGAGCGCCGACGCCAGCGCCGCGCCCTGCATGAACGACAGGCCGAGCAGCAGCAGGCCGAGCAGGGCGATGATGACCGTCAGGCCGGCGAAGAAGACGGTCCGCCCGGCCGTGTCGATCGACAGCAGCAGCGCGTCGTCGCGCGTCAGCCCGCGCGCGTGCTCGGCGCGGTAGCGCGTGACGACGATCAGCGCGTAGTCGATCCCGACGCCGAGGCCGATCAGGCCCGCGAGCTGCGGGGCGAAGTCGGGCGTGTCGACGATCTGCGAGATCACCGGGATGAGCCCGAGCGTCGTGCCGAGCGCGAGGATCGCGTTCAGCAGCGGGACGCCGGCGGCGATCATCGAGCCGAACGTGATCATGAGGACGATCGCGGCCGCCAGCAGGCCGAAGATCTCCGTCGACGCGCCCTGGCCGGCCGCCTGCCGCACGACCTCGGCGCCCGGTCCGCCGTGCTCGACCTCGAGCTCGGAGCTGCGCGCGGCGAAGCCCGCCTTCTCGACGCGCTTGAAGCGCTCGACGTCGAAGTCCTCGGCGCCCGAGCGGTAGGTCACGAGCGCGACGCCGAGCCGGCCGTTCTTCGTGAGCTGCCCGCCGCGGCGCGGATCGCTGACGGCGACGACGTCGGGGTCGGCCTTCAGGCGCGTCAGCGCGGTCTGCATGCGCTCGCCCGCCGCACCGCCGCGCAGCGTGCCGTCGCGCGCGAGGAAGACGAACTGGTCGACGACGCCGTTGCGGTCGGGAGCGTGGTCGGCGAGGACGTCGTAGGCCTTCTGCGACTCGGTCCCCGGCAGGCGGAAGTTGTCGATCTTCTGGGTGCCCAGGGAGCTGCCGATCACCCAGGCGAGCACGAGCGCCACGACCCACCCGCCGAACGTCAGCAGGCGGTGGCGCGCGCACCAGCGCGCGACGCGGACGAACACGGATGACGATGGGGACTGGGGTGGCACGGCTTGCTCGCGCGGCGCACTACGGGTTGGGATGGACTCGTAGCGCAGCGCCGCCGGGCGATAGGACTATCACACGGCGCGCGGACGCCTGTCGCGTCGGCCGTGAGCGCCGACTGGACGGGCGATCTAGCGCGTCATCCGTTTCTACGCCCTTCGCGAACTCTTACATCGCACATAGGTCCAGCGCAGGTCGCACGCAACTACCTGGGGACCCCAGGCGGTCGACTACGGGAGGCATGAGAAGCCTATCTGTGTGCTGCCGTGCCGCCGCCGTTCTCGCGTGCCTCGTCGCGTGCGCCGCACAGGCGCCCGCTGCCTTCGCCGCCAACACGAACGTCAACCTCACCACGAGCAAGACGTTCTCCCCAGCGAACGTGACCATCGCCCCCGGCGACAGCGTCACGTGGACGTGGACCGAGGTCCGCTCCCACAACGTCACGTCCGTCAGCGCGGGCGCCGAGACGATCGCCAGCGGGACGAAGTCCAGCGGGACGTACGTCAAGACCTTCAACACCCCCGGCACCTACGCGTACCACTGCACGCTGCACTCCGGCATGAACGGCTCGGTCACCGTGTCCGGCGGCGGGACGCCCCCGCCCCCGCCCCCGCCGCCGGACACGACGCCGCCGCCCGCCCCCACGGGCTTCGTCGCGACGGCCGCCGACGGCACCGTCACGCTGGACTGGAACGACAGCAGCGCCCCCGACCTCGCCAACTACGTCGTCGAGCGCCGCGTCGGCACCGGCGCCTGGTCGGTCGTCGCGTCGCCGACCGCCAGCGTCTACACCGACGTCGCCGTCACCAACGGCACGACGTACTCCTACCGCGTCACCGCCGTCGACGCGACGGGCAACGTCAGCGCCTCGACGAGCATCGCCAGCGCGACCCCGGTCGCCCCGCCGCCGGTCAGCGGCCCGGTCACGCGCCACGTCGCGATCGGCAACTACACGTTCGCCCCGACGACGATCACGATCAAGACCGGCGACACGATCGCCTGGGACTGGTCGGGGCCGGACGTCAACCACTCGGTCACGAGCTCGACCGCGTCGGAGCCCTTCGACAGCCATCTCGGGATCGCCGACAACCAGATCTCGGGCCCGCCCGCGAGCGGCTTCAGCCACACGTTCAACACCGTCGGGACGTACACGTACTTCTGCCGCGTGCACGTGGACATGGTCGGGACGATCAACGTCACGACGCCGCCCGCGACACCCGACACGACGGCGCCCGCCGCACCCGCCGCGCCCGTCGCGACGGCCGGCGACGCGAGCGTGACGATCGACTGGGCCGACAGCGCCGCGACCGACCTGAGCAACTACGTCGTCCAGCGCCAGACCGGCGGCGGCGCGTGGACGACGGTCGGCACACCGGTCGCGAGCGTCTTCATCGACAGCACGGTCGTCAACGGCACGGCGTACTCCTACCGCGTCACCGCGGTCGACACCTCCGGCAACGTGAGCGCCGCGAGCACCGTCGTGGTCGCGACCCCGCTCGCGCCGCCCCCGCCGCCACCGGGCAGCGGGCCGCTGACGCGCCACGTGAACATCGGCAACTACAGCTACTCGCCGTCGACGGTCACCGTCAACGCCGGCGACACGGTGGAGTGGGACTGGACGGGCCCCGACGTCAACCACTCTGTGACGACGGTCGGCGGTCTGCTGGAGAGCCTGGAGAGCCATCTCGGCGCGCTCGTCAACCAGATCGTCGGCGCGCCCGCGGGCGGCAGCTACAGCCACCTGTTCACGAACGTCGGCACGTACGCGTACTACTGCCGCGTGCACCCCGACATGACCGGCACCGTGCGGGTCGTCGCCTCCGGAGCGCCCGCCAACCAGCCCGCCGATCCGCCGGCCGCCAAGCCGGCACCCGCGCCGCCGCCGGCCGACGTCAAGCCCGCGCGCGCCGCGAAGACGTACGACGTGAAGATCGCGAACTACGCGTTCGCCCCGGCCAACGTGTCGATCCGTCTCGGCGACGTCGTCAGGTGGAGCTGGACGGGCACCGACACCAACCACTCGGTGACGTCGACCAACGGCCAGGCGGAGCAGTTCGAGTCGCACCCCGGGCTGAAGATCGGCGAGATCACGAAGGCGCCTGCGGGCGGCTCGTTCTCGCACACGTTCACGCACGAGGGCGTCTTTACGTACTTCTGCCGCGTGCACCCGGGGATGACCGGCAAGGTCACGGTCGGCCCGGCGCCGGTGCGCGTGCGGATCGTGCGCGTCAAGCGCGGCAGCGGCTCGCTGCGGGTCAGCTATCGCCTGACGAAGCCCTCCGCGATCAAGGCGATGGTCTACAAGGCGGGCAAGCGCGTCGTGACGAAGACGACGAAGGGCAGGAGCGGCGCCAACTCGGTCCGCATCGTGCTGCCGCGCTCGGCTCGCAAGGCCGCGCTGCGGGTCGTCCTGCGCAGCGGCACCGACGGGACCGCCCAGGCGCGCGCGAGCGTGCGGGCCGTCAGCCGCTAGGAGGCCGGTAAGCGTCGCCGGGTAGCCGCCGTTACGGGCGGGTACCCGGCGAAGGTGTCCTCCTCCTCCTCCGACTTCAGCATCGCCCCCGAGCCGCACGAGATCTTCGAGCGCACTCGCGAGGAGGGCAAGCGCCGCCTGTCGCGCTCGCGCCTCGAGATCTCCTCGACCGCGCTCGTCGCGGGCATGGACGTCGTCTTCGGCATCATCGCGCTGGCGACGATCTCGGCCGCCTTCTCCAAGGCGATCGGCGAGGAGCCCGCGCACGCGCTCGGCGCGCTCGGCTTCGGCATCGCGTTCATCTTCATCGTCGTCGGTCGCTCGGAGCTGTTCACCGAGAACTTCCTCGTGCCCGTCACCGGCCTGCGCCGCGGCCACATCACGAAGCTCAAGCTCGCCGAGCTGTGGGTCATCTCGCCGATCTGCAACATCGCCGGCGGCACCGCGCTGATCGCCGTCGCCAGCGTTCACGGGGTCCTGCCGCACGGCACGAGCGAGGCGGTCACGAAGCTCGCCGAGGACGTCGACGCCAACAGCGCCTACACGGCGTTCTGCAGCGCGATCATCGGCGGCGCGCTGATCACGGCGATGACCTGGCTCGTCGAGGGCGTCGGGTCGATCGGCGGCCGGATCGTGTGCGCCTACGTCGCGGGCTTCCTGCTCGCGCTGGCCTCGATCAACCACGTCATCGTCGTGACGCTCGAGATGATCTTCGGGCTGTTCACCGGCGCCCACGTCGGCGGTCTCGACGTCGCGCAGAACTTCTTCGTCGCCGCCGGCGGCAACATGCTCGGCGGCCTGGTGTTCGTCACGCTGACGCGCACCGGGCAGGCGATCGGCTCCAGCGACAACGACGGGCCGACGGACGACGAGGACGAGGGCAAGGACAAGGACGAGAACAAGGACAAGGACTGACCGCGGCGCAGTAGGATCGCCGCGATGCCACGAATCAAGGTTCGGGTGCCTGCTGAGCTGCTCACGGCGGCCGACGAGCGGGCGGAGGCGCTGGGCTGCAACCTCAGCGAGGTCTTCACCGAGGCGATCGCGGGCTACGTCGAGGCGACGAAGAACCTGTCGGCGGGCGCGGTGCGCACGCGCGCGATCATTCCCCCGTCGTCGCCGGAGATCGTCGTCGACATCCCCGAGAAGCTGTTCGAGCGCTCAGAGAAGACGGCCAAACGCCAGCGCAAGCAGCGCCACGTGATGTACACCGACGCGCTCGCCCGGCACCTGAAGACCGCCGGCACGCCGGAGCGCAGCGCGCTGGACGCCGGCCACGACCTCCCGAGCGGGGCCAACCGCCCGAGGTAGGCCGAGCTCGCCGCTACGCGTGGTCGACGAGGTCGGCGACGCCCTTCTCGCGCGCGCAGTGCGCGCAGCAGAAGAACTGCTCGCCCGCCTGCAGGCCGTGCCCGATGACCATGCAGCCGCAGTGGTCACAGCGCGGCGCGATGTGGTGGATCGCGCACTCGAAGGAGTCGAAGGTGTACGTCTGCCCGCCTGCGACCGTGATCTGCATCGCGTTGTCGTACTCGTTGCCGCACATGTCGCACTTCGCCACGACGCATCAACTCCTCGCTACCCCGACAGGACCAGTGCGCTGACTCCTACCCGCGCCGCGCGCGGTCACACGCGCGACGGCTCGGACTCGATGATCACGCGGCAGGGGCGCTCGGCGAGGACCGTTTCGACGGTCTTTCCGAACAGCGTCGTGCCGGTGCGCGGCGGCAGCGGCATGACGATCGCCTGCGAGCGGATCGTGCGCGCCTCGTCGATGATCATGCGCCCGCCCTGGCCCGCGCGGATCTTCACGACGCGCCCCGTCAGCCGCCGCCCGACGAGCAGCCGCGCATGCTCGATGACCGACGCCGCCGCGGCCTCGCGCTCGGGCAGCTCGGCGTCGATCGGCGAGGACTGCGGGACGGTGACGAGGACGACGACGTAGATCCCGCGCCCGTTGCGGGCGGCGAGCTTCTGCGCGGTCGCGACGATCTGCGGGGCGAAGTGGTCGACCTCCAGCGCCAGCAGCACCGACTGGTACTCGGCCTCGGTCGCCGTCACCGGCTGCGGCAGGACGATCTTCGCGGTCGTCACGAGGTCCAGGCCATGACGGTGGCGGTAGATCGTGTAGACGACGATCCCCAGCGCGAGCCACAGCGTGCCCGCGATCGCGACCTCGGGGTGCAGGATCGTGACGACGAGGAACGACAGGACGGTGGCGAGACCGCCGAAGACCGCGAAGCCGGGCAGGTCGCGGCCGCGCAGGCGCAGGTTGCCCGGGCCGCGGTAGGGCCGCTCGCGGTCGGGTTGCGTCAGGCGCAGGCGCACGACCGCCGCGTGGGCGATCGTGAACGACAGCATCGCGCCGAAGGCGTACATGTTGCCGAGGAAGTCGGCCTGCCCGGGCAGCAGCGTGATGCAGGCGATGACGGCGAAGACGATGATGCCGATCCAGGGCGTCCCGAACTTGGGATGCAGCTGGCGCAGGCGGTCGGGCACCTGGCGGTGGATGCCCATCGAGTAGACCAGCCGCGAGACGCCGATGATCCCCGCGTTCGTCGCGATCAGCAGGATCGTCGCCGCCAGCAGGCCGACGTAGACCTCGGCCGGCTGCTGGAAGAGCCCGAGATCCAGCTGCTTGACGACGCCGAGGATCGGGTCGCCGGCGAAGCCGCCCTTGTCCTCGGTGACGCCCAGCAGCGTCTGGTACTCGCCGGTCTGCTGGTTGAGCGTCACCGGCAGCGCCGACAGCGCGATCGCCGGCAGCGTGAAGTAGATCGCGTAGACGGCGGTGCGCACGCGCGCGATCGCCTTGGGGATCGTGACGGCCTCGTCCTTGGCCTCCTCGGCCATGTTGGAGATCGTCTCGATGCCGGTGTAGGCGATCATCCCGAGCGGGATCGCGACGAGGAAGTCGCGCCAGGTCGGCGCCACCCCGAAGTGGATGTTGTCGGCGAGGACGTTCGGGCTGAAGACGAGGATCGCGCCGACGAGCACCATCAGCAGCTGCGTGAAGAAGTCGACGACCGCCAGGCCGATGTTCAGCCCCGCGGACTCCTTGACGCCGAAGACGTTGACGGCCGCCAGCAGCGCGATCAGCACGATCGTGAAGATCACGTCGCCGGGCGCCGAGCGCAGCGGGTCCCAGAACAGCCCGCCGAGGTAGTGCGGCACGAAGAACGCGGAGATCGCGACCGTGATGACGTAGTTGAGCATCTGCGCCCAGGCCGCGAAGAACGAGATGAACTCGTTGAACGCGTGGCGGGCGAAGCTCGACGAGCC
>JADMIO011606105.1_pt1 | contig 11257 bp, 5 predicted proteins | sample 8958161 | NCBI WGS metagenome assembly JADMIO01 (sample SAMN16585339, study PRJNA669376) | soil metagenome | isolation source: Crop rotation soil | place: USA: Cullars Rotation, Alabama | collected 2011 | reverse complement strand
GGCCGCGCCCGCCGCCGCGTCCCTGGCCGGGGCCGGGAAGGCCGCCGAGGGTGGGTCCCGCGGCGAGAAGGGTGGCGCCCTGATCGAGATAGATGGCGACGTTGGATTTGAGGTGAATGGAGAAGGAGGGGTAAGTGCCGGCGCGGAAGTAGACGGTGCCGCCGCCGGCGGCGTTGGCGGCGTCGATGGCTTTGTTGATGGCGTCGGTGTCGATGGTTTTGCCGTCGCCTTTGGCGCCAAAGTCGCGGACGTCAAAGTGGACGGGATCGGCGGCAAGCAGGGAGCTGGGCGAGGCCAAGAGAGCAACGGCAAGGAAGGCGGCGAGACGGCTATTCATCGAGTGCGACTCCTGAAAAGAACGGGGGGATGATACCGGCGGCAAGGAGAGAACGCAGGATCGGCGCGAATATTGGGTGAGGCTGGGGCCTGGTGGTGAAGTTACATTTTTTCGATGGTTTCGCGCACGATTAGTAAAAGATTAGGTATTCTTGGCCGTTTTTCGCGGGCCAAGGCATTCCCGGCACATATCTTTTTGCTCTTCCGGCACCTTGGGGTACACTCCAACATCCGCAATCGCAAGACTTTAACACAGAAGTGGGAAAGCAACGTGACCCAGAAACGCCACCACCGCCGCCGGTACCTCTGTCACTACTTAGAGGCGCTCGAGTCGCGGCAACTGCTGTCCTCGACGCTTTTGTCGGCACCTAACCATCAGGATGTGGTTTACGATCCAACCCGAAACCAGCTTCTCGTGGTGTCTTCCGCGGGGACGATTACGCGGTTCGATTCCTCGGGGAATCTTGTCGGCACGATCAACATTGGAAATGGCCCGATTGGCGCGGCCGACATTTCTCCCGATGGGCAGTTTCTTTACCTGACAACCACCACGCCGAATGCGTCCAACCTGACGATGGATCGTGTGGATCTTTCCAATGGGGGGACGACGTCGTTTACCGACACCACTTTCATTTCCGCTTCTGCCGAGCTTTTTGACGTTGGCGTTCTATCCACGGGTGTGATCGTGCTTTCGACAGCCTCGACAGGCGTCGACAACCTGGACCTCGGGCAGTTTCAACCTGGCGACAACCATGTGACGTTCCTGCTGAACAATCACTCCAATGCCATCTTTCAGCCGCTCCGCGTGCTGACGAGTGCGGACCGGTCGACGCTTCTGCTTTTGGAACCGCAGACCGGCAGTAATTCGTCATTTACCGGCGGGTCGGTCTCGTTGTATGACACCACGGCCAACGACGTGACCACGCTGTCCGTAGGCGCGCTGCCGCTGCGCGATTCCACGACGGCCGCCATTAATCATGATGGATCGCTATATGCGATCGACCTTGATACGGGTATCGCGATTTACAATCGATCGGGCAGCCTGATGTCCACGCTCACGGGCATTCATGGTGGGCTGGCGTTCGCTTCCAACACGGACCGGCTTTTTGTTGCGGACGCGAGCACGGATCGGCTGCGAGTTGTCGACCTGTCCACGCCGGCTTCCCCGGCCGCGCTTACGCAACTGCCTCTGGGCGAAGACCTCACCAATGTCCAACCCTACAACAATGGCCAGGTCCGCATTTCTCCCGACGGGTCGAAAGCCTTCGTTACGACGACGACGGGAGTGCGGGTGCTCGATATTCCGGCCTCGCTGTTTGCTTCTACGCTCGTCCTGAGCACGGATTCGCAAACCATTCAGGCGTTTACCAATTTCTCGCTTGACGCCACTTTCACTGACATCGACGCCGGGGCGGGGAGCACGCTTCCCAGCGGGCAGGTTCAGTTTTTCCTTGGGAACGCCACCATTGGCTCGGCAGCGATTGTCAACGGCGTAGCGTCTCTGGAGCTGGACACGATTCCGCCGGGCAGCTTCACGTTCACGGCTACCTATGATGGGGACGAAAACTTCGGCGCAAATTTGAGCAACTCGCTGGCCATGACGTTTACGGTGCCGCCGGTTTCCACTACTACGCTGTTGACCTCGTCACTGCTGTCGCCCTTGGACACCAGCACGGTTACGCTCACGGCGAGCGTGGTTCCGAACACCAGCGGCACGCCGACGGGCTCGGTGACGTTTTTTGACGGTGCACTTGCGATCCAGACCGTGAATCTCATTGACGGCCGCGCCACTTACTCCAAAGCGTTCGCCGCGGGAGTGCACACGTTGAGCGCTTCCTACTCCCCCACTTCCAACAACAACAGCAGCCTCTCGGACACGCTGACTGTCACGTCGACAAAGGCCAATGTCATCGACATTCTTGCGCTGTACACGCCGGAGGCACTGGCATCGGCAGGCTCGGCCGAAGCAATCCGCACCAATCTCCAGGACCAGATCGACGACGCCAATGCGATCTTCGCCGCGGGCATCCCCGTGATTCCCCTATCCCTCCGCCTGGTAGCGGTCATCCCGACCACCTACACCCAGGCGGGCGCGGAGGGGGGACTGCCAACGGACCTGATACACCTGAGCACGGCACGCGACGGGTTCCTCGATGATGTGCCGGGACTGCGCAACCAGTATGGGGCGGACGTGGTGATCCTGGCCGACGATCAATCGTCGCTGGATGAGAATTCGCAGGAAGTCGAGGCGGTGTCGACGGCATTGACGAATCCGCGTAAATCGTCGCGCGTCAACAAGGCGTTTATGGTGCTGGCGCTGGCGCCGCCGCGATCGCATCACCTGCTGGCGCGCGAGATGGGCCACATTCTGGGCGCGCCCGGCGACATTAATAATCCGACCGATGCGGATCTGGCAGCCGTGCGGCGCAATGGGAAGGTTGTTGCCGGTTATCGCAAATCGCGGCAGACCGGGAGCGCGAGCCTTTCTGGAAGCACCGTTACCGGGTTCGCGCTCGACACGCGTACGCTGGACGCCCCCATGTGGGTTCGCATCGACATCGACAATTCGCGGGGGACTGCGTTCCCGGCGGACCTGAATAGCTCGGACGCCAACACGCTCTTCAACTCGCCGGACCATGGTTTTTCGTTTTCGATCCCGACGCTCTCGGAAGGCAAGCATACGGTGCGCGTGCTGCTGGTGGACCCGGCCAACGGCAAAACCACGCGGCTGGCCAAGCGTACTTACAACGCGCCCAGCCCGCTGTTTGATGAAACTTATTATCTTGGGCAGCATCCGGAGATCATTCCCCTCATCCAGGCGGGCACGTACAAAAACGCGTGGGATCACTTTAAGAAGGTCGGGCAATTCGCGCGTTACAACCCTTCGCCCTATTTTGATACCGCCTGGTATATCGCGCATAACCCCTCCGTCGCGGCCCTGGACACTGCGCACAAGCTGCCGTCGCCGTTTGCACATTACAACACCACCGGGCAGTTCAAAGGGCTTTCCGCATCGCCGTACTTTAACGAGCACTTTTATCGTCTCACCAATTCGGATGTGGTTACGCTGATCAAGAAGAAGAAGTTCAAGGATGGCCTGATGCATTTCCTGCTTGTGGGGCAGTATCAGGGGCGGAATCCGATTCCGTACTTCGACGCTGCTTACTACAAAACGCATTCCACGTATGCTTCGCTGACTCCCACGCAGCTGGCCAACGGCGGGCAGTCTGCTTATGCGCATTTCCTTTCTGTGGGCCTGCCTGGCAATGAAGACGCTTCGGCGTTCTTCCGGCCTTCACTGTACTTCGCGCTGAACCCGGACCTTGACTCGGATTCGGTGATTGCCCTGGATCATTACCTGCGCACGGGCTACGGGGAGGATCGGCCGTTTTCGGATCAGTTCTCTGAGGATTCGTATCTTGCGCACAATCCGGACGTGGTGCTCTTGGTGCAGAACGGGACGTTCTCGAGCGGATTCGAGCATTACATTGCCGTTGGACGTGATGAGAACCGGCCGTTGTGATGCCTGGCCGCTATCTTTTATCGATGGGGGTGTAATGCTGGTCGCGGGGGCCGGTGTATTCGGCGCGGGGGCGGATGAGTTTGTTGTTGGCGTATTGTTCGAGAATATGGGCGGTCCAGCCGCTGGTGCGGGAGATGGCGAAGATGGGGGTGAAGAGGTCGCTGGCGATGTTGAGGTAGTGGTAGACGGAGGCGGAGTAAAAGTCGACGTTGGGCTTGAGGCCTTTGGCGCCGGTCACGATTTCTTCGATCATGACGGACATCTTGTACCACTGTTCCTGGTTGGTGAGCTTGCCGAGCTGGCGGGACATCTCGCGGAGGTGTTTGGCGCGGGGGTCGCCATCCTTATAGACGGCGTGGCCGAAGCCCATGATTTTTTCCTTGTTGGCGAGTTTGCTCCTGATATAGGCATCGGCGCGGTCGGGGTGGCCGATTTCGTTGAGCATTTTCATGACCTGCTGGTTGGCGCCGCCGTGGAGGGGGCCCTTGAGGGCGCTGATGGCGGCGACGATGGCGGAGTGGAGGTCGGTCAGAGTGGCGGCGGCGACACGCGCGGCGAAGGTGGAGGCGTTGAGCTCGTGATCGGCGTGAAGGGTGAAGGCTTTGTCGAGGGCGCGGACGCTTAAGGGATCGGGCATGATGCCCTTGAGCATGTAGAGGAAATTGCCGGCGAGTGTGAGGTCTGATCGCGGGGCGATGGGATCACGGTCGTTGCGGATGCGGTCGAAGGCGGCGACGACCGAGGCGATCTGGCCCTGGAGGCGGAGGGCCTTGCGGTGATTGGCGGCATCGGACATGTCTTCGGATTCGGCGTCGAACATAGCGAGGGCGGAAATGGCGGTGCGGAGGCCTTCCATTGGCGTGGTGCGGCGGGGGAAGGATTTCATCATGTCGACGAGGCCCTGGGGGAGGGCGGCGGATTCGGCGATGGATTTGCGCAAGAGTTCGAGCTGTTCGCGCGTGGGGAGGCGGCCGTGCCAGAGGAGGTGGATGACTTCTTCGAAGGAGGCATTCTCAGCGAGCTCGTCGATGGTGATGCCGCGGTAGGCGAGCACGCCGTCTTCGATGGAGGTGATGGAGGAGGCGAGGGCGACGATGTCGCGGAGGCCGGCGGAGGCGGCGGGGGATGAGGGGGATTGGGACATGGTTCACTCCGGATACGCGCTGGCAAGTGGAATCATAGCTGGAGAGAAGGGAGGTGGCGAATTTTCGTGGCATCCCACGCCGCGTTCGCGAGGCACCACTAATCGTTAGCGAGCGCACAGTCGCACTCGCTTACGCTTCGTGTTCTATTGATGCTGGCGGCGGATGATCATGTCGAAGTTTTTGACCATGGATCGGTACATGCCGTAGACGATGGCGCAGTAGATGCCGCTGGAGACGATGGTGGCGATGAAGAGGATGGTGCGGCCAAGCCAGAGGGGGGAACCGTCGCCGGTGGGATCGTAGGTGCCGGCGGGGCCGAAGTCTTTGGGCGCGTATCCGGCGGGATCGACGAGAACGCAGATGGCGGTGAAGGGCGATGCGGTGGCCATGATGGGTCCGAGGTATTTGAGTCCCCTGGCGGCGGTGAAACCGCAGGCGCCAAGCATGGAGCAGACGCCGGCGAGAACGGCGACGGAGGCCATGACGGCGACGATGGTGCGGGACCATTTAAGCGAAAGCTGGAGGCCCAGCATGCAAGCCCAGGCGAGCAGGGCGGTGAGCAGGAGGGGGAGGGAGAAGATGGTTTCCCAGTGGACGACCCATTCTTGGTAAGTAGCGCGGGCCCAGAAGCCGTGGATTTCCACGGCGTTGCCAGAGGAATCCAGGAGGGGTTGGCTGGTGGCGGCGGCGTGCATTCCGCTGGCGAGGTCGTAGAGAACGACGAGCAGAACGGTGACGGTGGGCACGGCGGCGAAGGGGAGCATGAAGGAGACCAGGCCGCGGAGTTTGCCCCAGATGTAATAGCGGGAAGTGATGGGGGTAACCAGCAGCAGGTCGAGGGTCTGGGATTCGCGTTCCTTGGTGACGGCGGAGGCGGAGGTGTTGGTGGCGACCAGCAGCGAGACGCAGAACTCGACGATGATCAGGCCCAGGAGGAGATTGCGGGTGTCCTGGACGGCGGAGGCGGCGCCCTTGTTCTGTTCGCGGTGATAAAAGTAGAGGAGTGCGACGGCGGCGGCAATGCCGACGAGGATGGTCAGCCAACGGGTGAGTCCGCGGCCGGAGAAGCCGGCGCGGGTGGCGGCTTCGCGCCAGGCGACGGGGTTGGACCAGACATGGCGGGATTTTCTTCCTCGCGCCTCTTTACCGCGCATGATCAGATTGCGGAAGAAGGACCAGAGGCCCCCGCCCCAACTTTCGGATGCCTGGGCAATGCGGCGCAGGACGATGGCGGAGGGAACGACGAGTATCAGGCTCATGGCGGTGGTGAGGGTGACGTAGGCGTATGCGGGGTAGGCGAGGTACCAGCGCACGAAAGGGCCGTGGCCAGCGAGGGAGGAGAGCTCGGGCGTGGGATAGGCGGTGGGGCTGACGACGGATTGCAGGGAGAGGAACGGGTGAATGCCGGTGAGCCAGGTGGTGTGGCGGAGGCTGGTGATGGGGTCAACGCTGAGCCAGGATTGATCGGCGAGGTAGATGGCGACGAGGTAGATGGCGTTGAAGACGTAGAACCAGAAAACGGTTTTGCCCGAGCCCAGGCGGAAGACGGCGATGGCGATGGCGAGAGAGCCCGTAAACAGCGCGGTGGAGAGGGCGATGGCGAAGGAGAGTGCGATGCTGGAGGCGGTGACGCCGCCGTAGAGGAGAGTGATGGCGAAGACGGGGACGCCGGAGAGGAGCAGGACGACGACGTAGTAAAGGCGAGAGAAAAGGGAGCCTAAAACGATCTGGGCGTTGGTGAGCGGGGTAGCGAGGAGGATGTTGTAGGTTTGGGCGTCGCGTTCCTGGGTGATGGCGGCGGCACAAAACACAGGCGCTAACAAACAGATCATTCCGAGTTGAACATAGGAGATGACGCTGAAGACTTTTGAAGAGGCTTTGGCGAGGTCCGAAAGCGTTAGCGATGCGTTGGACGTGCTTGTTACCAGTGCAACAAGCAATACCAGGATCAGGAGGCCGAGGTAACCCCAACGGGTGAAGGCGTGGCGAAGGCGACGGCCGCCTGCGGTGACGACGCGCAGCAGGATAGGGTTGAAGGGGGCGAGTTTGAGGATGTCGTAGGTTGCGGACATTTAAGCCTTGTTCTTGAATCAAGAAACCACGACGACACGACGACACGACGAAATATTTGAAGAAACCTGTCGTGTCGTCGTGTCGTCGTGGTTCATCTGGATTTTCATTGGACGACTCCTTTGGTCAGTCGCATAAATGCCGTTTCCAGGTTGACTTCTTCTTCGCGGAGGAGGGTGAGGCGGTAGTTTTCGCTGAGGAGGCGCTGGGGGATGAAGGAGTAATCGGTGATGTCGCTGTTGAGGGTGACGTGCATGACGCCGTCGTCGATGGCGACGCCGGCGATGCCGGGGGTCTGGCGGAGGATGTTGGCGGCGTCGGCGGAGCGTTCGGCGACGGCGACGTGGAGGACCTGGCCCATGGCGGCCTTGCGGACGGCGGCTTCGACGGTGCCGGCGAAGATCAGCTCGCCGCGCTCGATGATGCCGACCTTGTTGCACAGGTCCGCGAGCTCGGGAAGGATGTGGGAGCTGATGAGGATGGTTTTGCCCATTTTTTTGAGCTCTTTGAGGAGCTCGCGGATTTCGATGCGGGCGCGGGGGTCGAGGCCGCTGGCGGGTTCGTCGAGGAGAAGGACTTTGGGATCGTGCAGGAGCACGCGTGCGAGCGAGAGTCGTTGCTGCATGCCTTTGGAGAGGGAGTCGACCATGGCGTCGCGTTTATAGGCCAGATCGGTGAGGTTGAGGACGTCGTCGACGATCTGTTTGCGCTTGGCGCCGTTGATGTCGTAGGCGGCGGCGAAAAATTCGAGGTATTCCTGGACGACCATGTCTTCGTAGGCGCCGAACGAATCGGGGACGTAGCCGATGAGGGGACGGATTTTGCGGGACTCGTAGCCGACGACGTAGTTGCAGATGCGGGCTTCGCCCCAGGTGGGCTGGAGGAGTGTGGCGAGGATTTTGATGGTGGTGGATTTGCCGGCGCCGTTGGGGCCGATGAAGCCGAAGCAGTCGCCCTCTTCGATCTGGAGGTTGAGGTTGTTAAGGGCGAGGAGGACTTTGCCGCCGGTGTTGTAGCGTTTGGTGAGGTTGATGGTTTGGATGGTGACGCTCACTTGGCCTCCTGTAGGAGAGAGCCGCCGGGGCGGATTTGCTGGTTTTGTAATGGGGCTGGGGTACCGGATAATGGAAGGGCCCAGGCGAAAAGGATTTCGCCTTTGCCCGGGACCTGGTTGCCGTTCACGGAAAGAGGGACGGGATTGCGGACGAAGTCGCGGTTCATGTTACCGGCGCGGGCGACGATGAGTCCGCCGGCAGCGTGCAGGGCTTTGGTGCAGTCGGTGAGGCGTCCGGGACCGCGGATGACTTCGTGGTGGTATTTAGCGAGATTATCGATAGGCCGCACATCGAGGAGGAAGTAGAGCAGATCGGTGTTACTGAAATCGCGGCCGCTTTCGACGACTTCCTTCAGGCCATTGCCCATGAGATTGAGTTGCTCCTGGGATAATCCGCCGCCGAATCCGTGGCGGGCTGGAGATTGTCGCAGGACCATGGCGCCAAGCCAATTATCCAGTGTTGCCCAACCTGTGAAGGTTTGGTTCATTAACTCGCGTTCGAATTGGCGAAGGTCAACTGTTTCGCCCGTTTTCCAGGTTTTGATAAAGCGGAACAACACGGATGGTCCTACATTGTTTTCCCCTTCGCGGGGCGGAAAGTGGGCGACAATTTGCACATCTTCAAGGTCGTAGCCGGTGTTGTTGGTGAGGGAGCCGCTGAGGGGTTTGAGGGCGTCGGATTCGTATTGGGCGGAGCCGGTGATGCCGGGGAGTCGGCCGGACCAGCGGGCCTGCATTTTTTTGAGGGTGCTGCGGAAGACCGGTGAGACTACGGCAGGATGATCGACGGCGAGTTCGTAGCTTTGGGGGTCGGCGTAGGGTTTGACGTCTTCGGTCATGGGGAAGCACATGGGGACGAGGTAGTTGAGGGAGGAATCGGCGTTGTGTTCTTCGTCGCCGAGCTTGAGCTCGATCGCGCCGCTGGAAGGGGCGTAGATGCCGTAGTAGCCGGCAACGGTGACCTGGTCGCTGTTGACGGTGCCCAGGACGAAAGTCTTGTGGCGCACGTCGTAGGTGGTGACGTGGAGCCAGAGGACGACGACGCCTGCGACGGCGGTGGCGACGAGGACCGTGCCGCCGAAAATCCACCAGCTCCAGTGGACGACCTTGTAATTGCGCATGATGAGGTGGCCGATGGGGCCGGCGAGGAGCCAATAGATGGCGAGGAAGAGGACGGCGACGAGGATGCGCACGGCGGTGACTTCGCTGACGTCGATGGCTTTGGGAATGTCGGTGCCGATGGGGAACTCGACGGCGGCGCGGTCGATTTTCTGATCGGCGTCCTGGCCGCGACTCTCATTCTGGGTAACAAAATCGCGTGCGGCCTGCCAGCCGGCGACCTGGCTCCAGAATTTCATCCAGTTCTTTTCGTCGAGTTTCTGTTTTCCTTCCTCATTGAGGATGTCCAGAGCGCTGGCGTCGACGGTGAGCATGGTGATGGCGCCGCGGCCGTAGAGACCGGTAACGGCCAGCGGGTTTTTGGAAAATTCGCCGACGGTTGCACCGGCGACGGGGCGTGCGCCGGGCTTGAGGTCACCCACGGCCTGGATGAGGGGTTGATTGGATCCCCTGAGGTTGACGCATCCGGGAAAGCTTTCGAGATCGGCCAGCCGAATCTGCCGCGTCGCGGTGATCGTGAGGGGCATGGCGTCCAGGAGGCTGCTGCCGCCCTTGAGAAATTCCTGGCCCTGGGTGCCGACGCTCACGATCAGATGGCCGCCGGCCCGCACCCATTCGAGCATGGCCTTGAGCTGGAATTCGGCGGGGACCTCGAAGGGTTTTACGCCATCGGCCTGCCAGACGATCACGTCGACGCCGTCGAGACCTTTGACGTCGTCGGGCAATTTGTCGGCGGATTTGACCCAGACGGATTCGACGGCCTCGGTGCCGCCCCAGGCGCCGCGGAAATTGTTCCAGCCGATGTCCTTGCTGCCGAGGATGACGACGAAGCGGGAGGAGCGATTGCCTTCATAGTCGCGGCTGCCGATGCCGTAGTTGGAAGATTGGCCAGTGGGCGTGCTGACTTTGGAGATAACGCCGCCGCGGTCATCGAGGACGACGACGGAGTCGATGCCGTGGAGTTCGCCTTCGTCGGGACGGGGCCAGAAGTAGGTCCAGATGAGGCGGCCGCCTTCATCGTCAGCATCGCCAGTGTCGCCGGGGAGGAGGATGAACTTGGGGCCGATGGAGAGGATTTTGTCGCCGTCGAGGTCTTTCTGTTCGACGGCGAGGCGGCCTTCGAATTTGGCGCCGGAGCGGTTTTTGAGGCGGACCTGCACGGGGACCCAGGAGCCTGCGCGATAGACGCCGCCCTGGCCTTTGCTGCCGCCTATGCCGACGGATTCGATGGTGCCTTTGACGGCCTGGGCGAAGGTGGGCGTTGGGAATCCCAGCAGGGCGATGAGTATCAGAACAAGTAGATATACCCCCCACCGCCTCTTCGCTACTCCCGGCTTTCCGTTCCCCATCGATCCTGCTCCTGGCACTAGGTTTTTAATCCGAGCCGCGACCGTCAGGGAGCGGTCTTCCAGGCCTGTGATCCACATTCAACCGCTCCCTAACGGTCGCGGCTCGGTTATTGAAACATCCTCAACCATTTAACTGTACGCTCTTGTCTTACTCAGTGTTTGGCAGCTTCCCAGATATTATCCGTTCCGAGGCGCTTTAGCACCCAGTTATCCTCATCCACGATCACCTTCACCGGCGTGAAATCCGTTTCCGCATCGAGCTCGTTCTCACGCTTGTCCAGCATAAGATCTTTCAGGATTTTGCGCTGGTTGGCGGCTTCGCCGAGGAGGGTGACGTCGGCGGGCATTTTCACCAGATCTTCGGGCTGGGTGATGGTGATGTGGGTTTTTGTGGCGCTGCCGGTGCCGGCTGCGATGGCGGCATTGACCTTCCAGTGAGTCATGACGGAGCGGTCGAACCATTCCTCGAAGAACCATGAGAGGTCCTGGCCGTAGACGCTGCTGGCGAGGCGGCGGAAGTCGTCGACGGTGGATTGCTGGTTTTTGTAGGTCTGGACGTACTGCTTCAGCAGGGCGAAGAATTTTTCGTCACCCATGACTTTGCGGAGCATGTGGAGGACCAGCGCGCCTTTTTCGTAGACGACGGGGCGATAGGCGGGGG
>JADMIO011456614.1_pt1 | contig 11257 bp, 12 predicted proteins | sample 8958161 | NCBI WGS metagenome assembly JADMIO01 (sample SAMN16585339, study PRJNA669376) | soil metagenome | isolation source: Crop rotation soil | place: USA: Cullars Rotation, Alabama | collected 2011 | reverse complement strand
CCGCCGCTACAAATAAAAATTACCAAATGAAGCCAAATTGGTCGACGGACGAAGGACGAGGGTCGAGGGACGGGTAGCGCGGTGCCGGCTGAAGCCGGGACTCCGAACCTCTGAGACGTAAATAAATTGGTCGAGGGACGAGGGTCGAGGGTCGAGGGCAATGGAGGTTGGCGTTGCTTCCGCTATCCCGAGGACGAGGGCGATTGAGGGCTGCTACTTCCTGCTTTCTTTGGGGGCGGGTGGGATTTATGGTGGGCCATTCTTTTGCCGGTGTGGCGAAATGGCAGACGCACAGGACTTAAAATCCTGGGACCTTAAAAAGTCGTGTGGGTTCGAGTCCCACCACCGGCACCAATCTCGGAAGTTGATGGAGGATGGAGAATAGTTGATAGCCGGAGGGGGCAACTTTGGAAGGCGGAAGGAAGAAGGAAGAAGGAAGCAGTTAAATAATGGCGCTGGCGCGGAGGATCAGGCCTCACCTCACCCTGGCCCTCTCCCCTCCCACGGGGAGCGGAGAGGGGGAAACGTTCCCCGCGCTTTGGGAAATTGAAGGGGATGGGTTTAAGGCCGCCTTCGAGGACGAGGACGAGTTGAATTTTAAATGAGCAAGAAATTGACGTTGGGGCATTCGCCGGATCCGGATGATGCTTTCATGTTTTACGGGCTGGCCAAGGAGTTGATCCCGGCACATGGGTATCGGTTCGAGCACATCTTGCAGGACATCCAGACGCTGAACGAGCGGGCGACGCGCGGGGAGCTGGACATCTCGGCGGTGAGCATCCATGCGTACGCGTATGTGTCGGACAAGTATGCGTTGCTGCCGAGCGGTGCGAGCATGGGGGATGGTTACGGGCCGATGCTGGTGGCGAAGCACAAATTCTCACGCGAGGAGATCGCGGGGAAAAAGATCGCGGTGCCGGGCACGATGACGAGCGCGTTCCTGGCGTTGCAACTGTGGCTGGGGAAACCGGCGAAGGAATTCAATTTTGTGGTGGTGCCGTTCGACCAGATTTTCCAGGCGGTGAAGTCGGGGGCGGCGGAGGTGGGGTTGATCATCCACGAGGGGCAGTTGACGTACCAGAACGAGGGGTTGGTGGTGTGCGAGGACCTGGGTGTTTGGTGGGGCAAGCAGAACAGCGGGTTGCCGCTGCCGCTGGGCGGGAATGTGATCCACAAACGGTTCGAGCCGGCGGTGCGGTCCAAAATTTCGGATATTTTGACGGCGAGCATCCAGTACAGCCTGGATCACCGGGAGAAGGCGGTGGAGCATGCGTTGCACTATGCGCGGGACATGGGCAAGGACCTGGCGGATGTGTTTGTGGGGATGTATGTGAACCACTGGACGCTGGATTACGGGGAGAAGGGCAGGGAATCGATCCGGCGGTTTTTGGGGCAGGCGTTTGAGCGGGGGTTGATTCCGCACCGGCAGGAGCTGGAGTTTGTCGTTTAGGCGAGCGTGGCCTTTTGGGTTTTGGCTTCGTTTCGGCTCAGTCACAGGTCGCTTTGGACATGCTCCTTCGCCGAAGCCTCGCCAAAACCCAAAAATCCACGCTCGAGGAAACAGGGGCTTTAGCGGGGGCCGTTTGGAGTCTCAAGACAACCTTAAAGGGATGGAATTAAGGCTTTACACGATTTTTGTGAATAATTAACCTAGCTGAGTTCATTCAACGAAAGACATTATGGAAGTTAAGACGAAGATGATTGAGAATTTCCGGCTGCATGCGAAGGACACCGGTTCGGCGGACGTGCAAATCGCACTGTTGACCGAGCGGATCAACCACCTGACGGAGCACCTGCAGAAGAACAAGAAGGACCATGGTTCGCGCCGCGGTCTGCTCATGATGGTCGGCCAGCGCCGTCGGCTGCTGGATTATCTCCACAACACGGACACGACCCGCTACCAGGCGGTGACCAAGAAGCTGAAGCTTCGCAAGTAGGATGGCCGGCGGCGGCTGCGTTCGTGGCTTCCCCAATCGGATTTAAAAGACCGGCCTCCCAATGCGCAGGGAGGAGCGGTCACAAGGAAAACAGATGCGCAAAAGACCGTTGCCGTGAGTGATTTCACTCAGCTCCCCAGATAGGGCGCTCACTGAAGTTCCTCACTGGCAACGGAGATAACGAAAGCAAAATAAAAATGTCAGTCAAAGTCTCCGCGCCCTTGGGCGACAAACAGGTAACCATCGAAACGGGCAAGCTGGCCAAACAGGCCGACGGCGCCGTGACGGTGCAGGTCGGCGAAACCATCGTGGTCGTGGCTGCCGTGGCGGCCACCAAGGCCAAGGAAGGCCAGGACTTCTTCCCGCTCACGGTCGATTACCGCGAAAAGGCCGCTGCGGCGGGCCGTTTTCCGGGCGGCTATTTCAAGCGCGAAGGGCGTCCGACCGAAAAGGAAATTCTCACCTGCCGTCTCACCGATCGGCCCATCCGCCCGCTGTTTCCGAAGGGCTGGTACAACGAAGTGCAGGTGCAAACGGTGCTGCTCAGCGCCGACGGTGAAAACGATCCCGATATCCTCAGCATCATCGGCGCGAGCGCGGCGCTGATGGTCAGCGACATCCCCTGGGCCGGCCCGCTGGGCGCGGTGCGGGTGGGGCGTGTGGCTGGCAAGTTCGTGGCGAACCCCACGCACGCCGAGATGAAGGAAAGCGACCTGGACCTGGTGTATGTGGGCAACGAAAACGACATCGTGATGTACGAAGGCGCCGCCGACGAGATCACGGAAGCTGATTTCAACGCCGCCTTGAAGTACGCGCAGGAAGTCATCCAGCCGTTGATCGCCGCGCAGAAGGAACTGGCTGCCAAGGGTGGCAAGAAGAAGCGCGAGATCACGCTGAAGATCGTTCCCGACGAGATTCTGGCCGAGGCGAAGGCGCTGGCGGGTGATCGTTTTGTTCCCGCGCTGCTCACGCCGGGCAAGCTGGCGCGCGAAGGCGCGTGCAACGCGATCAAGGACGAAGTCGGCAAGAAGCTCGTGGAAAAATTTGGCGCGGAGAAGGTGACGCCGTTCGTGATCAACGACGCGTTCTACTACATCCAGAAGGAAGCGGTGCGCAGCCTGATCCTCGACCACGGCAAGCGTCTGGATGGCCGTAATTTCGACCAGATCCGCCCCATCAGCGGCGAAGTGGGCGTGCTGCCCCGCGCGCACGGTTCGGCGATCTTCTCCCGCGGTGAGACGCAGGCGATCACGCTGGCGACGCTCGGCACCGGTGAAGACGCGCAGGAATTTGATTCCTACACCGGCGGCGAGAACGAGAAGAAGTTCATCCTGCATTACAATTTCCCGAATTTCTCCGTGGGCGAAACCGGCCGCATCTCCGGCCCGGGTCGTCGCGAGATCGGCCACGGCGCGCTGGCGGAACGTTCCATCGCTCCGATGGTGCCGCTGGATACGTATCCGTACGCGATCCGCGTGACAAGTGAGATCATGGAGTCCAACGGTTCGACGTCGATGGCGTCGGTCTGCGGTGGCACGCTGGCGTTGATGGATGCGGGTGTGCCGATGATCCGTCCCGTGGCGGGCATCAGCGTGGGCATCTGCACGGAGTATGCCGACAAGAAGATTTCGAAGTACCAGCTTTTGACCGACATCATCGGCTGGGAAGACGCGTACTGCGACATGGATTGCAAGATCGCGGGCACGGAGAAGGGCATCACGGGATTCCAACTGGACCTGAAGCTCAAGGGCATTCCGGCGGCGATCATGGCGGAAACGATCGAGAAGGCGCGTGTGGCGCGCATGCACATCCTTGGTGAAATGGCCAAGACGATCGCCGCACCGCGGACGGACATCAGCAAGTATGCCCCGCGAATCGTGACGCTGAAGATCAACCCCGAGAAGATCGGCGCGTTGATCGGACCCGGCGGCAAGAACATCAAGCGCCTGGTGGAAGAATCCGGTTGCGAGATCAACATCGAGGACGATGGCACGGTGAACATCTACTCGGTGTCGCCCGAAGGCATGAAGATCGCCCGCGACGAGATCGAGGGCATGACGGCGGAGGCCGAGATCGGCAAGGTCTACCGTGGCAAGGTCGTCACGATCAAGGAATTCGGCGCGTTCGTGGAATTCCTGCCGGGCCGCGACGGCCTGGTGCACATCAGCGAGCTCGCGAATTTCCGGGTGAAGAAGACCGAGGACATCGTCAAGATGGGCGATGAGATCTGGGTCAAGTGCCTGGGCGTGGACGAGAAGGGCCGCGTGCGGTTGTCGCGCAAGGCCGCGATGGAAGACCGCGACAAGGAAATGGGCGGCGGACAGCCGGCGGCACCGCAGCCGGTGGAAGCGCAGCGCTGATCCAGGTTCCAATCAATTCAGAAGGCGAGCCGGCAACGGCTCGCTTTTTTGTTGTTGTTGTGAGAGTGCGCCCGTCCCGGGCGCTGCACTGTGGCAATCAAAAAAACTCCCGACCTTGCCATGGCCGGTCTTAGGCTCAAACATTCCCTCTTTCCTGCCACCTCGCAGCGGCCGGGGACGGGCGCGCTCCGGAAATAAAAAACTCCACCGCCTTGCGACGGTGGAGTTTGTAGAGTGATCGGGCCGGTTATTTCGGAGCGTCAGCCTTGGGCGCGTCTGCTTTGGGCGCCTCGGACTTGGCTTCGCCTTCAGCCTTCTTCTTGGACGGGAAGGCCGCCTTCCACTTGGCCTTGTCCTCGTCGGACATCTTGGCGCGTTCATCCTTGTCGAGCTTGCCGTCCTTGTTGGCGTCGTACTTGTCAGTCAGCTCCTTCTTGACGGCTTTTTGTTCGGCGGTCAGTTCGGGCTTCTTGGGCTTGTCGCCGCCTTCCTTTTTGACATCACCGTCGGCCGCGTGGGCGGAAAGTGCGAGGAGAGCGAGCGAGCACATGGCTACCAATAGTTTTTTCATATTTCGGACTGTTGTTTGTTGTTTAGCGGTTTAGCCGCGATTTTGTAGACGTTCGGTGTATTTGCCGGGTTACAATGGTTTTGGCACCCGGGCCGCCTGTCTGGGAGGATGGACGGATGGGGGCGGGGAATTGTTCAAAAAATCCGCTGTAATCCGCCTATACCGTGGTTGAACGATGCGGTTGGAGGTGGGTCGAACCTTGGAACGAAAGGATTTTCGTTATTGCGTTAATGTTTTGTAATGATCAGCGACGAACTACCATGATGCGCAAATGGACAGATCAGATGGCAAAGGTGGGAGCAGGGTTGCTCCTGGTGGGGGTGGCGCTTATGCTGGAATCGTGCACGGCCAATGAGGAGGCCAATACCAGCGAAGCGAAAGTCGAAGTGAAAGTGGTGAATGTTATGAGCAATCAAGTGAACAAGACGGACGCGGAATGGCGGAAGGAACTGACTTCCGAGCAATATCATGTGTTGCGGGAAAAGGGCACCGAGCGGCCGTTCACGGGCGAATATTGGAACACTCACGACAAGGGGACGTACAAATGCGCGGCGTGCGGGGCGGTGCTGTTCGCTTCGGAGGCGAAATTCGATTCCGGCTGCGGGTGGCCGAGTTTCGATCGTCCGGTGAGCACCAATGCGGTGGCGGAGGCGGCGGATAACAGCTTGTTCATGCACCGGACGGAGGTGTTGTGCCCGAAGTGTGGCGGGCATTTAGGGCATGTCTTCGATGACGGCCCGCGCGAGACGACGGGCATGCGCTATTGCATCAACTCGGTTTCCCTCAAATTCGAGCCGGAAACCAACGGCCCGGCGAAGAAGTAGGTTTTGACTTGGCGGGTATGCGCTCTTAAACTGAAAGTGCATGTTGGCACCGGCCACCAAGGCGGACAAGGAAGTTGCCGCCAGCTCAGAAGCCCCGTCCCTCAATTGGAAGCAGATTGTCGGGCCGGCCGACCCTTTTTTGGCGGCAGTTTCCCAGCGGTTGCGGCAGCAGATCGCGGCATTTGACCCCGGAATCGAGACCTACGCAGAATACGCGCTGGTCGGCCAGGGCAAGCAGTTGCGGCCGTTGCTGGTGGCGCTGAGCGCCAACGCCGCCGGCCGGTTGAACGACAGCCACGTGACGGTGGCGGTGATCATCGAGATGATCCACCTGGCCACGCTCGTGCATGATGACGTGATGGACGAGGCGGATATCCGCCGGGGGCGTCGCACCCTCGCGGCGAACTGGGGAAACGAGATCGCCGTCCTGTTGGGGGATTGCCTCTTCGCCCACGCACTCAAACTGGCCGCAAGTTTTCCGACTCCTGAAATCTGCCGGGCGGTCGCTTCGGCGACGAACACCGTGTGCTCGGGGGAAATCCTGCAAACGCGCGCACGCAACGAATTCGGCCTCACGCTGGAAAAGTATTTCAAGATGCTCGAGATGAAGACGGGCGAGCTGTTTGCGCTGTCGTGTGACCTTGGGGCTTATCTGGCGAACGGCACGGTGGCGCAACGTGAGGCGTTGCGTGAGTTCGGCATGGCATTGGGAACGGCATATCAACTTTACGACGATTGCGTGGATATTTTCGGGCTGGAATCCAAGGCGGGGAAATCGCTGGGTACGGACCTGTTGAAAGGCAAGATGACCTTGCCGGTGATCCTGCTGCGCGAAAAGGGCACGGCCAGCGAGCGGGAACAGCTCGAGGCGCTCGTGAAGGAATGGCAGCCCATGAACATGCCCCTGTTGCGCGAGATGATGAAGCGGCATGGCATCGAAGCCGATACTTTGGCGATCTTCAACAAACATGCCGCGCGGGCCCGGGCCGCCGCGGCGACCCTGCCCGGCGCGGGCGCGGAACTTTCGGGATTGGTGGCGTACCTCGCCCGGCAAACGGAGGTCGTCTGTGCCTGAGGAACCGGGGACGGACGCAGACCAAACAGCACCACGTCACGAAACGGAACTGGTGCGGCTGGCGAAGCGTGGCGATATGCACGCTTACGACGAACTGGTGCGCCGGTACCAGGAGCGGATCTACGCCACGGTCTACCACATGACGTCCAACCACGAGGACGCGAATGACCTGGCGCAGGAGGCATTCATCAAGGCCTACCAGGCGTTGAAAACTTTCAAGGGCGGCTCAAGCTTCTACACGTGGGTCTACCGGATCGCGGTGAACAAGACGCTGAATTTCCTGAAACAGCGCAAAAATCGCATGGGCCTGAGCCTGAACGATTTGGATTTCAACGCGGAACATGACCCTGACCTGGTGGCGCTGATCTCGGACAAGACCCCGCGGCGGGAGGTAAATCTTTCCGAGTTGCAGGAAAAATTGAACGAGGCGATGCAGAAGCTGTCGGAAGTACATCGGTTGGTAGTGACCTTGCATGACGTCCAGGGTCTGCCACATGAAGAGATCGCGCAGATCATGGAGTGCAATGTCGGGACGGTGCGGTCGCGGTTGTTTTATGCGCGGCAGCAACTGCAAGGCTACCTGTCGGATTACATAAAATGAGCATGGAGAGCATATGAGTCAGGACCCGGAAAATTTCGATGCGTTGCGCAAGTTGTTGGCGGTAAAACGGCATGAGCAACCGCCGCCGGGTTATTTTGACCAGATGGCCAGCGAGGTGATGGCGCGCCTGAAGACGGGTGAAGACCGCCAGGTGGATTTGTGGAAGGAATTGGGGGACGAGGCCTCGTGGGTGCAACGGGTTTTGAGCCTGTTCAATGCGCGGCCGGCGCTCGCGGGCATCTGCGGTGTGGCGCTCTGCGGCATCATCATGGGTGGCATCTATCTGGCTCAGCCGCCCAGGCCGGCCGATACTGTCGTTTCCACTCCGCTCATCCAGAAGATGGATGCCCCGGTGGCGCTTACCCAGGCGGAGCCGACCAAGACGGTGGACTCCAGCACGAACCCGGTGGTGAATTCGCTGAACGGCTCGAGCCCGTTCGACAAGCTGGGGATCAGCGGCCAGCCGGTGCCGGTGAGTTTTCCGGCGGGCGGAAACTGATCGGCAGAGGATGAAAATTGAGGATGGAGGATAGTGGCCTGACGGGTGGTCGGGCGAACTTCAAGTGTCCCGCATCATGCGGACAATACCAAGAGTGGACTAATTTCTACGGTTACTAAACAGGCCGAATTACTCTTTCACGAACACCAGGGGCGTCCATTCGCCGGTCAGCTTGATCTTTCCGCTTTCGACTTTGGCGGTCAGCACTTTGGTGTCTGCGAGGTTGACCTTGTACTCGGAGCTGTCGCCGGACCAATCACCCGCGCGGGTGACGGCTTCGGTGGGGATTTCGTTGGGCTTGAGGCCGGGGCGCACCCAGATCATGCCTTTCACTGTGGCGCGCTTGCTGGGAGTGGCGACCAGCACACCTTTGGTGAACGCATAGGACATGAGCTTGCGGTAGACCTTGAGTTCGGTGGCGCTCAGGTTGGGCTTGGCTTGCTTGAGGGCGGCCATGGAGCCGCTGAGATCAAAATCCCAGCGGCCGAGGATGGGTTCGCCGCCGTATTTCGCGGACTGGCCAGTGAGCATGTACTGATTCAGGTCGGCGAGGTCGGGCTTGAGGAGATTCCAGATATCTTTCAAGCGGTCGGGGTTGGTGACGATGCTTTTGATCTTCTCGTTGCTGAGCACTTCGCCCACGGGAACCTGGCGCTGGAGCATTTCAAAGAAGTCCTTGTCGTTGGCGATCGCCTGGAATTCTGGAGTCTCGGCGAGGTCCAGAAGACCGGGGTAGCTGGAAAGACGGCTGCTGGCCAGCGGGTTGTGGTAGATGATGCCGGCGACGTCGGCGGCCGTGTAGTAATCCTCTTTTACCGGGGCGATGGAAGCGGCGGCTTTATCCAGTCCGGTCGCATGCAGGTCCTTGGCCCATTTGCTGACCCAGCGGAGCGATTTGGGGTCGCTTTCGCCTTGGGCCATCTGGACACCCCAATATCCGAGGACATAGATGACCGTGGAAAGGATCACGAGGTAGGCGGCGGCGTTCAAAATGCCGAGGCAGGCACCGATGCGCTTGTTCAGGCGTTCCCAGAGAGCGAAAATAAGCTCGCCCGCCTTGTACTTGAAATAGACCTCGACCTGGCGGTGTATGGCAAAGGCGCCGACCTTGAACATAGTGAGGATGACGAGGAAAACCACCATGGGCGCCAAGGCCCAGATGACGACGGGATTTTTGATGCTGAATGCGCCGAGGAGGCCCTTGATGAGTGGGGTGACGGAGCCGCTCAACGGCATGGCCAGAAACGCCGCCACGATGATGCCGATGAACGACATGGCGACGCGAATGGCCCCTTGATTATAGCCGATCAAGCCCAGGCACACGATAAGTATGAGCGCAAGAATCCAGATTGTCATGGCGCGTAATGTAGCCGCGATTTCCAAAAACGCACGCGGAAACTTTCGCTCCGAAGGGTTCTAGAGGGGTTCTAGAAGGCGATACCCAGGGCGGAGCGGATCTTCAACTCGTTCTTTTGCACGTCGGCCGCCGGATGGGTATCGTAAAAATCCTGCAAACTCAGGTTCAACGAGAGGTGCTCGAGGATTTTATATCGCAGGTTGATCTCCAGCCGGGTGCGGAATATCTCAAAGTTTTCCAACAGCGGAAAATAGTCGATCTTTTCATCCATGCTCACCTTCTGGTTGATCTGCCATTTGAAATCCTGCGCCAGCCGCAGGTAAAAGGCGCTTTCCGAGGTGCCATCGCTCTGGCATTGGGATTGGAAGTTGATGCCGGCACTGGTGTTGAGTTTGACGGTGGGAGCTTTCACTACGTGGTAACCCACACCCGGGCCGCTTTCGGTGCGGAGGTCGATCTTGCGGATCTCGTCATAGCCGATCCGTAATTCGTCATTGGCGAAAACGCGCGAGTTAAGGTCGAATTCGGCGTCGATGCCGCCCTCCATCTTATTGTCTGATAATACGCGGTCGGTCTTGCCGTATTCGGCGCTGTAATCGACCCCTACGCGGGTGGCCTGGTCAGATTCACTGTTGTAGGGGCGGGTGTAATCCGTGCGCAGCTTCCCATGGTAGATGTCGCGATCGCTCGACCCGCGGATGACATCCAGGCCGATCTCCGCCTGGGTTTTCCAGAGATGGGTGGGCTTGGGAGGAGCGGCGGACGGTGGCGGATTCATGGGACGCACGCTGACCGGAGCAGGCATGTCGGCGGCCAGCATGGGGGCGGGCTCGTTCGTGCGTTGGATCTGGGCCAGCGGGATGGCCAGGGCGGCGGTCCATTGATTGGAGAGGATCAAGCTTTCAGTGGTCGCGGCCAGGACCGCACCGCTGATGCGGTCGCCATTCTTCAGTTCCAGTTCGACATGCCGCGCGCTCGCGCTGATGGCGAAGGCGATTATCATCAAAATGCTGCTATAATATCTCATCACGAAAACTTTTATCTTAATCATATTCGAAAAGGAGACAACCCCTCGATTGAGAAATCTTCGATTTATATTTTGTCGATCGAATCGCACAAGTGGATTGCCTTTTGCCGCGCAGCCAACAACATTACGCACGGTATGATTGAATTCTTCGGCCGATTGCATCTCGTGCTGCTGCACCTGCCCATCGGCTTTTTGCTGCTGCTTGGCGCCTTGGAATTCTTTGCCTTGGTGTTGGGTCGGAATGAAGCCGTGGCCCCACGCGACCTGATCCTCGCGCTGATCGCACCGATCGCCATTATTACCGCTGTGTGCGGTTGGCTGTTATCGTGGAGCGGCGGTTACGATGCCGGGCTTTTGATGTGGCACAAATGGTTCGGGGTGAGTGTGGCGGTGGCGAGCGTGGTTCTTTATCTGGTGCATCGCGCCGGGCGGGTGACGCTGTACAAGGTTGTCCTGGTGCTGGCCTTGGTTTTGGTGAGCATAACGGGCCATCTTGGGGGCGCGCTCACGCATGGCAGTGATTACCTGACCGAACCGCTCAAGAAGATGTTTGGCAAAGGCGATTCGAGCGAATCGCATGGACCGGCTCCAACTGCCAATCTGGCGGTTGCCGCACCACGGGCTGCGGGATCGGCTTATAGCGCGGTGATCCAGCCGATATTCAATGACTACTGCATTGGCTGCCACGGGCCGAAGAAATCGAAGGGCGGGTTGCGGCTCGATTCTTTCCAGGGACTGGACAAGGGTGGGAAATCGGGTGCGGCGATGGTTCCGGGAAGCGTGGCTTTGAGCCTGTTGTGCAAACGGCTCGCCTTGCCGGCGGCCGACGAGGACCACATGCCGCCGGATGGAAAACGGCAGCCCACGGCAGATGATGTGGCCTTGCTACGCTGGTGGATCGATGCCGGCGCGGATGCGGACAAAACGGTGGCGGAACTGAATCCTTCGGCGGAAGTACTCAAGGCGGCGCAGAACCGGTTGGGGACCGCCAAATGATCACAGACAT
>JADMIO011204722.1_pt1 | contig 11259 bp, 10 predicted proteins | sample 8958161 | NCBI WGS metagenome assembly JADMIO01 (sample SAMN16585339, study PRJNA669376) | soil metagenome | isolation source: Crop rotation soil | place: USA: Cullars Rotation, Alabama | collected 2011 | reverse complement strand
GGGCGCCGCCACCGCCAGCGTCAGCAGCACGGTGATCACGCCGACGTTGAGCGAGTTGCCGAGCATCTGCCAGACGTGCGGCGTGGTGAGGACTTCGATGTAGTTGCTCCACAACCACTGCTCCGGAAGGCCGAAGGGGTTGGTGAAAAGCTCGCCCTTGGTCTTGAGGCCGCCAAGCGCAGTCGCCACCAGCGGGATCAGCACGAAGCCCGCAATCGTGAAAAGCACAAGCAAGCGCACCAGCGCGGCGGTCGGGTTGAGGAACTTCGTGCCGGCCTCGACCTCGTGCACTGCGGGGAGCACATTCTCAGTCATTGCGCATAACCCAGCGGCGATAGGCAAAGGCGACGCCAACGCAGGCGACGAACAGCGTGACGCCGACCGCGTCGCCGAAGCCGACCCGCATGCGGCCGATGCCGAAGTAGTAGAGGAACGAGACGATCGTGTGCGAGCTGTTGAGCGGCCCGCCGCCGGTGAGCGGCACGATCAGATCGAAAAACTGCAGCGATCCAAGGATCGCGAAGAAGACCGACAACCTGATCGTGGAGGCGATGCCGGGCACGGTGACGTGCCAGAACTGCTGCCAGCCGTTGGCGCCGTCTATTTCGGCCGCCTCGTAGAGGTTGCGATCAATCGCCTGCATGCCCGCGATGTAGAGCATCATGTGGAAGCCAAAGTACTTCCACAGCACGGCGATCAGTACGGCGAAAATGGCGAGGTTCTTGTCGGCGAGCATCGCGATCGGCCCGAAGCCGAGCCGCTGGCTGACGATCGAAACCAGACCGACGTCGCCGTCGAAGATGTAGTGGAAGATCAGGCCGGCCGCGACATCGGCAAGGATGAAAGGCAGGAAGAAGATCATCCGGAAGGCGATGGTGCCCCATTGGCGCCGCGCCAGGAGAGTCGCCATCGCAAGGCCGAGCGGCAGCTGGATGAACAAAGATGCCGCGATCAGAAGTCCGGTGTTGGCGATGGCGCTCTGGAAAGTGCGGTTGCCGACAAGCTGCACGTAGTTGCCGAACCCGACGAACTTGTCGGCAGTCGGCGCGCGCAGGCCGTTCCAGTTGTAGAACGACGCGTGTCCCGCCTCGAGCACGGGCAGGACAATGAAAAGCGTGAAAAGAATGATCGCCGGCGCCGCGAATATGACCGCGGTCTTCCAGCCGCGTTGACCGCGCCGCGAAGTCGAAAAAACCAGGCGATCGGCGACTGCGGCCATCTCACTCGCTAGCCGGTTTCAGACAATCCCCCGGCGGCAAATCGGCCGCCGGGGTCTGGTCCGCGTCTGTCAGTCTTGGGAATCTTACTTGCTGTTGTCCAGCGCTTCCTGCAGCGAGGCAGCCGCTTCCTCAGGCGTCGTTTCGCCGGCCGCGAGTGCCACCGAGACGTCGTTGAAGACACGCCCGATGTCCGGACCGAGATCCTGATCGAGGAAGTTCTGGTGCTTCGAAGATGCCGCAATCGCTTTGGCTGCTGCCTGGAGGATCGGATCCTTCAGGTCATCGGCCGAGCCGATCGCGGTCGGGATGTTGATGCCCTGCTCGGCAATCGGCTTCTGCTCCTGACGCGAGGCGAAGAATTCCAGGAACTGGGCCGCTTCCGGAGGTGCGCTGGCGTTCAGCTCGTAGCCGGCGATGCCGCCGAGCGTTTCCGTGCCGTCGCCCTTGCCGTCCTTTATCCCGCCCGGGAACGCGACGGTCGTGAGGTTGTCGGCGCCGACGCCCTTGCCGTCCTTCGAGTCCTGTGCCTGCTGGGCGACGATCCAGTTGCCCATCAGATAGAGCGCGCCTTCGCCGTTGCCGAACTGGGCAGCGGAATCGGGCCACGTCTTGGACAGCCAGCCTTCCTGGAAGGGATTCATCTTGCCGAAGTCGGCGAGGTCTTTCGCGGCCTTGAGGAAGGCGGCATTGCCCTTGAAGCCGTTCTTCTTCAGCTCGTCGACGATGTTGCCGCCGCCTTCACGAAGCAGGAAATAGCCGAGGTAGAAGTGGACCGGCCACTTGTCGGCGCCGCCGGTCAGCACCGGCGTGATGCCCGCCGCGCGAAGTTTTGAGACCGCGCCTGTGAAGCCTTCCCAAGTCTTCAGGTCGTCCGTCTTGACGCCCGCTTTGTCGAGCAACGGCTTGTTAACGTAGATCGAGACGAGGCTGAGATCGGTTGCGAGGCCGACCTGTTTGCCATCGACCTGGAATGCGCTGATCGCCGAGGGAACGACGATCTTGGCCAGATTGTCCTTTTCACCTGACACGTCGGCGAGATAGCCGGCCTGCTCGTGCGCGAGCATCACACCGCCGCCCCAGCTGGTGAAGATGTCCGGCGGCTCGTTCGATTGGAGCATCGTCGGCAGCTTGGCCTTGAGCGCCTCGTTCTCCATCGGTTGCAGCACGATCTTCACGTTCGGGTGCTGCTTCATGAACTCGTTGGCCGAGTTATTGAGGATCTCGTTGTAGGCTTTGGTGTCGCCGATATAGAGCATGCGCACCGTGATATCGTCTGCGAAGGCTTGCGAGCCAAACAGCCCCGATGCCAGCGCGAGTGCGCTCAGCAGTTTGAATTTCATATGGTGTTCCTCCCGAGTGCGGCTGACCTTGTGGTCAGAATGCGACCGCCGCGGGATTGAATGATTGCGCTTTCATTGTTGTCAAGACATTCCTGACGGACAGAGATCGCGATGTGATTGCGCGCGGAATAGTTGCCAGTGCGTTGTGGCTAGCCCGCCACAACGCACGACCGCCAGATCACGCCATGCCGCTGGCGCGCTTCTGTTCAAGCGCGAGCACCGACCAATCGCGCTGACCATCGCCACGCGCGACGGCGCTGAGGAGGCGATCACGGCACACGTTGCCGGAGGGGAGCGGCACGGAGACGGCGTCGCCCGCGGCCAGCGCAAGGTTCACATCCTTTAGGCCGGTCACCGCAGCGAAACCGGGTTCGCCGAGATAGCCTTGCTCCACAATCAACTTGCCGTAAATCTTGTACGCCGGTGACGCGAACAGCCCATCGGTCAGCACTTCGAGGAAATTTGACGGCGCGACGCCGCTTTTCTCCGCGAGCGCGAAGCCTTCGCTAAGCGCCTCGATCGCACAGACAAGCACAAAGTTGTTGGCGATCTTGGCTGCCGCCGCTCCGGCGGGCTTCAGCCCGCCATCGAAAGTGCGTCGGCCCATCGCCTCAAACAGCGGCTGGCATTTCGCGACGGCGTCGGCCGGTCCGCCGGTGATGATGCCGAGCTGCCCGGCGGCCGCCACGGGCGGCCGTCCGAGCACTGGCGCCGATACGAGCGTCTGCCCCGCTTTTTCATGGGCCTCTGTAAGCGCCTGAATCAAACTGACGCTGTGGGTTCCCATCGCCAGGTGGACGCCGCCTTTGGGAAGCGTTGCGACGAGGCCCTCGTGTCCATGCGCGACGTGCGACAGCGCGTGGTCATTCTCGAGCATCGTGATGAGGACGTCGCCATACCGCGCTGCTTCGCTTGCGGATGCGAGCTGCTTCGCTCCACGCTTGACCAGATCATCGGTCTTGCCTGGTGTACGATTGTAGACGCCGATGTCATGGCCCGCACCAAGGATGCGATCCGCCATGGCCGCACCCATGCGGCCAATTCCGATAAACCCGACTTTCATGACATCTCCGTTGAGGATTGGGCGCGCTCGCGCGCCTTGGCGGTGCGCCGTGCGACACGGTCGAGAAGGCCGATCATTTCCTCAAGAGAGGCGCGGCTGATGTGCTGTGTGATGAAAACGATGCGCGTTCGCCGGTCGGCATCCGGCCAGCGCGGCAGCCACGAAATGTTGTGCAACAAATGCTGCGCGCCCTGGATGACGGCGGGCCGATCAGGCTCGTCGTCGACATTGATCAGGCCCTTCACGCGCAACAGGTTCGGGCCGAGGTTCTGCTCAAGCGCGCTGAGCAGGAGCTGCAGCGCGTAGCGCGACGTCGGCTCGGTACGAATGAATGCAAAAGACTCGATTGCATCGTTGTGATGGTGATGCAGGTGGTCATGATCGCCATGTTCGTGATGATGGTGGTCATGGCCTTCGTAGGCTCTGAGGTTGAGCCACTTATTCGCCGCCTCGTCGCTGTCGGAAGGATCGGCGTCGCCGCCACTGAGCAGCGCCGCAACATCGAGCGCGGGATCGTCAACGCGGCCGATCTCCGCCGCCGGGTTGAGCTCGCGCAAGCGGGTGATCGCCTCGACCTCAAGTGACGGCGATTCCGCCATGTCGAGTTTGGTAATGATGATGTGATCCGCCAGCGCCACCTGGCGCACCGACTCGTCATGCGCGCTTAGCGTGGCAGGTCCGTTCACGGCGTCGAACGTCACCACCATGCGCCCAACACGATAAAGGCCGGCAAGGGTCGGCTCGGACAGAAATGCCTGCGCGACAGGCGCCGGGTCAGCGAGGCCGGATGTCTCGATCACCACATGGTCGAACGGTGGAATCTCCCCGGCCTCTCGACGGTGGTAGAGGTTGTTGAGCGTACCTACGAGATCGCCGAAGACCGTGCAGCACAGGCAGCCGTTCTCCAAGACGACGATCGTATCGTCGCTGGTCGCGGTCAGCGCGTGATCGATACTGACTTCGCCGAACTCGTTGATGACGACGGCAGTTCGCGCCAGCGACGGATCACGCAGAGCGCGGTTGAGCAGCGTGGTTTTCCCGCTGCCCAAAAATCCCGAAAGGATCGTGACCGGTGTCTGCGCCATCGCCTGTCTTTTCACGCCGGGCCGGCCTCGGAAGGCGCCCCGGTACCGTCAGATATAGACCGGCGCGGGGGCTAGAACACCTCGCAGCCCGGCAGGCCGCAGGAGATCAGGCGGTCTGACGGGAAGTTGGTGATGATTTGGCAGCCGTCCTTGGTGACGACCACCTCTTCCTCGATGCGCGCCGCGCCGGAGCCGTCCTCCGCGCCCTTCCACGTTTCAAGGGCAAACACCATGCCTTCGCGAAGCGGCGTGTTCTGGCCGGTGAAACGCTTTGAGAAGATCGGACGCTCCCAAAGCGACAGACCGACGCCATGGCCGTACTGGAGCAGGAAGGCCTCGGCTTCGTCGCGATAGCCGAAATCCTTGGCGTCGGGCCATACGGAGGCGACCTGATCCGGAGTGACGCCCGGCCGTATCATGTCGATCGACGCACTGATCCACTTCGACGCCGTCTCGTAGGCGTCGATCTGCGTCTGCTTCGGCTCGCCGCACACGAAGGTGCGGTAGTAGCAGGTCCGATAGCCGTTGTAGGAGTGCATGATGTCGAGGAACACCATGTCGCCCGGCTGGATGATGCGGTCGGAGAACGTGTGCGAATGCGGGCGACCACGTGGGCCGGACACCGAGTTGACGCACTCGACGCGCTCGGAGCCCATGCGGAACAGGCGATCGTTGGCGATCGCCACCAGTTCGTTTTCACGCGTGCCCGGGCGGATGGCGCGGGCGATATCGACGTAGGTCGCATCGACCATCGCCGCTGCGAGTTTCAGGAGTTCGATCTCGTCCGGCGTCTTGATCTCGCGCGCATCCAGGATGGCCTGCTGGCCATCCACCACCTCGATGCCTTCCGCCTCGAGGGCGCGCAGCATCGGCAGTTCCATAAGGTCGATGCCGACAGGCTCCTTGTCGATGCCGTAATGCACCAGCGCCTTCTTGATCTGCCGGGCAAAATCCGTGGCGACGCCCAGGAACGGCGGCAACGCGCCCTGCATGGTGGAGATCGGTGCAGCGACGTTGTCCTTCAGCCACGGCGAGGAAATGCGCTTTGCCGGCGGTGCCGGATCCCAGAGGTAGGGCGGGCCTTCGACGGGGCAGAGCGCATAACGCATGAATTTGTCGCGCGCCCATTCGCCGATGTGCGTCCCGGTGACGTAGCGGATGTTGTCGAAGTTGAAGCAGAGGAGCGCGCCGAGGCCGGCGTGGCGTGTGGCGTTCTGCGCGCGTTTCAACCGATCGGTGAACAGGCGATGGTAGTCGATGCCGGCTTCCCAGTCCTTCGCCTGGGTGCCCCACGATGCCGTTGCCTGCGGACGATTGTATTTCACGCGCGTTCCTCCCGGAGATTTCGCCGACGTTGCAGCGAAGCAGCTATTCAACGCAACACCGGTGCGGCGTCAAAGACAAAAAGCGCCAATTCGGATGGTCGATATCCGAACGATGATCGCATCGACGCTCTGAGGCTGCATGCTACTGTTGCTTCAAGAGCGCCAATACCAATAGCGCTCACTTGGGAGGCTTCGCACATGGACCATCCGCCGGTTTCCGAAATCCTGCCGAAGGAAATGACCGAGCTCCGCTCGCGTCCGCTGATGACTTTCTTCATCGAGGTGAAGAAGCCTTACGTCGTTGGCAAGACGCCGGTCGCCGACCGCCGCATTGGCGAGATCATGGGCGGCTGGTTCGAAGGCGAGCGGCTGCGCGGCAAGTTCCTGACTAGCGGCAGCGACTGGCAGACGGTGCGCGACGACTCGGCGTGGATGATCAACGTTCGCTCGCTGCTCGAAACAGACGACGGCGCGCTGATCGGCATGACGTACACCGGCCTGCGTCACGGCCCGAAGGAGATCATCGACGCGATCGCGCGTGGCGAGTCCGTCAGCCCGACCTCGTACTACATGCGTGTCGTGCCGGTATTTGAGACGTCGTCGGAGAAGTACGGCTGGCTTAACCGCGTGGTGTCCGTCGCCCATGGGCACCGCATCGCCGGCGGCGCGATCTACAACGTCTTCGAGATCGTCTGACGTAGTTCGCAGAGCGCCAAAACGAAACTGGCCGCCCGAGGGCGGCCAGCATCACAATTGAAAATCAGATAGCGACACTTACGAGGTCGCGGCGCCCTTGAGCTTCGACAGGGCGCGCACCTTGACGCGCACGCTGGCCGGCTTGGCGGCGCCCGGCACCATTTCGCCGGTCGACGGGTTGCGAATCATCGTGCCGGCCTTGCGGGCGGGCACCTTGCGGAGCGTCACCTTCATCACGCCCGGCCAGGTGAACTCGCCGGCGCCGCGCGGATGAACCGAGCCCAGCATCACGCCTTCGATCGTGCCGAGGACGCCCTTGGCCACATCGCGCGATACGCCGTTCTCTTCCGCGATCAGCGCAACCAGCGCGGACTTGGAGAGCGCGTCCTTGACCGGACGCACTGCAGCAGACTTCGCATTCTTACCCTTCGGTGCCTGAGCCACGATGAAATCTCCCTCTCGTGCAATGAGCCCCAATCGCAGGGCGGGTGGTTGGAATTGCCGAGACTGCTATCAACCGAATCACGCCTCGGCAAGCGCCGGAAGCCATGAAATGCTGGATATTTGCGTGTGAGAAGCCGGCACACGCGTGTTTTTTCTGTTTTGCACGCCGAGCCGGACGCCGCGCGGGCCGCTAACGGTTACCGCAAGCATAATGCGATGGGTCAGATTCGCGACCGGCGCGGCACCCCGATGTTCGTGGCAGCGGGCGGTGCCGGGCGCGCGGAACAGGCGGGCGCGATCGCGACCCACGCCTGTTCCGCAACGCACATCATGTTCAATGAGCACGCGGCTCGCTGCGGTCGGCGTGCATGTGCAGAAGCCGGCACGCCCTTATTTCCCCGTTTGACGCGAGACTATTCCGGGTGTTGACTTGGCTTCTTGGAACGTTCCAAACGGGGGATTGGAATGATACGCCTGCGCGTCGGTTTGATAGGGGCGGGGCTGGTCGGCCAGGCTGAACATGCCTTCTATCTCTGGGAGGAACGCGAGCGGTTTGCCTTCGTCGCGCTCGCCGACGCCTCCGCCAAGGTGCGGAGCGAGGTCGGCGCGCGCTACGGCATCGACATGCTGCGGCCCGACCTCAAGGGCCTCCTGTCCTGCGACCTCGACGCGCTGGTCATCGCCGCCCCCGACGCCTTTCATCCCGAACTTGCGATCGGTGCGCTGGAGGGCGGTCTCCACGTCATGTGCGAGAAGCCGCTCGCGCTGACTGCCGCCGCCTGCGATCAGATCGCGGCCGCCCGCGACCGCGCGCACCGCGTCGTCCAGGTGGCGTACATGAAACGGTACGACCCGGTCTATCGCCGCGCGCTCGATTTCCTGCCGAAGCGCATTGAGGACATCAAGCTGATCTCCGTCGAGGTGAACGACCCGGACCAGGAACCGTTCGTCGCGCACCTGCCGATGACGATCCCGAACGACATCCCGGTGGAACTCCGCGATCAGCTCCGCAGCAAGACCGCATCGCAGCTCCGCGAAGGCGCGGGCAGGGAGATCGATGAAGTCGGCGCGCGCGCGTTGAGCGGCGGTTTCCTCTCCTCGCTGGTCCACGACATGGCGGTCGTCCACGGCATGCTGGCGCACATGAGCGTGCCGCTGCCGTCGGAAGCCGATCATGGTGCGATCTTTGACGAGGGCCGCGGCGTACAGTTGGCATTCCGCCTGCCCGGCGGCGGCCGGGTCAGCATGACTCACCTCAACCTCGCCGGCGTGTCCGACTACACCGAGCGCGTCACGGTCTATTGCACCGATCGCATCGTCGAGCTGACGTTCCCGTCGCCCTATCTCCGCCACTTCCCGACGAAGCTGACCGTCCGCCGTCGCGGCGACGGCCAGGCGCTGGAAACCAGCGAGCATCGCGTCAGCTACGAGGAAGCCTTCCGCGAGGAACTCCGCGCCTTCCATGCCGCGGCGACCGGCGAGGCGCCGGTCCAGACCACCGTCGAGCAGGCACGCGCCGACGTCGCGTTGCTCACCTCCGCTTTCCGGAAGGCAATTGCATGAGAATCGGCGTCTATTCCGACTCGCTGCCCAATCTCAAGCGCCGCGACATGCTTCGCTGGTGCGCGGAGCGCGGCGTGAAGGACGTCGAGATGGGCGTCGGCAGCTGGGGGCCGTGGCCGCGCCCGCATCTCGACATCGCGACCGTCGGGGATTCCGCCGAGCGAGATCGCATCGTCGGCGAACTACGCGAATTCGGCATTCGCCTCGCCGCGGTGAATGCCGCCGGCAACCTGCTGCATCCCGATCCCGCCAAGCGCGAGGATGCGCAGAAGCGGCTCCGCGCTGCGGTGGAACTCGCCGTCGCGCTGAAGGTTGATCGCGTCATCACCATGAGCGGCTGCCCGGCAGGTCCGGGTGGCGGCGGCCTCGGCGTGTTCCCCTGTTGGGCCACCTCCGCCGACGACGAGCGGCTGTTCGCCTGGCAGATGGAACACGAGGTCGGGCCGTACTGGCGCGCCACCAGCGAGTGGCTCGCCAAGGCGGCGCCGGGCGTCATGATCTGCCTGGAGCTTCATCCCGGCGTCACGATTTTCACCGCCGACGGATTCGCGGCGCTCGCCCCGTACGTCGGCCGTAACGTCGGCATCAATATGGACCCCAGCCATTTCTGGTGGCAGGGCATCGATCCGGTCACCGTCATTGAGGCGTTCCCCGATCGCATCGGCTATTCGCACGGCAAGGACACGCTGCTCTATCCCGATCGCATCCGCCGGCAGGGTGTATTGCACTTCGCGCCGCCATCCGATCCGAGCAAGGCGCCGTGGCACTTCGCTTCGGTGGGTGAAGGTCGCACCGACGCCGAGTGGGCGCGGCTTCTCTCCGCGTTGCGTTCCGCCGGCTACGACGGCGTCGTCTCCATCGAACACGAAGATCCGCGCTACGACGGCGAAGAAGGCACCCGCCGCTCGCTCGAAGGCCTGCAGCGCGCCATCGCCGGGATGGAGGCCGCCGCGTGACCACGATCATCGACGTCGCCCGCCGCGCCGGTGTGTCGAAGTCGACAGTGTCGAACGTCGTGCGGGGAACGTCGGTCGTTTCGTTCGAAACACGCGAGCGTGTCGAGCGCGCCATCGCCGATACGGGATATCATCCGAACGCCATTGCCCGCTCGCTGAAGGCACGGAGCAGCACGGCCCTCGGCATCGTCGTGCCGGACCTCACCAACCCGTTTTACGCCGAGCTTGCCGTGGGCGTGGAACGCGCCGCCAACGCCCTGGGCTACGCCGTGCTGGCGGCGCACACTGAATGCGCGCCGTCGACGGAAGGCGAAGCAGGCCGCGCGCTGATCGAGCGGCGAGTCGATGGCGTCATTATCGGCGGCATGTCGCTGGGTTCCGCGCTCCCCGGCATGCTGCTCGATCGCAACATCCCCGTAGTGCTCGCGTCGCTTGGTGACTTTGATGACCCGCGAGTCGGCGTGATCGATCACGACGACTTCGCCGCCATGGAGGCGATCGTGGCCCATCTCTACCAGTTGGGCCATCGCCGCATGGCCTTCATCGCCTATCACCTGCGCGAGCACGCCTGCGAGCGCCGCCGCCTCGGCTTCGATCAGGCCTTGGCAAAACGCGGGTTGCAGCCGGTCGATCTCGACAGCGCCACTGCCGTCGTCGCCCACAACGACATGCACGCCATCGCAACGATTGATCGGCTCGAGCGGCGCGGCCTCCGCGTGCCGCAGGACGTTTCGGTCGTCGGCTACGACGACGTGCCGCTCGCCGGCCACAGCCGCGTGCAGCTCACCACCGTGCGTTCCGATGCGATGGCCATGGGCCGCCGCGCCGTCGACATGCTGATTGCGGCATCACGCGAGGGCCGTCACGTCGCCCTCCGCGAGATACAGGGCAATCCGCTGGTCGTGCGTTCCACCACGGGCGGGCCGCCGCCATGAGCGCTGTCCGCTACGAAGGCATCGAGAAACGTTTCGAGTCTGTGGCGGCGCTGCGTTCCCTTGACCTGAATATTCCCGATCACAACTTCCTCGCGCTGCTCGGCCCCTCTGGCTGCGGCAAGACGACCGCGCTGCGCATACTCGCCGGATTGGAGCTGCCGACCGCCGGGCGCGTGCTGATCGGCGATCGCGACGTGACGCGCCTGCAGCCACGCGACCGCGACGTGGCGATGGTGTTCCAGAGCTACGCGCTCTACCCGCAGATGACCGTGTTCGACAACATCGCATACCCGCTGCGCATCCGCAAAGTCTCCCCGGCCGAGCGGACGCGCATGGTTGAGGAGGTGGCCGCCTCCCTGGAGGTCGGCCATTTCCTTCAGCGGCGGCCGCGCCAGCTTTCCGGAGGCCAGCGCCAGCGCATCGCGCTGGCCCGCGCCATCGTGCGCGAACCGGCAGCGTTTCTGATGGACGAGCCGCTGTCGAATCTCGACGCCCGCCTGCGTCTGACGATGCGCGGCGAGATCAAGCGCCTCTGCCACCGCCTTGGCACGACGACTCTTTACGTCACCCACGATCAGGCCGAGGCGCTGACCATGGCCGATCTGATCGCCGTGATGCGCGAAGGCGAGCTG
>JADMIO011418096.1_pt1 | contig 11260 bp, 10 predicted proteins | sample 8958161 | NCBI WGS metagenome assembly JADMIO01 (sample SAMN16585339, study PRJNA669376) | soil metagenome | isolation source: Crop rotation soil | place: USA: Cullars Rotation, Alabama | collected 2011 | reverse complement strand
CCGTGGCGGGCCACGGGGCGGGCACCTACCAGTTCTCCTGGAACGAGCTGCGCCACATCGAACTGAAGCTGCTCGACGCCCACTCGCTCTACCTCGAGGCCTTTGCCGAGCTCGGCCTGATCGGCGGCCTGCTCGTCATCGCCCTGGTCCTGACCCTGCTGTGGACGGGGTTCGCGGCCTGGAGGGCGGCAAGCGGGGCGCGGCGGGAGCTGCACGCGGTGCTGTTAGCGGTCTGCGTCGCCTTCGCGGTCGGCGCCGGGATCGACTGGTTCTGGGAGATCGCCGCCGTCGGCGCGATCTTCTTCCTCGCCGCCGGGGCCCTCGTCGCCGCCCGCTGCGGCCAGTTGGCCGGGGCCGAGGTCGAGGTCGACGGCGAGGGCGAGCGGCGGCGCTTCGGGCTGGCGGTCGCCGGCCTGGCGGTGGCCTGGATCGCGGCCCTGGCGCTGATCGGCCCGCTGCTGGTCGACCGCGAGATCGACGCCAGCAACGCCGCCGTCGCCGACGGCCAGGTCGAATCCGCCGTCGACCACGCCGACACCGCCCGCTCGATCGAGCCCTGGGCCGCCACCCCCTACGTCCAACTCGGGCTGCTGGCCGAGTCGCAGGGCGACTTCGCGACCGCGTCCGAGCGCCTCTCCCAGGCGATCGACCGCGAAGACGGCAACTGGCAGCTGTACTACCTGCGGGCGAGGGTCGAGCGTGAGGGCGGCGACGCGGCGGCCGCCCGCGCCGACCTCGCCGAAGCGCGCCGCCTCAACCCCGAAGAAGCGTGCCTGAGCGAAGGGTTCGAAGGGTGCGGATGAGCCAGGCCCCGGACACCAGGCGCGACGCGCCGGCGGCGAAGAAGCCCGCCCCGGCGCGTACCTCGCGGCAGCCGGAAGGGCCGGGCGCGATCGAGTCGCGGCGGCGCGGGGCGCTGCTGCGGCGGCTGCTGGCGCTGGGCGACTGGGGGGCGCTGCTCGTCTCGCTCAGCGTCGTCACCGCCGCCACCTCCGCCACCGACACCGGCACCTTCTTCTGGGCGGTTCTCTTCAGCCCCTCCTGGGTGCTGGTGGTCAAGCTCCACGGCCTCTACGACAACGACCACCGCCGGATCCGGCACAGCACGCTCGACGAGCTGCCCTCGCTGGTCTCGGCCGGCGTCCTCGGCACCCTCGTCCTCGACGGCCTGCTGGCGATCAGCCCGGCCGGGCCCCTCGCCCCCGCCAGCGCGATCGGGGTCGGCGTCGGCGCCCTGCTCGCCGGCTTTGTCGCCCGCGGCGTCATCCGCTTCCTCTTCCACCGCCTCACCCCGCAGGCGCTCGGCCTGGCGATCGGCGCCCCGAAGGCGGTCGACATGGTCGCCCGCCGCGTCTCCACCCATCCGGAGACCCGCCTGGCGCTGGTCGGCTATCTCTCCAGCGAGAGCGAGGAGACCGCGAGCGAGCTGCCCCGGCTCGGCTCCCCCGCCGACATCTCGCGGGTGGCGCGGGAGCTGATGATCGAGCGGGTCGTGGTCACCGAACTGCAGATGGGCGAGGTCGGCGCCGAGCACCTGATCGCCGAGTGCAAGGCCGAGGGGCTGGCGCTGACCTTCCTGCCCCAGCACTACGGCCTGCTCGGACCGGGGATCGAGCTCAACCGCCTGGCCGAGCTGCCGGTCCTCGACTTCCGCTTCAGCGACCCGCCGCGTTCGACCATCGCGATGAAGCGGACGATGGACATCGTCGTCTCCGCCCTGGCGCTGATCCTGCTCTCGCCGCTGCTGATCGGTGTGGCGCTCTGGATCCTGCTCGACGGCGGGCGACCGGTCCTCTTCCGCCAGCGCCGCGCCGGCAAGGACGGCGAGCCGTTCACGATGGTCAAGTTCCGGACCATGGTCACCGACGCCGAACAGCGGCTGCCGGAGCTGGTCGACATCGAGACCCTCGACCAGCCGGCCTTCAAGATCCCCGACGACCCGCGGGTCACCCGCAGCGGGCGTTGGCTGCGGCGGACCAGCATCGACGAGCTGCCGCAGCTGCTCAACGTCCTCCGTGGGCAGATGTCGCTGGTCGGGCCGCGGCCGGAGGAGGAGAGCGTCGTCGCCCTCTACGACGAGCGCCAGCGCAGCCGGCTGGCGATCAAGCCGGGGATGACCGGGCCGATGCAGGTCTACGGTCGCAGCGACCTCACCTTCGAGGAGCGGCTGGCGATGGAGCGCGACTACCTTGACAACCTCTCGCTGCTGACCGACCTGGAGATTTTGCTGCGGACGCCGCGGGCGATGGTCCGCGGCGAAGGCGCCTACTAGCGTCCCGGCGATGCACGAGCTGGAGGTCGTGATCGTCAGCCACGGCGCCGAAGCGCTGCTGCGGCGCTGCCTGCGGTCGCTGCAGGAGCACCCGATCGCCGCCGGCGAGATGCGGGTCACCGTGGTCGACAGCGGCAGCCCCGACGGCACTCCGGAGATGGTCGAGCGCGAGTTCCCGGCGGTGCGGCTTCTGCGGCGGGAGAACATCGGCTTCTCGGCCGCCAACAACCTCGTCCTGCGCGAGGACGAGGCGGACGCGGTGCTGCTGCTGAACCCCGACACCGAGGTCTACGCGGGGACGCTCGACGCGGCGCTGGCCCGGCTGCGATCAGATCCCGAGGTCGGGATGGTCGGGGCGAAGCTGGTGACCGAGAGCGGTGAGCTGGACCACGCCTGCAAGCGCTCCTTCCCGACCCCGCTCAGCGCCCTCGGCCACTTCACCGGGATCGGCCGAGGAGAGGGCGCGGGTGGGGCGCTGAGCCAGTACCGCGCCACTCACCTCGGCGACGACGAGCCGGGCGAGGTCGACGCGGTCAACGGCGCCTTCATGCTCTGCCGGGGCGAGGCGGTGCGCGAGGTGGGCCTACTGGACGAGGGCTACTGGCTCTACATGGAGGACCTCGACTGGTGCCACCGCTTCTGGGATGCCGGCTGGAAGGTCTTCTACGAGCCGGCCGGGACGGCGCTGCACGTCAAGGGCGGCTCCAGCGCCTCCCGCCGGGCCCCGAAACAGGAGATCGCCTTCCACCGCGGCATGGGCCGTTTCTACCGCCGCTTCGACGCGCCGGAGCACAACCCCCTGCTGAACGCCGCGGTCTACGCCGGGATCGGCGCGAAGCTCGGGGTCAGCCTGGCGATTACCGCTTGCAGACGCGGCGGCGCTTAGAAGCCTTCGCCTTCTTGCCCCGCTTGCGCTTCGCGCACTTCGGCTTCTTGCGCTGCGGCGAGGTCGAGGCGGTGGCCGGCGAGGTCGGGGTCGACTGCGCCGAGCCCGAATCCGGCGTCAGCGGCGAGGGCGCTTCTTCTTTGAGCGCGGGTGCTTCGGGGGTCCAGCCGAATCCGGTCTCCAGCTCATAGCCTTTGCCGGGGAAGCCTTCGACCCGAATCGAGTAGGTGGTCCCTTCTTCGGCTTCGAATTCCGCCTCTTCGCCGTCGGCGCAGGTATTGCCGCCCCCCTTGCCGGTCGCGATCTGAGTCAGTTCGCCCAACGCGCTGCCGGTGTAAACGCTGTAGCGGGCGCTCGGCCAGAAGTCACAGTTGTAGACGGAGGCAAGGCCGTTTTCGGCCGGCGTGTAGCTGTACCAGACCGAGTTTCCTGACCCGGCGGCTGCCGGCTCGCCGACCTCGCTGGTGGCGAGACGAGGGTCGACCTTCTCGGTCGTCGGCAGTTCGGGCAACACCACGGCGTCGACAAAGTCGTCGTTGGGCGCGAACCGGGCGATGCGGAAGCTCATCGCCGTGGTCCCCGGGCTCGATTTTGCATCGATGGCGATCCGGTAGACGCCTTCGGCTTCGGTTTCGAAGTCGGCCGTGACGCATCCGGCTTCGTTCTCTTCGCTGTCGGAGGCGAGTTCGGTCAGGGCGTTGACCGCGCTGCCGGTGTAGACCGCGATCAGCAGGTCGGCGCCTTTCGCGCCGCAGGCCTTGGCCTGGACGGTGGCTTCGTCGAAGATCTGCCAGCTGGTCCAGACCGAGTGGCCGCCGGCGAAACCGCCGTGATCGGGCTCCCCGGCCTCCTTGGTCGCCGAGCTGAGGCTCGCGGGAAAGACTTCACCCCATTCTTTGCTGGTGAAGCTGACATCCGCGGCCGAATCGGCAAAATTGTTGTGCAGCGTTGCCGAAGCGGAGGCGGGAACTGCCGGCAGCACGACGAGTGCAGCGGCGACCAGAAGAGATGCCCGTGGGCGAATCACGGCCAGAGAGAGTACAGACAACTACTTACTCAAAATCAGGACTTTTCAAACGGCAGCGAGTCGGCGATCTCCGAGAGGCGCGGTGCGCTCTTGTCGCGCTCGCTGAGCAGCGGCTCGCCGACCTGCCAGTCGACGCCGACCTCGGGGTCGTCCCAGGCGATCCCCTTCTCGGTTGCCGGGTCGTAGTAGCTGGAGACCTGGTAAGCGACGTCGGCTTCCCCGGAAAGGACGGCGAAGCCGTGGCCGAAGCCGACCGGGACGAAGAGCTGGCGGTGCCTGACGTCGTCGAGCCGGTGCGCCTCCCACTGCCCGTAGGTGGGCGAGCCGCGGCGCAGGTCGACGGCGACGTCGAGGATCTCGCCGCGGGCGCAGCGGACCAGCTTCGCCTGCCCCGGCTCGGTCTGGAAGTGGATCCCGCGCAGCGTCCCCCGGCGCGAGCGCGAGTGGTTGTGCTGGACGAACTCGACCTCGACGCCCAGCTCGCGCCAGGCGTCGCGGCTGAAGGACTCGACCATGAAGCCGCGCTCGTCGCCGTGGACGACCGGCTCGATCAGGACCACCCCGTCGAGCTTCGTCTCCAGCCGCTCGGCCATCTAGCCGAGCGCCTTCCCGTACTGCTTTTCGTAGTACTCGCGGAATTCGCCGGAGCGGATCGGGCCCCACCACTCCTCGTTCTCGCGGTACCAGTCGACGGTCCGCTCCAGGCCCTCGGCGAAGTGGACCTGAGCCTCCCAGCCGAGCTGCTCCTTCAGCTTCGCCGAGGAGAGCGAGTAGCGCCGGTCGTGACCGGGCCGGTCTTTGACGTATTCGATCAGCGACTCGTCGCCGCCGGTCAGCTCGATCACCCGCTTGACGACCTCGATGTTCTCGCACTCGTCGGGCCCGCCGACGTTGTAGACCTCGCCCGCCTTGCCCTTCGTCAACACGGTGTGGATGCCGCTGCAGAAGTCCTCGACGAAGAGCCAGTTGCGGACCTGCTTGCCGTCGCCGTAGACCGGCAGCGAGTCGCCGTGGATCGCGTTCAAGACCATCAGCGGGATCAGCTTCTCCGGGTACTGGCGCGGGCCGTAGTTGTTGGAGCCGCGGACGATCGAGGCGTCGATCCCGTAGGTGTGGAAGTGGGCGGAGACGAGCAGGTCGCCGGCCGTCTTCGTCGCCGAGTAGGGCGAGGAGGGGTCGAGCGGCGAGGTCTCGGTGAAGGAGCCGGAGTCGATCGAGCCGTAGACCTCGTCGGTGGAGACCTGCAGGTAGCGCTCGACCCCGAGCTCACGGGCGGCGTCGAGCAGGGTGCCGGTGCCGATCACGTGGGTGCGGGCGAAGGCGTCCTGGTCGTCGATCGAGCGGTCGACGTGGGACTCGGCGGCGAAGTTGACCACCGCGTCGACCCCCTGCATCGCCTCGCGCACGACCGCGGGGTCCTCGATCGCCCCCTCGATCAGCTGCGTCCCCGCGGGCAGGTTCTCGCGCCTCCCGGCGTAGGTGAGCTTGTCGAGGACGACGACGTCGTGCTCGTCGCCGACCAGCCGTACGTAGGTGGAGCCGATGAAGCCGGCCGCGCCGGTGACCAACAGTTTCATTACGAGTCTGCCTCCGCTTGTCGTTGGGCGAGATAGCCTGCCAGGCCGTCCTGCCAGCCGGGGAGCCGGATCGCGTGCTCGCGCTGGCTGGTCAGGGCCGAGAAGGCCGGACGGGGCGCCGCGGCGCCGAATTCCTCGCTGGTGATCGAGAGCGCCCGGCACTCGACCTTGGCCTGCTCGAAGATCTCGTTGGCGAACTCGTACCAGGAGCACTGCCCGGCCGCCGCCATGTGGTGGATCCCGTACTCGATCCCCTCGATCAGCCGCACGATCCCGTAGGCGAGGTGCCAGGTGTAGGTCGGCGAGCCGATCTGGTCGCGGACCACGGTGACCTCGCTGCGGGTCGCGGCAAGCTGCAGCATGGTGTCGACGAAGTTGCGGCCGCCGAGCCCGAATAGGCCGGCCGAGCGGACGATGAAGTGGCGCTTGTTGGCAGCGACGACCGCCTCCTCGCCGGCCAGCTTGGTGCGGCCGTAGGCCGACAGCGGCGCCGGCTGGTCGCTCTCCACGTAGGGCGCCCCTTTGGCGCCGTCGAAGACGTAGTCGGTGGAGACGTGGAGGATCCGCGCTTCGATCTCCTCGGCGGCGGCGGCGACGTTGCCGGCGCCGCTGCCGTTGACGGCGAAGGCGGCCTCCTCGGCCTCCTCGGCGCCGTCGACGTCGGTCCAGGCGGCGCAGTTGATGACCACGTCGGGGCGCTCGAGGTCGAGCTTGCGGCCGATCGCGGCTGGGTTGGTGACGTCGAGCTCGGCCCGGCCGTAGCCGACGACGTCGTGGCCGGCGTTGCCGGCGGCGAGGAGGACGTCGCGGCCGAGCATCCCGGCCGCCCCGGTGACCAAGAGCTTCACAGCGCCACCGCCACTAGACGAGTTTGATCTCGGACTTGTCGCCGACGAGAAGACGGAGGGTCTTCGGCATCCCCTCGCTGCGGGTCAGCTTCACTTCCTTGCCGAGCAGGCTCGCCTCCATCCGCGTCCCCAGGTCCTCGACCACGGAGCCGGAGAGGACGATCGAGTTCTCGACTTCGGAGCGGCGGACGTGGACGTCGTCGCCGATCGAGGTGTAGGGGCCGATGAAGGCGTCCTCGATGTGGGCACCGGCGCCGATCACGGCGGGGCCGCGGACGACAGCGCGCTCGAGTCGGGCGCCGGGGGCGATCACCACCCGGCCTTCGATCTTCGAGCCCTCGTCGACCTCGCCCTCGATCCCGGTCACCAGCTCCTCCAGCACCAGGCGGTTGGCCTCGAGCATGTCGGCGAGCTGGCCGGTGTCCTTCCACCAGCCGCGGACCACCTCGGAGCGGACGGTGCGGCCTTCGTCGATCAGCATGTCGATCGCCTCGGTGATCTCCAGCTCTCCCCGCCACGAGGGCTCCAGCGAGCGGGCGGCCTCGAAGATCAGGCTGCTGAAGAGGTAGACGCCGACCAGGGCCAGGTTGGAGGGGGGGTCTTTCGGCTTCTCGATCAGGCGCACGATGTGGCCGTCGTCGTCCAGCTCGGCGACCCCGTAGGACTGCGGGTCGTCGACCGGGGTGAGGAGGATCAGCGCGTCGGGCTTCCCCTCGGTGAAGGCCTTGACCAGGCCGCGGAGGCCGTCGCGCAGGAGGTTGTCCCCCAGGTACATGACGAACGGCGAGGTGCCGATGAACTCCTCCGCGGTCAGCACCGCGTGGGCGAGGCCGGCGGGCTTGTCCTGGACGATGTAGGTGATCTCGGCGCCGAACTGCGAGCCGTCGCCGGCCGCCTCACGGATCTCGTCGCCGGTCTCGGGGGCGATGATGATCCCGACCTGCTTGACGCCGGCGTCGACCAGCGCCTCGATCCCGTAAAAGAGCACGGGCTTGTTGGCGACGGGCACGAGTTGCTTCGCCGAGGTGTGGGTGATGGGGCGCAGGCGAGTGCCGGCTCCACCCGAGAGAATCAATCCCTTCAAGGGCTCCATGCGAGGCTGCAACCCTACTGCGCGGCGAAAAGAGCGTGCTACCAGCCGTTTACATCCCCAACTTCAACGGGTCGGCCCAGCTCGGCAGGACCCTGCGCGGACTGGCGGCGCAGACGCGGCCGACCGACGTGGTCCTGGTCGACAACGGCTCCGACGACGACTCGGTCGAGCTGGCGCGAGGCGAGCTGCCGGGGATAAAGGTGCTGGAGCTGGGGGAGAACCTCGGCTTCGGGCCGGCGCTGAACCGGGCGGTCGCGGCGCACCCGGCCGACGCGTTGATCCTGCTCAACAACGACGCCGAGCCGGAGCCCCGCTTCGTCGAGGCGCTGCTGGACGGGCTCGGCGGCGGGGTCGACTCGGTCGCCGGGGTGCTGCTGCAGGAACGGGCGCCGGAGCTGATCGACTCCGCCGGGGTCGTCGCCGACGCGACCCTGATGGGCTTCGACCACCTGCACGGAGAGCCGGCCGCGACGGCCGGCGGTGCGGCGGACCCGCTCGGCCCGACCGGGGGCGCGGCGCTCTACCGCCGCGAGGCCTTCGAGGCGGTCGGCGGCTTCGACGAGCGGATCTTCCTCTACTACGAGGATCTCGACCTGGCCCTGCGGCTGGCGGCCGGCGGCCGGCGCTGCCGGCTTGCCCCCGAGGCGCGGGCGCTGCACGCCTACTCGGCCAGCCTCGGCGCCGCCAGCGCCGCCAAGTACGCGCGGACCGGCTGGAGCCGCGGCTACATGCTGCGCCGCTACGGGGTGATGCGGAACCCGCGCCTGGCAGCGCGGGCGCTCGCCTGCGAGGGCGCGCTGTGCGCCGGGCAGCTGCTCAAGGACCGCACCGCGGCCGGACTCAGGGGGCGGCTGCGCGGCTGGCGCGAGGGCGCCGGCCTGGAGCCGCGTCAGCTGGGCGGCGTGCCGCTGCTCGACCTCAGCGCCCGCGAGGCCCTTTCCCTCCGCCGCCGCCGGCGCGGATGACCAGGCGGGCGCGGAAGTGGCGGAGGAGACCGGCGAAACCCTCCCTCAGTCGGGCCACCTCCCGCGCCAGTTCCTGATTCTGGGACTCCAGGCCGGCCCGGTGGCGGGCGACCTCCTCCAGCTCGGCCCGGGTCGCCTCCAGTTCTTCCCGCAGGCGATCGCGCTCCTCCAGCAGCCGTCCGAGCCGGCGCGAGGTCGGCATCCCCGCCGGCCGCGGCGCGTCGGCGTAGCCGAGGGTGAGGTTGCGGACCTCGGCGGCCAACTCGGCGTTGACCCGCAGCAGCTCCTCGACCCGCTCGTCCTCCCGGCCGCTCATCCCGCAGCCTCCGGCGTCCAGCGGACCCCGTGGACGCGGATCCGCTCGCGCGATTCGTCCCAACTGCGGTCCTGCAGGGTCACCGCGTAGGAGCGCATCAGCGAGCTGCCGAGGACCCGGTAGCGGGCCAGCCGCTCGGGGATCACGGTCCCGTAGACGCCGCGATCTCGCATCCAACGGTAGAGCTCCCAATCGGAGTGCATCGATCCTTCCGGGTGGTATTCGAAGCCGAGCTCGGTGAAGACCGAGCGGCGCAGCATCGCCAACGTATCCCCGTCCCAATTCTCGTCGTCCTCGCTGAGCACAGAGTTTCCGAGCGGGGCGAAGCCGGGGTGCAGATCCGTGTCCTCGCCGTCGGTGCCGACCATCCGCAGCCAGCAGGTCGCGAAGGCAAGCTCGGGATTGCGGCTCAGGGTCGCCAGTGCCCGCTCGACGAAGTTCGGCTCCAGCATGTTGTCGGCGTCGACCATCACCACGAACTCGCCGCGGGCCAGGCGGACGCCGAGCGTCCGCGCCGGCCCCTCACCGCGGTTGACCTGGGTGACGACGCGGACCCGTGGGTCGGCGGCGACCTCGTCGAGAACCGCGTCGGCCGGGTCGAAGGAGCCGTCGTTGACGATCAGGACCTCGATCTCGGAGTGGGTCTGCGCGAGCAGCGAGGCGACCGCTTCGCCGACGTACCCGGGGGTGGCGTAGTACGGGACGATGCCGGTCACCAGCGGCGGCGGATCGACCGGACGGGCCGGCGGCAGCGAGCGGGTCGGCGACAGCCCTTCGTAGGCGTCGAGAATCTTCTCGGGGTCGGTCAGCTCGGCCGCCCGCCGGGCCGCGGCGCCGGATGCCCGCACCCGCTCCAGCTCGCCCCGGTCGGCCTCGAGACGGCGCAGCGCCTCGCCGATCGCCAGCCGCCCGATCCCGGCGGCGTGCCAGCCGGTGACGCCGTCCTCGACCACCTCGAGCAGGTCGCCGACGGGGGTGGCCAGCACCGGCACGCCGGCCGCCATCGCCTCCAGGGCCGCGACGGCGAGGGTCTCGAGTCGGGACGGGGCAACCAACAGGTCGGCGTCCGCGAGAAGCTCGCGCAACGCAGCGCCGGCGAGCGGCGCGGCGAACTCGATGCGCGGGTCTTCGGCACCCATCGCCTCGATCGTCTCCCGCACCGAGAAACCCATGCCGGCGGTGCAGGTGTCGGCCCCGGCAACGGTCAGCCGCCACCGGTCCGGCGGCAGGGTCCAGCAGGCTTCGACCAGGTCGAGGACGCCGCCGGCGCGGTCGAGGTCCCCCAGGTAGAGCAGCCGCAGCGGCCCCTCGGAGCGGGACGGGACGGGGTCGGCCGGGCGCAACTCGAGGGCGCGATCGAGCGGGGGGCGGATCTTCGCGTCGGCCGGCAGGTCGAGGTCGGCGTAGTAGCGGCGGTAGAGGTCGAGGCAGTCGCCGCCGGGCCAGAGCAACCGGTCGGCGAGGCGCAGCTGCTCGCGCTCGAGCTCGGCCACCCGCTGGTTCCCGGGCCGACGCAGCAGGCCGTTCTGCAGGTTCTGCAACTCGCTGGTCGGCGAGATCCGCACCGCGATCGTCGTCGCGGCGAGCAGGGGGTCGGCGGCGCGGCGCGCCTGCAGGGGAACGAGGCCGTGGGCGCGGAACCCGGGAGCCTCGAGGTAATCGGGCCCGCCCCCGGCGTAGAGGCGGCGGATCGTCTCCATCACCGCCGCCGAGTGGCGGTGATCGGGGCAGGCGAACTTCAGCGGCGACAGCTCCTCGGGCAGGTCGGCGTACGCCTCGCGGAAGCGGGCGTCCGGCTCGAGCGGCGGCCGGTTCCCCTCCCGACCGCTGTGGATCAACGTCACCTCGTGCCGTTGCGCCAGCAGCGTCGCCAGGGCGCGCGGCGAGTGGGCGGTGGCGCCGCCCTGGTTCGGAGCCGGGGCGATCAGACAGATCTGCATCGCGCCTAGCCTCTCACCCCGAGCCAGCGTCGGGCCAGCTTCAGGTCTCCCTCGCGGCGCAGCCGCCTGCGCTCGCCCAGCAGGACGGGCAGCTTGCGCAGCGCCGCCAGCTTGCCGGCAAGCGTCGCCCGCAGCCGGCGCTGTCGCGCCGCCCGCGCCAGCGCCCCCACCTCGACCGCGGCGATCCGCGGCAACGCCCGCGCCGGCACGAACTTGGCCTGGGTGGCGAGCCGGTTGCGGGCGACGAGGCGCGCGTTCCAGGCGCCGGGGCCAGGAGCCTCGGCCAGCCAGGAGGCGTTGCCGACGTGCCAGACGACCGCCTCGGGGACGTAGGCG